>Ga0206962_1029_pt1 | contig 57536 bp, 54 predicted proteins | sample Alteio_BWOrgHeat_27_FD_153241 | JGI IMG/M metagenome (GOLD analysis project Ga0206962, IMG submission 153241) | Enriched cells from forest soil in Barre Woods Harvard Forest LTER site, Petersham, Massachusetts, United States -... | ecosystem: Environmental > Terrestrial > Soil > Temperate forest >...
CGCTACCGCGTTACCATCACGGGGCCGGGAGGCCACAGCTTTACCGAGGCAGGAACGCCCAACCCTATTCTTATCCTGGCTTTGGCTTTGACGAAATTCGCAGAGGCAGGATCGAACCCTGATCCGGACGAGCCTCGCGCCACGGTCAATGTCGGCACGATCCAGGGCGGTACCAGCGTAAATACAATCCCGGAATCGGCAACGGCAACGGTGGAGGTGCGGTCGACTGATCCCAGCCCGATGGTTCGCCTGGAAGTGGCTCTTTACCGGGCGGTCGAGGATGCCACAGAGGCAGCGAATGCGGCGGCGAAGGCTGGACCCGGCATTCGCGCCAACGCGAGAGGCAAGAGCTCGGCGAATCGAGGGAAGCTGCATTATTCCATTGAAAAGATTGGGGATCGCCCCTCAGCTGCGCTGCCTGATAGTTCCCCGATGCTGGAGGTAATCCGCGCTGTCGATCGCCACCTGGGATTACATACCGACGTACGGCTGGGCTCGACGGACGCCAATATTCCGCTGTCGCTGGGGATCCCGGCGGTCTCTCTGGGAGCCGGCGGGGAGGGTGGCGGAGCTCATACGGCGGCTGAATGGTATTCGGCGGTGAATCGCGAATTGGGCTTGCGGCGAGTGTTGCTGATCACGCTGGCGATGCTTGATTGGGTCGGCAACAACTAGCCTCGCATTCGAGGATTGACCCAGCGGTAGGTGAGGTCCGTGAGCAGATTAACGAGGACGTAGGTGAGACCGATCGCCAGCAGGCTTCCCTGAACGAGCGCGTAGTCACGGCCCGAGATTGCCGTGACGACCAGGCGGCCCAGTCCCGGCCAGCTGAAGATGGTTTCGGTGACGATGGCGCCGGCGAGCAGTGCCCCGAACTGCAAACCGACTACAGTCACGATAGGCACGAGCGCGTTGGGCAGCGCATGACGATAGACCACCGCATTCTCAGAAAGGCCCTTGGCGCGGGCTGTTCTGATGTAATCGCGGTTGAGCTCTTCAAGCATTGCGGTGCGAACCATGCGCGTGAGAATGGCGGCCAGCGACGCTCCCATGGCGGCTGCCGGGAGGACGAGAAACTTCCAGCCACCTGCGCTCCATAGACCGTCGGGAGAAGCGCCTGAGACAGGCAGCCAACCAAGCCGGATCGATATCAACAGCATGAGGATCGGGCCCAGCGCAAAGGATGGAAAGGAAAGGCCGAAGAGGCTGCCGAGGCCGATAGACTGGTCCTGCCAGCGGCCGCGATGCGTGGCTGCCATCACTCCGGCAGGAACCGCGAGAAGCAAGCCGAGGATGAGCGCGGACAGGGTCAGTTCCACGGTGTAAGGGTAGCGAGTGGAGATGAGGTGGACGACCGTGTCGTTGAGGCGAATGGATCGGCCGAGATTGCCGTGAAGAACATCACGCCAGTAGTGAAGATACTGTACGGCCAGAGGCTGATCGAGGCCGTATTGGTGGCGAAGGGCGGCGAGGTCGCTGGAGGTCGCGCCCTCACCAAGCATCTGCTGGACGGGATCGCCGGGCACCAGGTGGATCAGCAGGAAGACCAGTGAGACGACAACCCATACAACCGGAAGGGTGAGGAGAACGCGGATGACGATGGATCGCATGTGTCGCTTTCAAAGATAATGCGCTGCGCTACAAACGCCGAGCTGCCGAGGATTCCTCCAGAGCTATGAGGGCAACGACAACGAGTCCGAGCAGGACTACAGCGCCTTCGACGCTGGTGCTGCGATGGTGCAGACGATCAAAGTCTATGCGTGCGGGATTGTCTTGCGCTGCGTCATCGATGATGCCGCCTGCTGCGATGCGGTCGCGCTCCATGGCGGGAATAATGATGTACTGCGAATAAGCCGTCAGCGCGATCATCACGACTACGAGGCCCATGGGGGCGAGAACTCCGCGTGAGCGGAAGATGCCCCACGCGGGAGCCAATGCCATTAAAGCAAGTAGTACGATGCCGCAGACAAGACCCATGCCATGGAGGATTCGCAACAACTCTCCGACAATCAGTCCCGCAGAATGCGTGTCAGGCGCGAGCTTAGTAAAGGAAACAGCGGCCACTACCGGGAAAAATATCTCGGCGCCAAGCCAGACGATAAGCGCAAGCAGCAGCAGTGTGCGAATCAGTGTTTTCATATTTCAAACCAAAACAACGGAATCATGAACAACTACAATCGCCTGTGCGATGGTTTGGGCTTGTACTATTCTCGTTGCAATGCCCTTCGGAGGACGACCTCAAGCGCTGACTTTACCTCAGCATATTCTGACGCGGTAAGGTTGCCTGCGATCTTTTCGCTTTCGATCGAGAACAGCTCTTCCTTGAGAGCCTCAAGCAGCAGTTCTCTCTTCGATTTCGACGTTACTGCGGCGTGCTCGGCTACCGGTGCGTCGACGGGCCCTGCGCCCTGCGCAGCCGCGACGGTGGAACCTGCCGGCTTGCGCAGCAGGAAGGCGGCTGAAACGACCAGCACGAGCGCCAGCACACCCAGAATCCACCACTTGTACTTGGCTAGCGGATCGGGAGTGTCGATGGGATTCCCGAGCCCGCCGCCCGGCTTGCCATTGGGGCCATTTTGGGGCGCGCCTGCTTCCTCTCCCTGCGCGCCGCCGGCCGCTGGGTTCTGCGACTCGCGTGGCAGCGAGCCCGAGCCGGAGACCGTAAAGGGCACGGCGAGGCCAGCACGCACGTCTTTCATCACAAAGGTCTGAATGCCGGGATCGCGATGCAGCGCTTCGTAGGAAGTTCCCTTCCCTGGCGAAAAGGTCATCGCGTTCGGCAGCAGGACGACCTCGTTCTGGACAGGCAGTTCGGACCGGGGAGTGAAGGTGAAGTTTCCGCCGTACGGCAGGTGATAGCGAACGTCGAAGAGGGTCTGCTTTTCGCCCTGGTCCGGCTGAATGGGCACATTGATGCTGAAGTGGCCTTTCTGTGGGAGAGGAAGCGGCTGCAGGGTGGTAGGCAGGCCGCCTGGGCGGGTCGCCGAACCGCCTTCGAGCACCGCGTCGGTGGGCAGAACAAACTCAAAGGTGTTAGCACTGAACTGCGCCTTCGGCGGCGAACTGGTGTTGCTGATGTAATATCGCTCGTCGACGTTCAGTTGGCCGTTCTCGGTCTCGAGCTCGATCACGTTGGCCATTATGGAGATGCCCTCGACCTTAGCGGCGACGTCGTAGACAACAATGTCCGCGGGACCGGCGTCGTCGGGGGCGGCAACGAAGTAGGTGCCCCCCTGATGGTTGGCGCGAATCAGATAAGGGCCTGCGCCGGGCAGATCGAGCGAATAGTGACCACGTGCATCGGTGGTGGCTTTGGCTGCTTCTTTCATCCCCGCCTGCACATCGACGAGCGTCACAGTATCGCCTGCGGCTGGCTTGTTAGTGGTCTTGTTGTTCACCATGCCAGTGACCGTCCGCGCGAATGCAACCGAGCCCGCACACAGAACCAGTATCGCGGCAACCCGCAAAGTAAGAGAAGAAAGCCGTATCAATGTCTGGAACCTCGAAATCCAAAAAATATTCGGAAATTACAAAATAACTGGGTCAGGCACGCGCGCGGGTGCTTAGCGCGTCCATTTCTTTCAGAACATCAGCAGCTTCCTTTTCCAGGATGGCGCGCTGCGCGACGTAGTCTTCCTGCGGATACTTGCCGGCCTGGTACTCGAAATTCAAATCGCGCAGGTTTGCGTAAATCTGTTCTTTCAACTCTTCCAGAAAATCCAGCCGCGTCTTCTGGCGCTGTACAGCCGCGTGCTTCTCAGGCCAGAACGCATATAGAAACAGGGCCAGCGCGAGGACGGCGCCTGCAATCATTCCCGTTGAACTCGACATACCGAAACCTCGTATACAGCCGTGAAACAAACAATCTCAATGTGGCGCGGAAGTACTGGCCTGCGCCTTATTCCAGCTCCGTCTCGCGCCGGATTCGCAGACGCATCTCTTCATCGGCTTTGGCCTGCGCGGGACTGACGGATTTGCCTGCTGTGGCGGGTACTTGCGTGTGCTTCGCCCAATTCCGAACGAGCAGAATAGTTCCGACGAGCGCTACTGCAGCCACGGCGAAAGGCATGATCCAAGCCACCAGGTCGAAGCCCTGCGTCGTTGGCGCAGCCAGCACGACCGCTCCATATTTCTGTACAAAACTCTGCAGCACAAGACTGTCGTTCATGCCGCCGGCGATGGCATCGGAAAGCTCCTGGCGCATGCCGCCGGAAACCGGGCATCCGACGTGGTTGCACTCCAACAACACCTGCGAACAGCCGCAGGTGCACATCATCTGATGGCCAAGATCGTTGAAGCGCCCCGCCGAATCAGTCGCGGCCAGCGAGAAGCAAACGATCGCCGCAACCAAAACAGCCTGGGCCCATCGTGGGATGCGTGAAGAAAACCTGCTCATACGGCTTTGTTGCAAGAGCATCAATCCCCGCCCCCGGCTGTGCTCATGGAGACGCCCGCGGGCGCTGGTTGTCCAGCCATAGGACCATGCTTCGCTACTGCCACCGTCGCTGCAGAACGAGCGGGACTCAGGCTTGGCGTGAGGGCTACCAGCGTTCCAACAACGACTACGGCGAGACCGACCCAGATCCACATGACGAGAGGATTCAGGAAGGCTTTGATGATGGGCAGGCCGTTCACCGAACTGCGGCCCTCGTAGACCAGGTACAAATCCCAGCGCATGGTGGAGTGATTGGCTACCATCGTCTGCGGTTGTCCATTGACGGCGTAGACGCGCTTCTCCGGAGACATGGGCTGGTCGAGCACCTTCTTGCCGTTTTCATAGACGTCAAGCTGCGAAAACTCGGAATCGTAGTTGGCATTCGATTCCTGGGTGTTGCCCAGGTTGACCAGGGTATATGGACCGATATGCATGGTATCGCCAGCCGCCATTGCCTGTTCCGTGCTGCGATTGAACGCATAACCAGCGAAACCAATAAAGATGATCACGAGGCCAAAATGCACGATGTATCCGCCGTAGCGTCTCGTGCTTCTGCGGACCAGCAGCACTACCGAAGCCAGGGGATTCTTTCCGGTCTGGCGATGGATGACACCTGTGCCGCGCAGGAATTCGGAGCCAATTGCAGTGGCTACGGCGGCGGCCAGCGAAAACGTCATCAGCGAATAGAAGACGCCTTCATCCTTCCACGGTTTGAGGCCGGCAACGAGGCAAACTATCGCTGTGACTGCGAAGGCAATCCCCGGCAGAATGAAGTTGCGGCGAAGACTCTTGAACGACGACGCCCGCCACGCCAGCAGCGGGCCAACCCCCGTGAGCAGCAGGAGAAAGATGCCGATCGGCACCGCGATATGACTGTAATAGGCGCCCGAAAGAGTCGTCTTCGTGCCCTCGACATATTCCGAAAGCACCGGGAAGAGTGTGCCCCAGAGAATCGTGAAACAGGCGGCGAGCAGTACCAGATTGTTGAAGAGGAAGCTGGACTCGCGGCTTACCAGCGACTCGACGCGATGCTCAGATTTGAGGTGGTCTTTCTGAAGGATGAAGGTGAATAAGCAGACCGACATCACGATCACCAGAAATGAGACGAACCAGCCTCCGATGGAAGACTCCGCAAAGGCGTGCACGGAACTGACGAGTCCTGCGCGGGTCAGGAGCGTGCCCAGAATGGAGAGCATGAAGGTGGCGAAGATGAGCCACACGTTCCACTGTTTCATCATGCCGCGCTTTTCCTGCATCATGACGGAATGCAAAAATGCGGTGCCGGTGAGCCACGGCATAAGCGAGGCATTTTCGACCGGATCCCATCCCCAGTAGCCGCCCCAGCCGAGCACGGCGTAAGCCCAGTGCATGCCGAGGAAGATGCCGATGGTCAGGAACATCCAGGTCATCATTGTCCAGCGCCGCGTGATGTGAATCCACTTTTCGCCCGGGTAGCGCATCATCAGGGCGCCAAGAGCAAAGGCGAACGGGACCGTGAATCCTACATAGCCCAGGTACAGCATAGGAGGATGAATCACCATCTCCGGATACTGCAACAGCGGATTGAGTCCGTTGCCATCTTCCGGAACGATTCCGCCCCGCACTCCGGCGAAGGGATGAGTGGCAAAGTTGAGCAGCAGCAGGAAGAAGACCTGTACGCCGGCCAGGATGGTTCCGGCATAGGCGTGCAGTTTCACGTCCGATTTGTGAGTGAGGCGCAGCACAAATCCGTATCCTGCGAGCAGCCATGCCCACAGGATCAGGGAGCCTTCCTGGCCGCTCCAAAGCGCTGCGAATTTGTAGGCTGCAGGGAGTGCGCGGTTGGAGTGCTCGACGATGTATTCGATGGAAAAATCGTTGTGAAAAACGGACCAGACCAGGGCGAACGCTGCCGCTGTCACAGCTGCAAACCCAGCGATTCCTGCCCGTCGCGCAGTCTCGGCCAGCCGATCCGGCACGACGCGATATGTCCCGCCGACGGCCAGCATTCTGAGCGCAATTCCTCCCGCGAAGAGGTTATACGCTGCCAGCGCCAATCCAATCAGAAGTGCGAAACTGCCAAACGCCGCCATAGGCTAAACACAACTCCATGAGCAATCCGCTCATTCTGCTCGGGCTTGCCCTTTTGATTGTCGCACCCGGAATAAGGCAACTCAAGCTGATGCGTCTACCATTTTACGGAATCGCGGTGGGGAACGAATCCATCGTTGGGTCGACGGTTGGCAGGAATTTCAAATGTGGATCGAGGTGGAATCGGCTGCTACTGCGCCACGCCGATCAGGCGGTTTGCGAGGTTTCGGAGTTCAGCTGCTGAGCATGCCTCTGCGTGGCTGACTCCCGCGATACCCTCATATTCCCTGGTTGCAGCGGGAACTGTTCCCAGCATCAGCACGTGCACATGCGGCAGCCGTGTGCGCAGTTCGGAGACGAATTCCGGCCCGGAAATGCCTGGAATCGCATGTTCCGTGATCACCAGTCCCAGCTTCTGAGCAAATTCAGGGGATTCCACCAGGCAAAGCGCCTCGGCGGCGTCGAATGCGCGAACTACCTCAGGTGCGACGTCCTCAAGGATTGAAGTCCGTATCGAGGCTCTAAGCGGATTACTATCTACAAGTAAGATCGTGCCCATGGACCCCGTGTGCGACTGAACTCGGGCTACGAGTTCCCCGGTTTTACTGCCTGAAAAACTCAGATGAGCAAAATTGCACACGGGTTGTCCGGGCCCTGTAAAAAATCGTTTTTCCTCGAAATCTGCTCGGGTGGGCCTCGGGGCTAACCGAACAGGAACTCCTTCGTTCGGAGTTCCTTGATCGTGTCGCGCAGCCTTGCCGCCTTTTCGAACTCGAACCTTTTCGCTGCCTCGCGCATGTCCATTTCGAGGGCAGCCAGATACTTGTCGAGTTCCTCCTGAGATTTGAAGTCCTCCATCCCCTCCGCTGCTTCTTCTAGCGGCTCACCGTACTCCGCCTTTAGAATCGCTGCCAAGGAATTCTCGAGCTTGCTCAGAATTGACTGGGGTGTAATCCCGTGCTCCTCGTTATATGCGCGCTGGATCTCCCGCCTCCGGTCTGTCTCGTCAATTGCCCGGCGCATCGAGTCGGTCATCTTGTCCGCGTAGAGAATTGCCCGTCCTTCCACATTGCGCGCTGCCCGGCCGATGGTCTGGATCAGTGATCCCGTAGAACGCAGGAAGCCTTCCTTGTCCGCGTCGAGAATGGCAACCAGCGAAACCTCCGGCAGATCCAGACCTTCGCGAAGAAGGTTGATCCCGATCAGCACGTCGTATTCGCCTTTGCGCAGGCCAGCCAGAATCTTGATCCGCTCGAGCGTCTCGATCTCGGAATGCATATACCGGCAGCGCACTCCAACCTCGGTGTAGTAGCCGGCCAGGTCTTCTGCCATGCGCTTGGTAAGAGTTGTCACGAGGACCCGTTCGTCGCGCTTTGCCCGATCGCGAATCTCGCCTAAAAGGTCGTCGATCTGGCCCTTTACAGGCCGTATCTCGATCTCCGGATCGACAAGGCCCGTGGGCCGGATCACCTGCTCGACCACGACACCCGCCGCCTTGGTCAGCTCATAAGGCCCCGGCGTTGCAGAAACATAAATCGTCTGGTTGATCCGGTTCTCGAATTCATCAAACTTCAGCGGGCGGTTGTCCCGGGCGGAGGGCAGGCGGAAGCCGTAATCCACCAGGTTTTGTTTGCGGCTCTGGTCACCGAACCACATGCCGTGAACCTGCGGAATCGTCACGTGCGATTCATCTACGAAGAGCAGAAAGTCGCGAGGAAAATAATCCAGCAGGGTGGGCGGCGGCTCGCCTGGCAGGCGGCCGGAAAAGTGCCGGGAATAATTTTCAATTCCATGGCAGTAACCCATGGACTTAATCATTTCCAGATCAAAGCGCGTGCGCTGATGAATCCTCTGCGCCTCGACCATGCGTCCCTGTTTTTCTAACTCGGCCTCCCAATCCGTCAACTCGGCGACGATGGTCTCTATCGCCTGTCCTTTGCGCTCAGGCTGCACGACGTAGTGACTCTTGGGATAGATCGGGAGCCGCGCATACTTCTGCTTGACTGTGCCGAATAACGGGTCGATCTGCGATAAGGACTCGATTTCATCGCCGAACATCTCGATGCGGTAAGCCAGTTCATCATAAGTCGGGAAGACTTCGATAACATCGCCGCGCACGCGAAATGTGCCACGCCGAAAGTCGTGATCGTTACGCTCATAGAGAATTTCAACGAGACGGCGAACGACGTCTTTACGATTGATACGCTGCCCTTTTTCGAGCAACAGCAGCATCCCGTAATATGCCTCGGGCGAGCCGAGACCGTAGATGCAACTTACCGAGCTGACGATGATCGCGTCGCGCCTTTCAAACAAGCTCCTGGTTGCCGAAAGCCTTAACTTATCCAGTTCGTCATTGATGGTCGCTTCCTTCTCGATATATAGGTCGCCGGCCGGGATGTATGCCTCCGGCTGGTAATAGTCGTAGTAACTTACAAAGTATTCCACCGCATTGTTTGGAAAGAATTGCTTGAACTCGTTGTATAACTGCGCCGCCAGCGTCTTGTTATGGGCCAGGATCAGTGCGGGCCGGTTCAGTTCCTCGATGACCTTGGCCATGGTAAAGGTCTTGCCTGAGCCGGTCACTCCGAGCAGCACCTGGTGCTGTTCTCCGGCTGCCAGTCCTTGCACCAATTCATCGATAGCCCGCGGCTGATCTCCTTTGGGCTGGTACTGCGTAACCAGTTGAAAGTCCATAGCTGACAGTATACGTGAGAGGCGAATATAAGGGGAAGACGCGATGTTCATCCTGGCAGCTTGGCGTCGAGGTCGCATTGCCGGAAATAAGCGGAGCCAGATTGCCGTTCAGACAGCGCTCCTGAAGCCTTATGTCTCAACCCACCAGCAGGTGGAAATTAAACGCGTTGTGGTTGGCGACCAGGGTAAAGTTCCACTTCGTTCCGTCTTCGAGCACCTTCGCCTTGTACTGGGCGTAATTGTGCTCAAACCAAAACGCAGCGTTTTCACCATCGGTTTTCGATAAATGCCCCTTTTCTCCAACTGGAGGTGCAGTATTCGGCGTCGGATTGACACCGCAATTGAAGTAATTCGACGTACCTCTTTTCTGCCAGGCCCCACTGCCGCAATGAGTTGTAATTGTCGGTCCCCATGCCATTGGTTCGAGGGCCGGAGGGTTCCCCATCTGCGTTAATAACTCAATAATCGCTCCGATAACCGTGTTGAGGTCGCTTTCAAACATGGGCGTTGGTCCTCCTGCGGGAGCAACGGGAGTATAGCACTTCAGCAGGCCGGGACTTAACGACTGCTGGTAACAAGGGCTGACGTCACAAGCCTGAGAACAGGAAGCTCGAGATCAGCTCAAGTACACACGCTACAATTCAAAGGATCTTCGTTGGGAGGCTTCATGCGTCGCATCCTTTTCGCTCTGTTGCTCTCCATTTCGGCCCTGCCGACACTGGCCCAGGGCTCGCCGCCGCAGGCTGCCGCAAACCAGCCCTACGCCATCGAGTACTACTACAAGGTCCAGTGGGGGCATCAGCAGGAGTTCCTTCAGCTCTTCCTCAAGAACCACTATCCGCTGCTGCGGAAGATGGTCGAGTCGGGCCGCATGACTTCGGTCAAAATTGAGTCTCCTGCTTACCACACCACTGAGGACGGCCGCTGGGATTATCGCGTCACGATCCGTTACCCGAACAGCACCGTCGCGACAACCGCCGCTCCCGACGAAGGAGCGGTGATCAAGCAGCTCTGGCCCGATCAAGCGACATATCTACGCGAAGAACAGCGTCGCTTCGAGATACTCGTTTCGCACTGGGACCTCCCTGTCGTTGACATAACTCCGGCTAAGTAGCCGCATACACGATCCCGAGGACTTTTTGACTCCATCGCAAACTCAATACGCTATCTATCCGAGTCTCAAAGACCGCCGTGTGCTGATCACCGGCGGAGCTACCGGTATCGGCGAAGCCTTCGTCAGCCGGTTTGCCGAGCAGGGAGCACGGGTTACGTTTCTTGACATCCAGGATACAGCGGCGACAGAGTTATGCACGCAACTCGCAGCCGCATGCAACGTATCTCCCAGCTACCTGCATTGCGATCTGAGTGACCTTGCAGCAGTGAAAGCGAGCATTACGACAGCTATCGAGGAGATGGGAGGACTGGATGTTCTCATCAACAACGCCGCCAATGATCGTCGCCACTCCATAGACGAAGTTACCCCCGAGTTATGGGATGAGCTCATGGCCGTGAATCTCCGCCACCAGTTCTTTGTAACTCAGGCTGCGTTGCCTGCGTTGAAGAGAAGCGGCGTAGGCTCGGTTATTAACATGAGTTCGATTGCATGGATGATTCCTTCGGTCGGCCTGCCGGTTTACATCACAGCAAAGGCCGGAATCGTCGGCCTGACTCGCACTTTGGCTCATGAAGCCGGAAGGGATAACGTTCGCGTCAATTGCATCCTTCCCGGCGCAATTGTTACCGAAAAGCAGCGCAAACTCGTTCTGACTTCCGAATACATCGCAGAGATACTCGCCAACCAGGCGCTTAAGCGCCAACTGATCCCGGATGATGTGGCGCGACTCGCCCTGTTTCTGACTGCCGACGACAGCAGTGGAATTACCGGCCAGAGTTATATCGTGGATGGCGGCTGGGCCTGACACGCCAATATCTCCGGCCGGCAACTAACTCAATCCCGAAGTAACTTAGTATCCGCGGAGATACCGCCTGCGCTGGCTTCCGCGAAGCTCGCGCACGGCGATGATGATAACAAAGGCGATCAATAGAAAAGGTCCCCAGAATACCCATCCGGGTTGTACCACCCGGTTGCCACCAATGCTGGCCGACGAAGCCATTTGCAGCCCGCCAAACATCACGACTGTATCCTTGCCGATGCTGGCATTCTCACCGAGGCGAACATTGCCGAAGAAATTGACGACATCATGGCCAATCGTGGTGTTGTCCGCGGCCCTTACGCTGCCGAAGAAGACGACTATATCGTGATTCGCCTCGCCGTCGATGCGCGCGTTGCCAAAGAAGACTACGATGTCGCCTTTGACGGTTCCCTTGACGTTCACGTTACAGAAGAAACAGACTGCATCGTGAATGGTCGTGTCCTGCTCGACATTAATTGAGTTGAAAAACTGGACTGCGTCGCTCTCAGCGCGCGCGGGCATGACGAACACTGCAGCCAGCAATGCGAACAGCGCGACCGCCAAAAAGCGTCGCGGGACCACCAGTGATCGAGTCATGCACACCATCCTGTAAATAAGATACGACGCTTTCAAACCGGAAGTTCCGTGCCATCGTCAGTTTGCAGGCCCTTTGCCGCCCGCCCTGCCTCAACAGGTAAACTCGTCGTTGGTGGCCTCGAAATCTCAATCTTCGCCTCAGCTTGGCTTCCTGTTCGAGGCGGATGCAGAACCCCGTGAGTCCGCGACTCCTGCGCGGCACAGCCGGACACGGCAAACATGGCTGGTCCATCAGCTTGTCGCCGAGGCCCGGGAACTTGTCGAGGGCGACTTCGGGGATGTGTGGGTCGAGGGTGAGATCTCCAACTGCCGCCCAGCCTCGTCTGGCCATCTCTATTTCACGCTCAAAGACGCCGAGGCTCAGCTTCCTGTCGTGCTATTCCGCCGCCAGGCACAGCTACTGCGCTTTCGCCCTGAAGACGGGCTGCGCGTCCGTGTGCGGGGCAAGGTTTCGATCTACGAGCAGCGCGGACAACTGCAACTCGTCGCTGAAACCATGGAGCCGGTTGGCGCAGGCAGCCTGCAACTCGCGTTCGAACAACTTCGTGACCGCCTTAAAGCCGAGGGGCTCTTCGATGCGGAGCGCAAGCGGCCTCTTCCTGCCTTTCCACGCGTCGTGGCTATCGTTACGTCGCCTACCGGCGCAGTGATTCGTGATTTCCTTAACATCGTCAATCGGCGTCATTCAGGCTTGAGCGTGCTGGTCGTGCCGGTCGCCGTGCAAGGAGAAAATGCGTCCGCGGAAATTGCCTCTGCCATTGCGCAGGTTAATCATTATTCCCCCGCCGAGGGCTTTGCAGAACTTATCGTTCTGGCTCGAGGGGGAGGATCACTCGAAGACCTTGCCGCGTTCAACAGCGAGCTGGTGGCTCGCGCCGTCGTCGCCTCGCGACTGCCAGTGGTCTCGGCTGTCGGTCACGAGACCGATTTCACCATCGCTGACTTTGTCGCCGATCTTCGCGCGCCGACGCCTTCCGCTGCGGCCGAGATTGTCACCGAGACACAGCACAAGATCGAGGACCTGATCGCGCAGTTATCAAATCGCCTGTTTCGGGCGACCCGATTTCAGCTGCTGCAATCGCGTCAGCACCTGGGGCGCATCCCCACGGAAAGGGCTCAGCAGCGCTTCGTCACCACCATTCATCGCCTGGAGCAGCGGCTTGACGATCTCGGCTTCCGTATCGAAGCGGCAATGGGCGAATCGCTGCGCCAGAAGGGTCTCGGCATGGCGGAGCTGACCGCAGCGCTGCTTCGCCGCGATCCGCGGCAGCTACTTAGCTCTGCTCGCGAAAAGCTGACCTCAAACCAGTCGAGACTTGGCCATGCGCTGGATCGAGCTCTTTCCGCTGCTCGTTTTCGATCGCAGTCAACCGAGGCGCGCCTCTATCGCGGTGCCCAGGTTGCAGTCGCCACTCGATACTCGGCTTACGCCAGCCTTCGCCGTCAGATTGAATCGCTTTCACCACTGGCCGTTCTGCAACGCGGCTATGCACTGGTGCAGGACGAGAACGGCGCGATTGTTCGATCCGCGGCACAATTGGCGACGAATCAATCCGTTTCAACCCGTCTCGGCAACGGCGGATTTTCAAGCACCATCACGTCTATCGAACAGGCTAAAAACGAGCCGGTTAAAAAGAAAAAGGAAAAACGAATTTCGAAATGAGACAACTCTTCGGCACAGACGGAATCCGCGGCGTAGCAGGCGTCGCTCCACTGGATACAACGACGATCTACGCGGTTGGACTTGCGCTCGCGCACCAGTTGCGACCCGGCGCAATCGTACCTCGCGTAATTATTGGCCGCGACACACGCGAGTCCAGTCCGTGGATTGCCAATCTGTTGGCAGCCGGCTTGCGCGCGGGAGGTGCGGAGGTCGAAAGCGCCGGCATCGTTCCCACGCCAGGGGTCGCGTACCTCACCCGCAGACATGGCTTTCACGCCGGAGTCGTTATCTCTGCAAGCCACAATCCATGGGAGGATAACGGCATCAAGGTTTTCGGCGGTGATGGGCGCAAGCTGCCCGACCAGACCGAACTGGCCATCGAAGAGATCATCTTCAAACACGCGCTTTCCACGGCCGCGCCGGAAGCCTCGACGGTGGCTGCTCTCGAAGATCAACACCAATATGCGGAGGGGTACATTGCTTCGCTGCTCGAAGCAGTTCCCGGCCTGAATCTTGCCGGAAAGAAGATCGTCGTCGATTGCGCTAACGGCGCGGCCGCAGCGATTGCACCGGAGTTATTTGCCAGGCTCGGCGGCGTTGTGACCCTGCTCAACACTACTCCCGACGGCCGCAACATCAACGATCATTGCGGAGCGCTGCACCCGGCGACCGTCGCAGCAGAGGTGGTTGCGCACCGAGCCGAACTGGGACTGACATTTGATGGTGACGCCGACCGATGCCTGGCCGCCGGAGCGAATAACAACGTCATCAATGGCGATGCCATTCTTCTGATCGCAGCGCGCGATCTGCAGGCGCGTGGATTGCTGACGGGCAATGTCGTCGTCGCTACCACCATGTCGAACATGGGCCTGGAGGCGGCTCTGAAGCGTAGCGATATCACCATGCTGCGCTCGCCGGTGGGTGACCGCTATGTGCTTGAGCTGATGCAGCAGCGCGATGCGGCGCTAGGCGGCGAGCAGTCCGGGCATATTCTGTTTCCGCACCTTACGACTACCGGCGACGGCTTGCTGACTGCTCTGGTGGTACTGGACCTGATTGCACGCACCGGCAAGACCATCGAAGAACTGACGGCCGATCTCAAGGTCTTTCCCCAGGTCATCGTAAATGTGAAAGTACGTGAGAAGCGCCCGCTGGAAGAGATTCCCACGGTAGCACAGCGCATTCGCGCCGCCGAAGCGGAGCTGGCCGAGTCAGGCCGCGTCGTCATTCGCTACTCCGGCACGGAGGCGCTGGCGCGGGTGATGATTGAGGCGGAGAGCGAAGAGGCAATGCAGCGACATGCGAAAGCAATCGCCGACGCGATACGTTTGGAGTTGGGGATCTCGACTTAGGCCATATCGCGCCAGTTACGGCCGAAGGATAGATCAGCGACAATCGGAACCTTCAACTGAATCACATTTTCCATCGCGTCTTTCACCAACGGAATTACAACTTCCGTTTCATCTTCCGGCACTTCAAAGAGCAGCTCGTCATGAACCTGCAGAACCATTCGGCTGCGTAGTTTCTCTTCGGCCAATCTGCGATCGATGGTGATCATGGCGAGTTTGATGAGATCTGCGGCAGTGCCCTGCAGAGGTGTGTTGACAGCGGTTCGCTCGGCGAAACCGCGCTGGTTGGCGTTGCGGCTTTCGATATCGGGAATAGGGCGCATTCTTCCAAATAAAGTGCGCACGCTGCCTGCCCGGCGCGTCTCTTCGAGCGTTCTGTCGATGAACGCCCTCACGCCGCGGTAGCGTTCAAAGTAACGCTCAATGTATAGCTTCGCTTCGCCCTGCGGAATGCCGAGCTGAGCAGCGAGGCCGAAAGCAGAAATGCCATAGACGATGCCGAAATTAACAGCTTTGGCCCGTGCCCGCACATGCTTGTCCATGCCCTCGGCAGAGACGCCGAAGACCTCGCTCGCTGTAAGCGTATGGATATCGCGGCCCGTCTTGTAGGCATCCGTCAGGAGCGCGTCTTCACTGAAATGGGCCATCAATCTCAGTTCAATCTGCGAGTAATCGGCGGAGAGGAGACGAAAGCCTGGCGCAGCGACGAACGCGGCGCGAATCTCGCGACCCAGCTCGGTGCGAATCGGTATGTTTTGCAGATTTGGATTGACCGACGAGAGCCTGCCCGTCGCCGTTGCAGCCGCGTTGAACGTGGTATGCACGCGTGAGTCCGCATCAACCAGTAGCGGCAGCGCGTCGACATAGTTCGATTTGAGTTTTGCCAGATGGCGAAACTCGATCACGCGCTGCGCAATCTCATGCTCTTCGGCAAGGCCTTCGAGCACGTCCTGCGCGGTTGAAATCTTCTTGCCCTTGCCATAGATCAGAGGCTTGGGCAGGCCCATGTGTGTAAAGAGCACTTCACCAAGCTGCTTGGGCGAATTGATATTGAAACGGCGGCCGGAGTGTTCAAAAATAACCTCGCTCACGCGCTGTATCTCCGCGCCAAAGCGCTGCGAAAGCTCATCGAGTGCGCCCAGGTTCACGCGCACCCCCACACGCTCCATTGCATACAGAACGGGCACCAGGGGCAGATCGATCGTCTCGTAGACCGATGTCAGGTTCTGCTCTTCAACATGTGCGCGCAATGTTGGCGCCAGCGCCTGAATTGCGTGTGCAGCTCCCGCCAGCGAGACCGGCACCGACTGGCCGCTGCGCGCGACCACATCCACAAGTGTCTGTGTTGCATGTGTTGGATTGAGAGCATAAGAGAGCAGCATCGTATCCGTGACCGGCCCGCAAAGGGTCACACCAAGATCGGCAAGACGATGTTGCGTTGCCTTTTTGTCGTGAACAATTTTCGCGACAGTCGCATCTTCAAGCAGGGCGCGCAGTTCAGGCGAAAGCGGCAGGCGCAATGCCAGCTCTGGCTGATCGCCGATCCTGATGGAAGCACCGGCAAATTCAACTGCCGGAGCTTCCGGAACTGCAATCGAAGTTGTCTCCTGCGCCGCATTCATCATGTCGAGCAATGAAGGGATCGGAGGCAGCGACTCCTCGTCTGCGACCTCTTCATTCGATTCAGACAACTGCGCGGCAGGATCGGACTGCACTGGCTTCGCATCCTTTTCCAGTGCGAAGGCAAAGCCATGCTCTCGCGCACCCGCATAGAAAGCCGCTACCTGTTCCGTAGTCGGATCGTCGATCAACTCCGCGGTCGGCTTCTGAGCGCCGGGTGCGAGTTCGCGCAGCAGTGATGTAAATTCCAGCTCGGTATAAAGTTCGCGTGCCGCTTCGAGATCCGGTTCTGTGGTTTGCATCGTGGCAAGATCCAGATCGAGGGGCACATGGCAGTCGATGGTCACGAGTTCTTTCGACAGCAGGACTGCATCGCGATTCTGTTGCAGCGACTCGCGATACGTCTTGCGCTTGACCTCTTCCACCCGGTCCAGCACTGCCTCAACACTGCCGAATTGCTGGATCAGCTCGACTGAGCCTTTGTCGCCGATCCCTGGCGCGCCGGGGATGTTATCGATGCTGTCGCCACGCAGCGCCATCACGTCGATCACCTTATCTGGCGGTACGCCCAGCAGTTCCACCACTTTAGGCGGATCGATGATGAGATTGTCTTTCTGCGGATTGAGCACACTCACGTGCTCAGTCACAAGCTGCATCATGTCCTTGTCGCCGGAGATGATAAAGACCTCGTGGCCCTCTTCGCACGCCTGCCTCGCGAGTGTGCCGATCACATCATCAGCCTCAAATCCGATGGCCTCAAGGATTGGAATGTGGAGCACCTCCAACGCACGGCGAATGTACGGCAGTTGTCTCGCCAGGTCCTCGGGCATAGCTGTACGCTTGGCCTTGTAACCCTCGTAGCTGGTTTCTACAAAGGCTCTTTCCTTGCTGCTCCAGCGGCGCAATGTTCCGATCTGCTGTGCTTTTTCGTCTCGAAATACCGCGCCGCTCACATCGAAGACTGCGGCCAGATAGTGAGGCGAAAAGTCGGCGCGCAGCTTCGTGATCATGTTCACGAAGACGTAGATAGCCGCGGTGGGCAGGCCGCCGCGAGTCGACATAGGCCGGCTGCGCTGCATGGCGTGGTATGCGCGAAAGATGAACGACATGGTATCGAGCAGGAAAACAGGCTGTTTCGCAGGCGGATTGGTTTCGGCAGTCATCGTCTGCGAGTCTACCAGTCACCGGAGCCGGTCTGCCAGATGCAGCCGGTCGATTCGCGGCTACGCAATGAACATGCAGTCGCCGTAGCTGAAGAAGCGATAACGCTTGCGGACAGCATGACCGTAAGCGGCAAGCATGCGTTCGCGGCCTGCAAAGGCGCTCACCAGCATCAGCAGGCTAGATTGCGGTAGATGAAAATTGGTAAGCATCGCATTCACCATGCGAAAGCGAAAGCCCGGAGAGATAAAGATCGAAGTCTGACCGCTATGCGCCTCAAGCTCCCCGCCTCGCGTTTCCGCCACCAATGCGCAATGCTCCAGCGTACGCACTGTCGTGGTGCCCACAGCAACGATTCGCCGCCTCTCCGCGCGTGCCCGGTTGAGTGCGGCGGCAGTCTCGGCAGGCAACGTATAGCGCTCAGCATGCAGATGAATCTCATCGAGGCGCTCGACACGGAGCGGCGCAAAGGTGCCCAGGCCAACATGCAGCGTAATCCGGACGATCTCAACGCCTCGCGCGGCAATCGAATCCAACACTTCAGGCGTGAAATGCAGGCCTGCCGTAGGCGCCGCTACCGACCCTCGGTCGACGGCGAAGACTGTCTGATAGCGCTCCCGATCTGTATCCGCATCATCGCGTTTGATATACGGCGGCAACGGGATGTGGCCGATCTGTTCGAGCACTCCGAAAAAATCTTCAACCGGGGCAAAGCGCAGGACACGTTCCCCAAATTCGCCGCTCTCAAGCACATCTGCCTTCAGCACGATTGTCCCGGACGAAGCGGCGAACACCAGCCGGTCTCCGACGCGAACCTTACGGCCGGGACGCACCAGAGCGTTCCAGTTACCCTCTCCATCGGGCGACGTCAGCAGCACCTCGATCGGGGCGCTAGGCTCCTGCTTTCCGCGAGCTATAGCTCGGCGAGCATACAGGCGTGCGGGAATCACCCGGCTGTCATTCAGCACCAGCAAATCTCCGGAATTCAGGAGCGAAGGCAATTCGGCAAAACTGCGGTCGAGATACGAGCTGTCAGAGAACGAACCAGCTTCGACAGGCAGCCCGCGGTCTACGACCAGCATCCGGCTCGCTCCCCGCTGCGCCGGCGGCTGTTGCGCGATCAGTTCCTCGGGCAGCGCGAAATCGAAGTCGGAGACGCGCAAACTCAATTCACTCTTGTGCGAAGGGCCGGTCACACGCCTGCTCCACGAAGATGATCTTCAGCGCGATGTCGGGCGCGTTCGAGCGCCGAATCGAGCCGTTCGCGTCCTGCATTCAATGTTTCCGGGGTCGCGTCTTTGGGCACACCGGTCCATAGTCCCCAGCTTACTGCGATGAGCGTGAAGGGCTTTGGCACCAGGAAGCGATCCCACGATCGCATCGTCCATGCCCTCTGCGGAGCGAGATGAAAGCAGCCGATGGGTGCGCCGCTCAGTTGCGCCAGCTTGATCGGCCCCAGTTTCGATTTGTAGATGGGACCGCGCGGACCATCGGCGGTGAAAATCGCCGGCGTGCCCTCGTCGAGCACATGACGCAGCGCCAACAGGCCTTCATGGCCGCCTCGGGAGCTGGAGCCACGCACCGTGCGGAAGCCGAAGAGCTCAAGCGTTCGAGTAATGAGTTCGCCATCGAAGCTCTGGCTGATGAGAATCGTGGCCCCTGTGCTCCTGAAGTAGTAAGCGCAGGCCAACACGCACTGATGCCAGAAGCAGTAGATCTCGCGGCCGGGAGTAAAGCCGTGAAAGGCGGGCGTTACACCCGCCTCCGCTAATACTTCGAAGCGCCACGTGCGGCCCACCACCGTCAGCAGCAGCCACACGATTCTCGGAACGACCGCCAGCACGAGCCGTTGACCCAGGCTGAATCTTTGCGGCGCTGCGTTCGTTTCTGCGTCTCTGGTCACTACCAGCAATTCTAGCTATAACGCAGCCAGCGCAGCATCTCCGGCAGAGTAGCGCGCTTGCCGTACATCAGGATGCCCACTCGATAGAGCTTGGTGGAAACCCACAACACACCGATGATGCTGACGATCATGAGGCTGATCGAGAGAGCAAACTCCCATGGCTGCGGCATCGAAGACCCCATGCGCAAGAACATGATGATCGGCGCGCACGGCGGGAACATGGAAGCCGCGATCGACCACACCGAATTGGAGTCATTGATGATCAGCACAATCAGCGAAAAGCTGAGCCAGATGGGAACAGCAGCCAGCGGCGTATACATCTGCAGTTCCTGCTCGGTCTCGCAGGTCGCGGCAAGGCCCGCGAACAACGAGCTGTAGAGGAGATATCCAAGAACGAAATACAGCGGGAAAAGAACACCCTCTACCCATGAGAAATGGATAGCGAGGTCACCTGACATCAATGGCGCGGCAAAAGCGGTGCTCAGAAGAGCCACCGCCGCCACCACCCAGATTGCGATCTGTGTAAGTCCGACAGCCCCTACGCCAATCAGCTTGCCTGCCAGCAGATCGCTGGGCTTCGCCGTGGATAACATAACTTCAAAAATGCGCGATGTCTTTTCCTGAATGATAGATCGCGCCACGTTCATGCCGTAGATCATGGTGGTCATCGACAGCAGGATCGCCATCACATAACCCTTCCAGAACGAGGTCTGTGCGTTACTCTTGACGACCTTGCCTTCTTTGTTCACCTGCAGAGTCTTGATCTCGATCCTTGCCAGCAGGGCGTCGGCTTCCGACTGCTTTACCCCGCGCTGCTCAAGCCGACCCTGTATCAACGAATGGTTGAGCGCAGAGGACAATTTCGCCTCGGTAACAAAATCACCAGACGACTGCGACTCGTACGTAGCGACAGGATCTTTGCCCGCGGGCTGTTCAATCCAAAGGAAGCCATCGATTTCCTTTGCGCTTACCCGTTTCACCAGCGCATCTCGGTCTTCTCCCCCGGCGGGAGCAATCACCTCTACCGTCGCTTTTGCGCTCTTGTCCGCCAGGAGCTGGTCGCGAATATCATTCGCCAGTACAGTGTCGGGAGCTGCGACGACGAGATGCTTGTTCGCACCCGTGCTGCGCCCGGAAAGAAAACCCACGCCGATGATGATTGCAAATAAGGCTGGCACCAAGACTGTTGTCAGCCGGAATGCGCGACCGCGCACCTGCTCAAGATATTCGCGCTTCGCTACCAGTAACAGGTTATGCATCGGCTTTGCCCCCCACGGCCTGGATGAAAATCTCTTCGAGTGACGGCTCAACCAACTCAAAGCGGTAAATGGTGGCCATCGACGCGGCTTCCGCCAACAGCTTCTGCGCGTCGCCGCCCTCCTTCAGCTTGATCTCCGCATGGCCGGAATAATTCTTCGCCTCGGCGATTTCTGCGCCGTTCAGGAACTCGGCGCTGCCTTCGAACTCCATCACCACGCGGTCGCGCTTATAGCGGCTCTTGATCTCGCGAACCTTGCCTGACAATACTCGATTTCCCTGGTGGATCAGGGCGATTGAGTCGCACAGCTTTTCAACCTGGTCCATGCGATGAGTGGAAAAGAGAATTGCCTTGCCCTGGGCCTTCAACTCAAGCAGCGTATCCTGCAGCAACGTTGCATTGACAGGGTCAAGTCCACTGAATGGCTCGTCCATGATGATCAGGTCGGGATCGTGCATCAGCGCAGCGATGAACTGAATCTTCTGCTGCATGCCCTTCGACAGCTCCTCAGTCTTCTTGAGCAGCGAGCCTGCGATATCCATCTTCTTGGCCCAGGCGATGGCGCGTTTTTTCGCCTCTTCGGGTGAAAGGCCATGGAGACCGCCCATAAAAATGAGCTGATCCAGCACCTTCATTTTCTTGTAGAGCCCGCGCTCTTCAGGCAGATAACCGACCCTGGCGAGGTGCTTGCGCGAGAACGGCTCATCGAACAGCCGAATATCGCCGGAATCGGGAAACGTGATTCCGATCATCATGCGAATGGAACTGGTTTTGCCCGAGCCGTTTGGTCCCAGCAAGCCAAACATCTGCCCCGGCTCGATGGAAAGACTCAGGTTGTTGACGGCAACTTTATCGCGATAGGCCTTGGTCACACCCAAAACTTCAACTACTGACATGCATTCTCCTGCCCCGAAGTACGTGGGAGAAGTGTAGCAAACGCCCGCGCGGCTGAGACCGCAGTGAGGTACACCGTTCTTCAGAGTCGCCCTCTATACGATTCCTGCCCGCAATCGGTTCCCTGCCGTGCCGGGCGCGTTAGACTCAAGAGATCGGGACGAATGAGAAACAGCTCTGAGACGAAAGGCTGATAAAGCGCCGAATGGACGAGCGAGTAGACGACAGGTTCAGGAGTAGAGTCAGCTTCACTCTACTGGCAATTACGGCGATCGGTCTGAGTTTCGGGCTGGTGTGGATCGGCCGGGTCATCTTCCTGCTGCTCTTCGCCTCCGTTATCGGCGCAATCTTTTTGACTTCAGTTGCGGACTGGATACATGTCCGGCTCAGAATCAAGCAGGGAGAGGCTCTTGCGCTTTTCATCTGCGTAACTTTTGCGACAATCGCTATCCTGGTGTGGATTCAGGGTCCCAACATAACGGAGCAATTTTCGGATCTCGAGGTGGAGCTCCCCGTCGCGGCGCGCTCACTGCTGGGGCAGATTCAGAGCCACCACTGGGGCCAATGGCTGTTGCGGCAGTCGCCAGGCACTGAGCAGCTCTCTAACGGATTCAGCTTCGCCCTCACCCATATTGGCGGGTTCGTCCTCACCTCGGTGACTTTGATCGCCGGGCTGGTTATCGTCTTCAGCCTCAGCGTCTACCTCTCAGCCGAGCCTACGATGTACTACAACGGCATTCGCCGGGTGGTTCCCGAGGATTACCGCGAAAAACTCGACGAATGTACTGCCAGCGTCACTCAGATTTTGCGTTGGTGGGTGCTGGCCAAGCTGATCTCCATGACCATGGTCGGGATTCTGATCACCATCGGCCTCTGGATCGTTGGAGTGCCGCTGGCGGGCTCGCTCGGTATTATCGCGGCGCTGATGACCTTCATCCCCAACGTCGGCCCGATCATCTCGGTCATCCCGGCTGTGTTGCTTGCGCTGGCCATCAGCCCCACCAAGGGTCTATTGACGATCCTGGTCTTTTGCATCGTCTTCACCGCAGAGGGCTATGTAGTAACACCGCTGCTGGAACGCAACATTGTACGGCTGCCGCCTGCGTTGACGTTGACCATGCAGCTGTTACTGGCAGCCGTCGCAGGGCCCGTTGGAGTGGCGCTGGCTGCGCCGCTGGCCGCCGCCATACTCGGTGTCCTGTCCGTGCTTCTTCCGAGTGCGCCAAACGTCCCGATTCCGATTGTGCCTAAACAGCTGCATCAACGCTGATCATGCCGGGCTGATTAAACCGGACTGATCACACTGTATCCGCCGTCTCTTTGTCTTGAAGGCGCGCCTTTGCCGTATCCGACCGGCCTGTGATCGGCGCATGCTCTGCGCCCTCGGCCAGCCCGAATCGCGGCATGTTGACGTAGATGCTCTCATACGACCCCGCGTCAACCACGAAGGTTTCATGCCAGATTCCAACCGAGCCGTCATTTCCGATAGCGCGATTAAAAGCCGCCCATGCCGGCAAGTGGATTCCCTCTCGCATGTGAGCGTACGCGTGCAACTGCTCGAATGAGCGCCAGTACTGGGCCGTTGAGATACCGCGCCAGTAAAGAAACGTTTGTGCCCCGAGAAAACCCATCTCAGGATGCTGGTACAACTCCTTCAGCATCGGCGACATAGCTTTTGCTACCGGCAGCCATTTACTGAAGGCGAAGAAGCGGTTGATGCGAAACCCGATAAGAAAGACGACAAAAGGGCCTTCAATCTTCGCCGTATACCGTCCGGGGAAAATGCTTGCCACGGTTCTTCTCCTGAGATTGCTTCCGAGAGGGGAAGACGAACAGGACTACTTATCTCGCGCCACCACAAAATCCGGCACCCACAGCAGGGCGCGTCTGAACTCCGAATCGTCGAGGGGAGTCAGAGCTTCGCGAGCTATCTCTGCATAACGGTCGGCGGCAGCCATTGCATACTCGACCGAACCGTTGCGATGCAGAATCTCCTGCACCTGCTCACTTGAAGTGCGGATGAATCCGCCATCCTCGAGCACCCAATGAATGATTTCGCGGTCGGTGTCTGACCCGTGATGGAGGGAGTGAATCACCGGCAGGGTCGTCTTGCCTTCCCTGAGATCGCTGGCCACCGGCTTGCCCAGCACGTCTTCCGTAGCGGTCAGATCGAGCACGTCATCCACGATCTGGAAGGCCAGGCCGACGGCGCGGCCGTAGTTCGCCAAAGCCTCTTCCAGCATTGGAGTAGAACCGGCCAGCGTTGCTCCCAGCTGCATCGAAACCGAAAACAGGCAAGCCGTTTTACGGAAAATGAGGTCATAATACTCGGCTTCCGAAACCGGCCGGCCCAGCTTTTGAATCTGCAGCAGTTCGCCTTCGACCATCTGCTGTGTAAGGCTGATCAAAAGGTCAAGCACCCTGAAATTGCGCTCTTCAAGGGCGATGTGAAAGGCCTGCATATACAGCCAGTCACCCGCCAGCACGCACTTTTCGTTCCCCCACGTCGTGTTGGCCGAGGGCCGTCCGCGGCGCGTATCTGCGCCATCGATGATGTCGTCATGCACCAGGGTAGCGGTGTGCACCAGCTCGACCACCGCCCCCAGCCGGATCATGCCTGATCCGTTGTAGCCAAGAGCGCGCGCAGCAAGCAGGAGCAGCGTGGGACGAATCCGTTTGCCACCGCCTACGCGAAGATATTCGGCAATTTCAGTAATCGTATCGACACTCGATACGGCGTCGCGTCCCAGCTCTATTTCAATGGCCGTGAGGTCATCGCGGAGCAGATCGAAGACTTCCCGTGCCGTCGCTATCGCCAATGTACTCAAGGGTTCGGGGTTCCTGCGCTTTCCTGTAGCTCGCCCTGCAAATCCGCCGCCTTTAGTATCTGCCTGTTTGAGGTCGAACTGCACCCGTTGTAATGCCGCTCAATTCGTCCGGTAGTTGGTGAACTGTAATTCAATCCCCAAATCTTTGCCACGCAAAAGCGCAATTGCCGATTGCAGACTATCGCGATCCTTGCCGCTGACGCGCACTGAATCTCCCTGGATCGAGGCCTGCACTTTCAGCTTCGAATCTTTGATGATACGCACAATATCCTTGGCTTTTTCAATCGGAACGCCCTGCTGCAATGTGATTTTTTGCCGGACGCTCTTGCCCATCGCTTCTTCCAGCTTGCCGTAGGAGACATTTTTCAGCGAAACTCCCCGCTTCACAAGCTTCTGGCCAAGGATTTCCTTGACGGCGTCAAGCTTGTACTCGTCGGCGGAAGCCAGCTGAATCGTGTCGCTGCCCTCCAGCGCTACTTCCGACTTTGAATCCTTGAGGTCAAAACGCGCCTTGATCTCCTTGAGAGCCTGATCGATAGCGTTGCGCACTTCCTGAATGTCAACTTTGCTTACGATGTCGAATGAATTGTCCTGGGCCATAACCTATCCGTCTTCCTGTTATTTCCGATTCAGGATGCCGCTCGCAAACAAGCGGTCGATTCTTCTCACGTTCAAGTTTCACACGTCAGGGGTGAGTCGAAACAGCCGTTCGAAGTTTTTCGTCGTAATGGACGCCATTTCTTCCGCCGCCAGGCCACGCAAATCGGCCACAGCTGCAGCCGTATTCGCGACCCAGGCAGGCTCGTTGCGCTGGCCGCGATTGGGTATCGGCGCTAGATACGGGGCATCCGTCTCCACCAGGAGCCGGTCAAGCGAAACTTTCGCGGCGACATTGCGCAGGGCCTGCGCCTTGGGATAGGTCAGATTTCCCGCAAAGCTAACCAGAAATCCGATTTCCATACCTCGCTCGGCATGCTCCCAATCTCCGGAGAAGCAATGGAGAATTCCGCCGAGACCGGTCGCCCCCCAATGCTCGGATAATAGCGCCAACGTGTCATCCCAGCAGGAGTTGTCATTCTCCTTCCCCCGGCAATGGATGATAATCGGCCTCTTGCGAGCCGCCGCGATCTCCATCTGCTGAACGAAAGCGCGCTTCTGCGTCTCGTGCGGAGCGCCTTCGTGGTAGTAGTCCAGGCCAATTTCTCCGCAGGCAATCACCTCGGGCTCGGCCAGCAGTCGGTCGAGTTCGGCCAGCGCAGCTTCATCCGCCTCGTCGGTCGAGTGAGGATAAATCCCGGCACTGGCGTAGAGTTTTGGAGTCTGCGGCTGGCCGTTGTACTGGCGGCAGATCGCGAGCGCTTGCTTCATCTCCGCCGGACCCTCGCCGATGCCAATGGAGAGAACCGCCCCGACGCCAGCCTCCCACGCGCGGCGCAGGATCTGGTCAAGTTCGCCGGAGTAGCGTTCGCTATCCAGATGCGCATGAGAATCAACCAGCAAAGAAAAACCTCGGAAGGGTTAGTGTGACAGAAGTTCGGCTGGACTTAGGACTCTGAGTCCCAGGTGCTTCTCGAAGGCATCAAAGTCACGGTCGTTATGGAGCAGGATGTGGCCTTTCTCGATGCAGAATGTGGCGATCAGGCAGTCGATAGTGCTGCGAATCGTTACGCCTTTCTTGCGCAGAGCTCGAAAATTACGAGCCGAAGAAATTGCCAACTCACTGCTTCCGGTTTCGAATATCTCGAATTCGTTGAGTACTTCGAGAGTCTCTGCAAAAAGCTTGTCTGCACGAATCCCTTGCAGAACTTCTGCCTGAACCAGACTGGTGATTCCGATGCGCTGCAAGCTTGTCTGTTGATCCAGCCAATTTGTGTGCGGAGTGATTCGATCGGCCAGGTAATCGATCACGACTGAAGTATCGACGATCACCATCGTTTACCGACGAGCCTTCTCACCTGCTGGTTCAAGTTCAGCCTGTTCCGATGGAACATGTTGGTCCTGACCTGACTTCGCCGCTGCCTCACGACGCTTCTTCAAGATTTCCTCGTCCGAGGCGAGCCAGTCGTCATCAGGACCACGCCAGACTACCTTTCCACGCAACTCTCGAATTCTGGCCTGGCCTTTGAGTTGTGTCAGCAGCCGTAACCCTTCTTCGACAACGGCCTTCTTGGTCGAGGCTCCGCTAGCCGCCATCGCCCGGCGCATCAAATCGTCGTCAATCTCGATATTTGTGCGCATGGCATGAGGCTCCAATCCTGATGTGTAAGGATCGCATGATTTATGTGTATCGGGCAAATCTACCAATCCACACGAAGCTTACTTCAGCCGCGCTCCCACAGGCACGTCTTCGAGGAATCCAGCCAGTACCGGCGCGCCCTGATAGCCAATCGAGGCAGCCAGCACCATCCCATTCGAGTCCAGTCCCCGCAGCTTCCGGGGAGCCAGGTTGGCCACGATGACCACCTTGCGGCCGACCAGCTTTTCCGGCTCATAGTACTGGGCGATGCCGGCCAGGATCTGCCGCCGTTCGTAGCCCAGGTCCACTTCCAGCCGCAACAGTTTGTCGGCCTTGGGAATTCGTTCCGCCACCAAAACCTGCGCAACCCGCAGTTCGACCTTGGTGAAATCGTCAATGCCGATGAGAGCCACACCGGGCGTGCCGGTGTCGGCACCGTGCGCCGCCTCGGCAGGCTTTGCCGCCAAAGCAGCATAAGAAGCCTGATCCGGAGATTCCGCTTTCACGGCCACCTCAGGCTCAGCGGCCGGCGTCACGGCTTCACCTGCATTCGGTGCAACCTTGACCATGGAAGGAGGCGCAGTCGCCTCGGTGATCACCGGTGACGCGCTGGATTCGCCATCGCCCGTGGTTGCTGCTCCGCCCGATTTGTCTTCATTCTCAAGATTCTGCATACGCTCAATCACATCCTTTTCTGCGCGCGGAAACAGCGGCGCCGGCACACCAAATTTAGTTCCCGCCGGCAATTTTCCCCACGCTAAATCCTTCAATTGGCCACTTTGTGCGGCCTCTTCGATCTCGCCCAGTCCGAGCTGCCGCCACACCTTCGCGGCCGATTCCGGCATCACTGGATGCAGCAGGGCCGTAATGATCCGAATAGTCTCTGAAGCGGTCGCCAGTACACGCGCCTGGCTGCCGGCATGTTCCTCATCGGTTAGGTTGACGGGCTTCTTCCATGGCGCGGAGCTGGTAAGGTAGCCATCGACCGCGGCTATCAGTGACCACAACGTCTCCAGCGCGCGCGCAAAATCCATGGTCTCGAACTGCGCGTTGAATTCGAGAATCACCCGCGCCGCCTCACCGTGAATCGCCGCCTCTGCCGCGCCCGTTGCACCCGCCTCGGGCACTACGCCACCGAAGTACTTGTGGATCATGTTGACTACGCGGCTCACCAGGTTGCCGTAGCCGTTGGCCAGGTCTCCGTTGTAACGCTGAACCAGCGCCTCAAACGTGAAATTCCCATCGTGCCCAAAGCTGATCTCGCGCAGGAGGAAGTAGCGCAGCGCGTCTGCTCCCAGCACTTTCAGCACCGTCTCGGCACGCACGATGTTGCCCACCGACTTCGACATCTTCATCTTGTCGAAGAGCAGCCAGCCGTTGGCGATCACCGATTTCGGGAGAGACAGACCTGCGGCCATCAGCCATGCCGGCCAGTAGACAGCGTGGAAGCGGATGATTTCTTTGCCTACCAGGTGAACATTCGCTGGCCAAAATTTGGCGAAGCGCTCTTGATCTTCATGCGCGTCGGAACCGTAGCCCAAGGCACTGACATAGTTGATTAGAGCGTCGATCCAGACATAGATAACATGCTTCTCGTCGCCCGGAACAGGAATGCCCCAGGAAAAGCTCGTGCGGCTTACCGACAGGTCTTTCAAGCCGCTGCGCACGAAGGCAAGGACCTCATTGCGCCGCGACTCTGGCTGAATGAACTCCGGATGCTCCTCGTAGTGCTCCAGCAGTTTGCGCTCAAATGCCGATAGCTTGAAAAAGTAGTTTTCCTCGCTGATCGTCTCGGTGATCCGCCCGCAATCCGGGCATGGAGCGCCGGGCGGCACGTCGACAAAAGCCTCATCTGAAACGCAGTACTGCCCCGTATACGAACCTTTGTAGATAAATCCGCGCTCCTTGAGTACCGTAAACAGCTTCTGCACGCCGCGCTTGTGCCGCTCCTCGGTGGTGCGGATAAAGTCGTCATAAGTCAGGCCCATCCGGTCCCACAGCGAACGAAACTCCCCTGAAACCTCCGTCGCAAACTCCTCCGGAGTCTTCCCGGCCTTCTGCGCCGAGCGCTCGATCTTCTGGCCGTGCTCGTCCGTGCCGGTCAAGAACCACGTCGGAACGCCCTGGCTGCGTTTGCGCCGCGCCACCGCATCGCAAACGATCGTCGAGTAGGCGTGGCCCAGGTGTGGCCGCGCGTTTACGTAATAGATCGGCGTGGTGATGTAAAAGCTCTCGCCGGATTGATTCGTCGATTCAGGAGCGTTGGACATGAGTGCGAATAACAGAGCCTTCCAGTATGTCGAGTCGATGGACTGCCAGCATTCATCTTAACCGATGCGTCAGACTTCGAATCGCCGCATCGGGGACCGTCCCTCGCCCACGCCCCTGATAAAATCAGCTAGGAAAATCAAGGATTTTCAGAGGTTTCAGCCCGTGTATCTCGAACTGCAACAACGCCTGCTCGCGCGCATTCGCGAAGTAATTCAAAGCCACTACGGCATCGAACTCGGAGCGATGGCAATCGAGCAACCGCCCGACCTCAAGCTGGGCGAGTTTGCGCTGCCGGCCGCCTTCGAGCTTGCACGAAAGCTGCGCAAGGCGCCAAAGATCATCGCCGCAGAGCTGGCCGAGCTGCTCAACAACAGCCTCGCGACGGTCGCTCTCTTGCTGCCTCAGGTGCCGGCAGGCTCCGCCGAAGGCCTCGCCATCTCGCGCTTTGAAGCCGCTGGCGCGGGCTATCTCAACGTTTATCTCGAGCGAGGCACCGTCGCATCGTTCCTGGCGCAATATGATCTTCGGCCTGCACCTGATACCGGCCTGCACGTCCTGGTCGAACACACCAGCATCAACCCGAACAAGGCTGCGCATGTCGGACACCTGCGCAATGCCATCCTTGGCGACACTTTCGTGCGCATTCTGCGTGCCAACGGGCAGAAGGTCGACGTGCAGAACTACATCGACAACACCGGCGTGCAGGTTGCCGATGTTGTCGTGGGGTTTCTGCATCTAGAAGGCAAATCCCTCAAGCAGGTACGGGAAATCATCGCCGTATCGTCGCGGGACGTCACCACGCGGGAACAGAGCTTCGACTATCTCTGCTGGGATGTGTATGCACGCGTCTCGCAATGGTATGACTCTGGTTCGGAAGAAGAAAACAAGCAGCGCAAGGCTCTTCGCTATGCCACCCTGCACGAAATTGAAGGCGGTGGAAATGAGACCGCGGACGTTGCCGAACTTATCTCGACGGCGGTCCTGCGCAGGCATCTGGAAACCATGCTTCGGCTCGATATTGAGTACGATTTTCTCCCGCGCGAGAGCGAAATTCTGCACCTCAAATTCTGGGATCTTGCATTCGAGCAGTTGAAGCGGACCGGCGTGCTCTACTCCGAGACGGAAGGAAAAAACAAAGGCTGCTGGGTGATGACGCGGCCCGAAACGGGTAAGGGCGCGAAAGCAGTCGAAGAAGGCGCCACCGATGAAGACGCCAAGGTCGACGAAGACGCGAAAGTAATCGTGCGCTCCAACGGCACGGTCACTTACGTAGGCAAAGACATTGCCTATCATCTCTGGAAGTTCGGCCTGCTGGGCCGCGACTTTGCGTACCGGCCGTTCTTTGCCTACGAACACCATATCTGCTGGATCTCGACAACAGACGGCGTAGAGCCGCATCCCCACTTCGGCGGCGCGCAGGCCATCTACAATGTCATCGACTCGCGCCAGTCCGATCCGCAGGCCAACGTCATTCAGGCGCTGCGTGGCATGGGCCATACCGCCGAGGCCGACCGCTACACTCACTTCAGCTACGAGATGGTGGCTCTCACGCCGCGCTGCGCCGTCGACCTCGGCTACACTGTCTCCGAAGAAGATCTTGCTCGCCCTTACATCGAGGTCAGCGGGCGCAAGGGCTTCGGTGTCAAAGCCGACGACCTCATCGACAAGCTCATTGCCGCAACCCGCGCAGAGGTGGATCAGCGCCAGCCCGAGCGCCCTGAAGCCGAACGCCAGCGCATCGCCGAACAGATCGCCATCGGCGCGCTGCGCTACTTCATGCTCAAGTTCACGCGCGGCACCGTCATCGCCTTTGACTTCAAAGATGCGCTCAGCTTCGAGGGCGAGACGGGCCCCTACGTGCAATACGCCATCGTCCGCATCCGCAACATCTTCCGCAAGGCTGAGACTTCGCCGGAAGCGGCGCTGGCCGAGTTCGCCGCACTCGATGCCACTTCCATGCTTAGCGATGCCGACGATATCTGGGGCATCTGGCTGCGCGCCGGCAAGCGTTCCCTCACACTGGACCAGTGCATCTCTACATCAGAACCGGCGTACGTGGCGCGCCACGCCTTCCAACTGGCGCAGGAGTTCAACAACTTCTACCACAAGCACCACATCCTGACGGAACAAGACCCGGCACGCAAGACATTCCTGCTCGCAACAGCGGCAATCGTCTTGCGCGAACTGGTCACAGTCCTGAGTTGGATGGGAATCGAAGCGCCCGAGGCGATGTAGGTTATTCTCGTCGAGAGACTCGTTATCAATTCGGAAACAGCGGTAGAGGCGCAATCGTGATCGAAGCAATCAAACTCAGCTACCTCTATCACGACGTCGACGTGATAGAGGTTCGCATCGTCGCTCAGAATCCCGAATTCAAAGCATCTGCCGATGTTTACGTGGGAATCGGACAGTTGAATGAAGTAGCTGCTCATATTGAAGGATTCCCTACCAATCCGCAAGATACGCGCGAAGTCCTTCTTGGTGCGTTTGGCAACAACTTCGCCGGCGGAGCGGCTCGGCTTGAATTCTTTTGCAAAGACATGGCGGGGCATTCAACCGTACGCGTGACGATCGAATCCGATGAGGAAAGACACCGCATGCCCGCACCCAGCCAGATCGAAAAGTCAGAATGTGCGGTCCTTTACATTGACTTCGAACCCGCCGCTCTCGACGTTTTCGTAGCCCAACTCAGAGAGATTGAACGAACATTTGAAGGTTCCTCTGTGTTGAAGACCGGCATCATTTGAGTACAAATCGCGTGCGCCTTCTATTCCCATGTCTTGCCACCGCTTTCGCCATCGCTGTTGCATGCTCGAATGCGTATGCGCAGCAGGCATTCCGCGGCTTTGACCGCAATGACTATCCCGGCGATGCTGCTTTGCCTGCTCTGAAGAAGTCGTTCTCATTTGCGGGCTATTGGCTCAACAATCCGCCGGGAGAGAAGCAAAATAGCTGGGCCGGAAAGCGCGCGCTGCTGAAGAAGCAAGGCTTCGGCTTTCTTGTGCTCTTCAACGGCCGCATGGATGCGGAGCTGAAGGGCAAAGATGCTGCGGCGATTGGCGCTGCGGACGGGAAGGCAGCTGTTGCGGCTGCCGAGAAGGAGGGGTTTGCGCGTGATGTGCTGATCTTTCTCGACCAGGAGGAGGGCGGCCGCCTGCTGCCGGAGCAGCTTGCTTACATCTTCGCGTGGGCCAATGCTGCGACCCAGTCCGGTGCGCGGGCTGGAGTTTATTGCTCGGGCATTGAAGTGGCTGAAGGCACAAGCACGATCAGCACGGCGAAGCACCTGGTACTGGAAGACGAGAAGCGGCTGAAGCAGTCGGGCGCGCATCGCAAAGCTCTGGCAATCTGGGTGGCAAATGATCAGTGTCCGCCTGCTCCCGGATGCACTCAGACCAGCCAGCCCGCCTCGACTGGATTCTCGTTTCAGAACAGCCATGCCATCGTCTGGCAATATGCGCAGTCGCCGCAAAGGAAGGAATTCACCGCCTCATGCCCGCGGAATTACGATGCCGATGGCAATTGCTATGCTCCGGGGCTTACGCACAGTGCCGCGAGCTTCGTGGATCTGAATGTGGCGGATTCAGCTGATCCTTCTGAAACTCCATAGCGCATTCGCGGTGGAACCGGACACTCCGGCCATGCCCACGGGCCGTCTTTTGTGCTAACGTTCCGTTTGTGCAGGGTGTAATTTCAAGTCGACCGATCCGCGTCCTGGTCGCCAAGGCCGGCCTCGACGGCCATGACCGCGGCGCAAAGATCATAGCTCGCGCCCTCCGCGACGCCGGCATGGAAGTCCTGTACACCGGCCTGCGCAAAACTCCTGAAAGCATCGTCCACGCAGCCATTCAGGAAGATGTGGACTGCATCGGGCTGAGCATTCTTTCCGGAGCCCACAACACTCTTGTTGCGCGCCTCATCGCACTGCTCCGGGAGCAGAAAGCCGAAGACATTCTCATCGTCTTAGGGGGAACGATTCCGCAGGCCGACGTTCCGGCGCTTCAGGCAATGGGAGTGGCCGCGGTCTTTGGGCCGGGCACGCCCCTGGACTCAGTCGTGAGCTTCCTGCGCGAACGCATCCAGCCGAAAACAGCGGAGCCGCACAGCGGTCACTAATCGGCAATTATTCCTGCCCGTCTATTTCGTCTCGATCCTCGCCATCGCCGTTCCGGTCCGCAACACGAATTGCGCTTCGAATCGGCGCAGCGTAGCGCTCCGGCATGAGACATTTCTGCATGCTGGCGTCACAGACGAGATGTGCGGTTTCGCCCTCGGCCAGCACCTGCTGCGGCTCTCGCATATTTGAGGCGCGCGTCACCCGATAGGCGAACTTCAGCAGCGACCCGCGCAGCAATACGGGCCAGGCTTCAATCAGAATCTTATCGTCGTATCGCGCCGGAGCCTTGTAGCGACAGGTGACCTCGACAACCGGCAGAATACAGCCGTCCTCGACCTCCATTTGCCGGTAGTCGAAGCCGAGCGAGCGCATGAACTCCACGCGGCCGATCTCAAACCAGACAAGATAGTTCGCGTGATACACAACACCCATCTGGTCGGTCTCCGCGTAGCGGACCCTTTGTTCGCTCACAATTGTCATATCCGAGTTATGCCTCAGGACTTCTGCACAATCTTCGTGATGTCGTTAATGATGATGTAGGCGGCAAAGATAAGGATGATCACAAACGCCACCTGATAGACACGTTCCTTGATGCGAATATCGATGTCGCGCCGAATGACGCTTTCAATCAACAGGAACAGGATCATCCCGCCATCCAGAATCGGGAACGGCAACAGGTTCAGGACGCCCAGGTTCAGGCTGATGATCGTCATCACCTTGAACTTCGCTTCCCAGCCCGGAGTTTCCGCAGCGAGGCCCGTCTGCTGTGCAATGCCGATCGGTCCAGAGAGCGTGTTGACCGACATGCGGTGCGTGAGCAGACGTTTCAACACTTCAAGAATCAGCAGCGAGTTCTCACGGTTGAACTTGACCGACGCCTTCACCGCCTTGTCCAACGGCAACCGCTCCACGCGGAACGGTGGCAGCTCGCCTTTGAATCCTATTCGCCACGCGGAAGGCGGCGTCGCTGTATCGAAGACCGGCTGAATCGTCATCGGCAAGGTCGTTCCAGAGCGTGAAATCACCAGGCTCAGCGGGGCTCCCTTGCGCGTCTGGAGATAGGCGCTCACCGACTGTGTGCTGTGAAAGACGTGCCCATCGATCGACATAAACTGGTCGCCAACCTTCAGCCCCGCATTTGCAGCCGGCGTTCCCGGCGAGACTTCGTTGACCTTCAGCGGGTGCGCCTGCATGGCCGGCAGAATTCCGATCGTGGACAACAGGTCCGGCTCGTCTTCGAGCTTTACTCCCGTCGGCAATTGCAGCGTCAGCGGCATCTGCTGGCCAGCCCTCTCGACAACCACTGGCACGGGACGGCTGCCAAGGCTCTGCAGATCCAGCGCAAGCTGCATGCTGACCTTCTCCCAGGAAGGATTTTCCTGCGAATCGAAGCTGACAATGCGGTCTCCGGGAAGCAGACCCGCCGCGGCCGCAGACGAACCGGCAGCTACCCAATCCAGCGTGACCGGCTGATCTGCGACCAGCGGAACCTCGTTGTGCAGCATGTAGAAGCCGGTCATCAGGCCAAGCGCCAGCACGAAGTTCGCCGACGGCCCTGCGAGGCCGATGATGATCCGCTGCCAGCGCGGGTGCGAGGTCAAAGCGCCCGGATCGGTCTTCTGCGCGGCTATCGTTTCGCCATCCGCACCGTGCAGGGACATGTTTTCGCCCGGCATCGACTCGCCGGTCATCTTCACGTAACCGCCGAGCGGAGTCGCCGAAATGCAGTAGTCCGTCTCGCCGATCTTGACCCCGAAAAGCCGCGGCGGGAAGCCGATCGAAAACTGCTCTACCCGCACGCCGCAAAGCTTTGCCGCTATGAAATGGCCGAACTCATGGACCAGCACCATGATGCCCAGCACGATAAGAACAGAGATGGTATCGACAAGAAATGTATGCATAACCGCGCGTGCATTACCTCAGGCCCAGTGAAGGGCTGCCAGATTCGGTGGGGCCTGCCAAACAGATCTACACGCGGAGAGCAGCTGCGGAGACAACTTCGCGAGCCCGTTCACGCGCCTGGGAATCAGCCTCCAGAACCCCGGCAATCGTCTCCGGGTGGCTTTCAGGAGTCCATTCCAGCACCGTTTCTATTGTACGCGGGATACCGAGAAAGGGTATTTTGCGCTCCAGAAACGCCTCAACAGCCACTTCATCCGCCGCATTCAGGGCGATGCAGTGCACTCCGCCTCTCGCCGCAGCTTCGTAAGCCAGCCGCAGGCACGGAAACCGCGCAAAGTCCGGCGGCTCAAAGTCCAACCTGGAAAGCGCTGCCAGATCGAAGGTCAGCGAAGACGCCGGCCGCTCCGGATACGCCAGCGCATAGAGAATCGGTAGTCGCATATCCGTTACCGAGATCTGCGCCAGGATCGACCCGTCCACATACTCGACAAGCGAATGAACCGTCGACTGGGGATGCACCGTCACGCGCACCTGTTCCGGCGGCAGATTGAACAGCCGGCAGGCCTCAATGACCTCCAGCCCCTTGTTCAGCATCGTGGCCGAATCGACCGTGATCCGCTGCCCCATCACCCAGGTCGGATGCTTGAGCGCCTGCTCCGGCGTAATCGAAGCAAAATCCTGAAGCGGAAGATGTCGAAACGGGCCGCCGGACGCTGTAAGCCATACCTGCTTCACCTCCGCGGCCGTTCCCACGCGCATGCACTGGTGAACCGCGTTGTGCTCGGAGTCAATCGGCAGCAGTGGTACGTTTCGCTCGCGGGCCTCGCGGGTCAGGATCTCGCCGGCCGCCACCATGCACTCTTTGTTGGCCAGACCTACAGGTTTTCTGGCCAGGATCGCGGCATGGGTGGCTTCCAGCCCAGCTACCCCGACGATCGCAGAGACGACAAAATCTGTTTCAGGATGCGTCGCACAGGCCACGCTACCCGCGGTGCCCCCCAAGACCTCGACTCCTGTAACGCCGGCTGCTGCCAGCCGTCCGGCCAGCTCCCCAGCCAGCTCTTCATTGGCTAGAGAAACGACCGCCGGACGCCAGCGCAGAACCTGTTGAAAAGCCGTCCCGACATTCCGCCCAGCCGCCAGCGCCGCCACCGAGTAGCGTTCCGGATACGACTCAACGATGGATAGGGTGCTCTGGCCGATGGAGCCGGTGGAACCGAGAATTGCAAGACGTTTCAAGGAGTTGGCAAAACCTGATTCAAACTAAAAGTGCTGAACAACCTGAGCGTACCACAGCACCGGAGCGGCCAGCAGCAGCGCATCGATGCGGTCAAGGATGCCGCCGTGGCCCGGCAGCATGGTTCCCGAGTCCTTAACTCCCGCAGATCGCTTCAGAGCCGACTCGGCGAGGTCCCCGACCTGCGCGGCCACATTCACCACAAGCGCCAGAAGCAGCCAGTGCAACACCGAACCGTGAAATGCTAGGACAAGAATGTCGCGTCTGGCCAGTTGCGATGCCAGAGCAATGAGTCCGCCTGTGACCAGCAGACTTCCCGCGATCGAACCGGCGGCTCCCTCCCACGTCTTATTCGGACTAAGCTTCGGCGCCAGCCTGTGCCTGCCGAGCAGCCGCCCGACATAAAGAGCCACAATATCGCCCGCCCAGACCGCACACAAAAGAAACGTAACCACGGATTTGCCGTCCTCCGAACTCCGCAGTGCGGGCACAGCGATCAGGGTAAAGCCCGTGTACATCAGACAAAAGACCGAATTCGCCGCAGCCTGCAGCACTCCCTCGACCGGAACCGAAAATGCGCAGAAAACCAGGAGCGCGAGAGATAAAGCTCCCAAAGCTGCCGAAAGCAGATCCGGCCACAAATGGCTGACAGAGAAGAGGATAGCAATGGCTAACAGTGTCGGAATTCGCGGCACCTTCGCGCCGGTAGCCCTGGCGATTCCGAGATATTCCCAGGCTGCCAGAAGGGCCACCACACCGGTGGCCAGTGTCACGAGCCAATCCGGCCCGAAAAAGACTAATGCAATGACAAGCGGTATCAGAATCAGCGCTGTAAGTATTCTTTTCATCCAACGCTGAGAATACACCGTCGATTTCGGGTGGTGATTTCCCTGCGTAGCCGATACGGTGCAGACGGACGACTACCCCGCCGCCGAGCGAGCCTCTTCGGCCACATCCCGCTCTTCTGTCCGCTCTTCTGCGCCTGCACGCTCCGTTTCGTTCAATCCCCCGTACCGGCGCTCGCGCCGCTGGTAGGCAGCGATCGCCTCCAGCAAGTGAATCCCGCGAAAATCCGGCCAGAATCGCTCAGTCACGAAAATCTCCGTATACGCGATCTGCCACAGCAGGTAGTTCGATATCCGCATTTCTCCTGAAGTGCGGATCAGCAGATCCGGATCCGGCATGTGTGCTGTGTATAGATGCCGGTGCACGTCTTCCTCGGTGATGCGTTCCGCGCCAAGTCCTCTTCGTTTCAACTCCGCCGAGAGCGCCCGAAAGGCGTCCACCATCTCCGATCGCGCTCCATAGTTCAACGCCAGCGTAAGCGTTGTTCCGGTGTTGCGCGCCGTCGCATCGGCGGCCCATTGCATCTTGTCCTGAACTTCCTGCGGCAGCTCATGGGTCCGTCCGATGTAGCGGATGCGGACGTTATTGTCCATCATCCGCTGCAAATTACTCTCCAGGTAGCTCTTGAGCAGCAGCATCAAGAAGCTCACCTCAGAGCGAGGCCGGCGCAGATTGTTCTCAAGCGAAAACGCATATAGGGTAAGCCAAGGGAGGCCAATGCGGGAGGCAGTTTCGGTCACAAGCTGAACGCTCTTGGCACCCTGCTGATGTCCGAGAAAGCGCTTCAGCGATCTCGCTCCAGCCCAGCGTCCATTGCCGTCCATGATGATGGCCACATGCTCCGGCAATCGGGCAGGCGTCAACGTCGCGTAGATCGCGCGTTCTTCAGGGGTAAGTTCGTGAATGCGCGACGTGGCAGTCAGGTACAAAGGCTCGCCTCTTGCATCATCGACCGTAGCACAAGCGCCGATGGGTCGCAATTCCACTCGGGGACTATTCGAAGTCCACCTTTCGGTGCGCAATCAGCCTCTAATCTGTCCCGCTCCGCCTTTGCCCTCAAGCGGAGAAGCCTCTCTCAAAAATCTGCAGGTAGTATTTCGGAAAGCACAGCTCTCCACGACAGAAATCGCGCGCACCACGTCAACCGAAGGCTACGCCGTGCGCCTCTTTCCCATCGCAAGCTCCCGCGCAGCCTCGCGCGCCTTGTCGCGAGCCTGATTGAGCAGCAGGGACCGCTGTAGTGGCTCAAGTCTGGGCAGGTATTGCGCCAGTTCGGCCAGGAATGGATCGGCCAGGATCTCCGCCATCTCCTCGTCACGCTTGCTTCGGCCATCGCGAACCAGCTGACAAATATCCACCTCGAGCGCGCAGGCCAACCGCTCCAGCGAACCGAGAGTAGGAATTGCCTTGCCGTTTTCAATTTTGGAGATGTAAGTGCGGGGTACCTGCATGCGGCTGGCGAGCTGCCGCTGGCTAAGGTGACGCATCTTGCGAATATCCTTCACCTGGGCTGCGACCCTGAGACCGGCATCTTCACAGCTAACCGGCCCATTGCTGACCGCGATCACTTCTACGGGGGCTGGTGGTTCTTCCACATCCAGCGGTTTGTGGCACCGCCTGCACATGGAGTTGCTGGTTCGGAACTGCACCAGACTGCAGTGCTCGCAGCGTAAAACCTCACGCCCGGGCATCGATAAGGGCATCGTTACCACTGTCGTTGCCATACTTTTTGTGCGGAGAGCCAGAGCACGGCTTCCGGTGGCATACTGCACCACGTCAAGCGTTACTTTCACTGCTAGGAACCATAATTGTCAAGTGAAAAGTAGGGGTCATTCCGGAAATAAAGGGAAGATTCCTTAAAAAACCCTATAAAACGCGAACCATGAATATAAACTTGTGTCTTTGAATTCCTCTCATAAAGGCGAAAAATCTTCGTCATGGCTGATAATAAGTTCAACAGTATGAGCGCAAACCAGCACCATCCCACCCAATATGACCGCTCTGCCGCATGGGCGCTTCTGACCGAGTGGACACAGAGCGAAAACCTGCGTAAGCACGCGCTTGGCGTCGAAACCTGCGTCGTCGCGTACGGGGAAGCTGAAGCCGATCGCCTGGGCCTTTCGGGGGACAGCCGCGAGGAGTTCCTGAATCTCTACTCGACCACTGCCCTGCTTCACGACTTCGACTACGAGCGCCATCCGACTCTCGACGAGCATCCGTTCGTCGGCGTCCGCGAACTGGAGCGGCTCGGCTGGCCTCAGAAGACCCGGACCGCCATCCTGGGCCATGCAACCTACTCCGGCGTCCCCCGCGAGAGTCATCTCGACAAAGTGCTCTTCGCCTGCGACGAGCTCTCCGGATTTCTTACCGCGTGCGCACTCGTCAAGCCGAGCAAGGCGATCGTCGACGTCGAGGCCGCGAGCGTCCGCAAGAAGCTCAAGGACAAGGCCTTCGCAAGGGGCGTCAATCGTCAGGATGTCATTCAGGGCGCCGAAGAACTGGGTGTCGACCTTGACGCGCACATCGCATTCTGCCTGGCCGCGATGCAACGCCGCGCCGCAGATCTCGGCCTCTAGGCGCTCTCCGGGCTCTGCGCCTCAAGCGTCTGCCAAATTCTCCGTAAACGGTGTATAAGATTCTCAAGTGCAGGTTCCCCCGGGGAGTCGTCTGTGAGCCGCTTTAAATACATTCACGTTGAGTCCGCAAGGGGCGTCCAAACCATCACGCTGAATCGTCCGGACAAGCGAAACGCGCTAAGTCCAGAATTGATCGACGAACTCACGCATGTGTTGAGCGATGCGGCTAACTGCGATTGTGGCGTCGTCATCCTCACTGGAGCGGGTTCCGCTTTCTGTGCCGGGCTCGATTTGGAACATCTGGAAACGATGACCGCACACACGCCTGAGCAGCATCGGCGCGATTCTGAAAACATGGCGCGCGTCCTGCGCTCTCTTTACGAATTCCCCAAGCCGGTCATTGCCGCCGTCAATGGACCCGCGATCGCAGGCGGCATGGGGCTGGCAACGCTTTGCGACTTTACCTACGCCGTTCCCGATGCCAGGTTCGGCTATACCGAAGTGCGAGTAGGCTACGTTCCAGCTATCGTCGCCTCGTTCCTGCTGCGCCAGGTGGGCGAAAAGCGGACACGCGAACTGTTGCTCAGCGGACGCATTCTCAAATCCGATGAAGCCTGCCGGCTCGGCCTCGTTACCCGCATCGTCCCGCCCGAAGAGCTGCTCGCGGAGGCCAACGCGCTGGCACAGAGCCTGCTGCTCAACAGTCCGCAGGCCATGCGGGCCGTCAAGGAATTGCTCGCAGGGCACGCGACGAACCAGCTCGACGTGGAGATTGAAGACGCGATCGCAGTGGCCGCTGACCAGCGCTCCACTGAAGACTTCCGTGAAGGCGTTCGGGCCTTCCTCGAGCATCGCCATGCCGAATGGCCGAGCGTGCATGCCAAGGCCTGACTAACCAAGCTTTCCGATCGTCACTTAACGACCAATCGGTCCCGCAGGCGCTGTCGCTACAGCTACGAACGAATCTGCACAGCCGTAATAGAGAAACCACTGCCCCTTGAAGAAAACCAGACCTTCGGCAAATGTGGTTCCAGCCGCATACTGCCCACTGCGTTCATAAGGCATTTCCGGATGCAGGCTCGGCTCGTCGAGCCGACGCAGCAGCTTTGCGGGATGGTCAGCATCAAACAACGCCTGACCGGCCGAATACGCTCCGGGGTCGAGATGAGACTCAGCATCGGCTCCAGTATCTGCATTTTTGCCGTTGTAAACCACCAGGATTCCCCGTTTCGTAAGAATCGGCGGTGGCCCCGTCTCGGGAAATCCGCTGTCGAAGCGGCCAGGACGGTGCTCCAACACAACGACTGGCTTTCCCGGGCTCGCCTCTACGGGAGCCCAGTGAATCAGGTCCGGGGAACTGGCCACGCGCACTTGGATCTCTCCCCAATACATCCAGAATTTCCCGTGAATGTGCGCAGCGATCAACCGGCCGTGCTCCAGTTTCGTCACGATCCCGCCCGACTTGTACATCAGTTTGCCGTAGGGGCCGGTCTCGCCTAGAGCCGGCCCATGCTTGGTCCAGTGAATCAGATCCGGCGAAGTAGCCACGCCGATTGTGTAAGTCTGCCTGTTCCACTGCGTGTACGTGAGAACATAACTGCCGTCCGGAGCCTCCACCAACCGCGGATCTTCCACGCCGCCCGGCCATTCGCGGCCCTTCTGAGCATCTTCGGCAGGATAGAAAACAGGCTCCGGCAATCGTGTGAAATGAAGCCCGTCCACCGACTCGGCCAGCCCAAGCCGCGATGTGTGCATGCCAATCTGCATCGTCCCGGAATCATCTTCGGCGCGGTACAGCACCATCACCTTGCGATTGCGCACTACGGCAGCGGGATTGAAGGTATGCAGCGCTTCCCAGTGCACCGGCTGCTCTCGCAGCGGATCCTGAAACACGCTCGCAGGCTGCGGTTGGATCACTGGCGAATCCAGCGGCCGTGTGAAAGGACCCAGAGCCCAATCCGTCGAAGCCGGCTCAGCAGTCTGGCCCGCGCAATCGACTGCGCAGGCGATCAAACATATTGCAAACAGGATCGCGGGAAAACGCTTGGCAGGCATCGTTCCCGAGTATACGGCGCGTCCTCGCGATTACTTGAGGCGATTATTTACCGGGAAACGGATTCCGCGACCGCAATTCAGCCACAATCACCTTTGAGGCGGCACGCGCCTCATCCTCGCGATCCGGAGAAAAACTGATTGCGCCGACCCGGGCATGTCCGCCGCCGCCGTAGCGCTCACATACCTGCGCCAGGTTCACCATCTCATCGGGATTGGCTTTCGTCCAGGGGTTCGACCCCACTGCAACCTTGGTCCGGAAGCTCGACTTCGACAGCCCGATCGAATACGTCGCCTGCGGGTAGAGATAGTAAGGAATGAACTTGTTGAAGCCTTCCAACAGATGGTCCGAGATATCGAAGAAGATCGTCCCATCGCGATATTCCGCCCGATCGCGAATCAGCTCAATCGCCCGGCGATGCTGCTCCATCAGCGGAGGCAGCAGCTCAGCTACAAATGGCTGCTCCAGCACCTCGGCCAGCGGCAGTTCTGTCAGCAACGGAATCAGCCGTGGAATAAACTCGGGGTCCTGTGTCGCCTCGATGATCAGCGTCAGCTTCATCGCGGGAGCAGCCATCTCCACCGCCGCTTCAGGGCTATCATAGAGAGCGCCATCTACAATGTTGGCCCAGTGAATCAGCTCCGCAACAGGCGCCGTGTCAAACCCAAACTGCGTCGCCGCGATGTGCGCAAGGTAGCCGGTACACGACGTGTAGGTGGGGTCAAAAAACTTGCGTTTCGCGCATTCCGGGTTCTGCTTGCAGGCGAGAAATTGCTCGTGATCCGCCGGACTTAGAAACGCCGAGAGATGGTGATCGAACCACCATGTGATCTTCGGCGACGGCGAATATTTGAAATCCACGATGGCGTTTTCGTCGCCGGTAAAATCGGCCTCATTGAACAGCGCGCCGGCTCGATGGACAAGGCCCTGATATTCGTAATCCGCATGCAGGCCCTCGGAGGGAGCTACGCGCTCGCGATGAAATCGGGTGAACATTGAAGCAGAACAGGCCCCATCGAAACATTTGTCGTGATAAAAAACTCGAACCCGCAAGCAGTCTGCTCCCTGAAAAATAAGTTAACGCGTTCCACACCTTGGCACAGGCCAGCCGAATGAGCCGAAGTGTTTAGCATCAGCGCCCGAACTGGCCGTGTCAAGTCGCCTCAACGTGAATCCGTGCCATATTGCTCGCCCCGCAGGCTTGCTTCCCATAAAGGAACAGCCGCGCCGGCCGCCACGTAGCATATTCTGAAATGAATCCCAGATATTCAGCGTGGCCGCAGAAGGATTTTGAACCCCGAGACGATGAATCCAGAAGATCAAAACCCAGTCCCCGCAGATGAATCGCTGCCAGAGTCAAATTTTCTCGCCGAGCCGATGCCGGCGGCCGAGCCGCTTTCTCGACCGCTTTCTGCGCCCGACCCGCCCGAAACCCGCTTTCTCAAGGCGATCCTGTTCGGCGAACATGGTCTGCGCATCGGCTGGTCAGTAGCAATCTTTTTCATCCTCACGCTGCTTTTTATGGTCGGCGCCTCGATCCTGGGAGGTATCTTCGCGGAAAAAGTTCTGCACATCAAACTGACTGATTTAACCCCTGTTTCTGCAGTGCTTGGCGAATTGATGCAGTTCGTCTCGATTGCGGCAGCGGTAGCGGTCTGCGCCCTGATTGAGCGAAGGCGCATTACGGATTACTACCTCAAGGATCAGCGGCGCCCGTTGCACTTTGTTACCGGAGCAGTGGGAGGCTTTGCAGCTCTCTCTTTGCTGGTCGGTGCGCTTTACTGGGGACATTGGATACATTTTGGCCCGATTGCGCTGAGCGGCGTTGCTATCGCTCGCTTCGCGGCGATATGGGGTCTCGTCTTTCTCCTCACGGGTTTTGTCGAAGAAGGCAGCATGCGCTGCTATCTGCTGTTCACGCTTACCCGCGGCATCAACTTCTGGTGGGCGCTCGGCCTGGTCGGCTGCATGTGCCTCAGCGGAGTGGCCTTTCACAATGGCGGAGGCATCTGGGGCATCTACATCATCTCTGCGCTTGGCCTAGTTCCCTGCCTCTTGCTCTATATCTCCAAATCTCCATCTGCGGGATTCTGGCAGGCCGCCTGGGCCACTTCCACGTTCTTCGGTTTCATCCACACCGGCAACAACGGTGAAACCTGGATCGGCATCTTCTCCGCCGCAGCCATCGGCTTCGTCTTCTGTGTGAGCGTTCGCCTCACTGGATCGGCCTGGTGGGCAATCGGCTTCCACGCCTCGTGGGACTGGGCGCAGACCTTCTTCTACGGCACAGCCGATAGCGGATACGTAGCCGAAGGCCACTACCTCACCACCGCCCCCACGGGAGCCGTCCTCTGGAGCGGCGGAAGCGCAGGCCCGGAAGGGAGCGTGATAGTCATTCCCATAGTGCTGATTGTCCTGCTCGCCCTGGTCGCTGTATATGGACGCCGAGCCAGAGTCGAATCCCCTTCCCCCGCCGTCCAACCCCAGCTATCCTAAGCAAGCTGATTGCAGCAAACATTTCAGTCTACGAACCGGCCACCGGCCCGAATGTGAGCGGCGGGCCGCGGAGAGGAACCCTTGAGCATTGCGAGGCGCTGGCTGCGTCGTTCCGTTTGGGTCTTAGGCGGGATCGTCGTTCTGCTGCTGCTGATAGTCGGCGGCAGTCTTTTCTGGCTTCGCAGCGCCATGAAAGCTTCTCTGCCAATTCTTGACGGCAGCATCAAGCTTCCCGGCCTCTCAGCCCCGGTCAACGTCCGGCGCGATGCTCACGGAGTTCCGCACATCGAGGCTGCCACCCAGGGCGACCTTTTCGTCGCCCAGGGCTACGTCACAGCCCAGGACCGCCTCTGGCAGATGGATATGCTCCGCAGGAACTCCTCCGGCGATCTCGCCGAAATTATCGGCCCCTCGGTGCTTGAACACGATAAAATCCAGCGCGTCTACCAGTTCCGCAACGTCGCTCAGCGCGTCTACGCCAGCCTGCCCGAGGCCGACCGCCACCGCTATGAGCAATACGCCGTAGGCGTGAATCTCTTCATCAGTCAGAATCAGGACCATCTTCCCGCCGAATTCCGGCTGCTTCGTTACCGTCCGCGTCCATGGACAGGCGTGGACTCTGTGCTCATCGGCCTGAACATGGTGCAGAGCCTCGACACTCACTGGGACGTGAAGCTGTTCCGCGAACGCATCGCGGCCGACCTGCACAATCCCACGCTCGAAGCCGAGCTCTACCCTGTCGGCTCCTGGCGCGATCAACCCCCGACGGCAGCTGTCGCCGATATGACCCAGCCTCATCCCGCGCCACCCGAAAACGACGAGGACAACGACCAGACCCAGACCCGAATCCCCCTTCCCCAACCCGGACCATCCTCCGAGGATCTGCTCGCTCTGCGAAAGGCTCTGGCGCTCTCCTCCTGCGATGGCTGCGCATCAGGATCGAACAACTGGGTGATCGCCGGAAAGCATACCGCCAGCGGCAAGCCTCTGCTGTCGAACGATATGCACCTGGGCCTTTCAGTCCCGAATATCTGGTACATGGCCGATCTCAACGCCCCCGGCCTCCACGCCGCGGGAGTTACCCTGCCCGGAGTGCCGCTCATCATCGCGGGACACAATGAGCATGTCGCCTGGGGCTTCACCGCTCTCTATGGCGACGTTCAGGACCTCTATGTGGAGCAGCTTGACGGCAAAGGCAATTACCGCGGCCCCAAGGGAGACTGGCTGCCTCTCGCGCACGCCTCCGAAACGATTCACGTGCGCTTCGGCAAGGACACGACACTCGACGTACAGCTAACCGCGCATGGCCCGTTGCTGACCCCCATCATCCCACACGAAACCCGCCCCATCGCTCTGCGCTGGACCCTCTACGATCCCGCGCTCGTCGCCATCCCTCTCTACGAAATGAATACCGCAGCGAACTGGAGCCAGTTCTACAACGCGCTCTCAGCCTGGTGCTGGCCCACGCAAAACGTGGTTTACGCAGACGATGCGGGGCACATCGCTTACCACGCAGTCGGCAAAGTCCCGCTGCGACCCGCCGGCCTCGTCGGCACATCGATTCAGGATAGCCAGCACGAGTGGCAGGGCTACATTCCCTTCGACGAGATGCCCTACTCCGTAGATCCCCCCTCCGGCCTGCTCGCGACTGCGAACTCGCGCGTTACTCCGAACGACACCAAATTTCCCCTTACTCTGGATTGGGCAGAAGCCTATCGTGCCGAGCGCGTCTACATTGACCTTCGCGGCCGCGAAAAGCTCACGCGCCAAGATATGCTCGCCGTTCAGACGGACATTTACAGCGCCGTCGACCAGGAGCTGGCGCATCGTTTCGCCTATGCCATCGATCGCACCGTCTCTCACACCGGCGAAGCCGATGCGCGACTTCGACAAGCCGCCGATCTTCTGCGCAGCTGGGACGGCCGCATGAGCACCGACTCAGCCACGGCGTCCATCATCCTGCGCACACGCCAGGCCTTCTGGCCGCTGATTCTCGAGCCCAAACTGGGCAGCGACGCCAACCTTTACACATGGTCCCAATCCGACTTTGCCGAAGAGGAGATCATCATGCATGGCGGCGTTCCGGTGGCGAATCAAGACCACGCCAACCCACCCACCAGCTGGCTCCCCACGGGTTTCAAGGATTGGGATGCATTGCTCACAGAGGCCGTCCGCCGCGGTTTCGATAGAGGAAAAGCTCCCGCGAGCGCCGATGATCTTGCCCGTTGGAACTACGGTTCATGGCATGTGGTCGATCTCGAGCACCCCATCTACGAGATGTTACCGCTGGTGAAAAGCTGGACGGGTACCGGCGAGCTGCCGCTAAGCGGCGACACAACCACCATCAAGCAGGTGGGACGCGCCTTCGGACCCAGCCAGCGTTTCACCATGGACTGGAGCGCGCCCGACGCCTCTACAGAAAACATCGTCCTGGGAGAAAGCGGCGATCCTCTCAGCCCCTGGTTCCGCGACCAGTGGCCGGCATGGTATAGCGGCGCCACTTTTGCGCTGCCGTTTTCTTCTTCAGCAATCGCGTCGCAGACCTCCCACACGTTGCGCCTGGTGCCGTAGTGAACGCGGCCGGAAGATCCAGGGCGGCGGCCGCAGGGCTCCGTCGCGTGGCGCACTGCTTAGCCATCGGCAACGGAAGCCTGCTCATCCCGCTGGCGGCGCTCATCTCCTCAAGCCTTCGAGTTTTCCGTGGCGTCTCATGCGGCCACGACCTCAATTTCCACCTGGTCTCGTGGATGGAAACCCAGCGCAGCTGGAGCCAGGACATCTTTTATCCCCACTGGGCGCAGAGCCCCAACTGGGGCGCGGGAGAAGCGCGATTCGTCTTCTATCCGCCCCTCACCTGGATTCTCGGAGCAGTCCTCGGCTACGCAATCAGCTGGGAGTGGGTCCCGGCGACGCTGACCTTCCTGTTTTTCATGGCCGCCGGCTTTGCCACCCGCGCGTTTGCCCGCCAGTTCTTGCCCGCGAGTTCCGCCACCGTTGCAGGAGTCATCGCAGCAGCCACGCCCTATGGTCTTTTCACCGCCTACGAACGCGGCGCCTTCGGTGAACTGGCGTCGGCCGCGTGGATTCCGTTGCTTCTGCTTTTCGCCTTGCGCCGATGCAGTGAGTCTCCCCATCATTCCGCGCCGGAAACGTCTCTTCCGAATGCTGGCCTTCGCCAGCATGCCTTTGAAGGGGCATTCGACGTGGCATTTGACGGATCTGCCGCACCGCTCGCCCTCGTCCTCGCTCTCACATGGCTGACCAACGCCCCTGCGGGAGTTATGGCCAGCTATCTGCTCGCCTTCACAGCACTGGCGGCGGCATGGATCGAGCGCGCATGGTGGCCAATCCTCCGCGCCGTGGCCGCTGCCGTAATTGGCCTCGGACTTGCCGCCTTCTACCTCGTCCCCGCCGCATGGGAGCAACGCTGGATCGCCATCCAGCAGGCTGTCGACGTTGGGATGCGCATCAGCGACAGCTGGCTTTTCGCGCGCCATGCCAGCCCTGACTTGCAACTTCACGACCAGGTTCTCCGCACCGCTTCCTACGTCTTCATCTTTACCGCGGCGTTTGCATTGGTGACATTCGCAGTCGGCCTGATTCGCCGCAAGCTGCCTGCGGAATCGCGCCGCTTCTGGCTTCCCTTGGCGCTCCTCATTCCGATCATCGTGGTGTTGCAGTTCTCCATTGCCGCGCCGCTCTGGAATCTCCTTCCCGAGCTCCAATTCCTCCAATTTCCCTGGCGATGGTTGCTGGTTCTGGGCACTCCGTACGCTATTTTTGTCGCCGCTGCCACGCCGCTCTCCACACCTCGCGCCAGATGGTGGTCGGTGCTGGGCCTCTCATTCAGCGCGTTGTTCCTGATCCTCTGCGCATCCTACTTCTTCTTTCAATCCTGCGACTCGGAAGACGAGCCCGGCGCCCAGGTCGCCGTCTTCAAAGCGGGCACAGGCGTCGAAGGCACGGATGAATATGCCGCCACCGGCAGCGATAACTACGACGTTCCTACGGGACTGCCCCAGGGCTGTCTCGTCTCAGACCCGACCCGATCGCTCATAGAACCGACGCAGAACACCGGAGACTCCGGTGACGCTCCCGTCTGGAATCGCGAGCAGGGCACCTGCGATGACGTCTATACCGCTCTCGTCTGGAAGGACGAATACAAGCTTCTGCGGATTGACAGCCGCCACGATGGCTTCGTCATCCTCCGCCTCCGCCGCTATCCGGCTTGGGCCATCACGGTCAATGGCAGGCTCTTCACCGCAGCCGATCCAGCCCGCATTCCTCCGCGCGAAGACGGCCTGATCGTGGCGCCTGTAACAGCCGGCCTCTCCACCATTGAAGTCCGCTGGACCACCACACTGGACGTCCGGTGGGGCCGCAGCATCAGCCTCGTTTCGTTCATCTTGCTCGCCGCGTTATGGATCGCGGAACGAAGGGCCCGGCCATCGCCAACGAACGCAATCCCTTAAAGCATTTCCGGATTTCTGTGACCTTGGTAAGAGCACTGACGGTGGGTTTTTCTTGAGGAAAAACCCACTTAGCATTCAAGGCCTCAGTCGACATCAATCCGGAAAATGCTATAGCCATTTCATTTATCATGAGACCAATGGCCGCCGAATCAAACTCAGCCGTGAACATCGACGTCAAATCCCTGATCCGGGAAGGCGCGGAGCTCACCGATCAGGCGCTCGAATCCCTGATCCCGCCGGCGTCTGCTGAACCCACTTCAATTCACAGCGCGATGCGCCACTCCGTCTTCGCCGGCGGAAAACGCCTTCGCCCGGTTCTGGCGATTCAATCCGCCGCGGCGGTCGCGGGTTCCGTGCCCGCCGGAATTGGCCATCTTGCAGCAGCCGTTGAAATGCTGCATACCTACTCGCTCATCCACGACGATCTCCCCGCGCTCGACAACGACGACCTCCGCCGGGGCAAGCCTACCTGTCATGTGGCCTACGGCGAAGCCATCGCCATTCTCGCGGGAGACGCGCTTCAAACAACAGCTTACGAAGTACTCGCCAACCTCGCCTGCCCTCCTGCCGCGGCCGTCGAAATCATCCGGCTTATCGCGCAGGCCACGGGCACCGTGGATGGCATGATCGGCGGCCAGGTGCTCGACCTCGAAGGAGAAGGCCAGATGCCCACGCCTGCTCTCGTCAACGCCATCCATCGCGCCAAGACCGGCGCTCTCATTCGTGTCAGCGTTGTCACAGGCGGCGTCTTCGCCGGTGCGAGCCCTCAGCAGATCGGGCGTCTCGATACCTTCGGACGAAAAGCTGGTCTCGCTTTCCAGATCATCGATGACGTTCTTGACGTTACCGAAAACTCCGAGCAGCTCGGCAAGACCGCCGGCAAGGATCTGGCCACAGACAAGGCCACGTGGCCAGCCGTCTTCGGGCTGGAACAAAGTCTCAGCGACGCCGCTTCACTCATCAGCGAAGCCTTCGACGCTCTCGATTCGTTCGGCGCCAATGCGGAAGGACTAAAAGCCGTCGCCCGCTACCTCGTCGAACGCAAGAGCTGAAACGTGGCCGCTCAGCCGGCATCCGGCGAATCTCCGCTTCTTACCGTAGACGAGATTTTGCGGGCGCTCCGTGATTGCTTCGACCCTGAATTTAAGCTCAACCTGGTTGACCTGGGGCTGATCTACAACATCGCCACTGAACCCGATCCAAATTCAACGCCGGCGTGGCCTCGGCAGCGAGTGAGAGTCACGATGACTCTCACCACCCCCGAATGTGGAGCCAGCGGGCTCATCCTCGAACAGGTTCACAACCGTCTCGCCAGCATTCCGCAAGTGAGCAAAGTTGAAGTCGACCTCGTCTGGGAACCAAAATGGACCCGGCAGCGCATCAGCCCCGTGGGTCTGCTGCAGCTGAGAGTCTAACCAAGTCGGCCTACGAGCGAAATATCCCTTGCAGGCGGCGGCCCTGCGCAGACGCTTCAACCATATACCCCTCGACCTGATCGAGAAAATCCTGTGCCCGGTGAAGATACTCGGGCAGGCTTCTCCACCACGCCGCGACCGTGTCCTGCTCTTCCAGCAGGGCAAGCGCAGTCCCGCCGACCGCGACCGCCAGTCCGGCCTTCCGGCTTCCAGCCACCATCAGCGCGCCACCCGCGACAATCGTCCCGGCAGCCAGCAGCTGCACCCAGTCCACATCTCGTCGCCGGGAAGCTCGCGCCGGAAATGTTGCAGAGCCCGCCGCCGGAACTCCGGCTTGGGAACCGTACGATTGTGGATAGCGCTCTTCAGACGTGGAGCGAAAAATGCGGACTGCAGCCATGGTTATCTCCTCTTTTCCCTTAGATGCGGCTTCGCGGCCTCACGGGTTAGTCCTTGTGCGTCAGTCCAGATCGAACTCGCGGAATGGCTTACCCTCAGGGGCGTCCTTGGCTTTTTTGAGCGCCTCGGCGAATCGCTTCTCGAACAAGTCTTCCTTGTTCTTCTCCGCCTCCACCGACTGCCGGAAGATGGACTCCTTGCGTTCATCCTGCTCCCGCATCGCCTGGGCGGCGGTCGCCAGATCCTCAAAAGTGCGCTTGCGCGGGGCAGGCGTGTGGCTGATCAGCGCACCTGTCTCCGCGTCGATCCGCAGCATCGCGGAGCAGTCCGGACAGGTCACTTCAAAAACTCGGGATTTCGATGCTTTGGCCATAACTAAATGGCATTGTAGGGCGAAACGCTTTCCCTTGTCGCGTAGGCGCCGCCCGCAACCCTGGCCTTGCAGGAATCTGCCAGTCTACGCCAATTTCCTGGACCAGGCTCCGATCTGCAGCGGGCCAAATAGCTCCGCGTGGAACGTCGTCGACTCTGCCTCTATTCTCTCTGCCAGGGTTTCCAGATCCAGTTCGGCCGCAGTGGTAACGCCTAATGATTCCATTCTGGGAAGAAGAGAGCGCAGGGTCTCGATCAACCAGATGTAGAGATAAGATCCGGCTTCTCCTCCGATTGGAACTTCAGCCTTGAGTTGCGGCCAGGGCAATCCTGCCTGCATAAAAGTGGTAGTCAGGTGGAGACCGAAATCACCCCGCAGACCAGCGCGAGCGAACGTTTCGCCAACCAAAGCAAAGTTTTTTGCGTAGAGAGTATCGTTCGGAAATCCTCGAATCGGATTAGCAAAGTCCATTTCGTGAAAACATACAATTCCACCCGAGCGCACCGATTTCAGGACGTGCTGGATCGCAGCGACCGGGTCAGGCTGATAAAGCAGGATGTATCTCCCGACCACTGCATCGAAATGGCGATGCTCGGAGTAAAAATCCATCAGGTCGCCGTGAACCAGGTCAATCGGCGCGCTGTGCCCCTGCGCATGGCATCTTTCGCGAGCCTTCTCAACCACAGCCGGATCTTTGTCGATCCCGGTGACGCTACCGGATGGGCCCACCATCTCGGATGCAAGCAAAGAGACGTCGCCTAATCCGCAGCCGAGATCGAGCACCTTCATGCCCCGGTCAATTCCTGCCGCTTTGAAAAATCCTTCTGTCCATCCTCCGACGATGCTCGCCTGTAATCTGAGGCGCTCCTGTTCTTGGGAGGAGTCGCCGAGGACATATTCCCTATCATGTCGTTCCGGTGGCATTTGATCGCCCTTCGTAGAGATGGCAACCAGTCTACACACTCCGGAACAACGGAACATCACGTTGTGCGGGCTTTTTTAGGATCGACTCGCCGGGACCAGCAAAAAGGCCCGAGCCTGGAAGACACGGGCTTTGTGAACGCCTTGTGGTTGCGGCTATTGGCTTTTGTTCTCCGCACTGGCCAGCTTGGCCTCGGCCTCGTGGATCACGTCGTTGGCATCCGCATATTTCTCTTCACTGTCGCCGGCCTGGTTCCACAGTTCGTGGCCATGATCCAGTTCCTCTTTGGCGCGCGCCACATCGATCTGCGCCGGCACCAGTGCACGGTTTGCCAGAATCGTCACCCGATCCGGCAGCACCTCAACAAAGCCCCAGCTCACGTTATACCGATCGGAATTACCCGCATTCTCGCCGCCTGAGGCGCCATGCAGGGTCACATCCCCCACACCCAGCTCGGCCAGCAATGGAGCATGCCCATAGAGCACCTCCATGTAGCCGGTCTTCGCAGGCAGCTCGACTGCATCGGCATTCTGATCCACAAGAATGCGCTCTGGCGTCACCAGCCGAACCCGTAATTGATTGCTTCCTTCCGCCATCGCGTCCTCTATGCCGTCGCTTTCATCTTCTCGGCGGTTTCGAGCACTTCTTCAATCGTGCCCTTCATGTAGAAGGCCTGCTCCGGTACACCATCGTGCTTGCCCTCGATGATCTCCTTGAAGGAGCGAACCGTATCCTCGATCTTGCAGTAACGCCCGGCGATGCCCGTGAACTGCTCAGCGACATGGAACGGCTGCGACAGGAACTTCTGCACCTTACGCGCCCGAGCCACCGTGATCTTGTCATCGTCGCTCAACTCGTCAATACCCAGGATGGCGATAATGTCCTGCAGATCCTTGTAGCGCTGCAGAATGCGCTTCACGCCCTGCGCCACGTCGTAGTGCTCCTGACCGACGATACGCGCGGTAAGAATGCGCGAGTTCGAAGCCAACGGATCCACAGCCGGATAAATACCCAGTTCGGAGAGTGGACGGCTCAGCACGGTAACCGCGTCCAGATGGGCGAAGGTCGTAGCCGGCGCCGGATCGGTCAAATCGTCAGCAGGCACATAGACCGCCTGCACCGAAGTGACGGAGCCTTTCTTGGTCGACGTGATGCGCTCCTGCAGTTCGCCCATTTCCGTCGCGAGGTTCGGCTGATATCCGACCGCTGAAGGCATACGGCCCAGCAGCGTAGAAACCTCGGAGCCGGCCTGCGTAAAGCGGAAGATGTTGTCGATAAACAACAGCGTATCCGCGCCCTCTTCATCGCGGAAATGCTCAGCAACCGTCAGCGCCGTCAGCGCCACGCGCAAACGCGCTCCGGGCGGCTCGGTCATCTGGCCATAAATCAGCGCAGCCTTTGATTTCGAAGGATCGCCAGGCGTAATCACCCCCGACTCGGTCATCTCGAGCCAAAGATCGTTGCCCTCGCGGGTGCGTTCGCCAACCCCGGCAAACACCGAGTAGCCGCCATGATTCTTGGCCACGTTGTTGATCAGTTCCATGATGACGACGGTCTTGCCGACGCCCGCGCCGCCGAAGAGGCCGATCTTGCCGCCCTTCAAAAAGGGTTGAATCAGGTCGATGACCTTGATGCCCGTTTCGAACATCTCTTCCTGAGTAGACTGCTCTTCAAACGAAGGCGCCGGGCGGTGAATTGGCATCCGCAGCTTCTCGCCAACCGGGCCCAGTTCGTCCACCGGCTCGCCAATCACGTTCAGCACACGGCCCAGCGTCTCTCGACCTACCGGAGCCGTGATCTGCGAACCCGTATCGAGTGCGTTCATGCCGCGCACCATGCCGTCAGTCGCCGTCATTGCGACAGTCCGCACACGGCCCTCACCGAGATGCTGCTGCACTTCGAGGATCACGTCGATCGGCGTCGGCACCTTGAAGCCTTCGCTGGTCACATGCAGCGCCTGGTAGATCGGCGGCATTTGAGCCTCTTCAAACTGCACGTCCACGGCGGGACCGGAGATCTGAATTACTTTGCCAATATTCTTTGCCATTCTCTGCCTTCCAAAATCCTGCTGTACTCAACCCTTGGGTGCCCCATCCTTGCCGTAGCTTCATCGCGGCAAGGGTAGGAAAGCACAAATCTCAAACCGCCGCAGCGCCGCTCACAATCTCGATAATTTCCTTGGTAATCGCCGCCTGACGCACACGGTTCATCTGCAAGGTGTAGCTGTCGATCATGTCGCTCGCGTTGTTCGTCGCCGAATCCATCGCCGTCATGCGCGCCGCATGCTCCGCAGCAACCGACTCCGCCATCGCATGAAAGAGCATTGCCGCAACGTAAAATGGCAGCAAGCCGTTGAAGAGCTCTTCCGGTGGCTCATCGTAGATGTAGTCCACCTCGGCCGTACCAAACTTCCTGGCCTCTTCGTCGGCCTGGCGTGTGTCCTCTTCCCGCAATTCCACGCCGGCTGACTTCGCCGCCTCGGCCGCTGCTTCCCGTTCTTCCCGCGTCGGCTCAATGGAGGCAGCAATGTTCTCCTTGCCAATCTCAATAAGAGGCAGCAGACGCTCCGTCACGATGCGCTGTTGAATTACCGACTTGAACTCGTTGTAGACCAGGTAGCAGGCGTCGATCTCCTCATGCACATAGCGCCTGATCACGTCGCGCGCCATCTCGAGCGCACTCAGCGCGTCCAGCTTTTCCAGCATCCCGACGTGATCGCCAACAACCTCAATCTGCGCCTTGCGTTCGCGGACCTTCTCGGTGATCTGCTTGCCGTCTGCAGGATTCTCTACCTTCTTTTCATTAAAGTAAGCCGCAGCATAACGCCGTCGATACGTGTCCGTCGCCTTGCGCCCAATCGGCTCGACGTCAATCTCCTTGTCGCCGTTGCCTCCAATGAACTGCTGCGCAGCTTTGAGAATGTTGCTGTTGAAAGCACCCGCAAATCCGCGGTCACCGCTGACCACGATCAGCAGCACCTTTTTCTCGGGTCTCGTAGCAAAAAGCGGATGCCGCAGATTCCCAGTCTCCGGATCGTAGATCTCAATACGGCGCAGCAGAGACTGCAGGACGCTCGTGATCATCTGCGCGTACGGCCGCGCGGCCATGGCGCGAGCCTGCGCACGACGCAAACGCGCTGCCGAAACCATCTTCATGGCCTTGGTAATCTGCCGCGTGCTCTTCACGCTGCGGATGCGCCGCCTTAGATCCAGTACACTCGCCATCACCTAATCCGTTCCTGTTCGACTTGCCACAACCCTGGGTACCTCACCGTTGCCTCGTTTTTGCGGCAAGGTGAGACACCACCAACGCTAGCCCTTCTTGTCCTCAAGACTGGACTTGAAGTTTTCGGAATACTCCTTCAGAGCTTCATTCAGCCGGTTCTTGATGTCATCGTCGAGCTGCTTCTTTTTCCCCAGCTCTTCCATCAGCCCGCTCTGCGCCGAATCCAGGTAGCTGTACAGGCCATCCTCAAACGCTCTGATTTGCCCAACCTCAAACTGGTCGAGATACCCCTGAGTTCCGGCAAAGAGAATCACGGTCTGCTGTTGCCAGGTAAGCGGCTGGAACTGCGGCTGCTTCAACAGTTCTGTAAGACGCTGGCCGCGGCTCAACTGCTTGAGCGTCAGAGGATCCAGATCCGAGCCGAACTGCGAAAATGCCGCCAGCTCGCGATACTGCGCAAGATCCAGCTTCAGCGTCGAACCCACCTGCTTCACTGCCTTGATCGCCGCAGAAAACCCGACGCGGCTCACCGAAGCGCCTACGTTCACCGCCGGACGAACGCCGGAGTTGAATAGATCGGTCTCAAGAAAGATCTGCCCGTCCGTGATCGAAATCACATTCGTGGGAATATACGCGGAAATGTCGCCCGCCTGCGTCTCAATGATCGGCAATGCGGTCAGAGATCCGCCACCCCGCTCCTTGCTCATCTTTGCCGAACGCTCCAGCAGACGCGAGTGCAGATAGAACACATCGCCCGGATACGCCTCGCGGCCCGGCGGCCTGCGTAGCAGCAGCGAAATCTCGCGGTAGGCCATCGCGTGCTTCGACAGATCGTCGTAGATTACGAGGGCATGACGGCCCGAGTCCCGGAAGTATTCGCCGATCGCCGTCGCGGCGTACGGCGCCAGAAACAGCAGCGGCGCAGGCTCCGACGCGGACGCGGCCACGACGATCGTGTGGCCCATCGCGCCGGCCTCAGTCAGCGTCTGCACCACCTGCGCAATCGACGAACGCTTCTGTCCAATCGCGCAGTAGATGCAGATCAGGTCGTTCTTCGCCGAGTTGATGATGGTGTCCAGCACCACGGCCGTCTTGCCCGTCTGCCGGTCGCCGATGATCAGCTCGCGCTGTCCGCGGCCGATCGGAATCATCGAGTCGATGGCCTTGAGACCCGTTGCCATCGGTTCACGCACCGGCTGGCGGTCAATGATGCCGGGAGCGAGCCGCTCCACCGGCAGCGAATCCTTCGTCTCAATCGAGCCCTTATCGTCGATCGGCTGGCCGAGCGCGTTCACCACGCGGCCGATCATCGCGTCGCCCACGGGCACACTCAGAATCCTGCCCGTTCGCTTGACCTCATCACCCTCGTTGAGCTCTGTGTAGTCGCCCAGCAACACCGCGCCGACCTCGTCTTCGTCGAGGCTCATCGCCAGTCCGGCGATGCCATGCGGAAACGACAGCAGCTCGCCTGCCATGACCTTGTCGAGGCCATGCAAACGGGCAATGCCGTCTCCCAGCGTAATGATGGTGCCTACCTCATCGACCTGTACTTTTGAGTCGTAATTTGCGATCTGATCGCGGAGGATTTGCGAAATTTCGTCTGCTTGTATCTGAGCCATGCCTGCTCTTCCTGTTCTTTTCCGTCGTTCCTGAATTCAAAATCCCGCGGTGTGGCACATTCCAGCGCCTTCGTCTGGCCGCCGGAGTGGGCTTTGCACTAGCTGCTGAGCACTTCCCTCAGCCGCTCCATCCGTCCCCGCATCGATCCGTCATACACCGTCGAGCCGATTCGCACCACGACGCCGCCCAGAATCGATTCATCCAGTTTGAATGTGACGTGAACGCGGCCCTTGGCCAACTCCGCCACATGTTCCGTCAGCGTGGCCTTGTCCTCTGTGCTCAGCTTGCGGGCAGTAGTCACTTCGGCCTGGTGGATGCCCAGCCTCAGCTGCATCTCTTTGCGATACTCGGCTACCACTTCATGCACTGCGCTCATGCGGTCGTTCTTGAGCAGCACCGCAAAAAAATTCCTCACCTGCTGCGCAAGATGCAGCTTACCCTTCATCGCATCCAGCACGGCCACTTTCTGCTCCACCGGAATCGAAGGATCGTTGAACACTTCGCGCAGCTCTGCGCTCTCATCCCAGGTGGCGAGAAAATCCTTCAACTGCTTGTCCACCTCGGGCGCACCCAGGTGAAACTCGGCCACTACATCCGCCAAGGCCCGCGCATAATGGGGTTCAAAGGCTGCCACTAGTTCCGGCTCCCTTCCCCGGATTGCTTTCTCCTACCGGAATTCTTCCCCGCAACGTCGTGCGCAAATTCCTCGATCAGCGCTCGATCCGTAGCGGCGTCGAGCGTCAGCTGGCTCATCGCGCGATCGATCGCCAGGTCGGCGGCAAACTGCTTCAACCCGCGCTGGGCGTGGGTTCCGGCCATCACGATCTCCTGCTCTGCTGCGGCCACGACGCGTGCCGTCTCTTCTTCAATGGCGGCCTTGTTGCGTACCTCGTCCGCGCGCATATCTTCTTCTACCTGTTTACGAAACGCGCTGATCTCGAGATCCAGTCCGGCCAGCTTGGTTTCGATCGCCCGAAGCCGGTCGTTGGCA
>Ga0206962_1030_pt1 | contig 56492 bp, 49 predicted proteins | sample Alteio_BWOrgHeat_27_FD_153241 | JGI IMG/M metagenome (GOLD analysis project Ga0206962, IMG submission 153241) | Enriched cells from forest soil in Barre Woods Harvard Forest LTER site, Petersham, Massachusetts, United States -... | ecosystem: Environmental > Terrestrial > Soil > Temperate forest >...
CCGCCTGTCGTTTCCTGCGCCACTGCCGGTTGAATCGAAAAATGGAGCGCAAGTGTGAATAGCAAAGCTGCCACGAGCCATGGCAACTTGATACAGTTCAGGGTCTTGCGAATGATGTTCTTCTCGTGTGAACCGACGCGGATGGCGCGAAACGGAACCATTAGTGATCTCCTCAAAGCTGGGTTTGGGGTGTTCAATAAAGGAAGGGTCAGACACAACGTTCGATCTAGACGGTTCTTTTATTGGTCTTGCGAGAACTCGACCAAGTCTTGCTATCTAACGACCTCTGTAATTTGGGCCATTTTTGTTAAGGCAATCCAAATGCCAATGTCATAAGATTCTCGTAATGGCGTGATAACTAGCGCGTTTTTATGGGCATAGGGATCGAGAGTGGTGCCAGCGGGCCACTGCTTGATATACCAAAATTAATAGATTTTCGGTCGATTATTTACAATCTCGTCAACAAATTCCATATTTTGTAGAAAAAGGTTGATCAGTCCCAAATGAAAAAGGGACAGCTGGGAGATTCCGGCTGCCCCTATGGTGCTGTTTTCAGCTGTGGTTTAGAAGTTGAATTTGAGGGCGAACTGGCCAAACCTGCGTTCGTCGTTTGCGCCACCGTTATTGCCGATACCGCCCTTGGCTGCGAAGATCTGCGCGTCGCCTGTATTGGCAACGTCGTTGTCAGCTTCCAGCAGGAAGAGGTTGTGATGGTTGAAGATGTTGAAGCTCTCGGCGCGGAACTCGAGGTTCATGTTCTCGTGGATCGGGAACTTCTTGGAGACCTCGAGATCTAGATTCCAGAGGCCGGGGCCACGGAACGAATTGCGACGCGTCATCGTCGACGGCCAGGGACCCCAGTCGGAGATGCCATTCGGGAAATCATCGGTGTCAGGCTGTGTAGGGTCGGCTCCAGCAGGAAACAGGTTTGGGTTACCCCAGCTGTTTGCAGCCGGAAGAGTGCCGAGGAGGTAGGTGTTGGTTCCTCCCCCGTCCTGTCCACTGGGAATGGACTTGAAGGTGCGCTGCGGAACCGTTCCACCGGTCGGTGTGTAGCGGGCAATGTTGTAGCCGCTCGCGTCGTTGGTGGAATCGAAATACGTGAACGGTGTTCCCGTGTGTACCTGGTAGATACCGGCGACCTGCCATCCGCCAAGCGTCTGACCTAGAAGCCCGTGATTGTTCTTGAAGAACGGCGTCTCATAGATGGGCGCGACGACCAGGCGGTGCCGGACGTCAAGATCACCATTTCCGTGATCCAAGGCTGGGTTGAACGGATTGGTGTAGCCGAGGCTGAATGCGTTGTTCGACTCGGAGAACGTGGTGCTCAGGTCGTCTGTAGCATGTGCCAAGGTGTAGTTGGCTACGATACCCAGGCCGGAGTGACGGAGGTTCGTGGTTTGGAACTGAACGTTGGCGCCCTGGTAGTAGGAGTCGCCGTTTGAGCCACGATTGTTGGCGTTGGAGTACTGGCTATTGAGGCGAGTCAGGCCATAAAATCCTGTGACCGGGTCAACGTTAGGATCGCCCAGCAATGCATTGCCGCTGCCCAGGCCGTTGTAGTTCTTGATGTCGTAGAGGTGAAGGCCACGGGCTCCGACGTACTGCACGGAGAGCACGGTGCTATGGGTGAGCTGATGTTCGAGGGCGAGACTCCAGAATTGCGTCTGCGCCGTCCGGATGTTCTGGTCGACGTGACGAAGGCTGGTCGGGGGCAGGCAGGCTGCCGGGTAGCAAGGCGAGGTGATAGGAGCCGCATCTCCGGCCAGCGGGCCCGCGTTGGAGTTGGTCACTTGTGTGTTGTTGACGATGATCACTGCGTAGGCCGGCGGATTCTGAATCACGTTGAAGGTGACATTGCCGAAGTTACGCTCGTAGGCAATACCGTAGCCGCCGCGGATGGAGTCACGCCCGTTGCCGAAGACGTCATAGGCGAAGCCGACGCGCGGAGACACTGTTCCGTACTGCGGGTTCCACAGCTTGTGGATCGGGCTGTTGGGAACGGTGAAGACCTGTCCGTTGCGCTCCTGCTCGGGAAGGCTGGCGCCTGAGCCGTAGTAGAAGTTGGAGTCGAGGTTCTGGTTGTTATTGTGCTGGACGCCGTAGTACTCATAGCGCACGCCGTAGTTCAGGGTCAGCTTGGGGCTGAACTTGAACGAGTCCTGGGCATAGACGGCCCAGTCCTTGAAGCGTTCGCTGCGGGCGAAGCTCGGCGAGGATGCCGGCAGGTCGATGGAGCAATCCGGCGTAGGAGTCAGTGCACCTGTATAGGGATTTTTGTAGCAGGGGAGTGCACCCTTCGCATCCACCGCGGCCTGGAACTCATACAGGTTTCCGTTGTAAAGATTCTGCAGGCCGGCTGCCTTGTTGATTCCGAGCTGCTCGTTGGCCTGCGCGTACGCACCGTATGCCTGATTGTCCTGGATGTAGAGCAGCTGCGTGCCGAACTGCATCGAATGCTTCCCCTTGAGCCAGTTCAGATCTTCGTTGATCTGCGAGGTATTCTGCGGACCACCGAAGGGCAGGCCACCGTTCGCTGGATTGGTGTCATAGAAGCCGGGGAGCTGAATCGGCGTGCCGGTTCCGGGAATGGTCGCATTCACAGAAACTACCAGCGTCGGTACATTCTGCAATGTTGTGTCGTACGAGAAGGAGGTATCGAAGCGGCTGAAGCTGAGCTTCGTGTTGCTGGAGACTGACGGGCTGAACAGGTGGGTCAGATTGAGCAGGTGAGCCTGGTTTGTCAGCGTCTGTCCCACGTTGTATTGAGAATAGGGGGAAGCGAACTCGCTGCCTGCATCGTCGACTTCCTTGTAGTCCACGTAGCGGTAGAAGAGCTGGGTCTTGTCGCTGATGGTATAGTCGCCGCGTGCGACGATGTTGTACGTATTGGTAGGCACACCGCCGCCTGCGTTCTGGGGTGCTGTGAAAGCTACAGTTCCGAATACGGGTGTGGTCGGATCCAAACCGGCCGGCACCGCGCCGTCTCCGTAAATCTGAGCGGCTGTGTAGGTCTGTGTGAAGTTGGTCGGGCCGTTGGTGCCGTAGGCGTTGAAGTAGTCCTGGATGTTGGGAGCGGACTGCGCAAGGAACTGCGGTGTCGGAACGCCGGCAATCAGAGTAGCTGCGCTGCGAACCCGGGTCCACTCACTGCCGCCGAAGAAGAAGAGCTTATTCTTCTTGACGGGACCGCCGACCATGAAGCCGAACTGGTTGCGGGTGTAGGTGCCCTTGGGCAATCCTGCCTGATCATTGGTTTCGGTGTTGGCGGTATATGCCGAAAGGCGGTTGTATTCCCATAAATTCCCGTGGAAGCTGTTCGATCCGGTCTTGGTCGTTACATTGACTACGCCACCGGAGGCGCGACCGAACTGAGGCTCAAAGTTGCTGGTCGACACGCGGAACTCCTGCACCGAATCCAAGGGCACAAAAATTCCGATCCCGTCACCGAATACACTCACGTTCTCCACGCCATCCAGCAGAATCTCGGTGCCGCTTGAGCGCTGGCCATTGATGTTGAAGCCTACACCACGTGTCGTTGAGTTTTGAGAGTTCGATTGCATCCCGGTGCCGCTGCCCGAAGAGCCGGCATCGCCATTTGAAATGTTGCCGGAGATAGCGACGAAGTCATAGGGATTGCGCGTGAGGCTTGGCAGCGAGGCAACCTGTTCGGCGCTGACCACTTGCGAGAGCTCCTGAGTCTGGGTGTTGACTGCGGTGCCGCCCTCGGCGATTACTTCTACCTCTGAAACTGCTGCGGTGACAGATAGCTTTGCATCGACCGTAATGCGAGCGCCGACGGTAACTTCGACTTTGGCAACGTAAGGCTGAAAGTTACCGGAAGTTACGCTCACTTCATAATTGGCCGGTTCCAAACCAGTGATAATGAAAGCTCCGGCATCCGATGAAGTAGCGGTGCGTTCGGCGTTGGTGCCAATGTTCTTTAGGATGATTGCCGCGCCCGGAACTAATGCCCCAGACTGATCGGTAACTGTTCCGGCAATTGATCCGCTCTCAACTTGCGCTGAGACGGTGGTGCCTACCAGGAGCATCGCGACCAGCAGGGTAGAGAAGTAACTTAAAAGCATCTTCAAGGTTCACTCCTTCCGCGACTGCCTTTACCCAATGTCGTGAACACGACAATTGCGTTAGTAAGTTAGCCAGCGGGATCGAGACTTATTAACTTAGCCTTTGTTCTGAAAGCAATTTCTGTGCCAAATTGGGACAGAATCCCGTCGTTCGTCACTAGACAGACTATAGAAACGACTTATCTCCCAAATGTCACGGTCTTTTCAAGACGGAAAAATATGAAAAAACGTACTTTAAGGTAAGATGAATATTCTGAAAATGACAGCAGGCTTCCATTTTTGGTATTTTGGCGCGTTTCGGGCTCTCGGTACACTGGGTTGATCCGTGATTCTCACGATTGCCCATATCGGGAATAGAGCCTCGCGAAGTGGCGACAAGGCTCACTTTGAGGCGCTGGTTCGGCTCTATCTGGACCGGATTTCGGCTTGGCACACCGTTCAGAGTGAGGCGTTTTCGACGGAGATAGATTTTCTGTCGTGGATGGGGCGGCCGGGAGGGAAGGCTGGGCGAGTGCCGGTGTTTCCGGTGTTGCTGGATGGTTACGGGAAGGGGCTTTCGTCGAAGGAATTTGCGGAGTGGCTGGGGGCGCGGCGGGATCAGGGAGTTCGGCATATGATCTTTGCGATTGGGCCGGCGGATGGGTGGTCGGCCGCCGCGCTGGAACTGGTGACGCAGCGAGGCGGGATGCTGCTGAGCCTGGGTCCGATGACGATGGCGCACGAGCTGGCGCGGCTGGTGCTGGCGGAGCAGATTTATCGCGCCTGTACAATCCTCGCAGGCCATCCATATCACACTGGCCACTGAGGCTTATGGCAGAATCGCGCAAAGGGCTGATCCTGATCAACACCGGGTCTGGCAAAGGCAAGACGACCGCAGCGCTCGGGACCGGCCTACGCGCCGTCGGAGTCGGCATGCGCGTGCTGATGCTTCAGTTCCTCAAGGGTTCATGGCATTATGGCGAACTTGATGGCGTGTTGCCCTTTGGAGACAACTTCGTCCTCAAGCAACTCGGCCGTGGATTCGTGAAGGTGGGAGGCGCGGAAACCGATCCGGAAGATCTGAAGATGGTCCAAGACGCCTGGGAAGAATCGAAGTCCGCGATTCTCTCCGGCGAGTGGGATCTGGTCATCCTTGACGAGATCAACTACGCGATCGGCTACGGCATGCTTGACCCCGAGGAGGTGAAGACCGCGCTCCTCGGCCGCCCAGAGATGGTGCATGTAATCCTCACCGGCCGCAATGCGCATCCCGCATTGGTGGAAATTGCCGACACGGTGACGGAAATGCGCGAAGTGAAGCACGCCTACCAGAAAGGCATCCAGGCGCAGCGCGGAATCGAGTACTAGTCGATCATGGGGTCAACAATTCCCGGCGCCTGACAGCTCATTGCACTCGCATCGGGCCAGCGTTATTCGGTAACGCCTCGGCAAGCACCAGCAGTGTTCCGGCGTACAGCAACGTATCGCCGACGTAGTTGATTCCCTCGATCAGCGGCCCTGTTCCTGATGCCATCAGCAGGATCGGCAGATAGAGAGCCACGGTCAGAACCAGCATGACCAGTCCCAGCCAACCCGCGGCGCTGCGCGACCGCCAGTTCGCTATTAGGGCAAGGCCGCCCGTGAGCAACAACGCTCCGACGAGGTAACCCCACAGCGCGGGCAGAGGAACCCAAGGCGGGGTCATCTTCTGCAGCGGCACTCCGGGCGCGTTCGTTGGATGCAGAAAATGTTCGACAGCAAAGAAGAGGGCCACGGCCGCGACAATTATCCTGCCCAGCGTTACCAGCCAGCCCCAGTCCCACCGGCTGCCGGCGAGAGCGGCTATTCCTGAAGCGAAGGCCAAGTCCCGTAAAACCACGGTCCAGATAAACCTGTCGTGTGGATTGGCTGCCGCATTCGGCACGTGAATTGTCAGGACAAACAGCAGAATCATGACGCCCGTCAGCAGCGCAGACCATTTTACGCACCGGTTCAGCGCGAGACTCAACGCTGCGGCAATCAGCGCCACTCCAACAAAGTAGGCCCAGAAAAGCCGCACCGGCATCCAGGCCGGAACCCCCTGCATAATGAACCTCGCCAAGAACTGATGTTCAGTGCCAAAGGTCGCCAGCGCAGCTGCCTCGAATGTCAATCCCAGCGCTATCAGTTTCTCAAGACCCCGCGCCCTGGAGAGCGCCGGCCACGCCGCAGCTATTCCAATACCCAGAAAGACCACACCTACGATGCAGATAACGATCGGTCCAACCACGAAGCCTCCCCCGGAAACGTGCACAAGTTTGAATAGCTAGCAAAATTTGACCGGCTATTGGGTCCGCCCGCCAGATTATCGAGTTCCTGCTTCGACTTCGCCATGTCCACTTTGCGCGAAACCGGCCGCACCAGCGAAACGCTCGGACCTTCTACGGCCGGGTCAACGATTCCAATTCCGTGAGCCATGGCTGCCTCGTCGTTGCGCCCATTTACAATGGGCAGGTATGTCCTGGTTCAAGCGCACTGACCCCAACCTGGAACCCGACGATCCTGATGCTGGCGAGAATGGCGACTTCGCTTCCGAGTCAGATGACGACGCGCCGCGGGTGCGCACGGAGGGGCTGTGGATCAAGTGCCCCGGTTGCCGGTCGCCGATATTTAAAGCAGAGCTTGAGGCCAATCTCAACGTCTGCCCGAAATGCGGACATCACTTTAAAATCGGCGCACGCCTGCGCATGGACATGCTTCTCGAGCCGGGTTACACGCTGGTCGATGGCAATCTGCGCTCCACTGACCCACTGAACTTTACCGACACCAAGAGCTATAAGTCCCGCCTCGCAGCGGCCCAGAAACATACAGGCTACAACGATGCGCTGCTCACCGCTCTTGGTTATATCGGTCCGCACGCCGTGGTCTTCAGCGCGATGGAATACACCTTCATCGGCGGCAGCATGGGTGCGGTGGTCGGAGAACTCGTCGCTCGCGCCATTGATCGTTCCCTGGCTTCCCGCCATCCCCTGGTGATCGTTACTTCTTCCGGAGGGGCGCGGATGATGGAAGGCGTGGTGAGTCTGATGCAGCTGGCGAAGATCGCCACATGCCTGGCTCAGCTTGACGAAGCACGAATCCCCTACATCTGCGTCCTTACCGATCCCACGACGGGCGGTATTACGGCCAGCTTCGCCATGCTCGGCGACCTGAACATCGCTGAACCGCGCGCGCTGATCGGCTTTGCTGGTCCCCGAGTCATCGAACAGACCATCCGGCAAAAACTGCCCGAAGGCTTTCAACGGAGCGAGTTTCTCCTCGAACACGGCTTCCTCGACGCAGTGGTTCCCCGCAGCGAACTAAAGGCTTATCTTGTGCGCGCGCTGGACTTCCTCAGTAATCCGTCGGTCGTGAAGTAAAGAGAATCTCCTTCCAGGAGCTTCTTTCCTCTCAACACAGGAAACTTTCGCTCACTCGCCTGCGTAAGTCCCTTCTGGGGGGCCGTGCCGATGGAGAACCTCACCCAAAACCTCCGCTTCGCCCTGCGCCAGCTCGTACGCAATCCCGGTTTTACTCTTACGGTTCTCCTGACGCTCGCGCTCTCCATCGGCGCCAACACGGCTATCTTCTCGCTGGTGAATGCGCTCTTGATCAAGAACCTGCCCTACCCCCGTCCGGAGCGGGTTGGGGCGCTGTATGCACGCACCACTGGTCCTGAAGCACTCGACAGGCGAAAGAATCTCGACGGCGAATGCTGGGAAGAGCTGCGCGATAATGTGCCAGCTCTTCTCTCGGCCATCTCGGCTGGACTTAGCTCTGGAGTCAATCTCCAGGCCGGAACTCATGTCCAGTACCTTCACGGCGGGCGCATCTCAGCCCACTACTTCGATGTGCTTGGCATCCGTCCGCTTCTGGGCCGCAACTTCATCCTTAACGAAGATGCGCCACACGGCCCTAAATCCGTCATCCTGAGCTACGACCTATGGCGCACCACCTTCAACAGCAACCCCGGCATCATCGGCCAGCCAATCCTGCTCAAGGGTGAGCCGTTCACCGTGATCGGAGTTCTTCCGCGATCTGCCGTGACTCCCATCAACGCGGATCTTTACACGGCTCTGCAGCCCAGCCGCAATGGCGAGGGTGCGGGGACCAACTTCGAAGCGATCGTTCGCCTCAGCGATGGAGCAACATGGCAGCAGGCTGATGCCCAGATCAGCCGCGCGTGGGCGGCTCGAGCCAGAAACTACGCCGCGCGGAACCCCGGCTCTGAAGTCACCTATTACACCGTGCCGCTGCAGAAGGGAGAGAATGGCGCTCTTGGCGCGCGCGTCCTGGTTCTGATGTCGTCGGCTGCTTTCATCCTTCTCATCGCATGCGCCAATCTCGCGGGGCTGGGCCTGGTCCGGACACTTCGCCGTTCTGGTGAATTCGCTACCCGTCTGGCGCTCGGCGCTACCAGCTGGCAGATTCAAAAGCAGCTCTGGATCGAGAACCTGCTGCTGGCTCTCGTTGGCGGAGCAGCCGGAGTTGCTGTGGGCTTTCTTGCGATGCGCGGCCTGCTGCACCTACTCCCGGAAAACTACCTGCCTGTCGCCTCCGTTGCCATCGACGTGCGGGTGCTCGCATTCACGTTTGCAGTTTCCATTCTCACCAGCCTTCTGTTTGGGATGTTGCCCGCGCTTGCAACGAGGAGGGTTGACCTGCGCTCCTCCATCGCTGTGGCCCACACTACCTCGGGCGGAGGCGTGCGTCTACGCCAGACGCTCATCGCAGGCGAAATCGCTCTTACTGTAGTCCTCCTCGGTGGCGCAGGCCTCCTTATCCGTACGCTGGCCCATCTCGAAACGCTCCCGGCTTCCTTCAATCCCGATGGCGTACTCACGGCCAAGGCTTCGCTGGATGATGCACGCTACCGCGATCCCGCGGCGTTTCGCAAGCTGCTCGACCAGAGCGTCTCCGCCATGCGCGGAATACCCGGCGTTGACAATGCTGCTGTCGGCCTGACGCTACCCTATGAACGCGCGCTCAATAGCGGCATTAAACTGATCGACGGCCCCAACGCCGGCCATCAGGTCGGAACCGACTTCGTCTACGTCACCCCGGGTTACTTCGCAACGCTGCAGATGCCGGTGGTGGCGGGCCGCGACTTCTCCGCGTCGGATGGTCCTGATACCCAGCCCGTTGCCATTGTGAATGAGAGCTTCGCTCGTAAGTTCTTCCATGAAACAAACGCCATCGGACGCATTGTCGACAAGGACACGCGTATCGTCGGCGTTGTCGCTGATACCACCCTCGCCTCAGGCCTCAGCGACGATACCGCTCCGCTGATGAGCGAAGAGACGATGTACGTGCCTGCATCGCAGGTTGATGCTGGACTTCTCGGCGTGCACGTCTGGTTCCAGCCGAGCTGGATTGTTCGCAGCAGCCGCCCCGTCTCCACTCTCACCGCCCAGATGCAGCGCGCACTCGCCTCAGCCGACCCCAACCTGCCGTTCTCGGGCTTCTACGGCATGTCGGACCTGATGGCCTCGACACTCGCCACGCAGCGCATCGAGGTCGCGTTGCTCGGAGCTATGGCTTTTCTCGCGCTGCTGCTCAGCACCATCGGAATCTTCGCTCTTGTCGCGAATCTCGTGGTTCAGCGCACCCGCGAAATCGGCATCCGCATCGCGCTTGGCTCTTCGATTCAGAGAGCCATGCTGCATATCGGACGGCCCGGCATCACTGCATCTCTCGTCGGCCTCGCGGTTGGACTTGCGCTTTCTGCGGCGACGCTGCGCGCCATGCGAAGCGTGCTCTACGGCGTTACGGTATACGACACACAGACAATCGCGGCTGTGATCCTGCTGCTCGCCCTCGTCACTCTCTTCGCCGTGTTGGTTCCGACGCTGCGTATCGCCAGGATCGATCCGGCGAAGACGCTCCGCGAAGAATAGACTCTCTCACCGAAGCGCGGCGAGTAGTAAGAACGCCTCGTGCGCGGCGCAAGACTAGTCAAGCAGCCCTCTAGCCGATGTCGGCGGACCAGGTTTCAAGAGTCTTCTTGAATTCAGCCATAAACTTGCCGGCGTCGGCGCCGTCGATTGTGCGGTGATCGAAGCCGAGGCAGAAGTTCTGGGTCCAGCGGATCGCAATCGTATCGTTGCCGTCTGCATCCGTGATCACGACGGGCTCCTTCTTCAGGCCGCCGATGGCGAGGATTGCCGAGTCGGGTTGGTTGATGATCGGAGTTCCGAACTCTTCGCCAAAAATACCGGAGTTGGTGAGCGTGAACGTTGATCCCTGAACCTCTTCAGGCTTGAGCTTCTTGGCACGTGCTCGCTCTGCTAGATCCGCGACCGCACGGGCAAGACCAAGGAAACTGCGCTCCTCGGCCTGCTTGATGACCGGAACGATCAGGCCCCATTCGAGCGCTACGGCGATTCCAAGATTGATGTTCTGGTGATAGCGGATCGCCAGGCCGGATTCCGCCTGTTCAAGGCTGGCGTTGACGATGGGAAACTTGCGCAGTGTCTGCACGGCAGCCGCTGCGATGAAAGGCATATAGGTGAGCTTGACGCCATTGCGCTGCTCGTATTTGCCTTTCTCTTTTTCCCGGAGCCTGGCGATGCGGGTCATGTCCACCTTGAAGACGGTGTGAACGTGAGGGCTGGCGTGTGCGCTCTCAACCATGCGCTGGGCGATGATGCTGCGCATCCTCGTGAGCGGGACAAGCTGGCCGGGCAGCGGTGGTGTTGACGGGGTAACGGGTGCAGCAAGCGCTGCGACGGGAGCCACTGCAGGCGAAAGTGGCGCGGACGGCGTAGCGGCAACGGGAGCGGGTGCCGGCGTGACTTGCGTGCCCGAGCCTTTCTCAGCGAGATACTTCAGTGCGTCTTCCTTGGTAATGCGTCCACCCGACCCTGTGCCGGAAATCTGCTGGAGGTCCAGGTTATGGTCTCTGGCGATACGACGAACGAGTGGCGACGAACGAAGTTTCTCCCCCGCTGCTGACGTCGAGGCCGGGCTTTCTGCTGGTGCGGGCTTCGCGGAACCAGCCGCGGCAGGAGCACTGGAAGTAGGGGCTGGACTGGAAGGCTGGGCGCTTGCGGATCCGCCGATCACTGCAACCACTGTATTGATCTGGACAGTTGCGCCTTCGGGAACTTTGATCTCGGTTAGCTTGCCCTCTATCGGCGCAGGGATTTCGGCGTCGACCTTGTCGGTGGAGATTTCAAAGAGCGGTTCGTCCTTGCGGACCGTGTCGCCGACCTTTTTGAGCCACTTTGTAATGGTGCCCTCGAAGATGGATTCGCCCATCTGTGGCATGACGACTTCAGTGCCTCCCGTGGACGGGCCTGACGTGCCTGCTAGAGCGTCTTTGCCCGGGGCGGTGTCTCCTACTTTGTCGATATCGAGCTGGGCCGAAGCTTCGGGAGCGGATGCGCCGGGCGTTCCTGAATCGACCACGTCGGCGACGCCGTCAGGAGCAGCCTGCTTCGTAACTTCAGCAGTGGGAGAGCCTTTTTCCGCGGCGGAGCCGGGCGTAGCTGATCCGGGGCTGGCCGCTTCACCTTCGGCGGCGACAAGAGCTACCACTGTGTTGATCTGGACGGTTGTGCCTTCGGTTACCTTGATCTCGCTTAGTGTTCCGGCGACTGGAGAGGGAATCTCGGCATCTACTTTGTCGGTTGAAATCTCGAAGAGAGGCTCGTCCTTTTGGACCGCTTCTCCCACCTTCTTCAACCACTTGGTGATGGTGCCTTCAAAAATCGATTCCCCCATCTGGGGCATGATTACTTCGGTTGCCATCGCACAATCCTTTATCAATCACATGCGTATCCGCTATGCGGGACGGGCATTCACGTCCCTTTTGCCAGTTGGATTATATAGGCCTGCGGGTGTTCGATGTTGGCCGGTCGCGGCCATGCTACGCGCGGACCGGCTTCCCTGGAGCACTGGCATCCGGCTGCGCGAGACGTTCGATCTCCGGCGGAACCCGGACGGGAACCCCGACCTGCTCGCGGGCGTGGGAGCCCAGACCTAAAGCCTCAAGGCTTTCAACTGCGAGAACCTGTTCATTGAACACATGCCCAAAGTAGCGCGCTGCTGCGTCGGCGATCTGCTGCAAAGCGGGTATCGCGTCTTGATTGCCGATTTCTAGCTCGAGGCTGGTAACTTCGCGATCGGCAATACCGCAGGGAACGATCCACTGAAAATCTCGCAGGTCCGTTGTCACGTTCAACGCGAAGCCGTGAGAGGTGATGCCGCGGGAGACGTGAACGCCGATGGCTCCGATCTTCTTCTCGCGACCAGCGGCGGTAGTTGTCCAGACGCCGGTGCGGCCAGGGATGCGACCGGTAACAACGCCGTAGCCGGCGCAGAGCCGGATCAGGGCTTCTTCCATCTGGCGGACAAAATCGACCGGGCCGAGGCGGGCACCGCTTGAGTTCGTGAGGCTGCGCAAATCGAAGATTGGATAGCCGACTAACTGGCCGGGGCCGTGATAGGTTACGTCGCCTCCGCGATTGATTTCGTGGATGGTGACGCCCTTCCTGGCCAGCATTTCGTCGGTGGCGAGAACGTTGCTGCGCTTGGAATTTCGACCGAGAGTGAGGACGGGCGGATGCTCCAGCAGCAGCAGCACATTTTCGACCCGGCCCTGGTGGCGCATCTCGACCAACTCCTGCTGCAGCTTGAGGGCTACCGCGTAATCGATGCGGCCGAGATATAGATACTGGATCATGTTTTCTCTAACTTGCGTTTTGAAGCTTTTCGCGAGTAAGTCCGTTCAGTGCTTGAATCGCTTCGGGCACCGGAGGACTCACAATTCCGGGCCGCACTCGATCCATCACTGCCTGCGGAATGACTGCTCCCTTGCCTTCTGCGCTTCCGGCACGATGCAGCAGTGCACTCTTTACCCAGCCTACCGCAGCTAATCCCTCCTCGCCAGTGAACGTCTGCTCCATGTAAAACCAGCGATTGTCCCAGCAGACGAGACGCGTAGCGAGTTGATAGCGAGCCCACAGCGACAGGGATCTGCGGTAGGTGATCCAGATAGCGCCGGCCACCGGCACCCAGCGCTGCCTGATGATCTGCTTTAACACGCCGCCGCGAGCCAGCAGGTGTATGCGGCCGTAGTCCATCACACTGAGGTAGCGGGCATTATTCAAGTGAAGGTTGAAATCGATATCGGTAAGCCCTACGCGCAGATTCAGGCTATCTGCTTCGAATGTCCCGATGTCCGGCAGTGGAGCGATGGCCTGCCGCATCACCAGCAACGGAATCCGTACGAAGCTATTGAAGTGAGCCATCTGTGCGGAGACCCCCAGATCGCAACGTGAGATCGCAACGTGGCTCTAGTGTATCTGCACGAGACCTAATGCTTTTGCGATCGGAGGTAAACGACCATCCCGCTAAGAAACGCGAGCATGATGAGGACCGGGATTATATAAATCAGATTGTCGCTGAGCGCCTTCCAATAGATCCAATTGGAAAACGACATGCCGGAGGACGACAGGGGCAGCAGAACGTCGAAGCGAAATGCCTGTGATTGCGACAGTCCGGCCATCCAGTTTGCCAGCCATGAAAGCCAATGCACGCCGTGTCGTGCCTGCGAGATTACAAGGCCGGCGGCAATGATCACGGTCATCGACAGGGCAAATACCTGTGCGCTGAAGATGGGCCTGGCGACCCGTTCGACTGCTGCGTTGCGGCGGCGTAATTGCGCTCTCCACCAGATTACTCCGGGAGCGGCCAGCGGCGCGGATGCGATGGATGATGCGCGCGCGCTGCGAAACGCCTGCGTGACCAGCACCAGATCGCCGCAGGAATGGCATGTGCGCACGTGAGCTCGCAGCTCCTCTGTGCAGGCCTCAGGCCAATGACCGCGGGCCATCAGCTCCCTGACTTCTGTTTCACGCGAACAGGCCCGGATATTCACGATTGCCTCCGATCTTCCGCTCGGTGCACCGAAGATTCGCGTGTTGACTGCTCGCGAAGCAGCCGAGCGATCTTGCGGCGCGCGCGAAAGAGCAGCAGGCGAATGCTGGTGCTGGCCAATCCAGTTATTTCAGCGATCTCGTGATGCGAGTAACCCTCTGCGTGAGCCAGCCACAGAAGTTGTCGATCTCTGGGGCGCATGCGTGCCAATGCAGGAGCGAGCATAGCCTGAAAATCGTTCTCGTCCGGCCCCACACTCGAAGCGAAGAACTCTTCCGGAATTTCTTCGATCGAAGCCGGACGCGGACGCCGCCAGTAATCGCGCAACAGGTTTGTCGCGATCCGGAAGAGATAGCGCCTGCAGGCTACTTCGCCTCCTTCCAGAAGAGGAGAATGAGCGGCACAGAGGAAGCGCACGTAACTTTCCTGGGTCAGATCGTCAGCGAGTGCCGGATCACTGGAAACCCGCGCCAGGTAGGCCCACAGAGGACGTGCCGAGCGCAGATAGAATTCAGCGAATTCCTCACTATCCATGCGCAGGGAAAGTATCTGCTGGGCATCTTCGGCCAACACCGGAATGGCGGTCGGAATGATTGATTCCCAGGGCATAGTGCGCTTGTCTTTTATTCGCTCGGGTACTGGTTCGGGCACGGAATTTGGCACTGTCTGGTCTCAGTGCCAAGTTCATTGACTATCACGTTGATTGAGTCCTGAATCCATTCTGGAGGCTGCTGCGCCATCGGGCATCATACCGAGGCGAGTTGCCAGCACCCACGTGACTGCTGCGGAGATGATAAATCCAAGGCCGGGCATCAGTACTACCGTTCCCAACACCAGCATTGGGATCTCCATATCAGGATGGCTGTGCCGGAGAAAGAGCAAGCCTGTGCCGAGAAGCGAGAGAACGATGCCGATCTGTAGTGGAGTCAGCACTCTGGCAACGGCGCTTGGCATTCGTTGTTCGCGTTCGAAGTCGATTGGGATAGGGGCGGCTTCGAGGAATTTCCTACCTGCCTCAGTGCCCATGTAGGATTGCAGTTCCTGGGTGGACGCAAACTTGTCGATCAGCCTTCCATGTACGTCCATTTGCAGCTTAAAGATGCGGCCCCAACGGCGGTTTTCGAGAAAGACACGCGTCAACCATAGCAGGGCGCTGAGAATGCAGACGAAGACGAGAAACGGTGCGAGGTCGCTCATGATAATCTCCACTACGGGCCGGCCCGGACCCGGCCGGGATAACACAGGCCACACTTCGCGCTCCAGCGCTTCATCGGGTGAACCCCCTTCCACGTGCAGGTGTGTAAAGAGATAAAAGTCGGGATTGAGAGCTACTTCCGGATGCCTCTGGAGGAACTGCGCGAGTTGAGGATTGTTGCGGCTGACATAGTCCTCGTTCGAAAGCAGGGAAGGATCACGCGCCACGACGGTGGTAAGCGTCGGGCTCAGCCGTAGCAGGCGAATGAGTTCGTCCTGAGTCGCTGCCAGGTCCTTATCGGAAATCGCTTGCGCCTGAGCCAAAGGCACGGCGGGCGCGACGGGGACCCGGGGAGGAGCGGAAGCATGTGGCTGCGCGGTAGCCATACCCGCAAACAGTAGTGCGGATAGTGCGAATAAGCTGTAAATCGATCGAGCGTTATGGGTGCGGCAGATCATTTCGGTTCCCTTCACAAATACGACTTCTCTGTTGTCTGCAGATGTAACGAACCGATGCATCGTTTGGTTAACAACAATTTGGTAGTGGCGTCAGTTTAGAAATACTGACCCTCGGGCTAAAGCCTGCGCCCGCGACGCATCATGTGTGATCTCCACTTTGTTGGTCGCCGGATTGTCTACGAGTGAATCAGATACGGGCGAGCGTGCGGGGATCCAATTCACCCTGGAAATATTTCTGCAGAGCTTCGAGGAAGACTTCGTTTTCATTGGTAGCGCGCGAGAAGAGTGTCATCGAGGATTTGAATTTCATGTCATCCGGATAACCAAAGATTTCCTCGACGGTACGGTTCTCCACCAGATTTACCAGGTTTGTGCACTCCCCCAGTCTTGGCCCGAGTAGCGGATGCGCGAGATATGCCTGGGCCTCGTCCAGTGATTGAATCGCGAATGCCTGGCTCGTGCTGCTAAATCCGAGGCCTTTGATTTGCGGAAAGATGAACCACATCCAATGGCTGCATTTCTCTCCCCGTCGCAGTTCTGAAAGAACTCCTTCAAAGACTCGGGCCTGGGCATCAACAAATCTCTGCAGATTGTAGGAGTCGTCCATCATGGCCTCCGATTCGTGAAACGCTGAACGCGAACCGACCTGCTCTATCTTAGCGAGCCTATCAGCACGAATACTCGCCTATGACAAGACCACCGATCGGCTTGCCGGAACAGCCCAGGAAAGCTGGCGCGGAGGCGGTATGATCGGCGACAATCGCTTGCAATATGGCCTACATGACGAAACGCGCCCCGAGTCCTGCGGAACTTCCGCAATCCTCCATCAACCGCAGAAGCTTTGTGATGGGAGCTGCGGCGGTTTCCCTTTCTGCCGCTTCAGGCCTGGTGGCAGAAACAGGATTGGCAGCCAGCCAAGGCACTCCACCGGGCCTTGCCTCAAAGCGCATTCTGGTCGGCTCCGGCACGCCCGACGGCATTCTCGCGTTTGCGTGGGATGCCGCCTCCGGCACGCTGAAACCGGAAGGAATCGCCGCCGTTGTTTCACACTCGACTTGGCTCGATGTGTCGCCTGACCGGCGCTTTTTGTATGTAGCTTGCGAACTGGAGGAATTTCAGGGCAAGCCTACGGGAGCGGTGGCCAGCTACGGGCTTGCCGACGGAAAGCTAACGCCACTCACGGCTGTCTCCTCGACCGGCAAGGGCACCTGCCATCTGACGACAGACCATACCGGGCGCGTGGTGATTGCAGCAAACTACGGGGGCGGCAGCGCCGCCAGCTTTGTAGCAACCGACGGCAAGCTGGGTGCGGCAGCATGGAGCGAGCAGTACACCGGCTATCCCAGTCATGGCCCGGTGGCCGACCGTCAGGAGGCTGCACACGCGCATTTCGCCGTGGTTTCACCGGATAACCACTACGCCTATATCAACGACCTCGGCAGCGACAAGATTCACATCTACAAGCTGAACACGACAACGGGGAAACTCGCCGCCGCAGGTACGTTCAAAGCCCATGCCGGCGCCGGACCGAGAACTCTTCACTTTCACCCTGACGGCAAGGTCGCTTATTCGGTAAACGAGCTCGACTGCACCGTGGATGTGCTGCAGTGGAATTCAGCCGATGGCAGCCTGCAGCCGGTCCAGCAAGTGAAGTTGCTGCCGGGCGCGACGGGGGGCTCTACCGCGTGCGATACGGTCCTCACGCGCGACGGGCATTTTGCCTACTTTGCCAATCGCGGCGATGACTTTCTCATGAGCTTCCGCATCGACCCGGCGACCGGCAAACTGACAGCGATGAAGCGGACAAGCTGCGGCGGCAAGATTCCTCGCAACTTTGCGCTCGACCCTACGGAGCGCTGGATGTTGGTGGCCAATCAGCAGTCCAGCAATATCAGTGTCTTTGCGCGTGATCCCAGGACAGGTGAGCTGGCGAATGAAGGCAAAGCCTTCGCGGCAGCCACGCCGATGTGCATTGTCTTTGTGTGAGGAGACCCGGATGTGAAGAGATCCAGTTCGCGGAAAAACTTCCGGGCCTACGTTACGCTCCGGCGAATGCCGCGCTGCCCAGGACTTCTGGTCTGCCCGCCTGTTCGTCAGCTTTGGCCACCGGCGCGTAGGCCAAGTCCCATGCCGAGCGATCCTTGATCAGCCGCGAAACCAGCGCGGTGTGCATCGCATGCCCGGCGCGCATCGCAAAAACCTTGCCCTGGATGCGCTTACCCGCGAGCGCCAAGTCTCCAATCAGATCCAGAACCTTGTGCCGCACGTACTCGTCGGAGAAACGAAGCGGCCCATTTTCCGGGCCTCTCGGTGTAAGGATGATGGCGTTTTCAGGTCCCGCTCCGCGGATCAGCCCCATATCGCGCAGTTTCTGCTCATCGGCCTTATAACCGAACGTGCGCGCTGCAGCTATTTCGGCGCCGTACGTTTCAGTTTCAAGATCGAGAGAAAAACTATCGTGGCCGATGGGCTTTGGAAAATCGATCTCGTAGGTGATGCTGTAGCCATCGCCGGGATAAACGCCGATAAATTTTTCGCCTTCGCGAACTTCGACGGGGCGCAGTATGCGGATGTATTCGCGGCGTCGGCGCTGCATTCGAATGCCCACCGAAAGAAACGCTTCGACATAAGGTTTGGCGCTTCCGTCAAGGATGGGCAGTTCAAGGTTGTCCAGTTCGACGATGACGTTGTCGACGCCCATCCCGATCAGGGCAGAAAGCAGATGTTCTGTCGTGGAAATGAGCACGCCCTGTCGCATCAGGCTGGTTGCGTAGCTCACCTTGGCAACATTCCGGCCGGTCGCGGCGATTTCAAAGTTATCCAAGTCGGTTCGCCGAAAGACGATCCCTGACCCTGCGGGGGCGGGCAAGAGACGCATGGTAACGGGCGCGCCGGAGTGGAGACCCACGCCCGAGAACTCGAGTTGCGCCTCAATCGTCTGTTCGCGATGAGTCGGGTTCGGAATTAAATTTGCCAAATCATACCTGTAGCAGCCCGGCAATATGTCAAACAGTAGACTAGACGTAATATCCAAGAATTAGGCTGTGGCATTTTTACCACAGTATTCGCCGGATTCACGCATGTGTGCTTCACTCTTCATACTGATTTATAAGGAAGTTATAAACAGGGCAACCTCGACTGTGCGAAATTATCTGGATGACGAAAGTGATGATTAACGTAAACGACAGTAACATTCCCCCCATGCGCGCCTTGTTGGCGGGGGCCCGGCTTAAGTTGCCTCGATTGCTCGATTTGGCTGCGAGGCTGGTTCTAACCGAATCGCCATCCGACGATAAAGTTGCGGTAGATGCCTGCATGAATCTAGCTGCCGACCACGCTAAATCGCTGGGAGGCCGAGTCAGGCGCCACCGCCAGCGCAACTGGGGTGATGTTCTGGAACTGCGCTTCGGGTCAAAAAAGCCGGGGCTGAACAAGTCCATCCTCCTGCTCGGACATCTTGATACCGTCTGGCCCGTCGGTACTCTCAAGCAAATGCCCTGCCGCCAGCGTGACGGCCGCCTCTGGGGTCCAGGCACGCTGGATATGAAAGCCGGCGTTGCCATGGCATTCACCGCGATCGAAATGCTCGTCGAGGCTTCTCTACTCGGCAGCCGGAGCGGCAGAGAAATCATCCTGTTGCTCAACAGCGAAGAGGAAGTCGGCAGTCCCGTTTCCTGCCCGATCACCGAAAAGCTCGCCCAGGGATGCGGCGCCGTCTACGTCCTTGAGCCAGCGCAGGGCCTTGCGTACAAGACCAGCCGCAAGGGTACAGGCAATTGGAGACTCGCGGTTCAGGGTCTGGCTGCCCATGCTGGCGTCGATTTCACGCGCGGGCGCTCCGCCATTCTCGAACTCACCCGTCAAATCGAAAAAATCAGCGGCTGGACTGACTTGGTGCGAGGCATAACGGTCAACGTGGGAGCCGTCGGAGGCGGGACAAAATCCAATGTCATTCCCGCCGAGGCCTGGGCTGAGATAGACGTTCGCGTGGCCCGCCGCTCCGATGGACCGCGCATCGAAAAGAGGTTCGCCGCACTCAAGCCAACTCCAAAGTCCGGCTGCACTGTCACTCTGGAAGGCGGCATCAATCGCCCGCCAATGGAGCGCACGCGCGGCACCGTCAGGCTTTTTCGGCGCGCGCAAAGCCTGGCCGCCGATCTGGGCTGGGATTTGGCCGAGGCATCCACGGGCGGTGCCTCGGACGGCAATTTCACCTCTGCCCTCGGCATTCCAACGCTGGATGGAATGGGCGCCGTCGGTGAAGGCGCGCACGCTACGCACGAGTCAGTCCTGATCGAACATCTCGCCCCTCGCACTGCGTTGCTCGCGGGAATGTTGATTGTGTAGCGCGAGCCAAGTCATCTCGCGAGCAAGTCATCTTCTGACCACCCACCTCCTGCGGTGGCACCGTATGATTTCCGGAACGAAATTCACGCTTTCGCGGAAGGACGCATCGTATGACTCAAATCGCCAAACTCGACCGCAGGCGCTTTCTCTCCGTCACAGCCCGAATTGCTGCTATGTCTGCTGCGTCCCCGCTGCTGACCTCGCCATCCCGGAAGGTCCTCGCGCTTGCTAACGCGCCCGCTGCGAGCGAATCCTCTGCGAAACTGGCAGCCGATCCGCGACGCCCTCAGTTTCATCTTCTGCCCGCCGCCAACTGGATGAACGACCCCAACGGCCCTATTTACTGGAAAGGCCACTACCACATGTTCTTCCAGTACAACCCCAATGCCGCTGTCTGGGGAGATATGCACTGGGCCCACGCAGTGAGTCCGGACATGGTGCATTGGAAGCACCTTCCCGTCGCGTTGGCTCCCACGCCCGGCGGCCCTGACGCCGATGGTTGCTTCTCAGGAACCGCAGTGGTTCACAATGGCACGCCTACGTTCATCTACACCGGCGTCCAGTCGGTACCCGTAGCCGAAGCCACTCTCCGCGACGGCCATAATAACTTCCGCGAAACGCAGTTATACGCCACTTCGACCGACTCCGAACTCCGCACGTGGATCAAGCGCAGCGCGCCGGTGATCGCCGCGCCTCCGAAAGACATCGAAGTGACAGGATTTCGCGACCCGGCTCCGTGGCGGGAACCTTCTCTCGCGGGCGGAGCGTGGCTGATGGCAGTCGGCTCCGGTATCAAGGGCAAGGGCGGAGCAGTCCTGCTCTACAAGTCTTCCGACCTGCAAACATGGGAGTACCTGCACATCGTTGCGAGCAGCGCCAATACTGGCAGTAACACAACCAATCCCGTCGACTCCGGCGATATGTGGGAGTGCCCCGACCTGTTCCCGCTTGGCAATAGACATGTACTGCTATATGCCACGCAAGGAAGGGTCTTCTGGAAGGTAGGCGAGCTCGATCCGAAGGATCTGATATTTCATGAGCAGCAGAGCGGCGTGGTCGATCACGGCTCCTACTATGCCGCCAAGACGCAGCTCGATAAGTCAGGCAATCGCATCTTGTGGGGATGGGTTCCAGAGACGCGGCCTGTCGAAGAACATCGCGCTGCCGGGTGGGCCGGACTTATGTCGCTTCCGCGTGTCCTGACTCTGGGACAGGACGGCCGTCTCCGCACCGGCATTGCGCCCGTAGTTGAAAAGCTGCGCCAACATGAGCAAAAGCTGCAGCTGACTCGGGTGAAACCCGGCGACACCAAGAGCGAAGAGATGCAATCCAGTCAACGCCTGCAAGGTGCCTGTGGAGAAATCCTCTGCGTAGTGAAGCCCAGCGAGCCCTTTTCGCTCGATCTGCTCGATACTGCCCGGCCGAACGACGCGCCTAAAGATGCGACTACGGCAGTAACTTCGCAGGTGTCGTTGCTCTCCGTCCGTTATAGCCAAGCAAACCCGAAGGAGTTGGTCGTAGATCGGGATAGATTGCAGATCGGGCTCGCGGCAGGTGAGCCGTTGGAGCTTCGTTTCTTTATCGATGGTTCTGTAATTGAGTTATTCGTTAATAACCAGGCTGGGTGCACCAGGCGATTCTATTATCCCGGCGCCAAAGCTCCCGAGATAGCCGTAAGCATCACAGGCAAACAGCAGGATATCTCGCGCCTGTCGATGTGGCAATATTCTGCTATATCTTCGAATCGCCTCACGACCTAATCCGGAAGATCTACTAAAGACGCCGCTTCGCCTCGAGAACCCTGGCGAGAGCCTCATCGGCAGTCGCTCCTGTAGCTGACAGGTGCCCCATCTTGCGTCCCGCGCGGGCAGTATGTTTTTCGTATAGGTGGAGCCGCACTCCGGGCACCGCCAAAGCAGCAGGAAAATTCGGCACGCCTCCGGAAGTATTCAGCCATACATCTCCGAGCAGGTTCAATATTGCCGCCGGCGTGAGTATCTCTGTATCTCCCAGAGGTAAGTTACAGGTCGTCCGGACTAACTGCTCAAACTGGCTCGTGGCGCAGGCTCGCTCGCTCTGGTGATAACTGTTATGTGGCCGCGGAGCCAGCTCGTTTACCAACAGGTCGCCGTCTTTGGTAACGAACATTTCGATGCAAAGCAGACCTTCAAGATCCAGCCCGACGATGATCCCGCGCGCGAGCTCCTGTGCGCGAAGTTCCAGCTCCGGAGAAATCCCTGCAGGCAACACACTCCACGCAAGGATCTGCTGCTCGTGATGATTCCGCGCCGCCGGATAGCTCCGCACCTCACCCGCGGGCGATCGCGCAGCCATCACGCTGATTTCGAAGTCGAGATCGAGCGCCTGTTCCGCTACCGCGGGGCGACCTCCCAGGTTCTCCCAGCCATCGCTGATTGCGGTCTCGGTCGCCTTGCCGTCGAAGCCCATCCGAACCTGCCCACGCCCGTCATATCCGCCGCGCGCGGTCTTGACAAACACCCGGCCACCGAGCGCCGGAACGGCATCCTGAAGTTCCGCCTCGTTGCGCACCACGCGATATGCGCCTACCGGAAATTCATGCTCATGCAGCCAGTTTTTCTGAAGGATTTTGTCTTGAATAATCCGGATCGGCTCAACCCCCGGCCGCAGCGGAGCGAGCGCTGCGACTTCGCGGAGAGCGTCTACGCCGATCTGCTCGATCTCCAGCGTCACAGCGTCCGCACCCGAAGCCAACCGCTTCGCAGCCTCGACGTCATCCCACTTGCCGGCGATCACCTCGTCGGCCACAAAACTTGCCGGGCACGCCGCCCCGGGATCCATGACACGTACGCGATAGCCCATCGTTCGCGCAGCGATGGCCGTCATGCGTCCCAACTGTCCGCCACCCAGAATCGCCAGCAGGCCGCCCGGCTCAACGACTCCCGATCGAACCGAAGTCACCGAAGTCGCCGAAGTCACTGCCGCCCCTCCTGCTCCAGGGTGCTCTGCAAGACTTCTTCGGATCGAGCCGCTCGCCAGGCAGCCAGTTTCTCGCGCAGGACTTCATTGCCCACAGCCAGCATCTCCACCGCAAACAGCCCCGCATTCGCCGCGCCCGCTCTGCCAATTGCAAACGTCGCAACCGGAACGCCCTTCGGCATCTGAACGATCGAGAGCAGCGCATCCATGCCCTGCAAAGCGGTCGACGGCACCGGCACACCCAGCACCGGAACTAGGGTCTTCGCGGCCAACATCCCCGGCAGATGTGCTGCGCCACCGGCGCCCGCCACAATGGCCCGCAGACCACGCCGTTCGGCAGACGCCGCATATTCAAACAGCAAATCGGGAGTTCGATGGGCGCTCACTACTCGTACCTCATGCGCCACGCCAAACTCGCACAGTATTTCCACAGCCGAGGCCATCACTTCATAGTCGCTCTTACTGCCCATTACCACCCCGACCAGGGGCTCGCTCAATGACCTCTCGCTCATTGGCCGATTATACGGCGCAGCACGTCTGTACTAATGCCTCCGCAAGGCCTCAAACGCCACCTCAATCACCGCAAACAACACGCTGACTGCAGCCATGAATCCTTTGGCCCGCTGCAGATTTTGCTCGTGTCGCTCGATCCGCCGTTCCAGCTCCGACACTCGTCCCGAGCTGCCATCCCCCACGAGCCCGGTCATCTGCGTCTTTAGTACACTCAGATCGCTCAGCACCTGCGCTTCGAATTCATTCATCATTCGCATTGACGCTTCCACCAATCTCGCCCTGTCTACCCGCCCAGTTTGCCTGCCTGGTCTGCCCGTCTGCTGCTTCACATCGTTAACGGCAGATTCACAAAGAGCGCTGCAGAAAACTCCGAATAATTCGGCGGCGTAGCACCGTCATACATTCGCACGTAAAACCGGTCCGACTCGGTCGTTCGTGGAATATCGAAGTTACCCACAACCGACCGCATCACCAGGTCCGGATCCTGGCCCTGCCGAAAAGCAAAGTCTCTCCGACGCACCTCAAATCCACCCCCCGCTGGCGCAGTCACGTTCGTCGCAACACTGACGGCAGAACTGCTGACATTCGTTACGGTCAGCGCATTCAAATTCGGGAGATAAGTTGGCGAAATCGGCGCCGGAAGCCACGCATCTTCCGGCACGCTTCGGCTCGTCTTCACCGAGAGATCGTTTGCCCAGTCGTTGGAAAACGAAATCGAATATTGAACCAGGTCTGGCTGACTCGCCGAATACTCCAGCACCACCGACCGCACCACCGCCTGTGCATTCAGATTTCCGCCACTCGCGCCGGGAAATGACGGCGCCGTCAGCAGCAGCACATCTCCCGGCCACACATCCCCATCCAGGCCCGGACTCCAGCTCTTGTAGCTTCCAATCCACGCAGCACTCACACTGCTCGCCGCAGTCACCAGGGCAGCCGCTGCATTCCGGCAGTCAAGACTGCTGCGCGCCGGAGGCTCCGTCACTGTTCCGGTCCACACCGCCGCCGCCGGAAACCCAACAGCAGCTAACGCTACCTGGCTTGCAGAATTCACCGTCCGCCCCACGGCGCGCCCCACCGTCCGATAACTCACGGCAATGATCTCTCCCAACGCCGGCGCGTTGCCGTAAAAAAACGTGAGCGTCCCGGTCCCGTATCCGTTCTTGCTGATGTAGCATTCCGAAGAATCGGCCAGCGTCCCGAGCCGTCGCGTCCGCGGCCCCGCGCCCGGCGCAGTGCTGACCACCCACCCCGAACCCAGGCTCTTCATGAAGAAGCCGCGAATGCTGCCAATCAGATTCACGCTGCTGGCGGCAGCCACGGTATAACTTGCAGGGACATACCCCACAGCGCCGTCATACAGGACATAGGGGGGTCCGCTGACTCCGTCGATAGACTGCTCCACCTCGATCAGCACGTTTGCGGCGGCTACCACTCCGCCTCCGCCGAATTGCATCAGCCCGTCGTCACCCGTAATCCTGTATCGCTGTGTGATCCGCTGCACTTCCGGGGAGTGTATTCGAAGCCGCAGCGTGTACTGGTAACCCGCCGCCAGAGCATACGACGGTCCGGCCACGGCACCCTGCACCAGCGGGACAACGCTCACTGCGCCAGCACCTGTCGCCGACGTGACCGCAAATCCCGCCACACAGTTTGAAGCCTGCGCCGTGCCGCTATAGACCGCCGCCACTGTGCCTGTCGACCCCGGCGAAAGAACCACTCCGGTTGCCTCAAGCATCAAGGTCCCGCCCGCCTCAACCGTGTCATTCCACACCAGCGCTGCCTGTCCATCCACGCCTGTGCCGCCATCGATCGTGAGGCCGGCGCCGGTAATCGAAAAGTATCCTTCGCGGCCCACAAAACTCCAATTCCGCAGATCGATCCCGGTCTCCTCAAACATCTCCCAGATAATCTTCGCGCTCGAGCTCGGCCCCGAGAACGGCGCTGACGACAACGGAAACGCCAGTTGTGTTCCATCTCCCAGCAGATACTCGGTAACGTAGGCCACAGGCTCCTCAGCTCCGCAAACCGTCACATCATTCGCCAGCGCCCGCGCCGCCGAACCCGTGAAAGTAAGATTCGCGAGATCGAGACTTCCACTTGTCTGGTCCAGCGGATGCACAGTCGCGCCCACCTGGGTAAGCATCAGGCCGCCGTTCACCGCCCGGTACGCGGCACGCGCTTGAGTAGCCGCCTGGCCCGCCAGTCGGCTCCATTTCGCTCCAGTTTCCGGAACAAAATGACTCACCGGACTCGACAAAGTCAGGCCGCTCGTACCCAATGCCGTCGAGCCCGTACGCGCCACCAGTCCGCAGATGAGCTGCGCCGCCGTCGCACCCGTCGTTCCGGCACTCGGCGGCAGCAGTTGCGTATCCAACAGAATCTCGTCGCTGACCGCCTCGAGCGCCAGCCGATACACGGGCCCGGTCATCCCCAGCCCCGCATACTCGGGCATCGGCGAAACTGCCACGTATCCTGTAAACAACAAAGCCCCGTTGTCCGCGGTAATGACCAGCGACTGGTTTCGCAACGGCGCACCAAGGCTTCCATCCGGTGGCAAGGCGAGCCACAAACGGCAAGTCGAGGGCTCGTTCAGCTTGCGCTCAATCGTAAGTGGACGCACCGCATCGAGCGTCGTCGTGTAATCCAAACCGTTGATCGCGATTTTCATCTACCTACCCACATTTTCCAGTTCCGCTCGCACACCCGACGCCGCTCTCTCAAACAATTGCGCTCGCCGCCGGCAGAAAGCTGCGATAACAAACCACGCGCTCCCCGTCCAGCGAATCCGTGACCGGCAGGGCGCGAAATTCGCCTCCCAGCAGCACCCGCTCCAGCGTCCCGCCTCGCTTCTCATCAAGCAGGGTCATCGACTCGGTAGCGCTGCCCAAAGACTGAAGGCGAGGATAGTGAAAGAAGATCCGTTCCCCTTGCGAGCCCTCCATCACAAACAGCCCCGACCACTCCTGGAAGAAGCTTCCCCCTTCGCGATCCACGAATCCCATCAGTGCCTGCGCCTTCATGCCGCTCGCGGGCGCTCCCCCAGGCAACGCCTGCACCAGGGTCACTCCCGCAGTCGAAACCGAAGCCACCATCCCTACGTTGAACGTCACCCGCCTGACGTAGTCCACGTCTGTCAGCACCGACTTCACATAAGCTCCCGACACCGGCGAACCCACAAACCCCGTTTGCCCCGTGTAGTCCACATCAACAGCCACTACCTGCCCCACGGTGAACTTCGCAGCATCCGCCGCCGCCATCGGCACCAGCGTCGCCGTCGCTCCGCTCTCGATGGGAACCGCAGGCGCAGCAACAGCTCCATCCGCAGCAGCAGCCGCTCCCGCGAGCGGAGCGGGCAGATTCATATGTTGGCTTCCCGTTGCCAACGCCATTGTTAGTTTCGTCCAACTCACGAAACGCAGACTGACCTGTGCATCCAGAGTCTCTCGCACCTGCTCCAGCACCGCCGCCGGAACCCCACTTAGAATAGGAACAGTTTTGCTGGCCGCTTTACGACTGAAGTCTGTGATCCATCCCAGCGAAACCCACGGGGCAGGCGGCGAATCGAATGCAAATCGCCCCTGCAGCGCCGGATCAAAAAGCACCGGCATCCCCGCGGTGCGGTTCACTGGCGCAAAATACCCTCGAACTCGCCGTACAACCGGCGCCGGGGCCACATATGAACTAGCCGTCATCTATTCCCCCAACTCCTGATAGCTGTAGACCATCACCCGTGTTGTTCTGCTCAGCCTGTCGCGCGCCACGGTGATCTGCCCTATCACCGGTTCATCCCAGAACACGTTCGTCAACATCGGCGCCGCTGGCTGCGCCGCATAGTTCAGCTTCGGAGTCCACGGCGGCGTCAGCATGCCCGCCAGTTCCTCATCCATCGCGGAGAGCGCCCGCCCACGGTCAAGTCCGCCAAAGCTCTGCGTTCCCAGCGTCGAGTACAGAATCTCGACCTCCTCGGCTACCATCGCGCTCGGCAACTCGCGATCTACGCCCAGTCCCAGCCATCGCAGAACAAACACGTCCGCCGGCATCTGGTTGAACGGCGCTTCAGCCTCCTCCACCAGAATTCCCGGTCTCACCACAGCCCGAAGCAAAATTGTTCGCTCGGGATTGATCGCCGCCAGTCGCGCGCGCAGCGCCACATAAAACGAATCTTTCGCGTTTTGCATAGAAACAGCTCCAACCCTCCGGCTCCAGCTATCCAGGAGGTCCGATCACACGACGCTCAGGTAAGCCAGAGCTTTAGCCCTGGCACGCAAGCCGCAAAAAGAAAGCAGAGACCTCGATGGCTCCGGGGCCACTGGACTAACCAGCTACTAAACTCCCTGCGCCCCAGCCTCCCGCAACAGCAGCCGGTAAAGATACACCTGCCCTACCGCCTCGTTCGCCGCAACGGACTCGATCAGGTAATCCTGTTCGCCCACTGTCACCGCCAGCGTGATAGCAAACAGGTTCTCCGCCGACTGCAGATCCAGCGCGTTCACCTGGGCTTGCACTCCCGTTCCCGAAATCAGCAGTTCCCATCTCGATTGCCCCCCCTCGCGCCAGTCCGGCCGCAGCTTCCGCATAACCGCAGGGGACACTGCGACTTCGGCAAAGTTCGTAGATAGCAGCCCAAGTTGGTTCTGATCCGTATTCGAATTCGTACCCGCCACCCGCAGATAAGCAGTGGTCCCCGCCACCGTCCGCAGCAGCGCATCGGCGAGCATCTGCGCTGCGCCATTAGGATTCCGTGACGCCGTATCGCTCATTGCTCACCCCAGCCTGTTTGCGACGTATGGTCGAAGCAGTACCTTCACCGTGTCATCGAGCAGCGAACTCGAAAAATACTTCATCTGCAGCGTGTCCAGCTTGCTCGTGCTGGTGTTCAGCGCTGGCTGAGCCTGTGCATTGCGCACAATCTGCGCGCACGCCCACTTCACGTCATCGCCGATCGCTGCCAGGCCTGCCGTGTACGTAACCATCACTTCGGTGTAAGTCAAACCCATCACATTCCACGGCAGCGTCAGCTCTCCTGTATCCGCGGCAAAATCCACCGAGTTCGGATCGATCGCCGTCCACTCACCGGGCAGAGAAAACGCCAGCGCGACCTCCAGCATCGGCGCCTCCGCCACCTCGCCGCGCCGCAGCCTGCCATACTTGCCCTCGATAGCCACGATCGGCGACGTAGCGGTTCCCAGCGGTGCCAGCGAGAGATAAGTCAGTCGCACCGTTTGCGATCCCGATACCACCCGCAACCGCTCCTGGTACTGCACCACGTTAAGATCCGGCCTTCGGCAGTACGAGTTGATCAACGCCGTCGCCGCCGTCACCCAGTCCGGAGTCGTCCCCGAAGGCAATCCATAATTTGCATAATCCGCCGGCAACAAATACGCCATCACAATCCTTCCAGGTAGGCCCGGGCTTCACCCCGGGTACTCGCTTCTGTGCAATAGAGACCAACGAGGGGCCTCGATGGCCCCGAGCCTGATTGCTAACCAGTGAACAAGAGAGGCCCGTTTTATTGGGCCTCTCTGCTGACTCGCAGCTCTATCGGTCCACCAGCACCTGGTAGTGCGCATAGTTCGCGCCCTTTACCACCACCGCGCCAAACTTCACCGCCACATACTGCTGCGCCAGCGAATTCGGCCGTCCCAACTCGAAAATCCGCGGAGTCGGATCGCCTAACCAGTGATACTCGATCAGGTCTTCCGTCACGATGTACGCAGGCAGCACCGCCGAGCCCGATCCCGGAGTACCCGTATAAGCCAGGCTCCAATCCGGAATCAGTGGCAGATCACCAGCCTGCGTTGACAGCATCTTCACCCGCACGCCCCCCGTAATGCTGTCTGTGTTCAGCACCACGTTGAACTCCGCCTTCATCTCGCGATCAATCAAATCCAGCAACACGGGATTGGCATAGATCGCTGTCGGCCTCACCTGGTAGCCGTTGTTGGCCACCATCTGCGCCACCGCAGACTTCAGGCCATCCACGATCGAAGCCGTGGTGCCGATGGTCGTCGTCTGCCCTCCTGCGGCAATCTGACCCGCCACACCAAAGTACTGAGTGGTCGTCGGCGTGCTCAGGCTCGTATCGTTGCCGTTCCACAGCGCAACGTCGTGCTCCACCATCAGCCCGCTGACAGTGTCCGCAAGGTCCTTCGCCTGCAGATAAGCAAACTGCTGTTGCTGCTGACCCAGTTCCACATCGAACAGGTTGTAGTTGATCTGCGAAACCAGCGCTTTCAGAGGCACGCTGCGCTCAACACGCGTCGGACTCACCACGGTCGGCACAATGCTGCGCGGATTCACAAATCCCGCCGATCCCGGAGTCGGAAGCACAGTCTCCTCAAAGAAGCGCGAAGGATGACCCGTGGCCGGAACCTGCTTGATGCGCTGACCAAATGGGCTGGACCGCCGGCAAATGTCAAAAATCTCCGTCTGATACAAGGGAACTTCAATCGCACCAGGCCCCATAAAATCGGCCGCCGCATGTATATCCGCAAAACTTACGTTCATAACTTCCTTCCGCCCTGATTCGGGGCCATGGTTAACTTCCAGTTACCTGAAATAAAAACTCCCGCAGTCAGCCCGAATACCTCGGACTGGCTGCGGGAGTTACTAAGCTGCATTTGCCTCTACTTTTTGCTGAGAGCTGGTTGCTGGAAGCTCTAGCTACCCTACGCCATCGCCCCGGCGCGTCGCAGCTGGCTCTTCACCGCAATCCGCTGTTCCAGGCTCAGGCCCGCCAGCGCCGCATCGAGAGTGCGCACATTCACCGCAGTCTCTCCAATTCCATGCTTAGCCAGCATCTCTGCAGTCGCCGAAGGCAATGTCTTACGCAGGGGCTGCAACGCCTTCGGTAGTTCTCGGGCACCCACCGTAGCTGCTGCCTTCAGCTCCGCAATCTCTCGCTGTGCCGATTCCAGTTGCGCAGCCAGCTCTTCTTCGCGTCGGCTGCTCTCCACAGTTGCCGAAATCCTCTCCACCTCGCCGCTCAGCAACCGCTCTCGCTCTGTCACCGAGTCGAGTGTTCGCTCGAGGGCCTTCGCCGCTGACTCCAGCCGTTCCACAAGCGCCCTGCCTTGCTCGCTTTCCGCCTGTATTTCTTTCAGTTCCATCCTCTATCCTTCCCTTCATTTGCAGTTAACTGAACAGCTATCTCAGGATTTCGAAGAACTGCCGTTGACTTACTAACTCGCGAGCCGAAAACTGGTAGCTCGATAAGCCGCCTTTTCTCGCAACAAAATCGCCGCTCCGGTAAATGTCGCCTTCGTCAGCTTCCAAATCTCGTCCCTCATATCCGCCACCTGCGCATCCGCAAGCTCATAACTCATTCCCATCGCCTCTGGAGCCGAAGCACGTATCTCCTCCGTCACCTCCGGAAAATCCCGCCCATACAGATAACCCCGCACCGTCAGCCGGCGCCCCACAACGTCGGCCTCGGTAATCAGGCCGATCTTGCGCCGTGCGTCGTGCCCGTCCCACCCCGGACGATAATCCACCGCCATCCCTAACAACGATGGCAACGCCTTCTCCGCCGCCTCCCGCGTCAATAAAACCCTGTGTCCGCGCGCTCCCGCCGGAGCCCGGTCGCTGGCTGCATCCACCAGCGTCAATACCCCCTCGAAGTCCACCCGGTTGGGGTGACCCTTCACCGGAGGAAACCTAACCGCCATCGCATCCACTCGCATCCACTGCCCCCCAAGAACTATCCCGCGAAACGCTAGCCCTGTTCTTCCGCAGCCAGCTGCACAGCCCCCGCCGCACTCATCGGACCTAGCCCCCGCATGGCCCGCACCTCATTCACCGTCAGCACCCCGGCCGCCAGCAGTTGCACCTGGATCGCCAGCTCCGTCTCCTCATCCCGAGCACTCAGATCGTTAAAAACAAACTCGAACTCCCGCCACCCGATGCACTTCGAAAACAAATCCCGCGTAATGTGTTCGGCAATCAGCTTCGCCAGAGGCTCGATCGCTCCCCGAAACGCCTCATCGTTGAGCTCCGCCGCTGTTGCCCGGTTCACATCCCCCTCAAGCCCCAGCAACATCGGTGGCAATCCGAAAGCGTTCGCCACCATCCGAATCAGAAACTGCTGCCATGCCAGCCTCAGGTCCGCATCTGTCCCCTGCGCGAACCGCAGGACCTCCGGTTTCTGATCAGTCGAGATCAAGGGCACACGCCCCGTCCCCTCGATCTCGTCCTGCCACCACCGGATCATCCGCTCATGCTGCGAAGGCGTAGCTTCGTTCAGCCAAAGCGCATACTGCACCACTGAATTCGCCGCCAGCTTCCCCGCAAATCGATGCGCGGTCAGGAACTGATTTACCGTCTCGAACGCAACCTCCAGCGGACCCAGCCCAAATGGAGTGAAGCTCCGCGGATTCATCCGAACATAGATCAACTGGTCATCCCGCAGCTCCGCCGCCTGTCCCAGGATCTGCCCAGCCGTCACCTGCGAATACCGCGGCGATTCCACACTCCCATCCCACCGCGAATTGACCCGGATCGTCGCGCCATCCACCGGCCAGAGCTGTGCCGGCCTCTCAGTGTCGCCGGTCGCCTCCATCTCGATCGCTCCAAACCCTCCTGTCAGCGCGTCCTCGATCACCTGCTCCATCAATGTGCGGAAGCTATCCGTGGCATTCGGCTCCTCCAACATTCGCCGCAGCGCCGCCAGCTTTGCCCGCACTTCGGAAATCTCCGAAGCCACCACTCCGCGCCTCACCCTGACCTGCCAATCCATAGCCACGATGCGGTCCTTGATCACATTGATCGCCCGCCGCACCACCGGCGTCTCCGCAAACCGCCGCAGGTTGGCCTGGGTCGGCTTTGGCACGCCTGCTCCTGACCCGCTCGTGCCCAGGTACGGGCTCAATATGGAAGGCAGCGCCAGCGTCCGCCTCTTCGCCAGCTCTGCACCCGCCGCCTCTATCGCAGCTCCGTCTCCACGGCCCGTCGCCTTCCGCCAAACACCCCGCAGTTGCTCCGCCACAGTCACGCCACCCTCCCCAAAAACAGCTACCAGCCAGACACTCATGCACGCCTTCACTGCCCCAAAAACAATGGGGTACGGCCCAAAGGCCATACCCCTTCCCCATCCGGTTCCACCAGATCGCGCTGGAAGCTGCAGGCTTCCTACACCCTCAACTCCCGTCGCGCAGTCTCTGCCACTCGTCCCAGATCTGCTGTGGTCAGCACTCGAATCCGATGTTCTTCCATCGTCTCCACCGCAAATCGATACTGTTCCACCCGTTCCGAATCCGACTCAAGACCTTCCTCTTCTGGCCCCTGACTGCTGGTCCCTGATTTCTGTCTCAAAGGCTCTACCACCGCCGTCAGCTCCAGCGCCGCCTTCTCCACTCGCTCCACACCGGCAATCAAATCCGGCGCGGCAAACGCGAGCACCTTCGCCATCTCCACCCCGGCGTCCAGGCTCACCGCCTGAAACATCCGGATCACCCCATTGGGACGATACCCCAGATCGATCCGCAGCGGATCGCCCGGCCGCGTATACTCTGAAGCCGCAATTCGCTTCCGCAACAGGTCCCACACCCCGGCCTGCTCAAACCCCGTCCGCATCTTCGCCTGGATCGCCGCCCGCCCGCTAAGCCGCGACGCGCGCTCCCGCCGCTGGGGATCCACATACAACCGCATCAGCTCTGTCACGCCGGCCTCAACACTCTCCGCCAGGTAAGCCTTCCCCCTCGTCATCTGCACCGAATTCGAAAACGAATCCTCCAGCACATGCATCAGGTTCCCCGACGGCTCCTCCTCGAAACGCCGCCGCAGCTCACTCTCCAACCCTTCCAGCATCCCAATGTCGGCTTCAGGATCAAGGCATCTCACCCGCCGCCAATCGGAGGTAAACTTCACCGACGCCACTCGGCCGCCGCTCTCCCGCAGAATCACGCCAACATGCACGAACTCGTTCCGCACCGGATCAGGAACATACCGGAGCAGAAAGAACTCGCACTCTCGCCGTGAACTCATCAACTTCAACCTCTAGCCCCAGCTTTCAGCCTCTAGCTGGAGGCTAGGTGCTGACAGCTGGAGGCTTTTTTCATCCTAATGCCGTTCATACCGCCATCACCTTACATCACAAACGTTCTCGTGAGCCCCACCCATTTCGGAAACGGCTCCCTGCCCGACCGCCCAAATTCCTCGATCAGCTCCCGGATTCGTCCTTGCCGTTTCAACAGCGCCTCCACCAGGGCCTCGAGTTCCCCTGGATCTCCGCCGTACCACTCCGGCGGAATCTCCTCCGCAGCCCGCCATACCACCGCCGGATCCATCCTCTCGATCCGCGTTAGCCAGGGATCAAAGCTGGCCCAGCCGCTCACATCCCGATACACTGCATTCCGCGGATATACCCCCCGAAGCGGTGCATCTTCAAACCGCCATTCCCCCGCATGAAAGCAATAACCCTGGTCGATGAAGCAAGCGTTATACCGCCGCTCCCGGGCCTTTCGTGAAAAAACAGCCTGCCGCCCATTCGCATTCCCAGTCCACTTATCCAGCGCCAGCATCCCCGCAAATTCCCGTAAGTTCCGAATCTCCCCAAGCTCGACCTCAGGCAGATAATCAACCACCTGTCCCGGCATCAATCCACCCACATATCGCGCTCCAAACTGCAACCCCGGCGTGCATCGAACCCGCTCCCTGCCCAGGTCCACCTCTAACTCGGGAGTATTCGAAATCAGCCAGCTCGAAACCTCCACCACTGCCGTCTCTGGAACCGTCAGCCCCGCCGCCGAGGCAAGCCGCGTCGCCAGCATCTCGTTCGCCAGCACCCGCGTGTGCTGCGGATTATTCTGAAACTTCACTACCCAAAGGTTGCCGTCCGCGCCCAGCATCAGGTGTCCCTGCGCGCCGCCCCGCATCCGCCGGATCTGCTGCACAGCCAGAACCGCCAATCAACACCCCAAAATGAAAGCGATAAACGGATTCTATCCGACGCACCAATAATTCTCTGCAACCGTTCCTCATCAAAATTCAAACCAATTATTTCTTTGCGCTCAGCAGTCAAGCTGCACTCCAATCCCGCCCCGCCCGCAGCGCGCCTGGCGCGGCGAGAGGCCTCTTCTGCGGCTCCTGCTTCCTTTGCAGCAAATCCGCCCGTGCCGCCAACCCGATCGCCATCGCCATCACCCGGTCGTCGTGCGCCCCGGTTCGCGCCCCGACATTGCCATTCGCCAATCGCACAAAACTCCGGCACTCCACCAACAGCTTGCGGCTGTTAAACAACTCCGGCGCCTCCGCTAGCGCAGCCGACAGCCGCGCAAGAATCTGCGGCCGGCTCACCGAAGTCGTTAGAAACCCCATCTGCCCATCCGGCCCCTTATAGATCTCCCGATACCCCTTCGACGCCAGCAGCCAAAGCAACCCCGAACCGTGATTATTCCTCTCCACCGCCACCCATCCGCGGTTGTAGTCATACGCGATGTCGCACACTCGCTTCGCCAGTTCCGGACCGGTCATGTGCCCCGCGAACTCCGCGCACTGCAGACCTGTTTCCTGGTCGATCACCTCGATCACCGACCAATCTCCATCCACGCCTCCACCCGCAGGATCCACCGACACCACGTACCGCTTGCCCGTCACTGCCGGCAGCCAGATTTCCAGTTGCCGGTTGTACTTCAGACCACAGGGAGTCGGCACATCCTGCATCCGCCGCTCCATGGTCTCCATCTCAAAGAATGGCTCCCCGCTTACCCGGAAGCACTTATCCGCGTCCTCTACAAACTCCTGTCGCGCCAGCCCCTGGAGATCCGCTTGAATCTCGCGGCGGTATCCAATTTGTGCGCGATCCAGATCGCACCTGCGCATCAGCTCCAGCTCTTCTTCGGTCAGGCTTGCCTCATCCACTGGTGTCGATCGATACCCGCCCTCCAGCCACCATGGGAAAAAATGCCTGACCAGTCCCGCCGATCCTGTTTCCTCTCCGGCCCTCTGCCATTCCTCGTAAAAGCACCCGCCCATTCCGTTCGGAGTTGACTCCAGGACAAGTTCCGCCCCCGGCTCTTTGGCCAGCGCCGCCCGTAACCCCGCCAGCGTCTCCGCTGCGTCACGCGGCCAGCGCGATACCTCCGAGCAATGCAGATTCTGCACCGTCATCCCGCGCCCTGCGTTCCGATCCGCTGCACTCACCACCCGGTACTCGGAATCAATCTTCGGAAACACAATCTGCCGAACGCTCGACTTGGAAGTCTTAAGCAGCCCCACCCGCAACCCCAGCGGCAGGTGCTCCACAAACCGATGCACGATTCCCAGAATCTCTTCAGCAGACTCCCGCGTATGCGCCACCTGCAAAGTCAGCGTGCCAGGCTGCGTAATCGTCTTTAGCAGAAATCGGCCCGCAATCCACGTCGTCAGGCCCATCTGGCGCGCCTTCAGAATGATGTTTCCCGCCCCGCGCCGCCGTTCAAACTCCCGCTGAGCGCCGTTCGCCCTCAGCCGATGCAACCGCCCATCCTTGCTTCGAATCCGCAACAGGCTCTCCGCCAGAAAAATCCCGACACTGGTTCCTCCCAGCCTTCTTTGGGGTCGATCCAGCATCTTCCCCAAAAGCTCCAGTTCCTGCAGGTCAAACCTCTCCCAATTCCTCCGCAATGGCCCTCCCTACACAAAGCAGCGCCAAAACCATTGATGGCCCCACCACTTTCCGTTTCTCTCTCGCAAACTTCTGTTTTCGGAGGGCCAATGATTTCGTCGTGAACTCGCATCACACCCTTAGGTAGGCCAAGGCTTCAGCCTTGGCATTTCCATCCAATACAAGTACAAGGTCTCTACGAGGGGCCTCGATGGCCCCGAGCCTTAGGTTCCCTGGGCGACGATCCCCAGACCATCAAAGCTCCGCCTCAGAATCCATCCAAGTCCAGGAACCCCGTACTCGTCGCCCCGGTAATCGTTACAGCCGTCGCTGAAACCGAAGAAGCCGTCCCCGCAAGGCTCTGCGACAAGACCTGCGGAGTATGCGAAAACGCCGCCGGGTACGTATACGAAGCAGTTCCCACGCAGGCATTCTCGTACACCACGACCTTCTTGTAGCTCACGCCTTGCTCCGGCTGCGAAAACACCACGCTCCCCGAAGTCGAGCAATTCACCGTCGTCTGTGCCGAAGAATTCTTCATCACATTCCCCGCCACAAATCCATTCGCCGTAACGTTCCCGCTCCCGGTGACCGTAAACTCAGCCGTGGACGCGGACGCACCGCCCGCATACACCACCAATCCACCCGTCCCCGAACCCGCCGTGTTGTTGATTACCACGGCGTTGCTCCCCGCTCCGGCATTCATTGTGGTGTTGCCGTTCTGAAAGAGCACCAGCCGGTCCATCGAATTCACAACATCGCTCAGTCTCAGGAAATTGCTCGCATCCTTCTTCAGCTTCCACTGCGCCTCACCCGCAAAGCTGTTCAATTGAAATGCCCCGTTTTGCTCCGCCGTCGAACCCGGCTGTACCACCACATCCGCCTCCGCGTTCGCTGCATTCACCACCGAGACGTTCCCCGCGCTGACATGCGCCCCCGAATTGGTGATATTCCCCGAACTATCCACCTTTGCCACCTGCACCGGAGAAGACCCTCCCGAGAACACCAGGAATCCGCCAGTTCCCGCACCGGCTTCGCGATTGACCGACACATACCCCGTCCCGTTCGAATTCAGCATCGTCTCGCCGCCTTGGTACGCCTTGAAGTGATCCGTCAGGTCGATCGCCGAGTTCAACTCCCAGTTGTTCCCCGTATCTTTCACCATGTACCACTGGCTGGCGCCGTTCCAGTCCTTGTAGATGAACGACTCCTTCTGGCTCGCCGTATGTCCCGCCCACAGCGTCGCATCAATCTCCGCATCCGCCCCATTCTTCACCGTCGTCGAGCCCGTAAACGTTGAAACGTCCCCGACCTGAAGACCTCCGAGGAAGTTCGCATTCCCACTCCCATCCACAGTCGCCACCGTAGTTTCCGTCGCGCCGCCTGATCCGAAAACCACCCCACCCGACCCGGCGTTGTTCGAGCCATTCAGCACCACCGCGCCCGTTCCAGCGGCATTGATCACCGTCTGGTTGTTCGTATTCGAACTCCCATTGTTGTACTGTCCAATCGACAGCCGGTACACGCTGTTCAGCTCATCCAGAATCTGATAGAACTGCTCTCCCGCCGTAGCGTCACTAAGTCCCATCGTCCATCGATACCCAAAGTCCGTCTGGTACCGCTCCAGCAGGCCCCGCTCGTTACCCGCGGCCGTCCCAATGCGAAAGTGATTGGTCACCGTCGCATCTTTCTGGCTCCCGTACCAGTCACCATTCATTCCATTGAAGGCCCGGTGAAAGCTATCCAGAAAGCTGTTTCGCGTCCCGTTATCCGTCAGCGCCCCGGTAAACATCGTCCCCCCGGTAATCCAGGAGTTATAAGAGCTCCCCGTATCAGCCACCACCTGGCTCGAAGAATTCTCATTCCTCAGCCCCACAATCGTGTTGTTCTGCGCATTCGCTCCCAGGTGCAGCGCTGTCGAACATCCCTCCACGTCCCCGCCCGTGAACGTATTGCCATCTCCCTGCGCCAGGTTGATCCCCACGGTCCCTGCCACTGGACTTCCAGCGCTCGTCGGGCAATCAATATGCAACCGAAGAAAAGTGCTCGCATTCATCCAGTCCGTAGTCGCAGGATTTGCCATCTGGTGCCCGATCCCGCTCACCGCCGTCTCGAAGCCGTTAAAAGCCAGGTCAACAAACGTTCCGCCCGCATAGTTTCCGGTACCATCCACCAGCATCGCCGTCTGGTTTCCGTTCCCCAAGAAATACACGCTGTTCAGATCCAGCTCCTGCACCCGGTACGCAGCAAACCCCTCCGTCAATCCGCTTGAGCTTCCCGTCGTGTTGATCACCAGGTTGTCCATGTGAAAGCCCATCGTATCCACGGCATACGTAGGATCTCCCACCTGCACCGCTGCCCCCGTTCCTGAATACAGCAGCACCGTTCCGCCTTGGCTGCCGCTTGCCGTACTCGCCCCCCGCAGCCCGCAGCCTTTCAGAGTCACGTTTCGAATTCCCGCCGGCACCACAATCTGGCCCGCACCCAAAATCGTCGCGCACGGCAGCAGCACCGTCGTATTTGCCGTCCCCACTGTGACGGAGGACGCCATCGTGACCGTCCCGCTGAAGTTCCGCGCATCGCATACTCCGCCATACGCCGCATTCAGCCCTGCAATGCACGCCGTCAGCTCCGCGCCGATATCGCTCCCCGCAAACTGATCTACCTGGTACAGTCCGCCCACTTGCTTGCCTGTCAGCGACCCCGCAAACGCACTCACGGAAGCATTCAGGCTCGCCCCACCTAGGTTGGCCAGCGCCTGCAGAGCTGAGTTCGCGCCGGTGCCGCCGTTAGCAATCCCGACTGCCCCGGTCGTGATATTCGCGGCATTCAACCCCGTCAGGTTCCCACCAAAAAACGAAGGCGCCGTCTGCCACGCCGGCACATTCGCCCCCGTCCCCGTGCCGCTTTCCATCAGCACCGCTGCCGTCGTCGTCGTATTGCCCGGCAGTCGTGAAGGATTGCCGTTGACATCTCCCACCACCAGGTCGCCCGTGCTCGTCGTCAACGGGCTCGTATTCACCGGCGTCCCCCCGCTCGTCGCAGGAGTCGTACTGCTCGCAGCCCCTCCCAGCAGAAAGGCGTAATACTTCCCCGCCGGATAACTCTGCGCCGTCGTCGATGGATTGCACGCCGTGAGCGACATCGTATTCGCCACCGTGATGCTTCCACTCAATTGCAGTTGCCCAACCGCCGAAGGCGGCTTCACAAACAGCACTCCATCCGTAGCAGCAGCATTTGGAATCGAAATTCCCGGCACCGTAGCGCACGTCTGGCCCGCTACCAAACCACCCGCAATCACAAATGCCTGTTCTGCGAAATCCGTCACGGGCAGCGTGGTATCACCGCCGCTGATTGCACCCTGCCTCACCCGCAACCCAGGCATCTGCACCGCCGTCAGTCCGCTGAAGCCCGGATAGCCGTCGTTCTCCAGCACCATGTACCGCGGCATCGCGCTGCTGCTGGGATACGCTAGTTCCTCTGCCCGCAAGCACCATAAATCCGCAAAGCCCGAATTTCGCCCATTCAGGCATAACTCTCCGGATTCTGCATTCGTCACTCCCGGAGGAAAGGAAAAGTTCGATGATGCAAGAACCAGTCTCCCTGTTGGAACGGGGGAGACCCTCGGAGCAACTAAAGACGCCACAGTGCTCTGAATATTCGTTACGCTCGTCCGGAAGTCCTCCAACTGCCGCGCCGCGCTGACCTGTTGCGGCTCCGCAATAGCCTCCAGAATTCCCCCACCCGCGCTGATGTTCTTCAGGGTGATATTCGAGAAGTTAAACAGCAGTATCGCTCCCGGAAGGATATTGTTCACGCTGTCGTATGGGCTTGGGCAGCTTGTCGATCCATAGCTCCCAAAACCCGGCTGCGCCGCGCAGTACCCGACATCCTCCGTCCCCAACCCGTCAATCTCCCAGTTGTACGCCGTCGTTCCAATGATCGGATAATTCTGTGTTTCCTTCACAGAAGCGTTGTGAATGGTGACGCCGCCCACCGGGCGGTCATACCGTGTATAGACCGCAAACATCACATGAAAAATTCCCCGCCACATCGAGTCCGTCACCGGTTGCAGAACCGCCAGGTTCTGGTCCGTAAGCCGGTGTTGATTGTCCTCCACGTGGAAGAAGTACGTATTGAACCAGCTGTCGAGCGCGTTCTGTGCTGTCTGCTCCTGGCTCTGCGTGGCCCAGTTCATTCCGTAGTAGATGATCCCGTCGACCGACGTCCCGTCGCCTAGATCCTCCTCGTTGACGAAGAGGTTTCCGCCCGGACTCGTTCCCGGCGCGCGCGTGCCCCACCACCCGCCGATGATGATCCCGCTCATCCCGCCTTGGATGAACGTGTCCCGGAAAATGTCATACTGCGACGATCCCGCCAGCACCGCAATGCCCACGGCATTCATCGTCACCTGGCTCCATCGCCAGTACGCGGCACTCTTCGTTGCCACTCCGATAAATGCGCGCGTGATGTTCAAATTGTTCAGAGTCCACGCGCCGATAACCGTATCCGAACCAAATAACGCGAAGTACGGGGCAGCCATCGAATAACTTGCCGCCGACGCCACGGTCGTCGTGAAACTCGAAGTGATTGTTGCCCCATTGCCGAAAATTGTCAGCGGCGTAGATTGTCCACTCTGCACCTTGATCGCATAGCCAAGATATCCAGGCGTCTCCGGAGCAAGGTTCGTACACGGCACTCCTCCGCAGGTATCCGTGCTCGGAGCCGTACCATCATCCCACGCCGTCTGCATGTAGCCCGTAATAGTGTTGATAAAGTAAGTCTTCCCCTGGCTCAGGGTGATTGACCCCGCGCGCGTGCCATTCTGCGTCGCATAGCTGATCGCATTGTTGAAGCACTGCGTGTCGTCCGTCACCCCATCCGCAGCGCAGCCAAAGTCATCCACGCGCACCTCGGCCGAATAACTCGTAATCCCTCGCCTCTGATCCAGCACAGGCGCAGGAGCAGAAGTCGCCGGAGGCGCAGCAACGCTGATCGTCGGGCAGCTCGTGTACCCCGCGCCGCCGTTCACCACCGTATAGCTCGTGACCTGGCCGCCCGAAACATTCGCCGAAACCACAAGCCCGCTGCCGCCGCCGCTGGAAGTTCCGCCCAGCGTAATACTCGGCGCCGTAACATACCCCATCCCGAATTGACCGGGAACCACCGACGTGATCTTCCCTCCCTGCGTCGGGTCATAGACGCACAGGGCCGTCGCCGGCATCGCCGCATTCTGCGTATATGTCCCCGCCGTTCCCGGAGGAATCAACGCCGAACCTGATGTCGTAGCAACCGACGCCACGCAGCTGGCTACACTGCTCGAGAGCGCGCAATTAGTAATCCCATTCACCACCGGGGCATTCAGCGGCCCGGTAAGCGTCCCACCGGTAATCGGCAGCTCTCCCCCGCCCGCAACAATCTGGCTGGCAATCTGTGCATCCACATACTGTTTCGTTGCCGCCTGGTTCGCCGCCGTCGGAGCATTCGCAAGCAGCAGCTGCTGAAACGCCGGCACGAACGCGATGAACGCAGTCTCTACATTCGTCCCCACGCTCGGCGTAAGGCCCACCGCGATCACAGCATTGCCCTGTGTCGCCGAATCGCATGCAGAATTTCCCGTGACCGTGTTATACGGAATGGGAAACACCTTCCAGCTCGTAGTCAGGCTAACCGTCTGGTCCGCAAAAGTGCAGCTCGCGGATCCCGTAGTTCCCGTCAGTTTCAGCTCCTGGGTAGTCGCCACATCCGACTTCGCCGCCACGTACCATGTGCCCGAGCCCGCGGGAAATCCTTTCCCCAGCAGCAACGAATTTGCCGCCCCGCGCAGCGTCCAGTTACCCGACGTATCCCACGCGCCACCCACCGCCTTCACATACGAGCCAGTCACCGGAGCCGTCGAATCCTTCCCAAAGACGCTCCCCGCCGACACGCTCTCACCCCCCACACCCGAAACGACGGGCAAATACAAATCCTCCGCCGAAAAGAACAGGTCGTTCAAACTCGAAAACGCCTGGTTTGCCGCCCCGCCGCCAAGCAGCGCAAAGTCCGCCGACACCGTACCCGAGGGCAGGCGCGAAGGCTCGAGCCCCGTCAGCCCGTAACCGGCCGAGCTCGATTGAACGATCGTGTTCCCCAACCCGGTATCCTGCAGGCCGCCGGTCAACCCCAGCCCATCGAATCGGTTCCCCGACCCTGTATATCCATTCGCGACACTCGTGCTTCCCGCGCCCGGCCCCACCACCAGCGCCGGATAGCTGGTAGCCGAAGCCGTCAGCGTGCCGCCGCCTCCCATCTGCACGCCCACCATCCGCGAACCCGCAGCATTCCACACCGTGTAGCCGCCGTTGCCCTTCTGCAGGTTCCCGCCCTCAAACGTCAGATTCGAGCCCGCCACCAGGTTCACCGGCTTCGCAGGAAACCAGGTCCCAGCCACACCCACCGTAGCCGTAGTCGTACCCGAGCACCCTACGCCCCCGGCGATCATGGTCACCGCGTTCAGCGAACCATCGCCGTTCACCGTAGCTTTCGCCTGTGCCGTGCAGCTTCCGGAAAACATCAGCGGCACCGTCGTCCCGTAAGCCTCGAACCCAAGCCCGTGCTCCGGCCCCACCGCCACGCTCGTCACCGCCCCACCGGCAGCAGCCACCGTCAGCTTCGGTTGCACCGCCACCCACTGCGGCAGGACCGAAGCATTACGCACCGTCCACCCCGATTGACCACCCGTTCCCGATCCGGAAAGATCCAGCACCAGGCCCGTAGGAGCTTCTCCAGTCGCAGCCGAATTCACGGCGTTCACCACCACGCCATCCAGAACGTCGTTCGATCCCACCGACACCGCAAACCCATGCACTGCCTGGATCGTCACGTTCTGCCAGCGATTCGAATCTGCCGTCAACCCCGCCGGGACCGTCCCCGCCAGCGTCGGCACAGCAATACCCGTTCCCACCCCGCGAATGTCGACATTCCGAAACTCGCTCCACTGCGGCCACTGCCCCAGGTAGATCCCGCACGTATGCGTCGAGTTAGCTTGCGCATACTGCGCCAGCGGATCGGTCCCCGTCGCCGCGATCGCCACATTCTCGATCTCTCCGACACTCAAACCGTTCCCGCCCGTTCCCAGTGAAGCTGGCATGGCAATCGCGCAGTTTCCGATTGACCAGCCCGCCCCCGACCCGGGCGTTCCAGCCAGTCCATTCCCGCCCGGCGAAAAGATGGAGTTCGTCTCCATCTTCCGGTTCACTCCGCAGCTTCCCGCCGCCGCACGCCCCTCAGCAGGCGAGCACGAAACATCCACGCTCTGATCCACATAAATCGTCAGGTCATGAAGCCTCGTATTGCCCAGCAGATTGGTCGCGTCCGTCACCGTAGCCAGCACATCCTCGCCCGGAAATCCCTTCAGACCCGAAACCTGCCGTCCCTGCCCACCAATCGACTCCAGGTGCCAGGTAAGCTGATGTGTCTTGCATGTCCCCGCCGGCAGTGTCAGCGAAATCCCATGTCCCGCCGCGTACTGGGCCTGCGCAAAATTAAGCGCCGCCTGCAACGCGCTCGTATCGTCCGTTACTCCATCGCAGACCGCTCCAAACTCCTTCACGCTCCGCTCATGCTGCTGGGCGCCGCCGGCGCGCAAATCCTCCACGCGGATCCCGCTCGAATTCGAAAAGGTGTCCGCCCCTGCATATGTCGGTGGTATCGTCATCGCGCCACCGGCTGCGGCGGCCGCCGTCTGCGTCGCCTGCAACGTCGCCTGCGTCGTTCCCGCCAGCGGCGAATACGCCCCGTTCACCGACTCCGCGTTGAGCGGGCCCGCAATCGCGCCGCCTCCCGCTGAAAGCCCCTCGGCGAACACCTCGTCGACGTAATGCTTGTCCGCCGCCATCAGCGGAGTAGTCGGGTCGCCCGCCAGAGTCAGCGGTCCCGTCAACGTACCGCCGTTCGCCGTCAGCAAGCTTCCCTGCAGTTGCGCAATCGCCTCGTCCACGTACGTCTTGCTCACTGCCTGAACCGCCTGTGCCGCCGGCATCACCTGCGCTCTCACCTGTGCAATCGTCGCCGTCGGACTCGCAGGAACAACCCAATACTCGGTATGCACCGTCCCATCCGAAAGATGAAAGACGGCGGTGTAATACAGTCCTGCCGGATTCGCCCCCAGGTTCGGCGCTAGATTCACGCTCACGAATCCATCCTGCCCGATCTGAACGACCGTGCTCCCCGCCGCCACCGCCAGGTTGGTCGTAGTCGTAAATGCGGGCCAGCTCACCAGCAAGGTCCCCGATCCCGGCGTTCCATTGGCAAAAAACACCGTGCCCTGCACCGTCGTCGTGGTCACACCCTGGGCCGCTGCCTGCCTCACGCCAACCGCCGGCCCCAGCAGCAGGCCCATGAACCAGATCAGGCAAAACCCCGGCCATTTTCCAACGCACCACCACTTCGTCATCGTGAGCTTCCTTCCCCAAAGGTTTTTCGCCAAAGTTTTCCGCCCAGCCAAAGCCCCGAGGGGCTGCCGTCTCCTGATTCCGCGCCTGCCGCACAACTCCGTTCCCGCCACCAGGTGCCTGAAAAATCACCCTGTGGGTGCCCGGCGTCACACCCCGCCGGACACCCCGCCCTTACTCCGCAACTTCCGATTTGCCTTCCATCTCCTCGACAGATTCCCAAAGCACCGCTGCCAGGCTTCGGTGTGTCGATTCCGGAACTTCCCGCATCGCCTCTAGACGCACAATCAGATCAAAGAAGAACTTCGCAGTCGGTAAATGCCCGTTAGCGATGTTCGTCTCTAGCGAATTCAGGATCTTGTCCTGGCTTTGTTCCCACTTCGTTCTCAACTTTTCCAGAAACGAAACCGCGTCCCCAGCCGAACCATTCTCCAAACCCGAATCCGGACTCGGCCCCTTCGTCGCAGCCCCGTTCCCCTCGGCACTTCCTTCGCCAACTTCAGCCATCGCACCGCCCCATGCCGAGCTTCCTCGAGCACGTCCCAAGCCGTGTCGAACACGCATGCGAGCATTTCTCAAGAAACTGCTCGACCTCAGATTCCCGCACAAGAAAAAAAGGGGAGAGCGCCATCCAGCACCTCTTCCCCAATCCTCGTCTGCGATTGTTCCTAGACTAACTCGTCACCGCTAAATTATCTGCAACCCTCCAGTAACCCCTAACGCCTATAAAAATCAGTAACCTGGACCGATTTCCCTGTCCGCGCCGCTTGACTTCGTAAATCGCGATCACGCATCTATGCCCAAAGCCAAATTTCCACAGTATTTCCAATCCCCGTGGAAACCGTGGAAAAATCTTCGTCGTTGCAAAACCCTTCCTCGTCAGACCTTCGTCAATCCTGCCTCCGACCCTGCTTTGCACGTTTCGATCCTGCAAATCCACATACCCCCACACTCTCGCTGTGGGAACCGTGAAAACCGCGGCACCCTATTACCGCCCTTCGGACCACTTCCCCACTTGCCCTCAAATCCACAGCCAGGATTTCTAAAACCGGTACCACTCGAAACCTCGCTCTCCACGCGGTTTCCCGCTCAATTTCCACTTTTCCTGCCTGAACGGTTACTACTGCTGGGGTTAAGAATTCTTTTTTCTTTCTTAATTCACAGTCGCGAAGATCCGCAGTGCTCCCCAACACTACGCTTGCCAAAATGCGACGAACGAAACCTGCCGCCGTTCCCAAACCAGTCGCAATAAGCGCCAATACCATCCACATTGAATCCACATCGCAAGCTGGTCTAAATTAGCTCGTATTTCCCCAATATCACCGCGTTTTCCACGTCTTCCAATACCGCACATTAACTACAATCAACGCAGACCATGGACAAATGTTCATCGCCGACCCCAGTGGTGTATCGTGGCATCACGTCCGATAACAGGGCCTACGCGGCGATCTCATACCCGCTTTACGAGAGGACTTAAACATGCCAGGGCTGGAAATCGAAAATGAACCCGTCGCAACTACTACAGTCACTCAGGGGGCAGCAATGGAAATTACCGTCACCCGGCAGGACCTGCTCAAAGAGCTAACCGCTATCCAGTCCGTCGTAGAGCGCAAAACCACAATTCCCATCCTCTCCAACTTTCTCGTCGAAGTGACCGACGGAGCGGAAGGCGGAAAGCTCAACATCACCGCCACCGACCTCGACCAGGCCATTCGCACCTCCGCCAATGCCAAGGTCAAGAAGGCTGGCTCCTGCACCATTCCCGCACGCAAGCTGTATGACTACGTCAAGCTCCTTCCCGACGGCGAAATCTCCATCAAGCTTCTTGATAACCACTGGGTCCAGATCCGCTCCGGCCGTTCCAACACCAGGATGGTCGGCCTCGGCCGCGCCAACTACCCGCAGGTCCCTGAGTTGCCCTCCGTCTCGAGCGTCAAGATTCCCGTTGCCATCCTCAAGACACTCATCGCCCGCACCATCTTCTCCATCTCCAACGAGGAGTCCCGCTACACCCTGAACGGCGCGCTCCTGATCCTCAAAGCGGAATCGATCGCCATGGTCGCCACCGACGGCCACCGCCTTTCCTTTGTTGAAAAGTCCGAGCAGCCCCTCGACGGAATCAGCGGCGAAAAGCGCATCCTCATCCCCCGTAAGGCCCTTGCCGAGTTGCAATCGCTCCTCAACTCCACCGAAGCCGAACACGTAGAGTTTGCCGACGACGACCTCTGGCTTTTCTTCCGCATCGGCCACCGCACGCTGTCAAGTCGCAAGCTGACCGGCCAGTTCCCCAACTACGAAGCCGTCATGCCCCGCGACAACACCCGCTTCGTAGTCGTCCGCGCAGCAGAACTCTCCGCCGCCATCGGCCGCGTAGCCCAATTCGCCGATGAACGCAGCGGAGCAGTACGGATCAAGATGGAGCAGAACGAGCTCAAGATTACCGCCCAGTCCAACGAGTCCGGCGAATCCGAAGACTCCATCGAAACCCCCTACACCAGCGACCCGCTCGTAGTGGGCTTCAACAGCAGTTATATGCTCGACTTCCTCAAGGCCCTCGGCAACGAAGGCGAAGTCCGCCTCGAATTCAAAGACAGCCAATCCGCAGGCCAGATGCGCCCCGAAGACCCCGAAGCCGAATACAAATACCGCTACGTCCTAATGCCCATGCGCATCTGAGAACTAGCCTTCCACGCAATCGATCTCCCCGCGTTCAAAAACAAGGCCCGCTAGAAAATTGGCGGGCTTTTATTGTTGCTATTTCGTCGCACACAGCTCTGGGTGCCCCATCCATGGCGCAGCTCCATCGCGGCATGGATGGGGCACCACTAACGTCCTCGCGTCCTAGGCTTTGGCTTTCGCTTTTCTGTCATTCCCTACGCGAATCTGCTTTACATGCCCACTATGGCGCATCCCCATTCAGGACGATCCAAAAGGACTTTGCGTCCGAACGATTATCAGTTCCATGAGGTGTCCTTATCACGCGTAAGGGAGAATTACACGGGGGATTTCCAGGGACATGTCAGGTCATTATCTAGGAGACCTTGTTGGGATCGCCGTGGGTCTATTCACCTGTATCGTCGGGATCACCAGCAAGAGGTTCTATGCGTACGATAGTGCAGACGATGCCAAACCCCTCGACATACCGCTTTGGATTCCTCGACTCTTCTTCCTAGTGATTGGATTCCCTTTCATTCTGCTCGAAATGCTGGACCTGGCCGGGGTAATCACAGTTATCTGGGGAGGGGCCTGACCGAGAGTTCGCCGTAATCAGCGCCATACATCTCCATATACCGCCCCGAATCAAACTTCTTGCCCGTGCTCTCCCCCGACATATACCGCACCATCCCAAACACCGGCCGATCAAACCACGGCCGATCATGCTTCCCAACAATCGCCCAGGCAATCCCCGAATATCCATTCGGATCGCGCCCATCCAGCTCATACTTATCGTTCAGATACACCGCCCACTCAAACGCCCGCGCCGCATCCGGGGACCACTCCAGAATCTTCTTCCCCCAATACATCCGCATGTAGTTATGCATCCAGCCATCCCGAACCATCTGTCTCTGCGCAGCATTCCATAACTCATCGTGTGTCTCCGCATGTTCTAACTGCTTCAGCGTATAACTCCATGGACGCGGATCGCCCGCATGCTCGATCAGCGTCTTCCGTGCCCACGGCTCGGCGCACTCCCAGTTATCGCAGTTAGCGTTGTACTTGCAGAAGAGCACCGATAACTCGCGCCAGCCAATAAGTTCATCGAGATACTTATCTGCCACAGCCCTCGTCGCTTTGCCTCTCTTCACGCTTCCCAGCACCGCCAGCGCAATAGTGATCGGAGAAATATTCCCATAGTGCAGATAAGGAGACATCTGGCTCGTCCCATCAACCTCCGGATGATTTCGCTTCTCGTCATAATCCACAAGTTGCGAATCGATAAATCGCCGCAGCCGCTTAAGCGCCGCGCCCGTCCCACCAACAAATGTATCCACCGGACCGACCGATCGGTCGAGTTCGCCAAATCCGTCAGTAATATCTTTCGTGAGTGGATAACTAGGCATCCTATGTCTCCACGGATAACTTACTTCCTGTTTCTCCACCGGCTTCAGGAAGTTATCAAGCTCCGCATGTAACCTAGGCCGAAAATGATGCAGCAGGACAAATGCCTTTCCGAATACCGTCGAAGGGACCACCACATCTGCATCAACAGTGAGAAAAGGAATCTTCAGTTTCTTCGCCAGCGCTTTTCTCCAGCGCTCCGGCTCCCGGCACACATTCTCGTCACCCACCAGCATCGCCGCGCCCGCTTCCTCGAGAAAGCCCTCGAGCGTGTCGCCATCAGTAGGCCGCCGCACTGCAAAACCCACCTCGCGCTCCGCTAGCCCTTCCGCCACATCGAGCAGCCCCTGCTGCATAAAGTAGTAGTGCCTGTAATTTGCATTGGGATAATTGGGAATCACAGAAAAGTACGCCACCACCGGCAGCCCCAGCGCATTCCCGCACGCGATCGCCACCTCAAGCGCGGGATTATCCAGCGCTCGCTGAGCACGCTGCAGCCAGTACACAACACACTTCCCATCAGCTTTCGGATCGCCGCCCCGCCGTACCTGCACCCGCTTATCCGCAGCAATCCCCTCCAGCGCGTCCGGCAGCCCGCTGTCAGGAAGCAAAGAAGCTCCCCAGCCCAGCCTTCCCTGCGTGCTCCACCATCGTCCGCTGAATCTCCAGCGCCAGCGCCAGCGCATCCCGTCCCTGCCGCGCGGTCACTCGAGGCTTTCTCCTGCTCCGCACAGCTTCAACAAACGACAAAATCTCGAGCCGCAGTGGTTCACCCTGAACAATCTCCGGCTTCGAAAACGAGAGTCCCGGCAACCCCTCCTGGAATCCGCTGGACTCCCCCGCGGCCATCGCGTCTTCCAGCACAAACTCCTCGTCCACTGAAATCACCAGCACATCCCGTCGTGCATAATCGATCGATACATATTGACGCGGCTCAAAAAATCGCAGCTTCCGCACCCGCTCCGTCGAAACTCGCGAAGCAGTGAAATTCGCCACGCAACCTGACTCCAGCTCCACGCGCACATTCGCAATATCCACCTTCCGCGAAAGCACGGGCAACCCCACCGCCCGCACTTCCTTCACCGCAGACCCGGCAAAGGTCAATACAATGTCCAGGTCGTGGATCATCAGGTCCAGCACCACATCCACATCCAGCGACCTTGGCGTAAAAACACTCAGCCGGTGCGCCTCAAAAAACATCGGCTTGGTCAGCTTGGGCTCAATCGCCAGCACCCCGGGATTAAACCGCTCCAGATGTCCCACCTGCAAAACGCGCCCATGCTTTTCAGCCAGCGCGATCAAATCATCCGCCTCCGCCAGCGAAGCGGCAATTGGCTTCTCGACCAGGCAATCCACTCCAGCGGCCAGCAGCTGACTCGCTACGTCATGGTGAAAGATCGTCGGCACCGCCACCGAGGCCGCGTCCAGCTTCAGATCGGCATTAAGCGCAGCCTCCACAGTTCCAAACACCGGAATCCCGTAACGCCCCTCAACCTCGGCCGCCCGCATCCCGTCCGGCTCAATCGCCGCAGCCAGCGTCACGCCTTCCCTGGCCAGTTCCCGGTACACGCGCAGGTGATTCGCTCCAAAAGCCCCAGTCCCAACCACAGCCACGCGCAACGGCCCGTCTCCCTTTCTGGCCCCCGACCAAACCGGGGGCCCCATCCTTGTCACATCTTCATCGTGACAAGGATGGGAATCGCTTATCCCCGGAGGCTTATCCACTACGCCTTCACTCCCTTGCCATCCACCACGCTCAGGCACCGGCTATAAAGTTCCAGCAGTTGATTGATCTGCTCCTCCGGCTTCGCTGCCGCCGCCCCGCTAAATCCCGTTGAAGGTACCGTAGCCCGGCCAAATCCCGTCGACCCCGCCACAAACTTCAGCAGATCGAGCGCAATATCTTCCTTACTTCGAACTCCAAGCCCGCCATTGCCAACCGATTCCATACCTGCCTCCAGAAGCGATGCTACCAAAACGCTCCCGTCACGTTTCGTTCAAAACCAGTGCGACCCGCCCCACGACCAGATCATTCGCCGTCTCCTCGGCAGCCACCTCCAGCACCTCAACAGGAAACCCCAGTCGATGCGGCCTCAACACCACCCGATTCGATAAGAAATCCGCATACCGCAGCGCCAGCCGCGAACCAGCCCGCACCCCGTAGACATTTGGCTCCCCCTCCCGGTACGCCCGAAACGAGTTGTAATGCCGATCCAACACCACCATCGCTTCCGCCAGCAACACTGGCTCCATCGCCCGCGCATCCTCCGCCGAAACCCGCACCGCAACAAACCGCTCCCATTGCTTGCGCGCCGTCGAACACCGCTCTCGCAATCCCGCCACGGCCGCGGCAGGAAACGGCACCATGGTCTGCACGCTGCTCGCCCGAATATACGGCTCAAACAGCGCCACCGCATGGCTCACCAGCGGAATCTCTCCTGCTTTCCCAAGCTGCCCGCTTAGCAGCACCCCCGGACCATCCCGCCGCGACGGCAGCAGATCTTCCGCCGTCAGATGCTGCGCCGCCAGTATCTTGTCCAACGTCGCCAGCGAAAGTCCCCTTCTCCCATGCAGGAAATTCGAAACATGCGGTTGTCCCAGCCCCGTCTGCCGTGCCAGCAAGGAAACACTCAACGTCCCACGCTCGATTCTTCGAAGCAGTTCGAGACGCATTCGTTCCTGCAGTTGGCTAAAGTTCATGTGGAAAATTCACAATCAGCAATAGGACAGAGAAACAAACATTTCTAGTAGAAATCTCAAAATGCTTTGAATACTAATAATCTCTAATTTCGAAAGGTTACTTTTGTAGCAGTTACTTAAAACTAACTTGATGACATTGACGCACAGGAAATATCCACATAGATTTACTTCACTTTCTCAAACACTGTCGGAGGAAATCTCTGGGCACAAATTTGCCCGCCTAAGTTGGCGTGAACAGGAATGCTGTCTCTGGCCAAAGATCCACTTACCAGAGCAGTAACCGGGGAAAAGAATCGGGGTTCCCACAGAGGTCTCTTCGTCCGTGGGAAGTAATCGGGGTCCACGGACACCTCTACGTTCGTGGTGTAACAACCTGGGTAAGCACCGATCTCCGAGCGGACAACATTGGTCCGCGGAGTAGCCGCAGCAGTGTTCCCGTTCCCGCCAAACGGCAGGAAATTGTGTGTCGCAGAGATACTTCAGGGCCATTCATCGGCCCCGTCCATGCCCGGTTGAACTTCCAGACCGGCCTGATCAGGCAGTGCAAGAGCTTTGCAGGAGTCTTTTGCCTTGAGCGTAGTCAATCATCGAGGAAACCAGGCCGCCCTCCCCCAGCAGGTCATTAGAAGCTTGCGTAGCGGCTTGGAATTTCCCACCTCCCTGCGGCAGACGATACCGAATGGGCTAGCAGCAGGCGAACATGCACTTCTGGAGAGATCTACCCATGGATTTGCGCGTGAACTTGAAGGTTTGCGAAGGATGCGGTTGCTTGTGGTACCGTACCCAGGTTGAAATCAGGGTTTATTGCACAGCATGCAACGAACGGTTCAAGGAGTTTCCAACTCCCCAAAGCCGAAAACGACGCGGAAGGCCAAAGAAAATGCTCCTGCCCACTGTCTTTGCAGTGCAGGCCGAAGCGCAGTCAGCATGGAACTCAGATTTGGAGGAATGTTTTTCCGAGTACGCACACACGAAAGCCGGCCACAACTTCTCGCCGCAGACAGGCAGCTCAGTCAGGGCGCAAGCTGCATCGGCCTTGCTTCCCGCAACCGCCTCTGAAATCTCGCGTACCAGCAGCCTCTCCGGAGGTATCCAATGAGTGCAGCCCTCCAACTCCCCCTGGTATGGGCAGGACGCACGGCACAGTCACCCCGGCAACCGGGACCACTCGCCGCAGCGGTACATCACATTCAGCGGAAACTTCCAGAAATCGACCAGCAGGCCGACCTCAACGTTCCGGCGGACGAGCTCGAGGTCTCCTACGCCTTCTACCGCAAGTACACCGAAAACCTGCTCCGCCGATACCTCTACGCTTCCACGCAGGTTGGCCGTTCGCCATCCCTGCTGGGTCAATCCGTAGGCCGCGGCTGGGTCTCCAGCCGTAAAATTCGCACCTTCGAGGACGCGCTCATCTTCGTCCTCGATGTCGAACGCTGTCTCAAACGCCTCTCTTCCGTCGACCGGCAATTGATAAGCCGGGTCATTATCCAGGAGTACACCCAGTCCGAAACCGCCGCCATTATGGGCATCAGCGTTCGCACTGTCTGTACCAAACTGCCCCAGGCCATCGATCGACTCACAGAAGACCTGGTACAAGCTGACCTGCTCCTTCTTCCGGATTAACCTCCGGTCCGGAGCCTTGGTATCCCACGCTAGTCTTGCGAAACCACTTCGTCCCGGGTGGCTAGACCCATCCGGGACGCTGTTTCTTTCCTGCCTCGCTGCAATAATATGGTCGACAGGCCAGCGAGCTGGATTGCCCGTGGCCTGAACCCTTTCCTTCGGAACTTATGAAGCGGCATGTCCTGATCTTCGGGTTGGTCGGTGGAGTTCTGATCGCCGCTCTCAAGTGGACTGAGTTTCAGTTCCTGGTCATCGAGCATTCAATTGAGATCTATGGCGGATTGATCGCGGCGATCTTTGCCGCCTTTGGCATCTGGCTTGGCATCAAGCTGACGAAAACGCGGCAGAAGATCGTGATACAGGAAGTCCGGATTGCTGGGGTTGCATCGTTTGTTCGGGACGAGAAAAAGCGAGATGATCTGGGCATCACGCGGCGGGAACTTGAGATTCTCGAATTAGTCGCTCAAGGCATGAGCAACCGTGAGATCGCCGCCCAGCTTTTCGTTTCCGAAAACACCGTCAAGACACACTGTGCCCGCGCCTTCGACAAGCTCGGAGCCGTCCGCCGCACCCAGGCCGTCCAGCGCGGTAAAGAACTTGGCCTCCTGCCATGACCTTCCTGTCACGCCCGCGTCACCCGAAAGCACGATTTCCCCTCCATTCCTGCAAAATCATCCAAAAGGATGACGACATCACGCCCCGCTACACCGCATCGTGACTCCATCCTCAGTCGCATCAGGAGCCTACATGAAGAAAACCGTCCTCACCTTCGGCCTCATCTCCGGCCTCATCATCTCCGTCCTTATGGGCGGCTCGCTTCTCCTCGCCGACAAGATCGGCTCCGGCCACAGCATGGCTCTCGGCTACACCATGATGGTGGCGTCGTTCCTGCTGATCTACTTCGGCATCCGCAGCTACCGCGATAACACGCTCGCCGGCCAAATCTCATTTGGCCGCGCCTTCGCCTGCGGCATCCTGATAGCCCTCATCACCTGCCTCTGCTACGTCGCCATGTGGGAGATCCTCTATTTCAACTTCATGCCCCACTTCATGGACAGCTACTTCGCCGCACAAATTCACAAGGTCCAGTCCTCCGGACTTGACCCCGCCACCACCACAGCGAAGATCGCCGACATACAGCGCTCCCAGCATCTCTACCAGAACCCCTTCGTCAACATGGCCTACACCTTCATCGAGCCATTTCCCGTTGGGCTGGTGATCACGCTGATTTCTGCCGCGGTTTTGAGGAAGAAGGCAAAAACGCAAACGGAACAGACGCCTTTGCCTGCGGCTAATTGAGGCTGTTGCCGCAAATCGGCAACCGCTTCTGCCTGCGTTGTGCGGGTCCTGTATTAGTGCCTTGCCAAATCTTTGAAGCTATGTTGTAGTAAGTAAGCTCACTGAGCAAAACGCAATGCAAAACCTCAATCCAATCCGAAGCCATCGGTCCGCAAGCGAATTAAAATCGCTCGCGCTATCCGTTTACCGCTTCGATCTGGACTGGGGTCCATTCGCGACATAACCTTCTGCATCGCGCAGCAGTTTGTCGAGAGCCCCAGCCCACCGGCTGGGGCTTTTGCTTTGCGTTCAAACCAACCACTCGCGCAATTCCTCCGGCGCTTACCTGCCAGAACTTTTGGAGAAAGAAGAAAGCAGTAATGTTATGAAACTCATCGGAAACATTCCAGTGTGGGGAGACCACGAAGAGAAGACTCTCAATCAGATTCAGACCTGCGCCGCCACGGCCGATCGCGCCGCGCTCATGGCCGACGGACACCTCGGCTACGCTGTGCCCATCGGTGGAGTCGTCGCATACAAAGACGCCATCAGCCCCTCAGGAGTCGGCTTCGACATCGCCTGCGGCAACAAGGCCGTGCGCCTCGACATGCCCGGCTCTGAACTGCGCGCACGCATCGCCGTCATCATGGACGAGCTATGGTCCACTCTCAGCTTCGGCGTAGGCCGCCGAAACCCTGAACGCATCGAGCAGCCCGCCATGCTTCAGGCTAGCTACCCCGGATGGGAACTCGATGCCGCGGGGCCTCTGCGGCACAAGGCCAACGCACAGCTAGGCACCATCGGCTCAGGCAACCACTACGTCGATCTCTTCACCGACGAACTGGATCGCGTATGGATCGGCGTCCACTTCGGCTCGCGCGGCTTCGGTCATGGAGTCGCCACGTGGTTCCTCAAAGCCGCCGGCGCAAAGGACGGAATGGAAGTAGAGCCCTGCGTTCTCTCCGCCTCAACCGATCTGGGCGAGCAGTACATTCGCGCCATGACGCTTGCAGGCGAATACGCCTACGCAGGCCGCGACTGGTCTGCGACCGTGTAGCACGTCTGCTCGGAGCAGAGATCGTTGAGAGCGTGCACAACCACCACAACTTCGCTTGGCGCGAAGAGCACGATGGCGAGCAGTACTGGGTCGTACGGAAAGGAGCAACGCCCGCATTCCCCGGGCAGAAAGGCTTTGTTGGAGGAACGATGGCCGAGCCCGCAGTCATTCTCGAAGGCGTCGACGGCGAAGAGTCGAAGCAGGCCCTTTACTCCACCATCCACGGCGCAGGCCGTGTGATGGGACGTCGCGAGGCCACCGGCATCACCGATCGCAAGACCGGTGAAGTCAAGCGCCCCGCAAAGATCACGCGGCAGATGATGGATGAAAAGATAGCGGCGGCCAAAGTTGAACTCCGCGGCGCCGGAGTCGATGAGTCGCCGCACTGCTACAAGCGTCTCCACGAGGTGCTCACCGCGCACAGCAACACCGTGCGTATCCTCCACACCCTCACGCCCGTCGGAGTAGCAATGGCCGGCGCCAACGAGTGGGACCCATACAAGGACTAGCATTTGAGGGCCGTGCAAACGGCCTTCTGTTCCCTGCCTCTACCTGTGCTTCTCCTTGCTCGAAAGCACAAACATGTTTCCATCAGGATCCTTGAAAATCGCCGCCGATCCCCACGACTCCTTCTTCGGCTCCTGCGTAAACACCACGCCCCTAGACTTCATCCCCTCCGCCGTCGCAAAAACGTCATCGCACCAGAATGAAATCGACTGAAACGACCCGATGCGGTCCTCATGCCCTTCCGGAGTAAACAACGCCAGCCCCGACTCCGCCCCCGGAATCATGACCTCGATCCACCTCTGTTTCTCCTTGAACGGCTGATCGGTAAGCACCTTGAATCCCAGCGCCTTGGTATAAAACTCAAGCGCCACATCCTGATCTTTCACCGGGACACCCACAAACTTGATACCGCGAATCATCATCCGCCTCCATGAGCACGGAGAATATCCTGGCATCAAAACAGGTGCAACCTACCATTCGTTACTATAGTATTAGCTGATACAGTCATGATTCCGCTAGACGATTACCTCATCGATACGCTAATGCGCGACCTCGTCGGCCACGACCGCCGCCCCGCCAGTTTCCTTGTCTATCTTTGGATCCACAGCGAGCAGTTCCGTCGCCAAACGCCTGTCGCCGCCAGCTACCGGGACCTCGGCGAATCCATCGGCATCTCCAAAAGCTCGGCGCAATCCTCCGTAGGATGGCTCCTGCGCCGCAAACTTCTCTCAGTCACCCGCGAATCCCGCACAGCGACACCCGCATATACCGTAAAAAGACCCTGGCGTAGATCCACACGCTGACCGGCCGCA
>Ga0206962_1031_pt1 | contig 56442 bp, 52 predicted proteins | sample Alteio_BWOrgHeat_27_FD_153241 | JGI IMG/M metagenome (GOLD analysis project Ga0206962, IMG submission 153241) | Enriched cells from forest soil in Barre Woods Harvard Forest LTER site, Petersham, Massachusetts, United States -... | ecosystem: Environmental > Terrestrial > Soil > Temperate forest >...
TTGCCACGGAAAACCTGACAATGCACTTTGTCGCAAAGATTAAATCCTTCTCCTGCATGTTTTCCTAAATTGGCCAGTGCATACGTACGGCACAGGATAGATTGTACTTTATAAAATTCTTCTTCGGCAATAGTCCCCGATTCAGCCTCTACCACACCGGCTACATATTTCTCAATATCCAGGTGATTGATCAGACGGATCTGATCGGGACCGCTTTTAAGAAACAAATCGTCTTCAAAAAAACGGAGGGCCATGGCTGGAGCAATCATACGAAGCTTAAAGCTGCTTCCGGGTGCAATGGCGGTAAGTGACAGATTCCGATAGCGACCCAGAGAACGTTCCAGTGTCTTTACCCAGATAGAGTCCCCTTGTTTGCGGAATTCGAGTATGCTGGCCGAAAGAGTATCGCTGATAATCTTTCCATCGCCTTTGAGCAGGTATTTGCCGGCAGAGATAGAAATCATTAAGTCCTGAGGCTTACAATCCGTATACAATCCAATATCCACCGGAGAAGCGGTTCCGGACATGGCCCGAAGCAGCAAAACAAGGAAAAGGAAATGGTATTTACGCATGTACGGGATTGAGATATCGTATCATCTGTTCTGCCAGGCGGGCGGAAGCTCCTGGGCCTCCTAGTACCTCTTTCAGCTCATCCAGGCCTTTCAGCTGCTGTTCTCTGAAGGTAGTATTGCTTGTGATCTTAGTCAACTCAGCTTTGAGGGTTTCGGCATTAAACTCGTCTTGTATCAGTTCCTTTACCACTTCCCGATCCATGATCAGATTGACGAGGGATATGTATTTTACTTTGACAAGCCTGCGTGCTATCTGATAAGAGATCTTACCTCCTTTGTAGCATACTACTTCAGGTACGCGAAACAAAGCTGTTTCCAGTGTAGCCGTACCGGAGGTGACGAGGGCGGCATAAGCTTTGCGCAGCACTCCGTATGTTTGACCATATACCACCTTTACATCCGATCCTTTCAGAAAGGTTTCATAATATGCGGGTGATAAGGAAGGGGCTCCTGCCACTAAAAACTGATACTGAGGAAATGCCTTGCTTGTTTCCAGCATAAGCGGAAGCATATGTGCTATTTCCTGTTTTCGGCTTCCTGGAAGCAAGGCGATAAGCGGTTTGTCGGAAGTAAGACTCAGCTCATTCTCTTTGCTATGAGCCAATGCATCCAGCAAGGGATGTCCCACAAAATCAACATCCATCTGAAAACGGCTGTAGAATTCTTTTTCGAAAGGCAGGATGGTAAACATCCGGTCTACCGATCGTTTTATTTTATGAACGCGGCTTTGCTTCCAGGCCCAGATAGCCGGAGAGATATAATAAAACACTTTTATTCCCTGTGCTTTTACATATTCGGCAATACGGAGATTGAAACCGGGATAGTCGACCAGGATCACCACATCCGGTTTCCATTCCATAATGTCTTTTTTACAAAATGCAATGTTGTTAAGGATGGTGCGGATGTTGGCAAGGACCTCGGTGAAACCCATAAAGGCGAGATCGCGGTAATGCTTTACAATGGTTCCGCCCTGAGCCTGCATCAGATCACCTCCCCAGCAACGGAAGTCGGCATCCTTATCCCGCTGACGGATTTCCCGCATCAGGTTGGAGGCATGTAAATCTCCGGAAGCTTCACCGGCTACGATATAGTATTTCATTGTTCAGGCGATAAAAACAAAATAAGCAATGACCCCGCCATAGATAAACATGGAAAGCAAAACACCCTGAGCTGATTTCATCCTTTCGGTATAAATAAAACCGAAAAAAGGAAGCAGGTTGGCAATCAGACAGCGTTTGAAATTATCAAGCAATACACTGTTATAAGTTTGGTGTCCGATAAATGTTTTCAGCGACATAAACCGGAATGCATACAGGTAGTAAGCAAAATAAGCGAGTACAGGCACCAGCATACCCACGCCGAGACCGAGATAAAGGTTGTCGAACCTTTTTTTCATACTTCCAGCATTTTTAACTGTTTCATTACCTTGTAGGCGGTCATATCAAACTGAACGGGCACAATGGATATAAAATTGCTTTCCAATGCCCATACATCGGTATCGGGTTCTCCTTTTTCAAAATTGTCGAACTTGCCGGTGAGCCAGTAATAGGGTTTTCCGCTGGGGTCGGTACGTTCATCCAGCTCTTCAATCCAGTTGGCTTTAGCCTGACGGCAAAGCTTGACTCCTTTTATTTCTTCTCTGGGAACATCGGGTATGTTTACATTCAGACAGACGCCTTCGGGCAGTCCTTCTTTCAAGATCTTCTGGGCAATGTTTTTGATGTATTCCCGGGCCGGTTCAAAATTGGCATTCAGATCGTGGTTGCATAACGAGAATCCGATAGATGGGATGCTTTCCAGCGCACCTTCCACAGCAGCCGACATGGTGCCGGAATAAAGTACATTGATGGAATAGTTGGAACCGTGATTGATTCCCGATACACACAGATCAGGTTTGCGTTTCAGTATTTTATTCACCGCCATCTTCACACAATCAACCGGTGTTCCGGAACAACTGTATTCTTCCAGGGCATTGTGAAAATTTGTTTTCTGTATGCGTAAAGTGGAGTTGATGGTTATGGCATGTCCCATTCCACTCTGAGGCTTATCGGGTGCTATCACCACCACATCGCCTAATTCTTTCATGATTGTTGCCAGCATGGTAATACCAGGGGCAGTAATGCCGTCGTCATTGGTTATTAATATGAGAGGGCGTTTATGGGAGGAAGTTTGGCTCATCAGGCATCAAAAATACACAGAAAAGCCGGTTTTAGCCTCAGGAGTAATCAAACGCAGGATGTTGATAAAAAACAGATCAGTTTTTCTGTGTCCCTTCAAATTCCCAGGTACGTTTTGCCTTATCGCCTTTCATCAACGAAATGGTGCCGGTAATTTCCTTTCCCTTCACTTCTGTTTCTATTACCCATTCTTCATCGGCTTTCTGGCCTTTTTCATTGCCTTTTACCTTAAAGAACTTGAGTTGCTCCCCTTCATCGGTATAGGAACTGTCGGTTAAGGTTTTGTAATGGATGGTCTGGATTTTGAATTTGCTTTCGAAATAGTCGCATATCACTTCCTTGGCACTGAATTCCATTTCGGTCTTCTCGTACTTCTTTCCTTCCATCGTAGTTTCTTTTATCTCCACATCAAACTTTCTTTTTTCCAGTTTATCATTCTTCTTACCTTTTTGAGCCATAGCCGGAAAAGAAAAGGCGATAAAGAGCGTGAGAAACAGGAAATGACGGACAGCATGTAGCGTTATCTTCATAGTAGGGTGGTTTTACTCCAAATTTAAGGTTTTTTATCTTTGTATAAAATTCGGCTATGTCAGATTCAAGGCCTTTGGCTGAACGTATGCGTCCTACCTCACTGGATGGCTATATAGGCCAGAAACATTTGGTGGGTAAAGATGCCGTATTGCGCAAAGCAATTGAAACGGGTATACTCCCTTCTATTATTCTCTGGGGACCTCCGGGAGTAGGAAAAACTACATTAGCTTATATCATATCCCAAACACTCAAGCGCCCCTTTTATTCATTAAGTGCCATCAATTCAGGGGTGAAAGATATACGAGAAGTGATTGAGAAGGCCAAAGGACAAGGGTTGTTTGGGGTGGCCAAACCGATTCTTTTTATTGATGAAATACACCGTTTCAGCAAATCTCAGCAGGACAGCTTGCTGGGTGCTGTGGAGAAAGGTGAGCTGACGCTTATAGGTGCCACTACCGAGAATCCATCTTTTGAAGTGATATCGGCCTTGCTTTCCCGTTGCCAGGTATATGTGCTTAAACACCTTGATAAAGCAGAGCTGTTGCAACTGCTGGAGGATGCGATTCATAAAGACAAAGAACTCAGCAAACGTAAGATAACCTTACAGGAAACCGAAGCCTTGCTTCGTCTAAGCGGCGGCGATGCCCGCAAGCTGCTCAATGTGCTGGAGCTGGTGATTCAGTCGTCGCCGGAAGGAGATGTAACATTGACCGATGCATTCGTATTGGAGCATGTGCAGCAAAATCTGGCTTTGTATGATAAAGCCGGAGAGCAGCATTATGATATTATCTCTGCCTTTATCAAGTCCATGCGGGGCTCCGATCCCAATGCAGCGGTATACTGGCTGGCTCGTATGCTGGAAGGTGGAGAAGATCCTTTGTTTATAGCCCGGCGTATGATTATCCTGGCTTCGGAAGATATAGGCAATGCCAACCCAACGGCGCTTGTGATAGCCAACAATGCTTTTCAGGCTGTTAATATTATCGGCTTACCCGAAGGACGTATCATCCTTTCTCAGGCGGTGGTTTATCTGGCCTCCTCTCCCAAAAGCAATGCTTCTTATAAAGCTATTGAAGAGGCGCTGGAGATGGTACGACAAACAGGTAATCAACCGGTACCCCTGCCTATCCGCAATGCGCCTACCAAACTGATGAAAGAACTGGGCTATGGAGATGAATACAAATACGCCCATGCCTACGAAAACAATTTCGCGCTGCAGGAATTTCTTCCCGATGCTGTGAAAGGAGTAAAGTTTTATGATCCCGGAAACAATGCCAGGGAAAGGGAAATCAGAGAATTTTTAAAGAAACGCTGGGGAGAGAAATATGGCTATTAGGAGCAAACCTCCCAATCGTAAATCTTAAATCCTTATCCCTATCAACAGGATATCATCCACCTGCTCCAGATTACCTCTCCATACCTCCAGCGTCTCCTCTATAACTTTTTTCTGCTCTTCCATAGGCAGAGTGCTATGTTGCTGGATCAGCTCCTGAAGCTGTTTGTATTTGAATTTCTTTCCTTTGGGTCCTCCAAACTGATCGGCAAGTCCATCAGTAAGCAGATAAAGAATATCTCCCTGTTGCAATTGTAATTGCTGCAATGTAAACGGAACATGATCTTTGGGCGATTTGCCTACGGGCATTTTATCAGCCTGATGAAGGGTAAGCTCGTTGTTGCGTACCAGATAAAAACTATTGTTGGCCGAAGCATATTCCAGGGTGCGTTTTTCCAGATCAAGCGCAAAGAGGATACAATCCATTCCGTCTTTGGCATCTTCCACTCCACCCGGGTTAAGGGCTTTGATGATATCCTTACGGGCTTCGTTCAGGATAAGATCGGGACGGGTTATCTTTTTCTCGATCACCACTTCATTCAAAATGGAGATATTGAGCAGGCTCATGAATGCTCCTGGAACACCATGACCGGTACAATCGGCTACAATCAGATAGAACCTGTTGTTCTGGTGAAGGGCCCAGTAAAAATCTCCGCTCACAATAGCTTTGGGTTTATAAAGGGCAAAAAAGTCTTTTACAAAACCGGTGATATAGGAGTCGGAAGTGATTACGGCCCGTTGTATCCGTTGGGCATATTGAATGGAATCCACAATCTCTTTCTGGCTTTCTTCGATAATGGCTTTCTGATGTTCCACTTCCGCTTTCTGGGCTTCTATCAGTTCGTTTTTTCGGCCCAGCTCGGTATTGGCTTTTTGCTTGAGTTTGTTTCTGTTCCAAAGCACCACGGCCAGTACCACCATCATGAGCAATACAAAAACGATGGCATAGATAAACAAGCGCTGACGGCTGGCCGCAAGATCTTTGTTTTTTTCCTGCTGCTGAAGCAGATCTATCTGATTCTGTTTCTGTGTGCTTTTATATTTTTCCTGGAGTTCGGATGTTTGGTTATTTATTTTGTCATTCAGCAGGGTGTCTTTAAGCTGAATAAATTTTACCAGGTAGTCGTTTGCCGTTTTAAAATCTCCTTTCTGCATATACAGATCGGCAAAACTGTTGTAGGTAGCTTGCACATCCTCTTTTAGATTCAATGCTTTTTCCAGTTTCAGTGCTTCGTTCAGGGCAGCAACGCCTTCATCGTATTTTTTGAGTGCGGCACAGGCCAGCCCCGTATTTTCCAAAGCCAGCACAACTCCAATCTGATCTTCGGCCTGACGGAATACGGTTAAAGCAGACTGAAAACAGTCGTAGGCCTCTTTTTCCTTGTTGCGATGCAGATAGATGAGACCAATGTTACACCGTGTTTGTGCAGCTCCGCGGGTATCACCCGATTCTTCTTTCAGTTTTAATGCATCCTGATAATATGGCATGGCCTTATCATACTCATTCTGCTGGCCGTATAAACTGCCCATGTTGTTATACGCTTTGGAAAGAGCTTTTTTGGCTTCCATATCATCCGGCTTGCCGGCGCTGAGCTCCTTGCGCAGCTCTATAGATTTTTTGATGTATAGTTCCCCTTCTTTATAATTTTGAATCACAATATCAATACTGCCTACATTATTGTAAATAACGGCCATCCTCACTTTGTCCTGTTCGTGTTCATAAATGGCCAATGCATTCAGGAAGTAACGCGATGCTCCGGGATAGTCGGCATTTTTGTAGGCTACCGATCCGAGTATGTTATAGGCCACACCAAGCTCTATCATAACAGGCTTCACATTTTTAGGGTGAGCCTTAATCATCTTCATAATCAGTGTAATGGATCTTTCGGCATATTCCCGTGCCCGGGTGGGATCATTATTAGTCAGATTCCATCCAATCATATTCATCCGGTTAAGACGAAGCGAGTCGCTGATACCGGCATTGCTCAGCTTAAGAATGGAATCGGCAATAGTCTTACGCTGGGCTGTAAGGGTATGGAAAGAAATGCCAATACACAGAAGAAGAAGAAAACGAAGCTTCATGGACATATATAGGATGTAAAGATAAAATTAATTACAAAAGAGTTGTTGGGTATGCACCTTCTGTCAAAAGAACCATTAATTAAGTGCTTGTCCTTGCTCCAAGCATCGATGGACAGTTTGCGAGACTTGATGCACATACTCCAAGCATCGATACATCATGTCCGAGACTTGATGCACATACTCCAAGCATCGATACATCCTGTCCGAGACTTGATGCACATACTCCAGGCATCAATGCATCCTGTCCAAGATTTGATGTACATACTCCAGGCATCAATGCATCCTGTCCGAGACTTGATGCACGTACTCCAAGCATCAATGCATCCTGTCCAAGACTTGATGCACATACTCCAAGCATTGATGCATCCTGTCCAAGACTTGATGCACATACTCCAAGCATCAGTGCATCCTGTCCAAGACTTGATGCACATACTCCAGGCATAGATGCATCTTGTCCGAGACTTGATGCACACACTCCAAGCGTTTTGAGACACAATCCGTTTACAATAGCTGAACGTCACATGATACATGCGTAACATGCTTTCATACATGAAATCATTCCAAGCAATGGAAGAAGACGGGAATGTAGTATTACAGGAAAGATATTCGGGAAAAGGAAGTGTTACTGGTTAAAGAAGGAATCTACAAACTCGTGTTTGTTGAATACCTGCAGATCGTCCATTTGTTCGCCTACACCAATGTATTTAACGGGTATTTTAAATTGATGGGAAATGCCTATCACCACTCCACCTTTGGCAGTACCATCCAGTTTGGTGAGAGCCAATGCATTTACATCGGTAGCGGCAGTAAATTCACGACATTGATTAATAGCATTTTGTCCGGTAGAAGCATCCAGCACCAGGAGTATTTCATGCGGAGCATCGGGAACCACCTTTTGCATGACCTTTTTAATCTTGCTCAGCTCATTCATCAGGTTTACCTTGTTGTGCAGGCGACCGGCGGTATCAATGATAACGATATCCGACTCTTTTGAAAGGGCTGATTGAAGGGTATCGAAGGCCACAGAAGCCGGATCGGCATTCATACCCTGGGATATAACAGGTACCCCTACCCGTTCGCCCCATATTTTTATCTGATCCACAGCAGCGGCACGGAAGGTATCGGCGGCACCAATCATAACCGACTTGCCCGCTTTTTTGAATTGCCAGCTTAGCTTACCGATGGTGGTTGTTTTGCCTACCCCGTTTACTCCTACTACCATAATCACATAAGGCTTTTTGCCTTCGGGGATGGTAAACTCGGTAGAGTCCTGGTTTCCGCTTTCCTGTAATAAGGAAGCGATTTCTTCCCTGAGTATTCCGTTTAATTCTTCGGTACCTACTTTTCGTTGTTTTGCTACCCGTTTCTGAATGCGGTCTATAATCTGCAAGCTGGTATCAACACCTACATCGGAGCTGATCAGCACTTCTTCGAGTTCGGAAAGTACTTCTTCATCCACCGTGGCTTTGCCCAATAAAACACTGCTGAGCTTGGAGAAAAAACTTTTACGGGTAATGAAAATCCCCTTTTCTAGTTTTTCTTTTTTGTCTTTGGTGAAGAAGCTGAAAATGCCCATGAGAAGAAATTAAGATTTATGATTTAAGAATTAAGATTTGACCGGAGATACTTATAGTACAATCAAATCATAAATCTTAATTCTTAAATCATAAATATAAAAGCTTCTCTTTTTTGGAAGAGAAGCTTTTAAATCAGTTCATTGATATACGTTATTTGGAAGCCAGGAAATCCTTGATATGGTCGTTATGAACCACTTCTTCCTTAAAGAAATAAGAACCTTTTGGTGATTTTACCATTTTAATAACACGGGTGAACTGTCTTCCTTCACCGGTCTTAAGTGTTGCAACTACTTTCTTTGCCATGGGTCAGAGATATTATTTGATTTCTTTATGAACAGTCATTTTCTTCAGGATAGGATTGAATTTCTTCAGTTCCATCCGGTCAGGATCGTTCTTTTTGTTTTTGGTAGTGATATACCGGGATGTTCCTGGTTTACCGCTTTCCTTGTGTTCTGTACATTCGAGGATCACTTGGATCCGGCTGCCTTTCTTTGCCATGTCTATTGGTATTTAACCGGTTTATATTCCCTGATTTTCAGAAAGTTAGTATTCCTGAGTACAGTTGGATAATATAAAACGGGTTGCAAATGTAGTTTTTTTTTGTGTACCAGCAAAGAATACGCTCATTTTTCCACTGCTGGAAGCGGAAAAAGTCGTTTTTCTTTCATTATCTTCTCTATTTCATCCGCCTTGGATGGTAATGAAGCGCTCAGGTTTTCTGGCTTTCCGGTCGTAATCAGGATATCATCTTCTATCCGGATCCCTATGTTCCACCACTTTTTATCGCAATCTGATCCTTCCGGTATATATATTCCGGGCTCCACGGTAATCACATTTCCGGGTTTTAGCTTCCCGTATAAGCCGGCATCGTGTACATCCAGACCCAGATAATGTGAAGTGCCATGGAAAAAATACTTCATAGCTTCTATTTCGTTCTTTATAATACCGAGCTCTTTCATTCTTTTGGATATGACTGCAAAAGCGGCTTTGTGTGCGGCCCGAAACTCGTTGCCTTCCAAACAAGCGTTGATTCCGGCCATCTGGGCGTCATAAACAATATCATAGATCTGGCGTTGTTCGGTGCTGAAATGTCCGTTTACCGGCAAAGACCGTGTTACATCGGCTGTATAACCATGGTATTCGGCTCCGGCATCCAGTACCAGAATATCATTGTTACGACAGTGTCTTCTGTTTTCAATGTAATGAAGGATACAGCTGTTTTCTCCCGAACCCACAATACTGGGATATCCGGGATATTCCGATCCCCTCACTTTGAATCCATATTCGATAATGGCCTGGGCCTGGTATTCGGTCATAGTGGTATCAAGCGATTTCATGAGCGATGCATGCGATTCACAGGTAATATTGATAGCCTTGCGAAGCAACTTCATTTCTTCCGGGGTCTTTACTTCTCTCAGCACAGCCATAAGCTGGATCAGGTTATAGCTGTCCTTGGTTTTTAAATTGGCGGTCTTGGTCCGGTAGTGTTTTACCAGGCTGAAAAGATCTCCCCTGTCGTTCTTATCATCGCGCATATCGTCTTTCGGCTCTATACAATAGATCTTACGAAAGCGTTCGAAGCCGATAGATATATCGGCAAACTGACCGTTGAGCAAGGCATGTTTGAAACCGAGAATATTTTTAACCCCGTCGGTACCGAGCCTGCGTCCTGTCCAGCTTTCCCTAAAGGCATTACGTTCCTGAACAAAGATGAGTTCGTTGGTAAAAATGCTGTCGATCTGGATCTTTTCTTTGAACACAAGCAATACGGCATTGGGTTCGGGGTATCCGCTCAGGTAATAGAAATCAGGATCCTGACTGTATTGATAATCTACATCATTGGAGCGGTTGCGTTCCGGGTTGGCAAAAAATACAGCTACGCTGCTATCGGGCATCAGCGCCCGCAGGGCTTCCCGTCGGGAGGCATGAAACTCTTTGGTAAGCAGATCGGTATCGTATTTGAATTTATCCGATTGGCCTATGCTTGCGGTGGCAATAAAAAGAAATAAGGAGAGAAGTAGGTTTCTATGCATAAGGACAAAAGAAAAACGTTGCTACACGAAGGTAACAACGTTTTTCAGAAAAAAGGGGTCTTTATTTCGTAGTATAACCTTTTGCGCGTGCTTCCTTCAGACAGGCATAAATGCCGTTCTTGGTCACATTCCGAAGAGCGGAAGTAGATACCTTAAGGGTTATCGTTTCGCCGGTTTCAGGAATGAAGAAAGTCTTCACCTTCAGGTTTACATTGAATTTTCTCTTGGTTTTACGGTTTGAAAAGGATACAAGGTGACCTGTAATGGCCTTTTTACCGGTTAGTTCACATATTTTCGACATGGTAATTCGTTTTAAATGCTCTTAATATTCTAAAACAGGGTTGCAAAGAAACAAAATTTTATTGAAATAGCCAAAAAAACACTAAAACTGAAGATAAATTGGCATCACCCGTTCGGCAGTACCTACTTGTATTACAATCCAGATAACCAGGGCTAAAACCACTACCCGGCCAATGAGTGGAAGCTTTTCCAGCGCCATTTGAGTGAATAATTCAGCTTTTTTAGGCATCGCATGCAGGATAAATGCAAGCGCCATCATGCCAAAAACGGTTTTATAATTGGATACCAGGGGTTGAAAGGCAGAAGCATCGAAATTGTAAAACAACTGATGCAGGATAATACCGGCTTTTTCAAAACTATCGGCTTTGAAAAAGATCCAGCAAAAACAGACAAAATGGAAGGTGATGATAAAGCCGATCACCTTTTGGGTATTGAGATAAAGGGCCGATCGTACCTTTTTAACCTTTCCGAAAAGCTCCATTCTCATCTTATCAAAGGCCAGCGCTGTTCCATGCAGCCCTCCCCATACAATAAAGTTCCAGCTGGCTCCATGCCACAAGCCTCCGAGAAGCATGGTGGTAAACAGATTGAGGTATTGACGAAACTTACCCTTGCGGTTTCCACCCAGCGGTATATAAAGGTAATCGCGTAACCAGGATGAAAGGGAGATATGCCATCTTCTCCAAAACTCAGTAATGCTGGTGCTTTGGTAAGGAGAATCGAAATTGACAGGTATCTGAAATCCCATCCAGCGGGCCATACCGATGGCCATATCGCTATAGCCCGAGAAATCGCAATAGATAACCAATGCATAGCCGTACACACCAAAAAGACATTCGATGCCGCTATGCCGGGCAGGATCATTGAAAATATACTCTACATAATTCACATAGATATAATCGGAAATAACGGCTTTCTTGAACAATCCGCCCAGAATAAGATAAAGCCCCTTTGCAATATCTTCCCGGCTGATATTAATTTCCTGACGAATCTGAGGGATAAAATCGGATGCCCTTACAATAGGACCCATGACAAGCTTGGGGAAAAAGGAAAGAAAGAAGCAATAATCCCAGAAACTTTTAACCGGTTTGAAATGCCCCCGATATACATCAATTGTATAACTCAGATTTTCGAACGTATAAAAGGAAATACCGATTGGCAGGATCAGATGAAGCGGCTGTATGCTTCCTCCTGTAGTTTCGTTGATAATGTGAATAAAGAAATCAGTGTATTTAAACCAAAACAACAGCCCCAGATTAATGATGACGCTGAATGCGAGTAATAGTTTTTTACGAAAAGGCTCCGAAGTGCGGTCTATCCAATTGGACAGATTAAAATCGACCACCGCTGAAAGAATAATAAGCAGGAAATAGAATCCGCAAGCTTTATAAAAGAAGAAGAGCGAAAAGACGGTGAACAGCAGTACACGGGTAAGCTTACGCTTGTGAACAAACTGATAGAAAAGCAAAAATGCAAAAAAGAAGAAAAGAAAGAAACCGCTGTTGAACAGCAACGGATCCTTTGGGTTATAAACCAAAGACTGAATCAGCTTATGGAAATCGATATGCACTTGATGTGATTTATTGAGTCTTTAGCTGTGGGAGTAATGTTTATATCCCTTTTTCAATGCTTTATAAAATAAGCCTCCCTGAATAACATAGCCTGTTCCTGAAAAATGTACCCGGTCGCGCGCCGACAGATGGGCGAGATACCATTTGGCCATAGAACCATATCCACCCATGATATCATATAAGTCCCACCAGGCACATCCATGGTTTTCGGCATAATCGATAACGGTATTGCGGGCAATGGTCATGTTGGGATTCTTCACCCTTCCTTTTCTTGATTTATGAAACGAGTCTCCGGGAGTGGTGAGTAATATCTCCACATTTGGATTCCGGGCCCTGATTCCGGAAACAAGGGTATCGATGTTTCGTTCAAACAGCTCTTTATCAAACGTGCCTCCGAAGCCTTCGTTGGTACCCATGGAAATGATGATGAGATCGGGTTGCAGGTAGCTGAGTTGTTCCTGAAAATGCTGACTCATATTAAAGTGGCGGAACTCGGCACCGTTTACGCCTATCATACTATAAAGTACACCTGGTTTATCATTCTCAAGCAACATGCCGTATATTCTGGAACAACCAGAATCCTGTCCTACACAACGTATCATCAACTGGTGCATGGGGGTACTGAACAGGGCCGATGATGCATAAGGGCTTTTATCTGTTTTCTGTGCGTCGATATTTCCTATTTTACAATTCAGACTGTCGCATACCACATAGCTGAAATTGCCCAGACCTTTTTCATGAAACAAGGTAAACCGGTTAAAACTGTAATCCAGCTTGCCCTGATTTTTGACTAGCAGCGATAAGGTTGCATTGGTATCTCTCGTCTCAATAGTAAACCCTCCTACTCCTATCGGCAAACGCTGATCGGGAAATACATTTCTTTTGCTTTCCCATTTTACATTGCTGGTGGATTTGTAGCTGGCGGGTTCATTGGATTTGGCAACGCGGTAAGGAAACACAAAGCCTCTTCCGGCATTCCCAAAGTCGAGCTGGATTAGCTGTCGTATGGTGCCGGAAAAAAGATCGGCTTGTATATGGGAGTCGCCTATATGCACGATATTGATACGGGTTCGTTTACCATTTTTGAGATCTGCCAGTTTTTTATAAAAAGACTTCATTGAAAGACTATCGTTATGAACCATATTCAGATCGGACCGGATAAAAGGGTAACGTCTCAGTAAAGAGTCTATATCCGGAACCTGTGCTTGCAGGCAATTAAAAGAAATGAATACGAGCAGTGGAATAAAAAACCACTTATTGCACCTTAGAATCTTTCTTGAATTCACTGACGAGATAATTATATAATAAACTTCCCACTTTTCGGGCCCCTTTTGAATTGAAATGTGTGTAGTCGGTATTCGCAAATACGGTATCACCCTTTACCCATTTGATCATAGAACCCTCTCCTCCCATGGCTTCATAAAAATTCCAGAACGAGGTATGTGTGCTTTTGGCCACCCTTCGTTGTGATTCGATTACCACCGGTATGGAAGGATCCGTAACATATTGTCCCTCTATCCGGGTTGATTTGTCACCCGCTCCTATGATGAGGATACTAGCCCCGGGAAAACAGTTTTGAAGATGCTTAACTACTTCTGTCATGCCCCGTTCGTACCAGGAATAGTCTCTTACTTTATCATTCACCACATTAACGCCGTAGTGAAGTATGATCAGATCGTAATGAAGGTATTTGTTAAGACCGGAGAGTACAGCATAAGGCATTTTGGTGAGCGGCATACCCGAGTTGCCCCGGAAAGAAAGATTATCCAGAACGATACCGCTGTCACCTTCCATCGAAAATCCATATACATTGAGCGGAGTGGCGCAATTGAAACTTACTTTGAGGCCCTGTACTGATTTTGGACACAGACATAGTTCGTTTACTGCTGCAGTGCCATCCAGCTGGATGGATTTGCTTTCGTTAAGAGAAACCGAATTCTTTGCATCTGAGCGTCCATAGAACAAACGGACTGAACCAAAACGATTCAGGTGTTTCCTGCCTACTGCCGTATACTTAACCCAGCTTTCGTTTCCACTGGATGTACTATCACCTTCGGAAGAGGAAGAATAAGGCACAAAGGTATGGCCGGTGATACCTAATCCATGTTCGGCAGGCACAGCATCCATCAAGGTGAAATCTTTCCAGTTGGGAGAAAAAGAATGGATGATGCTTTGACGGAACCCGGCTACGATACTCGTTACCGGCATAAAGCCTACCCCATCCCCACCGAAACGGTCTTGCAGAAGGCTTCTGAAATCCTGGGTAATAAGATCACCTTCTATCATCGAATCGCCGAAATAAGCGATCCGTACTTTTTTCTTGCCCTTGCCCAGCTTATTCAACGCGGCAAAAAATGCATGAAGACCTCCGCTGCTATCTGTTCCGAACTGAAGAATGCCAGGGTATTGATCGATGGGAATAGTCAGATGTGCTTCTTCCGCTACCTTTTTATCCGATGTGCTGTCGGCAGCTGTTTTAACAACCTCATAAGGCTTAACAATAACAGAATCGGCAGATGTGGAAATATCGGAAAGGATATTCACTTTTCTTGTTTCAAAAGGTCCCAGCTGCAAGTGAAAAGGAACAAAAGAAAGGATCAGAAGAATGACGATGGCTCCCAGGACAAGGAAAAAGGGCTCGTATACTTTATTTTTTTCGGTCTTCATGTTTCAGGGAACTGGTCAAAGATAAAAGGATTTCAATAGTCATGTGGTGGGCCTTTTATTATTTGCCGGTAACGAATGATTAAACGTGCTGTTCGGCCGGAATAAGAATCTTTCTTAACATATTAAGTGCAGCTTCGGCTGAAACTTCAATGTTCCGCTCCCTGTTATGTCCAAATTGAAATTTACGGGATTGCACAGCACCTCCCGAGGCAACGGCTATCCACACCGTTCCCACCGGCTTTTCGGGTGTTCCTCCCGATGGGCCTGCAATACCGGAAACGGCAATGGAGTGGTTTACTTTGAGCCTGCTGAGTGCACCCAATGCCATCTCTTCCACTACTTCCTTGCTTACGGCACCGAATTGTTCAAGGGTTTGTTTTTTTACTCCTAATAAGTTTTCCTTCTGCTCATAGGAATAGGTTATCACCGATCCTTCATAATAGTCGGATGATCCCGGAACCCGTGTTATCAGATGAGAGATATACCCTCCTGTGCAGCTTTCTGCAAGTCCCAGCTTTTCTCCACGCCGGCGTAATTCCGTGCCAACAATTTCTTCCAGCTTCTCCTCATCGGCTCCGAATATATAAGGAGCAATAAGTTTCCGAAGCTCCGCTTCTTTTTCCGCCAGATGTTTTTGCAAAAGCGACAGATCCGGTCCTGAAAGTGTCATCCTCAGGCGAACCTTATAAGGCGAGGGTAAGTAAGCCAATGAAATACTGTAAGCTGCCAGACTATCTTCCCATGCCGATATTTTTTCAGCAAGATCGGATTCTCCTATACCTTGGGTAAGAATGGTACGGTGAAGGATATGTGGTAGTTTGAATTGTTTTTTCAAACGGGGAAGGACTTCTGATTCCATAATCCCTTTCATTTCATACGGTACACCGGGCATGGAAATAAACACAGTTCCTTTGTCTTCAAACCACATACCGGGAGCGGTGCCTTGCTTATTCCGGAGGGCGGTTGAGTTGGAAGGGATATGGGCCTGGAGTTTGTTTATTTCATTTACTGTTTTCCCATAACGGGCAAACATGGCGGTAACATCTTCAAACACTTCGGGATTAAACACCAGCGAGGTGCCGAAATATTCACAAAGGGTTGTCTTGGTTATATCATCCCGGGTTGGCCCCAGTCCTCCGGTCATCAACACAATGGTGGCCCGTGAACGGGCTTCGTCCAGAGCCTTGAGGATATTTTGCTTCTTATCGGATACAGAGCTGATCTGGGTAACAAAAATGCCTATTTTGTTCAGTTCCTGAGCCATCCAGGCTGAATTGGTATCCACTATCTGGCCGATGAGAATCTCATCTCCTATCGTGATGATCTCTGCTAACATAAACCTAGAATTAATTTTAAGCAAAGATACGGGTTCTCTGGCAGCTGCTTAAACACGTGTAAATGAGTTTATAACCGATTGTCAGGTAGCTTATCAGGCTCCTTCCGGGTTCATAAGATCATCAAAAAGTTAAACCTGAAAAAAGTTTGGCAGAATATTTGTAATTTGCCCGTCACAGACTAAATCTGTTAACCTATGAAAAAGATAATTTTCTCCCTCTTAGCGCTTGGCCTTTTCACTTTTCATGCCGGTGCACAGTTCAATCTGAACAAAATAGAAAAGCAAGGCCAGGATGCGATGAATAAGGTAGAAGGTAAAAAAGGCGATAGCACCTCTGCCCTTTCTAATGAAGATGTGGTAAAAGGATTGAAAGAAGCCTTAAAAGTAGGAACCAATAATTCAGGAGATGCAGCCTCCAAGGTGGATGGATTTTACAAGAATCCGAAAATTTTCATCCCCTTTCCTCCCGATGCACAAAAGATGAAAGATCGTGTTATTGAAATGGGAATGAAGGATCAGGTGGATAAATTTGAAATGAATCTGAACCGGGCAGCAGAAGAGGCAGCCAAGAAAGCGGCTCCTGTTTTTGTGAATGCCATTACATCGATGACGGTATCCGATGGATTCAGTATCCTGAAAGGAGCCAATAACGCAGCTACCCAGTATCTGAAAGATAAAACCTCGGCTGATTTGATTAAACAGTTTCGCCCTATTGTTGACGAAGCCATTAATAAGGTGGAGCTGACCAAATCGTGGACCCCTATTGTTACAACATATAACAAGATTCCTTTTGTGGAAAAACAAAACCCGGATTTGGGTGATTATGTAACAAAGAAAGCCATTGACGGATTGTTTCTGCTTATTGCCGATGAAGAGCTGAAGATCCGTAAAGATCCTGCAGCTCAGGTAACCGATATCCTTAAAAAGGTTTTTGGAAGTGTCATGAAGTAAGACCTAGCCGACCTAAAATAAAAGGAGCACCCGATTGGATGCTCCTTTTTATTTATGCTGAAAATGATTAACCGTTCAGGCTTGGACTTCCTGCAGGGTTATTGGAACTCATCAATCCTTCGTGTGGACGAATGCTCATAACCGGAATACGCGAATGGTTTACAATTTGTTTTGCAAAAGGACCCATATACATTCCGGTTAGTTTGGATTCATGATCGGTCATGATTACAATCAGATCGGCATTGATTTCCTTTGAATATTTCAGCGCTTCGGCTGCCAGATGATCGCCTTTAATGATTTTGCGGCTAAGTGGAAGACCTGCTTTCTTAATAGCTTCTTCAACAGCATCAATCTTTATATTGAACTTACCTTCCTCGTTATCTTCTGTTGTTTCAAGCAACCCAAGGATATGGATTTTAGAAGTATATTTTTTAGCGAGTTCAATGGCATAATCCACTTTCTGACGGGAATGAATGGCGTCATCAATGGGAAGTACGATATTGGTGAATCCTAATTTCTTGGCATGAGTCTGAACACTGATGACGGGGCAGTTAGCCTGATTCACAATTTTATGTGCATTGCTTCCGATAAAATATTCTTCAAATCCGCTGGCTCCATGTGTACCCATGATAATCAGATCGATCTTGTTCTCATCTGCATAGTCTACTACTTCTCTTGCAATTTTACCTGTTGTACAAAGGGCAACTGGTTTAATGCCAGATTCCTTATAGATGCCTTCAGCTGTATCTTCCATTTTCTTTGCGGCAATACCTTGTACAGCTTCCAGATTGGAAAAACGAAGGATAGGTTCAGGGATATCAAAACTATATTCGTTTACTTCCAAAACATGTAGCAGGTGAAGTTCTGCACGGAATAGTTTGGCCATAAAAGTGCCATGTTCAATGGCTAATAACCCTGTCTCAGAAAAATCGGTTGGAATCAGGATGCGATTTACATGAAAGTCTTTCATAATCTGTTTTTATAGGTGTTAGTACAATTTGTGAGCTAAAATACTTCTACTACATATGCTCCTTTATGAGAATGCTTAGCAGGAGCGCTGATCTATATCATTACTTTTTTCCGCTTGGCAACGCCAAAGGCTCCTTGTATGACCCCGGAATTATACTCAGTACCGGCATTTCGGCCCGGAGAATAATTTCCTGGGCAGATGAGCCGATAAAATAATCGGTAAAATCAACTTCCTGTTGTGTCATCATCAGGAGTAAATCGCCTTCTACCTTTTCGGCGTAATCTACAATACATTGTGCGAGGCTCTCTTCCCCTTTAATGCCTTTTATTATTTCAGCAGTACATTCGATGTTCGACTTTTCAAGATACGTCTTTACCTGTGAAAGCTGACGCGTGAGCCTGTTAACAATAAATTCATCTTTTGTAAAGATAACAGAAACAACCCGGACAGCAGCGCCATAAAGACGGGCAAATTCAATTGTTTTCCCAACCTTCTCCCTTGTTTCCTTGGTCAGATCGAGCGGTAATACAATGTTTTTACATCCTTTGCGGTGATGCTTTCCTTTCACCGAAAGCACAGGACATTTTGAAGAACGTACAACCTGAAGGGTATTGGATCCAATAAATTTGAATTTAGACTTCGGTTTGCCATTACAACCCATTACAATAAAGTGACTATCCAGCATTTCGGCCACTTCCAGTATCTTTTCATATACCCGGCCACGGGCTACCATTTTATCAGTCTTGAGCTGTTTGTATTCGCTTTTGATGTCTTTGAGTACGGCATCCAGTCGTTTCTCCACGTCGGCCCGGATGGAAGTATACTGGCTATCGGTAACATATTTGCCCAGAATACCGGTATCTTCAATAACATGAAGCAGGATAACTTCGGCCTCTATCTTCTGGCAGAAATTAAGCCCTTGCTTTAATGCAATGAGGGACTGGTCTTCGAAATCAAATGCTATTAATACTTTTCGGGAAGCTGTTTTCGCCATAAAAAATCAAAATAAAACAAGCTTTTCTCTCTCTACCTTTGCTATCTTCGTCAGCAGACGAGCAAACTCTTTATAAAATACAATATTAACTCTTATCACCATGAAATCAAAGGATAATTTACAGGCAACGGCTTCCCGGGATCAGATACCTGATTCGGAACTGATACTAAACCCCGATGGAAGTATCTTTCACCTTCGTCTGCAACCGTCACAGCTGGCTGATACCGTATTGTTGGTAGGAGATCCGGGTCGTGTGAAGAGCGTTTCCCGTCATTTTTCAAAAATTGAATGTGAAGTGAGCAACCGGGAATTTATCACCCATACCGGGATTTATAAGGGGACGCGAATAAGTGTATTGTCAACTGGTATAGGAACTGATAATATAGATATTGTCGTTAACGAACTGGATGCGTTAGTGAATATCGATTTAAAAAACAGAGTTCCATTTGAGAAACATCGTAGTTTGAATCTGATCCGTTTGGGAACATCCGGCTCCCTGCAGGCCGATATTGATACCGATAGCTTCCTGGTGTCTTCCCATGGGCTTGGAATGGATGGCCTGCTGAACTATTATGGTAATCTGGATAAGATAAATGAAAATAAGGTTTCGGAGGCATTTATCCGGCATACGGGATGGAATAAGCAACTGGCTTTTCCTTATATCGTTAAGGCTTCCGATCACCTGCTGGAATTACTTGGAAAAGGACATAAAACAGGCATTACTGCCACTGCTCCAGGCTTTTACGGGCCTCAGGGTAGGGTGCTTCGTATCCCATTAGCAGTACCTGGTTTGAATGAGTCTTTTACCAGTTTTGAGCATGAAGGCCTCCGCATCACCAATTTTGAAATGGAGACATCGGCCTTATACGGCCTCTCGAAACACCTTGGGCATGAAGCCTGTACCATGTGTGCCATCATTGCCAACCGCCTGGCGGGTAAATACAGCAAGGATTATAAGGTAACAGTGGACCAAATGATTGAATTGGTACTGTCCAGGCTGACAATGGGTTGTTGAAATCTTGGTCTGACTGGAGTAACAAAATGCAATAATTCCCGTTTAATTTGCATAGAAAGTTTCCTTTTGCATGTTGAAAGAACAAGAACTAAATGCACTTATAAGTTTGCTTGATGACCCGGATGAATCCGTCTATGACGAAATTCAGGCTAAATTGCTTTCTCTCGGTCATCCTGTAATTCCTTTGCTGGAACACGCCTGGGAAAATTCCTTTGACCCTGTTCTCCAGCATCGCATAGAAAATATTATCCATAAAATTCAGTTTGACAATATTGAAGGCCAGCTTCAAAACTGGGTTCGGAGGGACCAGGATAATTTACTTAAAGGAATCATGCTGGTGGCCCGCTATCAGTATCCTGATCTGGATGAAAAAAAAGTAATACGTCAGCTGGAGCAAATCAAGCAGGATGTATGGCTGGAGTTGAATAACAACCTCACGGCACTTGAAAAAGTAAGGGTGTTGAATCACATTCTTTTTGAAGTTCATGGTTTCAGTGGTAATACCTCCAACTATCATGCACCTCAGAATTCCTATATCAATAATGTACTGGAATCGAAAAAAGGAAATCCGATTTCATTATCCATCCTTTATCTGATCATTGCCCAGGATCTTAATATCCCTATATACGGAGTTAACCTGCCGGAACATTTTGTGCTTGCTTATGTGGACGAAGAAAATCCGTTTCAGGTTTACGGAGATGATGGTAAAGGAAAGGTGTTGTTTTATATCAACCCCTTCAGCAAAGGAGCTGTTTTCAGCAGCAAGGAGATTGATGCCTTTTTGAAGCAGCTTAAATTGCCTCTGGAAGAGAATTATTATGAACCTTGTGAAAATTCGGAAATTATCCGGAGGGTGTTCCGGAATCTGATACTCGCCTACGAAAAGCTTGGATATCCGAGTAAGGTGAAAGAGCTTGAAAATCTACTCAAAGTACTTAATAAGGGTTAGCAGATTGTTTATTTAACCCCATGCATTTTAGCAATCCAGCTTAAATGCCCCATATGCACTCCTTCATGACGAATGCAATGATGCACGCAAATGCGTTTGCTTTGATCATCCCCGAACTTTAGGTTGATAGCATTCTGTTCGTTCAACTCGTCTTTTGTGAGGGTTTTCAGGTGACTGACAGATTGGGCATGTACTTCTCTCATGTTGTCCAACAAGGTTTTTATAGGAGGACATTCTTCTCTTGGGGGCAAAGTGGTACCAATGCTGAACCGTTTGAGCCAATCAATATTCAGATCAGGTCCGTTGGTGGCTTTGAGTAACAAGAAATCCTGAGCCCATACCAGATGCCCCATCACCCAAAAGGCGCTGTTAAAGCTTTGTGTACCGGCTGTAAATGTTTTATAAAGATCCACGCCCTTGAGCTTGGTGAGGTAGTACAACGTGAGCTCGCGTGTATTGTCTATTACTTCGCACAATACATCTGTTTCATTTCGTTGGGACATGGGAAGCCGTTTCAATCAAAAATATTAATTTATTCGGACATTCAGAAGCAATATCCCAAATAAACCGATCCGGTCTGAAACCATGTAAATCATTACATTTATACTTAAAATTAAGAACTATGCGTCCTTTCTGCCCTTTATATACCGTTTTGCTGGTCCCGTTTTTGTTGCTTAGTCATGAACAACGAGGTGCAGGCAAACCGGGGAATGAGCCGGTACATAAACACGAATATTCCGTTTCCGGTACCCTTACTCAAACGCACTCCTATTGCGGAGGAGCCAGACCTCCCGATGAATTGCTTGCCAAATTGCAGGCCCCTCACCCTTTTCCGGGTAAAAAAATCTATTTCCGGAAAGGGGATGCGAATACGGTGGATATGAAAACGCTGAAAGAAGCGGTAAGCGATTCTGCCGGTCATTTTCATGTGATGCTGTCACCCGGAACCTATTGTGTTATTGAAGAAGACCAGGTGAAGGCACTTGATACGGTTGCTTATCGTAAAAAATATGCCACCAAATATCTGGTTGTGGATGACGCCTGTCTGAAAGAATGGTGGGGGAAATGTTTGACCACCCTTGTGGTTGAAAAGGCAGATAAGAAAGATCTGACATTAAATTTTCATATACCCTGTTTTACACAGGGCATACCTTGTATGAAATATACGGGACCAAAACCCCAGTAAAAAGGAGGCAGCTGCAGGAGCAGTAAGCAGCAAAACTTGTTTGCCTCCTGCACCTGCCTCCCGCCTCCTTTTTTCTGCTTCCTTTACTTATCCTGCCATTCGGGAAGACGTCCTTGTGTATAAGGAGCCTTATCGGTTTCAAGTTGAGTTTCCAGCTTCATGAGATCGGTGTTAATCGATTTTATCTGGCTCAGGATGTCTGCAAATCCTTTTGCTGCTGCTTTGTATGAGTCTAGCTGAGTCCCGGTAGGAGCCGATGTTACATTCCATACTCCATAAACCACTCCTTCAATACGATCCGATATGGAAGGTGATGTAGGGAATTCATGTTTTGCCACACTGGCATCTCCGATTAGTTTTACTTCCAGCTCTTTTAATTTTTTATCTGTTGCCACGATCTGCGACTCCAGATCCATCTTACTTTGAGGGGAGTTGAATACAGCCTTTCTCACCTGTGACACCCTCGTCTTCATTTCCGATTCAAACAGGATCACTCCTTCTACCGCACGACGAAGCTCTGCCACTTTCTGGCTGAATTCCAATACCGCTTTTTTATCGGTTGCCGTGAGTGTGGCTGCATTGAGTGCTACGGCCTGGAAAGTCTGAGGCGAAACAAGGTCCGTAAACTTACCATCTTCGTATTTGGAAAGAGTCACGGTGTATTTACCGGGTAATGCCAAAGGTCCTTCATCAGGTTCTGCATACGGGTTTGACAAGTCCGGCTCGGGATTGCCTGCAGGTGCAGTGGTAGGGTAACGGAAGTTCCATACAATTCTACTCAGCCCTTTGCTTGCCGGAGCTTTCATACGACGCACTACCCTGCCCCCTTCATCCGCTACCGTAAACAGGAGATAAGGAGCTTCTTCATTATCCTCTTCTCTCATCTGATCAAAGGAAGGATAATCAACAGGTTCGCCCTTCTTGACTTTTTCTTTTTCAAGTTCTTGTCTTTTCTGCTTTTTTGTCTTCAGCGATTCTTTCAGATAATAGGTAAATACAGCTCCTACAGGAGGATTTTCGGCCGTATAAAAACTTTCTCCCTGAAAAGCTTTGCCTCTGTGTCCGTAAGGAGCGCTTTGCATAAACATCAATGCATCTTTTATCGGAAACACATGAGCTGTTTCATTCAATGTTTCAGGTTTAAGATAGCGAAGCGGAGAATAGTCGTCGAGTACATAAAAACCGCGACCAAAGGTGGCCATGACCAAATCGCTTTCTCTTTTGCTTATTGCCAGATCGCGAATAGGAACCGTTGGTAATCCGCCTTTGAGCTGGATCCATTTTTTCCCTCCGTCTATACTGAAAAAGAGACCGAATTCTGTTCCGGCAAACAGCAGATCGGGATTGACAAAATCTTCAGCAATGCTGTATACTGAACCCCTTTCCGGTAAATTGGAACTGATAGAGGTCCAGCTTTTTCCACCATCGCTGCTTTTAAACAGATAGGGTTTGAAATCGCCCATGCGGTGGTTATTAAATGCTGCATAAACTACATTTTCCTGATGTTGGGAAGCCAGCAGAAATCCAACAAAACTATGTTCGGGAACTCCCCCTACTTTATCAATCTTGGTCCAGCTTTTGCCTCCATCGGATGTGATCTGAATAAGTCCGTCATCTGTACCGACAAAGAGGAGATCTTCTTTAATAGGAGACTCACTGAAAGAAATGATGTTTCCGTAAATGGACGTGCTTTGGTTTTTAGCAACGGCATCTATGCTCCATACCTTGCCCATTACCGGTAATTTGTTCCGGTCTATCTGTCTGGTCAGATCGGGGCTTATCGCTTTCCAGTTATTGCCTCTGTCATCTGTCCGGAACAATTTATTTGCTGCAAAATAGAGTCTGGTAGCCGAATGGGCACTCACCTGTAAAGGGGCATCCCAATTCCAGCGCAGGGGCTCTTCGCCGGGAGGATCAACCGGACGAATGTCTGTTGCTTCACCGCTTTTACGGTCGTAACGAACAAGTCCTCCGTATTGAGATTGTGCATACACGATATTGGGATCCCTTGGATCTACCTGTGATTCGAATCCATCGCCTCCGGTAGTAACGAACCAGTCGGCATTGATGATTCCGGAAGAACTGATGGTACGTGATGGTCCACCTAAGCTGTTATTATCCTGTGTTCCTCCGTAAATATTATAAAAAGGAGTAGCGTTATCGAGGGCCACTTTATAAAACTGGGTGATAGGCAAGTTTCCTTTATAGCTCCAGTTTTGAGCCGCATCAAAACTTTCATACAATCCTCCGTCACATCCTGCGAGGTAGTGATGATTGTCGACCGGATCAATCCAAAGTGCATGGTTATCTACGTGTTTGTCTTTTTCACCCAATGCGGCGAAGGTCTTGCCTCCGTCTAATGAAACCTGGTTGATGGTATTGAGTACATAGATTTTTTGGAGGTCAACAGGGTCGGCAATGATTTCCGAATAATAGTTGCCGGCGGTATACATGCCATTGCGCTTTTCCCAGCTTGCTCCACGGTCGGTTGACCGGAACACGCCACCCTTATCACCTGCTGTTTCCACTACCGCATAGAGGTAATCGGGGTTTACATCCGAAATAGCCAGGCCTATACGGCCTATGTCTTCAGTTGGAAGACCATTCATTATTTTATCCCAGGTTTCGCCTGCATCATTGCTTTTGTATAAAGCTGATTCAGGTCCGCCACTTATATATGTCCATTCATGCCGGCGGCGTTGATGGGCACAGGCATACAGAATCTGAGGATTGGCCGGGTCGATATGTATCTCATTGAATCCGGTACGATCACTTACATTCAGTATTTTCTTCCAGTTCTTACCTCCGTCCATCGTTTTGTATATACCCCGTTCTCCACCGTCAGACCATAAAGGACCATAAGCAGCCACATAAACGATATCCGAGTTCTGGGGATCAATTGCAATCATGCCGATATGCTCGGATGTTTTCAACCCCATATTTTTGAAATTCTTTCCTCCGTTTTCCGATTTGTAGATACCATCTCCGTAGGAAACACTTCGTTGATTGTTATTCTCTCCTGTTCCTACCCATACTACATTTGGATTGTTCGGGTCGATGCTGATACAACCGATGGAGAAAGATCCTTCATCGTCAAAAATGGGGTTAAACGTAACCCCTGCATTGGTTGTTTTCCATACGCCTCCGCCCGCTGTGGCGAGGTAGTATTCGCTGTGATTTTCCGGGTTAACGGCAATGTCGAGTATGCGGCCCGAGGTCACTGCAGGGCCTACGTTTCGGAGACTAAGTCCGCTGAACGTGGCGGAATTGAACGGAGAGTTATCAGTAGCAGGTGCTGCTCCCTTTGTTTGCGCTTTTGCCGACGATATAAATAAGATCGTTACAGCAGCTACGAAGTGTGTGATTCGTTTCATGCTTTTTTGAGTTTAAAGCATCAAAGATATACGAAATAGAAAAGTATGGGCGTTTTCTTGATGAGCGGTAAAGATCCTAGACAGGCTGTCTAAAAGAGTGCTTAAAACCAGTGGTACTGTTTCGGTTTTATGCCTCTTTTGCGGTTATGATGCAGGTTGGGTTCTTTCACCGGGTTATTACCTATTGTGAATAGATTTTTCTTGACCCCGAGGGTCACACAGGCATCCATGATGGAAAATGAATCGGAAAGATAATCCCTTCCGAAGCGGAATTTGAATTCTCCAAAAACACCAAAGTATTTGTAATAGCGTTCAAAACCCATACCCAGATTCATGCTGAGCCAATTAAAAGTATAGGACACTCCGCTTTGATAATCGTATATGTCCCTGTCAAAAGCCGGAGTCCCTAGATAAGTTCCTTTCCATTGCTGATAACAAGCTCCTATGATACCGTAAAATTTTGTTTTTGATTGGCCTACGGTTAGGTACATATAGGTCAGATTGAGATCATAATTGCTTGCCCATATGTTTCCCCAGGCGGGAATAGCATCATGTGGCACCTGATAGGTATATTCTCCGATCAGACCGAGTCTCCGTTTAAAACGTACTGCCAGTCTCCCGTTATAGCCTCTTTTGATTTCGCCTATGGGTTCTATGCCCATATTGACTGTTGAATAGGCAAGACCTCCACCTGCAGAAAAGGTGATTACCGAATCTCTGGAATGTGGATTGGGTGAATAGCCAAGCAACATCTGGGCCTGCATATCAGGCAGCATAAAAAACAAAAGAATAAAGAAGCCCAGCTTTTGTACAATGGTCATGACATAACAAATGTACAAAAGCCCGGGCTTAAAACCTTACATTATCTGTTTATTACAACCCTGGTACTTTCGGTTGCAGCACCCATTTTCATCCAGATAATATAGGTTCCGTTTGCCAGATCGGACAGATCCACTCCCACATGGTAAGACCCTTCATACTGATTCTTTGTACTGAAGAGATGTTTGACAAGCTGTCCGTGTATATCATATACATCGCCCATCACATCACAGCGGTTTTTGATATCATACCGGAGGGTCATGGCACCATTGCTCGGATTGGGATAGCAATCGATGGCTTTTCCACCTTTTGTCAGGTTCTGGTCCGATATAACTTCTTTGGACGAATCTTTGGTTTCAGTTGCTATTGGAGTAAGAACATCCTCTTTCACGTCGACTTTGGTATAACAAACTGATACCGCTCCCATGGTATAGGATTGTGTTTGTGTACCTACTATTTCCACTGTCTGAAGCTTTATGGTGTCTGCTGATGGGGCCGGTGGTGTTTTTACGGGAGGTTCGATTTTTGCTTTGCCCATTATAAAGGATTCCTTTACCAGAACCGCTTTCGGTTCTTTAGCCGGCAAGGAATCTTTTTTAACAGGTGGCGTTGAAATTGTAGGCTCCTGGTTTGTTTTTACAGGAGGCCGGTATGCCACCATCCCCATTGTTTTATAATCTGTTTTGGGAGGATCTTTTACCGGTACCGTCTTTTTTTCAGGATGTTTAATCACAACTTCTCCCTTTGTCATATTACAATTTGATGGGGGTTGTGGCGCAGGGGCTTTCTTTTCCGGAACATACATCACATCACCTTTCAAAGATTTAGGTGTTGTAACCACTTCGGGTTCTGTTTTGCGGATACATACCTGTCCTTGAATCCCCTGTCCAAAGGCATCGGTAATACCGAAGAGTGCGGTGCCGAATACCAGAAATACAGCCAGGGCAAATGCCCGGAAAGGAGAAATATTTTTAGGTAACAAATGAAAAGGAATTTCAAGATCCTTTGGAGCCGGTATTTGTTCGGTGCTGAAACGTCCGCATACCTTCCCCTCCTCTTCTTTCAGGAGGATCTCTTCCACTTCTGCAGCGCTCTTGCGACTGAAATCATGAACCGATTTATTACATACTTTACAAAAAGCTCCTTGCTGATCGGGAGTCATTTTATTCCAATCCTCGTGACAGGGTTTTGGAATGCTGATACGTTCAAATACGGATTGTGGCATGACAGCGGGTTTTAAGTGTTAATTCCTTTCTTCTTTCCTAATGGATGCAGGACAAATTCATTTTCCACACGAAACGCATAAATAAATACCCGAATGCCTTATTTTCAATGTATTGGGATAATTATTGAACGTTAACAGGATAAACAATTTGTTATATATTTGAATCCATCCAATGGACTTATTCCCGATGAAACAGATTGTAGTCTTTTTTGCTTTGGTGCTTTTTCCCTTTTTCGGATATTCTCAAGGTGCCAGAAACGTATATTTTCCGGTAGACAGTTTTCATCTGAGTAATGAAAATGTGGTATTGATTTCCGATGCTATTTCCGGTATGGGTCCCGGCGATAAAATAGTGTTTCGTGTACTTATCCATGATGATGCGAAGAACAGACCGGCGATCAATGAGCTGGACAGAAAGCGATCGCTCGAGCTTTTTGATTTTTTTGTTGCCGAAGGATTTCCTGCGGGCAATATCAAGGTTGTCAAAACTCCCGGAAGAGAAGCTAAAGGCTTTATCAGTGATGATATGAAGAATCTGCTTATTTATGATTTGGAAGTTTATAAAGCATTACCCGCGGTGGATTTTACGGTAACAGATAGTCCGGTATTGTCTGATTCCGCAAACGAGACCTATTCGTTTAGTGCGGGTGTCGCAAGCACATTTAAGGGTAACAAGGGTATTGAGATATCCATTCCGGCTTTTTCATTTGAATTCAAAACCGGTGCACCTGCCAGCGGTTCCGTGTTACTCGAGGTGAAAGAATATCTTCATCCGGGAGAAATGGCTGCAGCCGGACTCATGACCATGAATGAAGAGTTTCCGGCACATTGCGGGGCGATTGTATGGATGAGGGCAACATCAGGAGGCACAGAGCTGAGGCTAAAAAAAGGCAAACAGTTGACCCTTAAATTACCTTCTGGTCTGGCCCCTGCCGATCCTAAACTATATATAGGACAAGAAGGCAACGGATTGGTCAGATGGTTTCCTTATGATCCGGCTATGGCAGGACAAGTTGATGCAGGTGGTACTTGTAGCTTAAGTACCCCCCTGCTTCATTGGATAGCTTGTGAAGGGATTGATAAAAAGCCGGATAACGGAGTATTGACCGTTAAAACCAACGTGTCTTATAACGTTGCTATCCGCTTAATCCTGAAAGATGAAAAAACAGTCATGGGTGCTTATATGCTTCCAGGCACAAAGGACCTGGGATTTTCACATATACCGGTAGGAAAGAAGGCTGTATTGGTGGCTTATGGGGTTAAAGACGGAAAGATGTTCTTCTTTTCAAAAGAAGTGGTGACACAAAACGACTGGAAAGAAAAGATTCAAATGAAGGAGTCGACAACAGAAGCGATAAAGACCTTTTTGACTGGTTTGGATAAGTAGCCGCATGATTACGGATAAAGAGGCCGGATAGCTTTTATATCATACCATGTAAGGTATTTTAGTTAAAAAGTGAGGGGAAAGAAAAATTATCCTATTTTTGCTCGCATTATAGTCCTTATTGTATGAATCCGGCGCTTTCTGTTTTACCAGTAATTTAAGACGAGGTATTCGCAAATAAGTATTCTTATTTAGATTAAAAAAAATATATAATATGAACATTTCTTTCAGGAAAATACTCCTTCCCTTTTCACTGGTTGCCGCATTAGTCAGTGGCGGTTGTGGAAACAAACCAGCCGGCGAGACTGCAGACAATATGGCTGATACATCGGCGGTAAAGGAACCTGCAAAAAAACCGGGAGAAGTCCAGAAATACTCACAGGTGCCTTCCCCTGGAGAAATGTTTTCGTTTATCAAGCAATTGGGCAACAAAGCAAAGGATGATGTGACTCAGTTGAACAGCCCCGAGAACCTGAAAAAATATAATGACAATAAATCCAAAGCATTGAACTTCGGAATCTATTCGGCCGACTTGCTTTTTTGCAGCACATTTAATCATGGAGCAGAAGCGCTGAAATATTTTGTGAATATCAAAAAGCTGGGCGATGATATCGGTATTTCTACCGCCATCAATGAGCAAACCGCTACCCGTATTTCCAACAATATCAGCAACCCGGACTCACTTGCCAATATTTCAAACGATTTGTACTTTACTACCTTCGATCATCTGGAAAGTAATGACCGTGGTAATACCTTAGCCATGGTTATGGCCGGAGGATGGGTAGAAAGTATTTACATGGTTACCAGCATGGAGCCTGTTTACAAAAAAGACAGCCCTGTTATTACCCGTGTGGCTGAACAAAAATACACCCTGGAGAATTTGATGGATTTCATGAAGAAATATGAAAAAGATCCGGACGTTGCTTCTGTTCTTAAACAACTGGATAACCTGAAAGCCGAATTCGATAAAATTGAAGATGCAAAAGGACCTGCTGCTATTACGGTTAAAAAAGGAAAGAAAATTCTGGGTGGCGGATCAACCGGTATTGCAGTAACAGCTGATCAGTACAAAGCCATCGTAGAAAAAACAATGGCAATCCGGAAAATGATGACCCAGAATTAATTAATTTTAAGAACCCCATGAACAAAATCAGATTAATTATTCTCGCTTCCGCCATCTGTTTATCAGTTGGAACGATGTCTGCTCAGTCTTGTACCGGCTTTCACAAAAAAGCCTGCAGTTCCGGAGCTTCCGAAGGCTGGGTGTACAACTCTCAGTCTAAAAGCGGACTCTTTGAAGCCGGCATGTCATCCGAAATCAAAATCGTCATTTTCAAGGATTTTGACTATGCCATGACCCTGTGCAATGAGAAAGCGCTGGGAAAAGGAGAGCTGAGCCTGTCCATCAAGGATGCAAAAACAGGAGAAGTAATTTATGACAATGCAACAGACGAACAATCTCAGCATATCGAATTTACCTGTGCCACTACCCGTAGCGTAATTGTTACCGTTACGGCTCCAGGCGGAGATGGAAACAAAAGCTCCAAGGCATCCGGAAATGATAATAAGAAAACAGCTTCAAAAACAGTTTCTGCAAAAAGCGCACAAACAGTTGACGGTGGTTGTGTAGGATTGCTGATAGAACAAAAAGCATCTTCTAAACAAGGATTCTGATACTATATTCTTAAAAACGAAAAAGCCCGTTTCTGATATGAAACGGGCTTTTTTGTTTTAAGGAATCTTATTTTCTCTTTTTCTTCCAGAAAGAATACACGAAGTGGAATCCAATACTGATATTTTGCGTTACCCCGCTCAGATCGGATTGGGTGAATACAATACCGTGCTGTTCCAACGCCAAGGCATAAGGATTAAATACGGTATTGACGATTTCATAACTCAGATTAAACCCGATGGCAAAATCCTCTTCGGTATAAAAAGACATGGTTAGTTCCGGCTCTATATACGTACCTTGTGCATTGGGATTCACATTAGCCGAACTGGTTATAGGCATAATCTCATAGGCATGAATATAACATTGCCCGAAATTAATACCCGGAGTAAAAACAGCTATCTTATTGATAAAGTAATCATAACTGAGGCGAACTCCGCCTACATTATATTGCTCTTTTGTATTAAGGCTGGCTATCTTGTCGGCAGGAGTCTGGAATCCCGAGTTTTTGCCCATCAATCCTACATTGAATCCTTTATACACTTCAAAGTTTACTGAGAGGGTGGCATCATAAATACCATCAAAGCTTCGGCGGAAAGCCGAGTTGCTGATGGGGTGTGGAATGAGTCCGTTGGCAACGATACTCATCCTGTAAGGACTGTGAATGGCTATAGTTGATTCATCCTCATCTCCGGAGCCCTGAGCCAGGGCGGAAGAACAGGTAAGTATGGACAAGAGTGATATAAGCGCGCTTATTTTCAAATCGCATTCATTACTTTTCCATTCCTTTATCAAACATTTCCATCAACTCCATGCTTATTCCGGTGTTGGAATAGCCACCATCATGGTACAGATTCTGCATGGTAACCATGCGTGTTAAATCGGAGAAAAGAGCGACACAAAAATCGGCACAGGATTCTGCGCTCGCATTGCCAAGCGGGGAAATAGAATCAGCAACCCGATAGAAATTATCAAATCCTTTGATTCCTCCTCCAGCTGTTGTTTTTGTGGGCGACTGAGAAATGGTGTTGATCCTTACTTTCCGGAACCGGCCATAATGGTAACCAAAACTTCTGGTAATCGATTCCAATGTTGCTTTGGCATCGGCCATATCGGTATAGAAAGGATAGGTACGCTGGGCAGCAATATAAGAGAGCGCTACAACAGATCCCCATTCACTGATAGCATCCATTTTATGAGCAACACTCAGCATTTTATGAAGGGAAAAAGCAGAGATATCAATACTCTTGGCGTAATAATCATAGTTAAGATCCGTATAAGGGATATTCTTACGGATATTAGGTGACATTCCAATGGAATGCAATACAAAGTCAATTTTCCCACCCAGGCATTCCTGTGATTTACTGAATAAATTAGTGAGTTCCTCTATATTGGTAGCATCGGCAGGGATAATCTCCGATCCTGTTTCAGATGCCAGCTTTTTAATCTCTCCCATCCTCATGGCAACAGGTGCATTGGTCAGCACAAATTTAGCGCCCTGAGCATGGGCTTTTTGAGCAACTTTCCAGGCGATTGAGTTTGCATCCAATGCTCCGGTAATAATTCCTTTTTTCCCTTTCAATATCATAACGAGTCTGTTAATTTTAATTTAAAAGAAGGATACCCTGCAAATATACTATGTTTCTCACGATCAATCAGCACGAAGAAGTTCCTTTGCATTTTTCATTGCTGCAGGAGTTGGTTTTCCGGAGCTCAGCATTTTGGCAATCTCTTCCACCCGTTCTTCTTTTTCCAGTTTTTTTATCTGAGAGAATGTTTTCGCACCTCTCACCTCTTTATATACAAACATGTGATTTCCGTTTTTAGATGCTATCTGAGGCAAGTGGGTAATAGCCACTACCTGCATGGTTCCGGCCATCTGCTCCAATATCTTTCCAACTTTATCGGCTACATCACCGGATACTCCCGTGTCTATCTCATCAAAAATAATAGTAGGAAGTGCAGTGCGATCGGCAAGCACCGATTTGATACACAACATTAACCGGGAAAGCTCTCCACCGGATGCTACCTTATTGAGAGCTTTGGGTTCCCCTCCTTTATTGGCTGAAAAGAAAAAGTTAAGACGGTCCGTTCCGCTTTCACCTACATCACCTTCCAATCTTTCGCACTTAGCCTGCAATACGGCATGAGGCATTCCAAGCTGAGCCAGCAGCTGCATCAACTCTTTCTCCAACGCAGGGGCTGTTTTTTTTCTTCTTTCCGACAGCTTCTCTGCTTGTTTTGTCAATGAATTCCGGTGCACCTGGAGGGCATTTTCTGCCGCTTGTATTTCCGTTTCCAGCGATGAGATACCTTCGAGTTTGGACGATAGATCGTCGCGGATTATGATCAGCTCCGCCACTGTTTCTACCTGATGCTTTTGCAGAAGACGGTAAAGAGCATCCAGAATCGTGTCCAGCTCTTCCATACGCCCCGGATCCAGGGATAAATCACTTTCCAGAGCCTCCAACTCCGTGGCAATATCCTTCAGTTCTATAAAGCTTATCTGGAGCCGTTCCGAAAGGGCGGCTATTTCCGTATTAAATTTTGCAATCCCGGCCAGTGAGGAACGTATCTCTCCCAAAGAAAGTAAGAGATTCTCCTCCCCTCCTTTTAAGCTATACGATGCTTTTCCTAGTTGAGATTTTATCATTTCTGCATTATTCAGCAGTTCCCGTTCCTTTTCCAGCTCCTGTTGGTTTACCTGGTTCAGATTGGCATTTTCAAGCTCGTCAAACTGAAACTGAAAATAATCCATGTCTCTTTTTGAAGCGGCTTCCCGTTCTTTTAATGCCGACAGCTCCCGTAAAAGACTCTTATATATAGTATACTCTGCACGGTAGGTTTTTAATAAAGGGATATTATCCGAAAAGCTGTCCAGAACGGAAAGCTGAAAGGCTGAATCGTGTATGGTAAGTGTTTGATGCTGAGAGTGAATATCGATCAGTTGTTCGCCTAATTCTTTAAGAATACTCAGATTAACCGGGGTATCATTAATAAAAGCCCTGCTTTTACCTTCCGGAGTCAGTTCCCGTCTTACGGTACTCGTTTGTTCATAGTCCAGATCGTGCAGCTTAAAAAAAGGCTCCAGCTGTAATCCTGTCAAGTCAAAACGGGCTTCTACTGTACATTTTTTTGTTTTATCCTGCAGAATGCCGGTATCGGCTCTCTGGCCTACCAATAATCCTAATGCACCCAGTAATATGGATTTACCAGCTCCGGTTTCTCCGGTAATTAATGTCAATCCCTTCTGAAAATCGATTTCCAGGTTATCCATTAAGGCATAATTGGAAACGGATAGTTGTTTAATCATATTATTTGTGCCGTTAATAAATAGTAAACCGGGGCAAATTTACGAGCATTTTAATAGGTGTTGAAATCTTGTGCAAAAAACAAAATTTCGATCAAGCCCTTCAAATATAAGGCGAGCAAGTGTCTGATTTCTTCCAAATAACCGGATAAAGTCTTTTTATTATCCTTTCGTTAATTTTTTCATACTTTTGGCCGCCTACATAGGATAATAACCGTTCGTTGAAAATAACTTTTTTTAACATACATTTACCCGCACTTCCTGGAAATGGAAGTCTTCGAGTTCAGGTTTAAAGTATACTGCGATTAGTCAGATTCTAAAATTAATCAAGTGCAATCAATACAATCAATATCAATAAAATCAACTCAAACAATGAAAAATATGAAACAAAAATGGCAAGCATTTCTACTCCTTTTCTTGCTTACGGCGGCTGGAGCCTTTGCCCAGACGACTGTAATGGGAGTCGTCAAGGGTGCTGACGACAACCAACCACTGGCAGGTGTAGTGGTAAAATTAGAAGGTACTAATAAAGGAACAGTTACCGATATGAATGGTTCCTTTAAAATGGACGTTCCTTCTGCTGAATCTAAGTTGGTATTTTCCTATGTTGGAATGCAAACCCAGACAGTTGCTGCCGGAACAAGCGGTATACTGAATGTGGTTATGGCCATCGGGGTAAATATGAAAGAAGTAGTTGTTACTGCCTTGGGTGTTTCAAAAGAAACGAAGGCACTTGGATATTCGGTTTCTACCGTATCCGGTGATGCCGTTCGTGAATCTGCTGAACCTAACGTAATCGAAGCTCTGGCTGCCAAAGCACCCGGAGTTGAAGTTATCGGTTCCGGCGGAACACCAGGAGCATCTTCTAAAATCCTGATCCGTGGTAATAATACATTAACAGGTAATAACCAGCCGCTGATTGTAGTGGATGGTGTGCCTATCGATAACAGCGTTAATAACGTGAGCGCTGGAGATAATCCATACAACCAAAACCTGCAGGGTGTAAACGAATCTAACCGTGCACTCGATTTGGATCCTGCAGATATCGCTTCTGTAACAATTCTGAAAGGTGCAGCAGCAGCAGCTCTTTATGGTTCTTCCGGTGCCAATGGTGCTATCATTTATACCACCAAACGTGGTCATAAAGGAAAAGGCCTGAATGCTACCGTGAGTTCCGGTGTTGAAATTGACAAAGTAAGTCAGCTTCCTAAACTTCAGAACCGTTGGGCTCAGGGTACCTGGGGTGGTACAAAAGGAGACAGTGCTACTTATAGTACTGTTAACTATGCTCCGGGAAGCAGCAATATGCTTACTGGTGGTACCGGCAGCAGCTGGGGACCTCTTGCTTCAACTGTAGGAACAGGAAAAACTTATGATAACGTAAAGAATTTCTTCCAAACCGGTGTACTTATGAATAACAACGTTTCCATCAACGGTGGAAATGATAATTCTTCTGTACGTCTGAGTGTTGGTAATACACACCAAACCGGTATCATACCGAATTCCAAACTGGATCGTACCAGTGCCCGTTTAACTGCTGATACCAAAGTAAACAGCTGGTTTGATATGGGAGGTACAGTTAACTATTCAAATACTGCTACAGAAAAACCACAAAACGGTTCTAACCTGTCCGGTATCATGTTATCACTGCTCAGAACACCTATCTCTTTTGATGCCAGAAATACTCAATTCGTAAATGGTGTACAAAGACAGTATTTTGCTGCTTATGATAACCCATATTATACTGCTTTCCAGGATCCATTTACCGATGAAACAAATCGTGTAATGGGTAATATGTTCTTTAACATTAAGCCTGTTGAATATTTCACCTTTACCGGCCGTTTCGGTATGGATGCATATCAAACCAACAACGAACAGGTTTATGCTGTGAGCTCACTTGGAAATGACCTGAGCGATGGAACCGGTCAGGTTAATCGTACCAGCATTACTTCCAGACAGCTTTACACCGATCTGATGGGTAAATACACTAAACAGATCAATGAAAATCTGGGTGTGAATGTCCTGATGGGATATAACTACCAGTATTTTGAAAACTCAAGCGTGTTTACACGTGGCAGAGGTCTTGCAATCCCAGGATTCTATAACTTCTCCGGAGCATCTACACTTTATACCAGCAACAGCGAAGCATACCAGCATGAAAGTGCATTATTCCTGGATGCAAGTTTCGACTGGAAACGTGCCCTTTACCTGAGCGTAACAGGACGTAATGAGTGGAACACTGCTTTCGGTCAGAATTCACCAAGCTTCTTCTATCCAAAAACTGACCTTTCCTGGGCTTTCTCAGAAAGCATCAAGCTTCCAAAATGGTTCTCTTTTGGTAAAGTACGTGCGTCTTATGCCAGCGTTGGTAAAGCGCCCGGAGTATACACAAACAAGAACTACTATGCTGTACCTCTTATTGCTGATGGATGGACAAATGGTTTTGGCTTCCCTTACAACGGAAACCCAGCCTATGCTCTGTCTTCTACATTGAATGCTCCAAACCTGGTACCTGAGCGTACAAACGAAATGGAATTCGGTACGGATATTCGTTTCTTTGATTCCCGTGTTACTTTGGATGCTACTTATTATACACGTAAAACAACCAACGTACTGCTCTTCCAACCGGTTGCTGCTAGTACTGGTTACTCTTCCGAGTATACCAATGCAGGGGAAATTGATAACCACGGTGTGGAATTAGCGTTGGGTCTTGTTCCTGTTAAAATAAAAGACTTCAGCTGGGAAATCATGACCAACTGGTCCAGAAACATCAGTGAGGTTACTAAACTTGCCAATGGCGTTACACAGTATAGCATCGAGTCGGGCTTTACCGGCATCGGAAGTTATGCAATCGTTGGTCAGCCTTATGGCGTATTCTACGGAACAGACTGGCAGAGAAATGCAGCCGGGCAATTGTTGATTGGTGCTAATGGTATTCCATTGCAGACTACTACTTCTGTTAAAATCGGAAACCCGAATCCTGATTGGCTGATGGGTATCAATAACAGCTTCAAATACAAAGCCTGGACTTTCAGCTTCCTTTGGGATATTCGTCATGGAGGACAGATCTGGAACGGTACATGGCAGAGTTTGAACTCCCGTGGTCGTTCTATCGAATCCGATGCACGTGATGGAAGCAACTCTACCTATGTAATTCCAGGTGTTTATGCTCCAGGTACACCAGGTGCAGGACAAAGTAATTCAACTGCGATTACCGCCTTCTCCTATTTTGCTAATTACTTAGGTCAGAATGGTGCAGCATCGAATGCTATCCAGGATGGTGGCTGGGTTCGTCTTCGTTCTATCGGTGTAAGCTATCACCTTAACCTTGCTAAAGGAGAAAAGAAGAGTTTCGTACAATACGTTGATTTAGGCGTAAGTGCACGTAACCTTTATCTGTACACCAAATACAAAGGTGTAGATCCTGAAACAAGCCTTACCGGAGCTGGATCCAATATCAACGGGTATGACTATTTCAACAACCCTGGAACCAAATCCTTTATGTTTAACGTGAAATTTGGCCTGTAACCCCGGCACCTTAAAAGACAAAAAAATGAAAACAAAGAAAATATTTATTTACGCTTTAGCAATCACTGCCTTTGCTGCTTGCCGCAGAGGAAATGATCTGTATACGAGCCCAAATGCTCCTTCTGTCGCATCTCCGTCCACTATGTTAGTTGGAATTGAAGCGAATACGTTCATGAACTACGAAGGTGGATTAGCCCGTATTGCTTCTATCATGATTCAGCATAACTCGGGTGTAAGTGCCCAGTATTCTGCAACAGATGTATACGACCTGAATTCCAGTGATATGGATAACTACTGGGGTGGTGCAGGTGGAGGCGGTTTATATACCGGATCCATGGTTAATGCAAGAACCATGTATTCCACTTATGAAGCAGCCAATCCATACTATGGTGGAATTGCCAAAATTTTGATGGCAATGAACCTGGGTATGGCCACACAAATGTGGGGTGATGTTCCATACAAAGAGGCTTTTCAATTGGCCAGTGGAATCAATGCTCCGCATTTTGATCCTCAAGTTCAGATCCTGACTGATATTCAGGCTTTGCTTGATCAGGGTATTGCAGACCTTAATCAACCAGCTACAGCCAATGCATTTTCTCCCGGTGCTGATGACCTCATTTTCGGAGGAAACACTACAGCCTGGTTGAAAACAGCATATGTGCTCAAAGCCCGTTACCATATGATGATGACCAATCACGATGGGTCTGCAATGGGTACTACTACTGCAACACAGGTTTTAGTTGACCTGAGCAATGGTATGACTTCCAACGCTGACGATTGCAAATCAAGCCACAATGGTACTCAACAGAATCAGTGGGATGCATTTCAGCTTTCCCGTGCTCAAAACGTACTTGCCTGTCAGGTGCTGATTGACTCCCTTACCCAGGCTGATCCACGTACCTGGATGTATTTCGATACAACCGGAGAAGGAAATATGGCTGTAGGTAATGCATTGGGATCACAGAACGTAGGAGCTTCCCAGTGGGGACCTTACTTCATCTCTGCTTCCGGATCTAACCCTACTCCATTGGTTACTTATGCAGAAGCACAATTCCTGGCTGCTGAAGCAAATATCAGACTTGGAAATGCTGCCGCTGCTAATACCGCTTTGAAAAATGGTATCATGGCGAGTATTTCTGATGTAACCAGCGGTGCTTCTACCGGAACCGTTCAGGCCAATGTTTATACAGTGGTTAATACAACACTGCATACCATTATGCTTGAAAAGTGGAAAGCGATGTTCGGACAACCGATCGAAGCATATACCGATTTCCGTCGTACCGGTTTTCCTGCTTTGAAACCAAATCCAAGTGGTATCCGTACCTGGATCCCATACGATATGCCAACTTCGCTCGGAGAGCAGACCAACAACCCGAATGCTCCCCCAACAGACTATAGTAGAAAACCCTGGTTCATGTAATCAGGATTATAAAAAGGGCTGCCCGTCACACAGGCAGCCCTTCTTTTTTGTGCCAAACATTGGTTTTGAAAATAAATAGATCCCTATCCTTTTTGTTGGAATGAATACTGGTAAACAGGCTTGGTCTTCCCATTGGTTAAAACCATCAGCCGTATTTCCCGAATTGTAAATTCTTCCTGCCCTCCGCTCTCTTTTTCCATATCCATTATCATATTCATTTCCCTGGCCGAAAATCCTCTCCCTATACTTATATGAGGTGTGGAAGGAATAGACATGTTTCGTTTCAGAGACGGGAAACCGTTTTTTAATGCTGTAATGACACCCCCTTGGAGGGCATTGAATTCATCGTTATTATATATGCTCAGATAAGCAGTTTGATTGTCGGCAAAGGTTTCCAGCGCCTGGGTTCGAAAGGAAGGGAATTGTATGGATTCCAATGTAGTGTCGAGAAGTTTTTTTAACTCCTGGAATTTTTCTCCCCGAAGCGAGAATGTGCAAAGACTCAGGTGGGGAGGAGCATTCATGGAGGTATATTCCCTCCCTATCAATAGCCTTATTTTATGTCGCAGCGGATATAACAGATCGGAAATATTTTCCGATGGGATGGCGAGCAGATAAAAACGATCTTTCAATAGAATGACTTTATATGCAAAGATCTAAAGAATAAGATAAAAGGGTCATTCAGGCAAAGGTTCTTTTCCTTACAATGCAGTAATAGTAATTTTCAAGGGGTAAGTATCCGTATTCGTAGCAAAAGAAATACAGTTCGTTTTTCTTGTTTTTATAGGTACTGGTAAAATGATTAAAATCGAACCCCAACTCGATTAACCGGGTTCTGGTGCATCGGATAGTTTCTGTTGTTAAAAGCAGATCATGAAGTATCCTGCGGTTCTTTCTCAGGATATTATTCACATTTCGGACATAATTCGTTTCATCACTGTTATGGCGATTGTGAAATGCATTGCGACACAGATCCGAGCAGAATTTCTTATCGGCCCGGCCGGCTATACGTTCTCCGCATTCTATACACTCTTTTGTATTCATTGTCAGTTGTTTATTAAATAGAATAGCCGTTTACAAATGCTTGCAAACATCTGTATACGGATGCAAATGCTTAATAACCGAATAACCCGATCTGTATGACCCACATTTGCATCGTCAACAAAAATGCCGGCCGGCTATCAATGAAAAACAAATTTGGAAAAAAAATAACAGTCTGTCAATCTCCAGACATAAAACGTAAGAAAAATGAAAAACATCAACAACAATGTTCAGCTCATGGGATACCTGGGCAAGACTCCGGAAATAAAAACTTTTGAAGGGGGTAAAAAACTGGCCAAAGTAAGTATCGCTACTTCTGAAACGTATAAAAATCAAAAAGGCGAACGGGTAAAAGAAACCCAATGGCATAATCTTATTGCCTGGGGGAAATGCGCAGAGATTATGGAACGTTATTTGAAAAAAGGATCTGAAGTAGCCATCCAGGGGAAACTGACTTCCCGTAATTATGATAAAGACGGGATCAAAAGATACATCACAGAGATACAGGTGAATGAACTGAAAATCCTGAATGCTAAAACGGAAAATGATGTCAGGGAATAATTGCCTGGTGGCAGAAGAACCTGCCATCATAAACAGGATCCGGAATATCAACCTGGTGCAGCTGCTTGGCAGATTGGAAAAAGATCCTGAATTCCTTTCCCATCATCGGGGAAAGATGGCCCGGTTAACTGTGATTACCTCCGAGCTGATAAAAAATGAATACGGAGAAAAAGGCTGTAATATACAGCGGCATATTCTTACTGCATGGGACGAACAGGCCGAATTGGCAGCCACCATCCTGGTGAAAGGACAGTTGATATATACAGAAGGCCGTTTGGTACATAATTCCTTTCGTGACAAGCAAGGATGTACCCGGGTGATGACAGAGGTTAAAGTAAGGGTGATAAAAGTACTTGCCTGAGCTATTCTGAATAAGTACGAAGCCCGGGAGGCTCCATACGATCTTCCCGGCTTCGGCTTATATCCGGACAGAACCTTTATCTTTGACTTTTCTCCGGAAAATGATAAAAGAAATAAGCATATTACTTCGTAAGGAAATCCTTTTGGAGAGGAGACAAAAGCATACACTCAACAGTCTGATCCTTTATCTGGTTTCAACGGTTTTTGTGTGCAAACTCTGCTTCCGCTCTGTTCCGGAACCTGGATCCTGGAATGCGCTTTTTTGGATCATTATGCTTTTTTCCGCAATCAATGCTGCCGGAAAGAGCTTTGTTCAGGACTCCCGATCCCGCTTTATCTATCTCTATTCTGTAGCCAGTCCCCAGGCCATTATTCTGGCAAAAGTGATTTATAATATGCTCCTTATGCTGCTGCTTACGGGTATCGGATTTCTGGTGTATATTATATTGTTAGGGAGCAATCCTGTTCAGAATATGCCACTCTTTATTGTCAATGCTCTGCTGGGTAGTATCGGTTTTTCAGCTGTTCTTACTACAATGTCGGCTATTTCAAGCCGGACCAATAACAGTTTTACCCTGATGGCCGTACTTAGCTTCCCGTTGATCCTGCCTTTATTGATGACTTTAATCAAGATCTCCAAGAACGCTATTGACGGTCTTGATACCACAATCAGCTATAAATATCTACTCGTATTGGTAGGTATAAATGTGATCAGCGGGGTTCTCAGTTATCTCTTATTTCCGTACCTTTGGAAGGACTAAACCCGATATGAATATCCAGAAAAATTGGTGGAAGTTTCTTGCCATCATCTTGCTTTTATACACGGTTATCATGGGATTTCTGGGAGAAGTTCCTGCACGGGAGATTCTCAATGAAACGATACGGAATCTCTATTTTCATGTGCCTATGTGGTTCGGAATGATGACGTTGTTGTTTATTTCCGTTGTTTATGGCATCAGATACCTCAGCAGCGGTAAGACAGATGATGATATTATAGCCCGGGAAGCGGCTCATGCTGGTGTGGCTATGGGAATTCTGGGATTGATCACCGGTTCTTTATGGGCTCGTTATACCTGGGGCACCTGGTGGACACAAGACACCAAATTAAACGGAGCCGCCATCACCATGCTCATTTATTTTGCCTATTTCGTTTTGAGGGGATCTGTGGAAGATGAACAAAAGAAAGCCAGACTATCAGCCGTTTACAGCATTTTTGCTTTCGTAATGATGGTGGTCTTCATTCTCATTCTTCCTCGTATGGAAGACTCCCTGCATCCGGGTAATGGTGGTAACCCTGGCTTTAATAAGTATGATCTGGACAGCAAAATGCGTATGGTGTTTTACCCTGCCGTGCTTGGCTGGATATTACTCGGTGTCTGGATACTGAATGTAAGGGTTCGCATAACACGTATAGAAGAGCAAATATTGAACGACTATTCCGGAATGAAAGATCAGATATTATGAAAAAATTATTATCCCTGTTTTTTTTGATCGTACTCAGCAAGTTTAGTTTTTCACAAAGCGGAGCTCCTGAAATGGCCGATGCGATGAGATCGTCCGGAAAGATTTATGTTGTGGCATGTGTTGCAGCAATCGTTATGATCGGCCTTATTGTGTATCTGGTAACGATTGACCGTAAGGTTTCCAAACTGGAACGTGAAATCAAAAGCCGCAAAAAGACGTCCTAAAAGTTTCAAAATGAAAAGAACTCATATAGTCGGAATCATCATCATTGCCCTGGCAATCGGAATGATTATGACCTCCCTTGTAAGTACAAGTAAATATGCCAGTTTCACAGAAGCCTCCAAAAGCCCGGACTCCGATTTCCATGTGGTAGGAAAATGGGATAAAGAAAAAGGAACTGTTTATGATCCGCAACAAAACGCGAATCTGTTTGTTTTCTATATGACCGATATTGAGGGAGTGGAAAAAAAAGTACTTCTTCACAATAACAAACCTCAGGATTTTGAAAAGTCTGAACAGGTAGTTGTAGTAGGGAAAATGAAAGACGGGGAGTTTCAGGCAAGTGAAACACTGGTTAAATGCCCTTCCAAGTATAATGACAATAAGCCGGTACAATAAATTGCTACGGCTCCAGCGTTAATAACAAGCACCTACGATGCAAATGAATTATACCGGTGAACATGTCTGGGCAGGTGCTACCGGACATTTTTTTATCATCCTATCCTTTACAGCGGCTATTCTTTCTGCAGGATCATACTGCATGGCTGCCCGCGAATCCTTACAGGAAGACGCCTGGAAGAAATTAGGACGGCTTGCATTCCGGATACATTCCCTGGCGGTAGCAGGCATCATGGCCACCCTTTTTGTGATGCTTAAAAATCACTTTTTTGAATACCAGTATGTATGGCAACACAGTAATCTTGCGATGCCTGCCAAATACATATTCTCTTGTTTCTGGGAAGGTCAGGAAGGTAGTTTCCTTTTATGGACCTTTTGGCATGTGGTGCTGGGCAATATCCTGATTCGTTATGCAGGTAATTGGGAAGCACCGGTAATGACGGTCTTTTCATTGGTTCAGATCTTTTTAGCCTCCATGCTGCTGGGAATTTATTTCGGATCGGTACATATCGGAAGCAACCCGTTTTTATTGATGCGTCAGCTACCCGAAAACATCGGATTGCCCTGGACCAAACTTACCGATTACCTCCAAAAGATTCCTCTTTTTCAGGATGGACGAGGATTAAATCCTTTGTTACAGAACTATTGGATGACCATCCACCCTCCTACTCTCTTCCTTGGTTTTGCATCCACACTCGTTCCTTTTGCCTATGCAATAGCCGGCTTATGGAAAGGTAAATTGAGCGAATGGCAAAAACCTGCTCTGCCCTGGACATTTTTTGGAATCATGATCCTGGGTACCGGTATCCTCATGGGAGGAGCATGGGCCTATGAAGCACTCACCTTTGGTGGTTTCTGGGCCTGGGATCCCGTAGAAAATGCTTCCCTCGTACCCTGGCTCACCTTTGTAGGTGCCGGGCATGTCATGCTTGTCAATAAAAACAGAAACATATCTCTGTTCAGCACCTTTTTTCTGACCATCATTACGTTTATTCTCGTCCTCTACTCCACATTCCTTACCCGAAGCGGTATCCTCGGAAATTCGTCCGTTCATGCCTTTACCGATCTTGGAATGTCCGGGCAGTTAATGTTGTACCTTCTCTTCTTTGTTTGGATGAGTGTATGTCTGATACTCATTAATAAAAGATTGAGAATCGGCTATACCATTCTGTCTGCCTGTCTGTTGCTCATCGGTATCTTTACCGGGGCCAAAACAGCATCCGTTTTCTCCTTTGCTTTGCTTTCCATATTGGCGCTTGGAACCGGATATCATTACTATTTTCCTAAGGAAGAAAAAGAAGAAGCCCTTTGGAGCAGAGAGTTCTGGATGTTTATCGGAGCCATTGTTTTAGGCATCGCTTCTTTCCAGATTATACTTTATACTTCTATTCCGGTATTGAATAAAATAATTCAGGTCAATTTTATCCATCACCCGGTTGAAGTGATTCATCATAAAATGCAGCAATGGTTTAACTATAACGGCTTGGCTAACTTTGCCTCCGGCAAGCTGGCTCCTGAAAAAAACGCCATTGGATTCTATAATAAATGGCAAAGTGTTTTTGCTTTTGTGGTAAGTTTTCTTGTTGCCTTTGGCCAGTATCTTAAATATAAAGACACTCCCTTTCGTGAATTTTCAAAGAAGCTGATATGGCCTTTCTTTGTTTCTCTTGTATTAGCTATCCTTATCGGATACGGAATTCCCCGTACAGGCTCCCTGCAGTTTTTTCTGAATGAGTTGCTCTTATTCAGCTGCCTGTTTGCCATTTTAGCCAACCTGGATTATTTCAGAAGAATTGGCAAATGGAAAATCGGCAAGTCGGGAGCATCCATTGCACATATCGGGTTTGGACTTATTCTGTTGGGCTGTCTTATCTCCAATGCCGAGAAAGAGATCATTTCGCAAAATTCGGGAATGGATCTTAAATACATCGATAAAGAGTTGTCTAACAGTAACAATATACTGCTTACGCAGGGCGATACCCTTAAAATGGGCAGCTATTATTTAACATTCACCGGAAGGAAAAAAGAAGGTATTTATATTTATTTTAATGTAGAGTATCTGAAAAAACAGGAAGACGGAAAATATGTGTCATCTTTTGTTTTGAAACCTTTTGTACAATTGAACGACCGCATGGGCAATGTAGCGGAACCGGCCACAAAACATTTTGCCTATAAAGACATTTATACCCATGTCAAATTTGCCGAACTCGATGTTCCGGATGATATCAATGGCCAGGATTATACAATCCCCGTTGCCAAAACGATGGCTCGTTTTGATACGGCTTATAGCAGCAATGGAATGTTGATCCTGGATTCGCTTACCACGCATTTCAGCCATAAAAAATATGGTTTGCCGGATTCTGTTCCTGCTGTTCAGGCAAATCTGAGAGCGATTGATATCAATAAAAAAACATATGCGGCACAACCTGTTTTTGCCATCATTGATAATAAAGTTCATTCTGTAGATGATACCATAAAAGCGCTTGGACTTAAACTCAACTTCTGGAATGTTGATCCTGCGAAAGGAAAAATCAGTATCTACCTTTCGGAACGAAAATCCAACAAAAGAGATTTCATCGTGATGGAAGCCATGATCTTTCCATGGATCAATGTACTCTGGATTGGCTGTTTGGTAATGATAACAGGAACGATACTGGCTATACGTGACAGGCTGAAGAAATTGAAAAAGTCGGTAGTTACCGATTAATAAAATGCATATCTGATTATGCTTAAAAGGACTCCGGTTCCATATATACGTATCGTTTTGCTTGGATCAGGCAATCTGGCCACGCAATTGGGATATGCATTGAGGCAAAGCGGGTTTCATATTACACAGGTTTACAGTCCGAATCTGAAACATGCAAAGGCGCTGGCCCGTCCTTTAAAAGCAAAAGCAATCTCTTCGATAACGCAGCTGGAAAGTGCTGCTGATGTATATATCCTGGCTGTAAAAGATGATGTGATAGACCGCCTTGCCAAGAAACTGCATTTAAAGGATAAGCTGGTCATCCATACTTCCGGCGCTGTGTCTATGGATGTACTTCAGCCGGCATCCTCTTCTGTAGGGGTGTTTTATCCTTTACAAACTCTTTCCATAGACCGGAGAGCATCCTGGAAGCAAATTCCCATCTGTATTGAATCGAATACGAAATCAGGTAAAGCCTTGCTTAATAAAATTGCCGGCCGTTTGAGCGAACAGGTTGTGCCGCTGAATTCACAAGCCAGAAAGCAATTACACCTTGCTGCCGTGTTTGCCTGTAATTTCAGCAATCACATGTATACCATTGCCGAGCAACTGCTTAAAAAAGAAAAACTTTCATACCGGCTTTTGGCCCCTCTTATCAGGGAAACAGCTGAAAAAGCAATGGAGCTGGGACCCAAAGTGGCTCAGACGGGTCCTGCATTAAGGGCAGATCAGAAAACAATGAAAAAACACCTTAAAATGCTTTCGGGAAATAAAAATTACCGGGATCTTTATATAGCTATCAGCAGGAGTATCAGAAAAAAATGAAAAGAGCCCCGCTAAAGGTTCGCTTTTCATCCTAAATTCGCAGACTATGAAGTCCTTCTTAGCATTTCTTAAGCTGATCCGCCTCCCTAACCTTCTTATTATTGCTTTCACGCAGTATATGGTGCGTTATTGCATTATCTATCCGGGGTTAAAAGGTACGGAACTCACCCTGGGAAGCTATTGTCTGAGCCTGCCTCTGGAAGGGTTACAACTGATCATGAATAATCTTGATTTCTTCCTCCTGTCGCTCTGTACGGTTATGATTGCCGCTGCCGGATATATTATCAATGATTATTTTGATGTAAAAATTGATCGTATCAATAAACCGGATGATATGGTGATTGATAAAGGAATTCGCCGGAGAGTAGCTATGGGAGCACATATAGTCATTAACTCCATCGCCTTTATAATCGGATGCTGGCTATCCTGGAAATACGACTTTTTTTACCCGGGTACTTTTATCTTCGGAATATCCATCGTCCTGCTCTGGTTTTATTCTACCAATTTCAAACGTATGTTCCTGATTGGAAACCTTACTGTGGCATTCCTTACGGGTATGGTACCGCTTATCGTTGCCTTGTTTGAACTCAAGCTCCAGCTTCATGCTAACGGAAGGTGTTTTGTGCTGGCAAAAGCAGATCTGAAGCCTATATTCATGATTGTTTTTGTTTTTTCCGCTTTCGCCTTCCTGGTTACTTTGCTACGCGAGATTATTAAAGATATAGAGGATTATGAAGGAGACAGTGAATTGGGTTGTACCACCCTTGCCGTTTCTTTCGGAATTAACCGATCAGCCAGGCTGGTGGCCTTGCTCAGTTTTGTGATTATGATTATTCTGAGCCTGATTCAGATGAAACAGTTTTATCATGATGATACCCATGCAGCGGATATGAGCTCTTTCTGGTACTTCACCTTTGCCCTGCAACTTCCTTTTCTGTTGTTGATTATCCGCTTGCTCACGGCCACCGAAAAAAAGCACTTTACACTGGCCGGAGGATTTACCAAGCTGATCATGCTTAGCGGTATCTGTTATTTGTTTCTGTACCGGAAGTTGATCCTGGATGCATTGCAAATAATACACGATCAAATGGAGCAATAAGGTATGAACAAACATCGGATCATTCTTGCTTCCAAATCACCTCGTCGTCAGTATCTGTTAAAGGAATTAGGACTTGATTTCGAAATCAGGACCAAGGATACGGATGAATCATTTCCTCCCGGTTTAGTGGCAGAAGGCATCCCGCTTTATCTGAGCAGGAAAAAAGCCCTTGCTTTTAAAAATGAACTTACCCCCGGAGAATTACTAATCGCGGCCGATACCGTTGTATGGATCAATAATCAGGTGCTGAATAAGCCGGTTGATCATGCCGATGCAGTACGTATGCTAAAAATGCTTTCTGGCAACATGCATCAGGTGTTTACCGGTGTTTGTCTTTCTTCAACGGAGAAAACAGTTTCTTTTTTTGCTGAAACCAAGGTGTATTTCAAACCACTTACGGATCAGGAAATAGATCATTATATACATCATTCCAAACCTTTTGATAAGGCAGGATCATACGGAGCACAAGATTGGATAGGGCTTGTAGGCGTAAAAAGGATAGAAGGAACCTACTTTAATGTCATGGGCCTGCCCATGTTTGAATTGTATCAGGAACTTCAGAAATTCTGAACCGAAAATCCGATATAATCAGAGATTATCCCCTACTTGGTTTCGTAGATATGGTTTAACAGCAAATCCTTCAGCAGCATCCGTTTCTTTTTGTAGACAGCCGTTACAAACGCATCTTTAATACCTGCATTAACCACCTTTTTCTTTAATGCATATACTTCATTCAAGGTGTTTACCTTTCCAACAGTGAAGCGTGTAATTCCATCTTCTCCCTTATTCTTCTGAATCTTTCCGATTTTGAACAAGGCCGAATAATTGAAGTGTTCGGAAAGATTAAAGGCTCCTACCTGCACCCTGTATTCAAGCCCTTCCACCTTCACATCTCCGTATTTGCTGATCATTTCAGCAAGGGTCATGGATGGGGTCTTACCCGCTGTTGTATCTTTTATAAGAGCCAATGAATCCTGAATACGTTTCATCCGGGCTTTATAGGCTTCTGTAAAAAACTGCACGTCAATCGTTGATTCCAGGAATGAATCAACTTTCTCGGTATTCAGATGTTTCACTTGTTCGTCAAAGCCATTGGTTTTATACACAATTTTGAAATCACTGCCCGGTTTCATATTCATGAGGTATTTTCCGGTCACTGTGTTGGAATGGCGGGTAAACTCTGTTTTCTTTTTTTCATCCACTACTGTAATGGTGGCATCTACCGCTTTGTCATCAACCGTTACGGTACCTTTTACCATAACCAGACGGGTTTTGCGGCCTAAGCCTTCTACCAGATAAATATCCTGCTGTCCGAATCCGCCAGCTTTTCCGGAAGAGTAATATCCTCTGTTGCCATCAGCTACCGGATAAAAATACAAATCATCATCAGGCGTGTTAATCGGGTAACCCAGGTTAATGGGATCAAGCCATACCGAGTCATCTACCTGTACCGAAACAAAAATATCATTCCCTCCCATCCCCGGATGGCCGTCTGAATTAAAGAAAAGAGAAACTCCGTCAGGTGCTATCACCGGGCTGTCATCATTGTATTCTGAATTGATCTTTGGTCCGAGGTTTTTAACATTACCCCAACTGCCATCAGGTTGCAATACCGCCGAATAAATATCCCTGCCGCCGAAACCTCCGGGACGTTCACTTGAAAAGTAAAGGGTGCGTTCGTCAGGTGAGAGAGAGGCACTGCCTTCCCATGCATCGGTATTCACATCTCCTTTTAATCGTTCCGGTTCGCTCCAACGCGTACCTTCCAGCTTACTCATGTAAATATCCCCGATATCTCCGGGTGAGTTACGGAATACCAGCAATTTCTGTCCGTCATTGGACAATGCTATAGCAGCATCCGGTCCGTCGGTATTAATGGTTGAAATAGGATCCGGGTAAGCCCAATGGCCAGCACTGTCTTTATGTGATTCGAATATGTCTTCCAGATACTGACCTGATTCATCCTGTTTGCCGGGTTCACTTTGAAGTCCTCCCATACAACGCGGCCCCGTATAGGTATAGATCAATGTATATTCATCCGATGAAACGGTGGGGCAATATTCTGAATTCTCAGTGTTAACAGGTGGTCCGAGATTCGTGATTTCGGCCTTTACCGGATGAGAATACATTTCTTTTCCGGTAATGCAATCGGCAATCATACGATCTACCTGTTTCTCCTTACCCTTGCCCCTTTTTGAAGCTTTGAACTCATTATATAGTACAATAGCTTCATCAAAACGATAATTCAGGTGATTGGCTCTTCCAAGATAATATAGAAAGTCGGTTTTTTTAAATTTTTTCTTATCCAGACGGCCCAGATAATCAAGGGATTTGGATTTATCGCCGGCCGAGTTTACATAACATACTCCTAAACGGAAAAGCAATACCCGTTCTTCCGGGAAATCCTGTTCCAGCTTCTTATACAGAACCATTGCCTGGGTATAATTCTGCTCTCCGAAATAATATTCTGCCTTATCAAAAGTCTTACGATCTTCTTCTTTCTGAAGAAAATGTTTTTTCTTTTTCTTGGCTTGTCCGGAATCATCTCCCTGGGAAAAAACTAAAAATGGAAGAGCGATAAGAACAAATAATATATAAAATCGATGTTTCATAATATAGCCAAAGATAGCTTAATTTGTCAAAATAACAACTGTATAATCCGAAGTATCAATTCATTCGCTCTGATTCACGTCTGACATGGCATGCGCTGCAATCCATCCAGTGGTCCAGGCCGACTGGAAATTAAAGCCTCCCGTCAATCCGTCAATATCAAGCACCTCCCCGGCAAAATAGAGATTGGGGCGTATTTTGCTTTCCATCGTGCGGAAATCAACTTCCGACAATTTGATGCCTCCGCAGGTTACAAACTCATCTTTAAAAGTGGTTTTTCCGTTTACAGCATAGGTATCTCTAATTAGTTTTTCTGTCAGGTTCTGTATATTCTTGTTTGTCATTTCAGCCCATTTCAGGGTAGGAAGTATTCCTGCTTCATCCAGCAGATACTCCCAAAGCCGCCGTGGAAGATTAAAAAGGGGATGTGAATAAACAAGCCGGTTGTTCCAATCCTTTCGGAATACTATTAATTCCTGTTTAAGCTGCTCTTCATTAGCCTCTCCGATCCAGGAAATACGAATTTTAAAATTGTAATTCATATCCTTCAACTCCCTCGAAGCCCAGGCCGAAAGCTTTAATACGGCTGGCCCGCTAAAACCCCAATGGGTTATAAGCAAAGGGCCTTTGATCAGATAAGAAAGTCCTTCAATACGTATCAATGCTTCCGGAACGGATAATCCCATCAGCTTTCGTACTTCGGTGCCGGGAACATTAAAAGTGAATAAAGAAGGTACGGGAGGCTGTATACTATGCCCCAGCGAAGTGAGCCAGTCGTAAGAAGCAGCTTTGGGGCTGCCACCAGTAGCAATCAATACTTTATCTGCAAAAAGGGCAGCTCCAGTAACAAGCTGAAGAGAGAATCCTTCTTTATCGGGAAGGAGTTGTTTAATATCTGTTCCGGTTTTAATACGAACTCCCAGCCGGTCAGCCTCCTCCATCAAACACCTCACGATGGTTTCCGATTGATTGGTTTCCGGAAACATGCGTCCGTCTTCCTCAGTATGGAGGTTTACGCCTCTCGACTGAAACCATTCCACGGTATCGCGTGTGCTGAAACGGCTGAAAGCACCTCTCAATGCTTTTGCTCCCCGTGGATAATAACCGGTGAGCACGGAGTTTTCAAAACAGGCATGGGTTACATTACAACGCCCACCACCCGAAATTCTAACTTTAGCAAGCAGCTTTTGGGTTTTCTCTACAATACATACATCGTATTCCGGCTGCAGTCTTTTTAAGTTGACTGCCGCAAAAAAGCCAGCTGCACCACCTCCTATGATCACCACCCGTTTATTCATCGGTCACAATTTTAATGAATTTTTCTCCGCTACAGACAGATATTAAATTTCTTTCTGCATTTGCCGGTTTCATAAAAATCGCTTAGGTTTGATTATTCTATTGAAAACCACCAAAACCTTCGTCCATGGGCTTATTTGACAAAATCAGAAATGAATTTATTGATATAATTGAGTGGCAGGATGATACCAGCGATACCATCGTATGGCATTTTCCCCGTTACCAGAATGAGATCAAAATGGGAGCTAAACTCACTGTTCGTGAGTCTCAGGTAGCGGTATTTATGAATGAAGGTAAGATTGCCGATGTGTTTCAGCCTGGGATGTATACCCTGGAAACACAGAATATGCCGATTATGACCACCCTGAAAGGATGGAAATATGGCTTCAACAGTCCTTTCAAAGCCGATGTGTTCTTTCTCAGCACCCGTCAGTTTCTGGATCAGAAATGGGGCACTAAAAACCCGATTACCCTGGATGATGAGCGTTTTGGAATGATTGAACTGCGGGCTTTCGGATCTTTTGCCTTTCGTGTAACCGATGCCGCAAAATTTCTGAAAGAGGTATCAGGTACAGAAAGTACATATACAACGGAAGAAGTAACAGGCCAGCTGAAAAGCTTGATCGTTACGAAGTTTACCAATGCCGTTGGAGCCGGAAATATTCCTATTGAGAAATTCGCAGCCAATCTGGAAGATTTAAGCAAACTGGGGCAGGATAAACTCAATACCGATTTTGCCGATTACGGTTTAACGATCATGCGTTTTCTGGTAGAGAATGTAAGCATGCCCGAAGAGCTCAAGAAAGAGATCTTTGAATACAGCCGTCTGAATAAAATAGATATCAATAAACTGGCTCAGATGAAAGCAGCCAAATCCATTGAGATTGCTGCTGCCAATCAGGGCACCATGGGTATGGGCATGGGAATGGGTATGGGAATGGGCATGGGAAATATGATGACCAATGTGATGGGATCCAACATGATGGGCAACCAGCAGAACCAGAACCAACAACAGCAGCAAACAACGAATATGCCTCCGCCAATGCCGGCACAGGTTCAGTATTTTATGGCTGTAAACGGACAACAGGCCGGTCCATTTAATGAGCAGCAGCTGATGCAGATGGCTCAAAGCGGCCAGCTAACCCGTGAAACGCTGGTATGGAAAAACGGAATGGCAGCCTGGCAAGCAGCTGGACAAGTAGTAGAGCTGTCCGGGCTTTTCGGTAGCATTCCTCCTCCAATGCCTCCTGCTGTATAATATTATACCGGTAAATCATAATTCTTAAATCTTAATTTATAATTCCTAAATCCTGGTATGGATAATTTTGACGAGAAGACCGCAGAAATAAAAAATGAAACCAAGTGTAAAAATTGCGGAGCCATCCTCAAATTCGCACCAGGAACATCCAGTCTTAAATGTGATTATTGCGGTGTACAAAATGAAATACAAAGTGCTTCCGATCCGGTAGTAGTGGAGGAAATAGATTTTGAAAAATTCATTCATGAACAGGCCGATTCTGCCGAAACGCATGAAATCAATACCGTTAAATGTACCAGCTGCGGAGCCACCACCACCCTTAAACAGGATGTGAGTTCCGACAATTGCCCTTTTTGTGATACCCCCCTGGTCGTTACTTCAGGCAGCTCTACCAAGATTATCAAACCTAAATATATTCTTCCGTTTAAGATCGATGTAAAGAAGGCTAAGGAATCGTTTCGTAACTGGATTTCAGGTCTCTGGTTTGCTCCGAATGATCTCAAGGCTTATGCCGACAGGACCGATAAGATTAACGGAATGTACCTCCCCTACTGGACTTACGACTCCAATACCACCAGCAATTACGTTGGCGAACGTGGTATTTATTATATGGAAACCGTATCGTATGAAACGGTTGATAAAGACGGAGAAACTGTAACGGAAACAAAAGAGGTGCAGCGTATTGCCTGGACTCCTGCTATGGGTACCGTTTCCAATACTTTTGATGATGTGCTGGTGCTTGCCAGTCAGAGCTTACCGGATAAGTATACCCGTGGATTGGAGCCCTGGGATCTGGATCAGCTGTCCAATTTCGATGAGAAGTTTCTGAGCGGTTTCCGTACCGAGAGCTATCAGGTGGATGTGAAAAACGGCTTTGAAAAAGCCAAAGAAGTAATGGCATCTTCTATTGAAACAACTGTAAAGGAAAATATAGGAGGGGATATACAAAAGGTTATTACTGTTGATACAAGTTATAGAGACATTACATTTAAACATATTCTGCTTCCGATCTGGTTAAGCGCTTATCGTTATAACGACAAGGTTTATCACTTCATGGTCAATGGCCGAACAGGAGAAGTTCAGGGTGAACGTCCGTATAGCACTATTAAAATTGCATTGGCCGTAATCGGTGGAATTGCAGTTTTGGCTACAGCGGCCTACTTTTATCTCCATCACAAACATCATTAATCGAAAATAACGGGCGTCAAACCTTGAAAAGAGCCCATTGATCTAATTTTTCCACCCCGAAGATCGGAGCGGCTTATCTTTGCATCCGATTTATGAAACCATCCCTTTGTAAAGTTCCTTTTATTTTAGTATTAATTTTCTTTGTCCTGTCGGGCGGTTTGTTTGCCGGTAATGACGTGAACAAAGAGGATATAGGGAAATTCTCATCCGGACGTATCGGAAAAGAAGATCTGCTTATCGAACTCCCGTCTACCATCCTGAAAGGCAAATCGGAAGAAATCAAGATAAGTTTCAAAAACCCTCACCATGTAAGGTTAAAAGACGGAAAGGGAACCATTACCATTATTGTGAATGGCGTTCCTTCTCCCCTTCAGTTTGAAAACGGAAAAGCTGCCCTGAACCATGTTTTTAATGAAGCCGATATCTCTATTTATGCCGACGATTTCGAATTTCATGATCAGGTTCATTTTACTACCTATTGGATATTCCTGGTACCGGCAATAGCTCTGGCACTTATCTTTCTGGGAATCCGTTACCGCAAATCAAAAGTCTGAGAAGCGTCGTATCTTTGCCTACCTATCCTGGCAATGATGAAATCGTATAGCGACGAAACCATTAAAAAACTGGCCGAAACCCTGCTCGGGAATACCCTTGCCTATAACTGGCTGGCCGAAAACGCATACAATGAATTACTCGTTCTGGCTTCCCTGATTCGCGGAAAAAAAGAATCCCTCCGCTGGCTCATGGAAAACAAATATCCTGAACTCGGAGCCTTTGGAAATGCCGTATTGGGTGATAAAAATGCTTTTGAATGGTTGCTCAAAAACAAAGTAGCGTTGTGGGCCCTTACCGCTCATGCCGGCGACGGAGATAAAAATGCCATGAAAATATTGCTGGATAAAAAACTAAGCGCTTATGTCTTCCTGGCCCAGGCCATTCAGAAACTGAATGACAGTGATCAGATGGGAGATCTGGAAGCGGCACATAAATTCCAGGGCTGAACTAGAACCTTAATGTATTCTATATGAGAATCGTATCAACAATCCCTCATCCTTCCATGCGCATCAGTATATTTCACATGAACGAGAAATACATGGTGAAGTTTGAAGCTGGGCCCATGGAGCAGACCTATAAATTTGAACAGGGAGAAGTGAAAGGACCGGAAGAGATTGAGAAAATAATGGACGAGGAATTCATGAAAAAAGTACTTGCGCACTTCAATACCATGTTCCTTTCTTTTAAGGAAGCGAAACAGAGAACGATTTCAGAATAGTAATCCGCTTAAAAGGCAGCCAATGCCTTTCTGATAATGCCCACACACTCCATCAGCTGATCCTGGGTAATAACCAACGGAGGCGCAAAACGGATGATGTCACCATGAGTAGGCTTGGCAAGTAATCCCAGCTCTTTCATCTTCATACACACTTTCCAGGCATTGCATGCTTCTGTCTCAGCTATTACCAGGGCAGCAAAGAGACCCTTACCGCGTACATTCTTTACCAGTTTAGGAAATTCAGACTGAATCTTTTTAAGTTCAGAAAGTAACACGGTTCCTAGCTTTTCCGAGTTTTCAGAAAGCTGCTCATCTCTCAATACCGTTAAGCCGGCAATTCCCACCTTACACGCAATCGGGTTACCTCCATAAGTGGATCCATGCTGTCCGGCTTTAATACCCAACATAATTTCGTCATTGGCAAGCACTGCCGAAACAGGATAAACACCGCCTGAAATGGCTTTACCCAGAATCAGGATATCGGGATGTACCTGTTCATGATCGCAGGCCAGTCTTTTGCCGGTACGTCCTAAACCAGACTGGATTTCATCGGCAATGAATAATACATTGTGTTCTTTACACAGTCTGGCACAATCAGCCAGATAACCTGCATCCGGAATAATAACACCCGCCTCGCCCTGCACAGGCTCTACCAGAAAACCTGCTATGAGCGGATCGTTTTTCAATACGTCTGCCAGCGCCTGTTGGTTATTGTAAGGGATCTTTATAAAGCCCGGAGACAATGGCCCAAACTTTCCGTAAGAATCAGGATCGGTAGACAGGGAAATAATGGCGATGGTACGTCCATGGAAATTGTTTTCACAGACTACAATTTTGGCTGTATCCTGTGGGATATTCTTCTTTTCATAGCCCCAGCGGCGAGCCAGTTTAATGGCTGTTTCCACCGCTTCGGCCCCTGTATTCATCGGTAATACCTTATCAAATCCGAAATAGCCGGTGATAAATTTCTCGTATTCACCCAGACAATCATTATAAAATGCACGACTGGTAAGGCTCAGTTTCCCGGCCTGTTCTATCATCGCACGCACGATATAAGGATGACAATGTCCTTGATTAACAGCAGAATACGCTGATAAAAAATCGAAATACTGACGTCCTTCCACATCCCATACAAACACACCTTCCCCTTTTTCCAGTACAACCGGCAAAGGGTGGTAATTATGGGCTCC
>Ga0206962_1032_pt1 | contig 55936 bp, 48 predicted proteins | sample Alteio_BWOrgHeat_27_FD_153241 | JGI IMG/M metagenome (GOLD analysis project Ga0206962, IMG submission 153241) | Enriched cells from forest soil in Barre Woods Harvard Forest LTER site, Petersham, Massachusetts, United States -... | ecosystem: Environmental > Terrestrial > Soil > Temperate forest >...
GTTAGGCATGTTTATCGGCATGATCCTCTTCATTATTATTTTGCTCGATCATCCTTATTCCGGCAGCCTCGGCATTAAACCAAAATCATACAAACAGATTCTCAGTATGGAGCGAATGAACAATGATACAAACAAACAACAACCTCTATCCACCACAACCCCATGAATTTCATTCAAAAAAACATTCGCAGCCTCTCTTTCTACACCATAACATCCTTATTTCTGATAGCCATTTCTTCCTGCCATTCGCATGAACAAAAACCGGATGATGCATTTGAAAATATCAAGGAGCAAAAAAAATTAAATAAGGATAGTGTACCGCCTGTCCCGGAGATTATATCCGACCAAAAGAAAACAGAAATTATATCCAGCCAAAAGAAAACGGAAGTTGTTCCAAAAAGTGAAAACCAGGACTGGGTTTCCTTTCGGATGGGGATGGAAGAGAAAATAATTATGAATACATTAAAAATAAAATCGCTGAAAGCTGCTCCGGAAAGCAATACAAAACAGCTCAGGAAAGTGGCCCGTTTGGAAAAGAATAATACGGATCTGAGAAAACAAATGGATGATTACGCAGCAGATGCAAAAGCAAGACAGGAAAAATTCAGGACTTCCATGAATCAGGATGTGAATGATATAGGCACGGAGCTCAAGGATATGATTGCAAAAGAAAAGCGATAGGCCGGGGGCTATATAAACAAGGAAGGAGAGCATTAAAACATGATTTTATTTTCATGTAAAATTCATATTTGCGCGAAGATGTTCTTTTTTTTTATGATCTCCGGAGGACTTGAAGGAATTCGACTATATTTGTTTCACAACTATAAATCGAAAACTATATGAAAACAGTAAAACTATCCCTGGGGGTTCTGCTCCTTTCGTTTTTTGCTTCCTGTACAGGTCCTGCCGGCCCAGATGGTGCTCCTGGTCAGAACGGTCTTAACGGAGTTGCAAACATTACAAACGGAACCATTACGGTACCTGCTGCATCCTGGAACAGCTCCAGTGCAAATTACTGGAACTACGGTGTTGCAGACAATGCAATCGTAGACATGAATGTGGATGCTGTTATGGTTTATGTACTGGCAAACGGTAATTATTTTGGACTTCCAAGCGCTTCTTTGCTTACCAGCGGCGATGTAATGTCTTTCGGTTACCAGAACAACCTCGTATCTCTGATCTATAACAACCCTTCAGCACCAACAGCTGATCTTCAATTCAAGGTTGTTGTTATTCCTCCGGCTATCATGAAGAATAATCCAGGTCTTAACCTGAAAGATTACAATGCTGTTCAGCGCGCGCTGAGCAAACGCTAATCGTTCTCCTTTCAAAATAAAGAATCCCTCTTCGGAGGGATTTTTTATTTACGTGCATTTGTGTTCAACCCATTCTTACAAGGCATAAAAAAACCGGGAAGATATATCCCGGTTTCTTTTATTGCAGTTCCTTACTTAGGTCTGAGTTCGTTAGGCTCGTTTGACTTCTTGGGAGGAGGATTGTTTTTCGGTTTCGGTTGTCCTTTACCCTGATTAGCAGGAGGCGGCTGTTTCTTATTTTGCTGAACCTCGTTACCATTCCTGTTTTCATGCGCAGGAGGAGGGGTGTTGGCTGCCGGATGCTGCTCATTGGACGGATGATTGTTCTGATTGTTCCGGTTTTGCTCTTCTACTTCCCGGTTATGTTTGTTTTGTTCTTCTACATCGCGGTTATGTTTGTTCTGTTCTTCCGCTTCGCGATTCTTGCGATTTTGTTCTTCCGCATCCCGGTTATGTCTATTCTGCTCTTCTACATCCTGGTTGTGCTTGTTTTGCTCTTCCACTTCCCGGTTATGTTTGCTTTGCTCTTCGGCTTCGCGATTGCGTTTGTTTTGTTCTTCTACATCACGATTATGACGGTTTTGCTCGTCCAGATTCTGGTTTGAACGATTTTCGTTTCCGTGATTATCATTGCGTGGAGTAAATGTGTGATAATCATGATTTGCAGGGGCCGGAACCGGGCCCATTCTGTTGTGGTCGTATTGATAACCGGCAGGATAAAGGGGTACAGAACTATTTTCATTGTACCCTCGACGTTGAACTGTATTGTTAACAGCCCCACCACCATTATTATAGTATCCGCCACTTCCTCCTACTGCATTATTTACAGCACCACCTCCGTTGTTATTGTTGTAATAACCACGGGGATAGCTGTTCAGATAGGTGGTGTGACGGGTCCAGGGTTCTCTGGTATTGGCATTAAGCACCACCACATATCCGCTATTCATATTATAGCTGCTATAGGCCGGAGGTTGTGCCATGCTATGGATCCACATCCCATTTTCTTCATATACATACTGCTGGGCATATACATCGTAATAGCACTGCATATCAGGTATATAGTAATATTGGACGGTGCTTGGGTTTTCATAGTATGGAGCCCATGGCGGAACGCCCTGATACGTATTATATACAGGTGCCGGAGCCACATAAACAGGCTGCGGAGGAGGCGGAGGGGGTGCATAACCCGCTGTCCGGGGTCCATAATAGCAAGAAGAAAGAAATGAAAGACAGGCGATGCAACAAAGAGTTACAAATTGCCGGATAGGTAATGTCTGTTTCATTTGGGGTTTTTTGGGGTTGGTATTGAGCGGTTTATTTCGATAAACCAGCTTTAATATAGGCAAATATATTGATATTTAATGAACTAATCATGAATTTTGGGCTCCAGGCCATCCTTTACGACAGAGAAACAAACAAATACATGAATCATACCATGACTATCAAACGGCATTTTCCCTATCCTGTTGCTACCGTATGGAAAGCCCTTACTGATGAACAGCTGCCACCGGTGCTTTCTTTAATTTCGAAAGAAGACACAGTAAAAAAATAACTAATACCTCTTTCTTTGTTTTTATTTGATTGATCCGCTATTTCCTCCATATAGCTCTTTGTTAAACCTCACCACAACACTTTTCCACCCTCTTTATCATTAAAGCTCTGACTTTCATCTTGTTTCTTTAACAAGAAATAGAATATCATTCGCAGTGATAAAACAAATATCCACAACTCCGTCTACGTATTTAAACTTAAATATTAGTCTGAATTTTATTTTTTAATTACGATTTTCTACGGATGCGCTCTGTCTCCCGCCGGACTAATTTTACCTAAGTTTTTGCAAAAACAACAAAATGGGGAAGCCGAAAACCATTCAACAGAGTAGGCAACCAATTTATCAAAAAACAACAACGTCATGAAATTCTCAAAAAAAGATGCTGTTAAAAAACGGCTGTCCCTCGAAGATTTTAAAGTAAAAAATCAAGCTGTAAACACTGAAAAAGCACTTGCCAGCATCGTTGGCGGAGCTTTGGCTGCCTGTCACCCAGCTTAGTCATAAAAAAGAGCCGCAGAGGACCTGTAAGTTCTTTGTGGCTCTTTTCTTCTTTTTTTGTTTTTTTGAATTCCCAAGATTCCGCTTTGATAAAAATGGAATATGGTATGAAGATATGCCAGAGATCTATTATCCAATACTCCGCCTCCTTAAAGTAAAGATATGCTTGCTCAAGAATATTATACTGAAACCGTGTCGCTGGCCATTGAGAGCGGACAGGGAAAACTGGCTGATGCCATCAAAACTTTGGTTTATCAAAACAGTCCCGACTACTTTGAATTACTTGACTTTAATAATGACTTCATTTTTCTGGAGCCATTGCTTTTTGCCTGGTTTAACCAACCCACCAAAGGTTCATTACCCTTAGAACAACTCCTCATCGGTTATATCGAAGAAAACATCCGGCCAAAAAAAACGGCTGTCCACACTGATAAACAAGGTATACTTTATATCCCTTCCATTGGATATTTCAAAACCTCGGTACCTGATACTGACTTAACACTTATATGGGATCCCGCCTCCCGCTCATTTAGTCTTACTTCCCCCAAAGGACCCGTTCCATTTTCCTTTGAGCCTTTACTTTTTATACCAAACAGCAGGATAGAAATTCTGCTTTATGATCATCCTTTACATCAACCTATCTTTTCAGGTTCCCAACAAAGTATTATGGATATGGAGGAAAATGGTGCACGGGGTGCAGAGCCCCCTGAAGTGGAAACCATTACCCGGTTTCAGATCGGAAACCTCAAACAGGCCTGGAACACACTGGCTGTTGCCTGTCCCTATCAGTTTAACGATATTTCGGCTGTCGCACGCCGGGTGGTGATATTTTCGTGTAGCAGCCTATGGTCCTTCGCCACCGTATCTGCACACGGCACTGCCTTTTTTTCCTGTACCCCTGCCGACGGAGAATTGTTTTTTATTGCCGAGCTGGCTCATCAGTTCGGACATAATGTGCTGAACGCTTCCTTAGCCGACAAAGAAGATTATTTCAAAGTTAATCCCGATGAAATTTTTGTTTCTTCCTGGACCGGAAACATGAAAGATGGAAGAAACCTGTTTTCTGCCTTTCATGGCTTATATACGACTACAAAAGTGGCGGAAGCACTGGATGCCTGCCTGACAAAAGATGTATTTCCCAAAGACATTGATAAACATGAACTAATCGGACGAATTGCTGATAATAAGAGAAGATACAAGACCGGGCTTGAAAAAGCGGATCATTCAAAATTATTAACCGAAGCCGGAATGGAGATGTACCGGGAAATGGATAATCTATGCGGATCTATTTATGAAGAAAGAAAAGAACTGATAGCCAACCTGAAAGTTTCCAATCAGCCTTTTGTATTTAATTATCCTCAGTACGTTTCTGAAAATCCAAGGGAATAGGAAGCTCTGTCGTAACATATCTTTCTATTCTATCAACCCTTCATCCTTTAAAGAATCATTGCATTTAACATATATCCCTGCAGAAGCAGGGCACCGATAAAAAATGGAAGGATCACTGAGTCAGATTGTATCAGCGCCCGGTTTTCTAGCAGCTCAGGAAGACCTGATATGTCTTCATTGCCGTCAACCCCTGGAACTGCAAAGCCACCAGGAATTATTCCTTTGCCGGCGTTGCCCTGTCTCTTATCCCATGCCCGGCGGTATTCCCGTATTACTGAAAGATAGTAGTACATATATAACCAGTATGTTTTCCCAATACAGCCGCCACCTTTTATCAGAAAGTCAGCTAGCCAAAGAACTTGAAATAAGTGCGGAGAAAAATCCACGTCGCAAAAACATGTTGCTAAACTGGAAACAGGCGATGGATGGGAACTCCTTATACATAAAAGAAATACAAGATACCCTTCAAAAATCAGCCGATATCAATCAGCTGGCTTCCTTGCTTCTTCAGCCTTCTGAAATCAGCTATGCAACCGGGTTTGATTATCTGAGAAGAGATTGGTGCTGGCTTCCTGAAGGAGAACAGGAAATAGAAGCCATCGAACAAAATATTGAATCTCAAATTGCACGTTATGCTCCTGATTTTGACAATGTATTAATAATAGGTGCCGGCGCAGGACGGGTGGCCTGGGACATGAGAAAACAATTTTCCCGTGTTTTTGCCATGGATAAATCATTTTTAATGGCACATCAATTTCATCGTCTGTTTAAAGAAGATATCCGCTTCTTCGAAATAAATACAAAAAATCTCATGCATAACGGAGATGGAATCCGTATGCACAGAGCCTCGCTTCTGCCTCCCTGGGAATCGGAACAGATCCTGCCCGAAATGGATACGGTAAATTATTTTGTAGGCGATGCATTATCGGTTCCTATCAGGGATCACAGCCTGTCCTGTATTCTTTCTGTCTATTTTACCGATCTCGTCCCTTTACGTTCTTATCTGGGAGAAATAAAGAGATTATTAAAACCAGGAGGTCTTTTTATTCATTTCGGACCACTTGATTATCATTTTGAAAACCTCTCCGACCGTCTCAGTGCAAATGAAGTAAGAGCTGAATTTTCCGCCGCAGGCTTTTCCTGGGGAACCGAAAAAGAAGTGATTAGTACACACCTGAAGTCGTCCGTTTCCATGGTGTATAAAACATATAAAAACTGGATGTTCTCGGTTAATAGAAAACCGGATACCGATTATTCCGCCGGGCTGATAGAGTCGTCTGTTATCCGGTTAAAAAGAGAAGTTCTTTATGAAACCAAGGGGAGTATCACAGTTGACACAGAGCTGCTGAAAGAAGTCAACATTGCATTGCCTGCAGGCGACACCTATCAGGGCGCCGATTCGGTATTGGACATCCTCCGGCTGGTGGATGGGCAGAAAACAATATCAGAGGTAGTGGATATGCTGGCAACCGAGTACGACCTGAGTAGTCAGTCCTCCCGACGCGAAGTGGTGGATATCATCCGAAGCCTGATTGATAAAGAGATAATACAGATCATACCATCATGCTAAACGTAGTCTGTTTTCGATTTCAGCATTATAATGAAAATACTTATCTGGCCTTTGATTCCACAAGGGAATGTGTTGTTATTGACCCGGGGTGCTATTCGGAAGCCGAAAAAAGCGAGCTGCTGGACTATATACAGTCCAAAGATCTTAAACTTACAGCTGTACTGAATACGCATTGCCATATTGATCATGTTTTTGGGAATGCCTTTCTGATGAAACACTTTTCTGTTCCGTTACATCTTCCCGAAGGGGAGTTACGTTTTCTGGAAGCAATGCCTCAATTTGCCCTTCGTTTTGGTTTTCAGTTTGAACAAGCCCCCAAAGAGTATTGTTTTCTAAAAGAGGGGAACCAAATTCGTTTTGGAAAATCCGTTCTTGAAATAATATCCACTCCCGGTCATTCTCCGGACAGCATGTCATTCTTTTCAAACGAGGAAAATCTTGTTTTCGGAGGTGATGCGCTTTTCAGAAATAGAATTGGCCGCGTAGACCTTCCAGGCGGGAATTATGAAACTCTCTGCAACAGCATAAAAACAAAACTATTTGCGCTCGGTGACGACGTTACCGTTTTCTCCGGCCACGGTGTATCTACGAATATTGGATACGAAAAGGATACATCCCGCTTTATCTGCTGGATGAAAAACTAGCATTGATAAAGGAAACCGTTATGAAAAACAAAGCCACCCAACGTTTAGAATTACCTGAAATCAGCCGCATCGGTTTTGGAGGACATCTTACTTCTGTAAAAAACAAAACACATCATGAGGCGCTGGAACATGCATTGCTGGCAGGATGCAACCTGCTCGATACTTCTGCCAATTATATGAAAGGAGAGTCGGAAGAGCTGATAGGAGCCGTACTGCAACAAACGCAGCTTCCTGCATTCGTAGTTACAAAATCCGGATATCATCAAGCCGAACGACGAAAACTTCAATTTCTGCTGGACAGAGTTTCCTCCAACCTCCTGCATCCTGATTTTCTATCCAATCGCATATCCGTTTCACGGTCCCGTCTGAATGGCCAGATAGATGCCTACCTGCTGCACAATCCTGAACACTATTATACCCATCATCCCGCCAAACCTCAACAGGAAGAATTTTACACCCGCATCCAACAAGCTTTTGAATTTTTAGAACAGCAGGTACAGGAAAAAAAAATCAGATATTATGGTATCAGTTCCAATACATTTGCTCTCTCTACGGAAGATGAAAAGGTAATCCGGCTTAAACGGGTTATGGAGATAGCCAACGCTGTGTCAACCTCTCATCATTTCCGCTTTATTGAATTCCCTTTTAACCTGGCCGAGACGGAGGCTCTTTCGCCTTTGCAGCAGGGAACAAGTTTATTGAACCTTGCCATGGAGTATAATCTTACCACATGCTGCAACCGGCCTCTGAACGCCTATGTGCCGGAAGGCGCTTTGCGGCTGGCTTATTACCCATCACCTGCCGATCAATGGGAGGAGCTCTCTCCTGAAAGCGACAGCCACTATTTTGAGGATGTGCTTGAGCTGCTTCGCAAAGAGCTTCACACGCAGGGAGAAGATACCGATATCATGGATTTTCTGATTGTCAAAAAACTGCAGGAAAGCTGGATGCACATCGGTAATCCCCAAGGAGTAACGGAATTGTTTGACGAATATTTTTTCCCTTTTGTTAAACAGGTATATGGAAGACGCATTCCCTCTAAAGACCGGCTGGTATTTGGTCGCTTTTATCAGAAGGCATCTCATTATGCAGCCCGCGAAATGCATGAGCGTACACGACGCTATCAGCTCACGTGGGTAGATCAGGGTCTCCTGGAGCCGCATGATCACCGGTCTCTGCCCGTACAGGCCTGCGAATATTATTTACGTTCCGGAATCGGACACGTATTGCTTGGTATGAGAAACAAAAATTATGTAACAGAGATGAAAAATCTGTTCCTCCCCCTTTCTTCTTCAGATACGAAGGCTAACAAAACAATTTCTGTTACTGACGGGATCGATGTAAGGAAATAGCGATGAAAAAATTCCCTTTCTACCAGCAGTTAGATCAGATGGATTGCGGGCCTACCTGCCTGCGTATGATTGCCAAATACTATGGCAAGGTATACTCAGCCCAGTATTTAAGAAACAAATGCTTTATCGGCAGAGAAGGTGCATCGATGCTCAGCATCTCGGAAGCTGCGGAATCAATCGGCATGCGCCCTTTGACAGTAAATGTCAATTTTCAGACACTGAAAGATGAAGTCCCTATGCCATGTATTGCTCACTGGAGGCAACGGCATTATATTGTTATATACAAAGTAAAAAAGGATTATGTGTATGTAGCGGATCCGGGATTCGGTCGCATCCGGTATACACAAGAACAGTTTCGGGAGGGGTGGCTGCATAATACCCGTTTGCAGGAACACACAGAAGGGCTTTTGATGTTGCTCGAGCCCACTCCGGAATTCTTTGATGCAGAAGATCACAAAAAAAAATCGGGACTCGGGCTTCGTTTCCTTCTCCCTTATTTCCGCCCTTACAAACCCTATCTCATCCAGCTTCTTCTGGGGCTGTTTGTAGGAAGTATCATACAGCTGGTTTTTCCGTTGCTCACCCAAACAGTAGTGGATTATGGTATCAATAACCAGAATATTTCCTTCATCACCCTGATCCTCCTGGCTCAGCTCATGCTGTTTTTTTCCCAGACTTTGATTGAATTTATCAGGAGCTGGCTGCTGCTTCACATGGGGTCGCGAATTAATATCTCCATCATTTCCGATTTCCTGTTCAAAGTCATGCGGCTTCCTATTGCCTTTTTCAATTCCAAAGAAACAGCCGATATACTACAACGTATCCAGGATCATGAACGCATCGGTACGTTTCTTTCTGCATCTACACTTACTGTTGCTTTTTCGGTTTTCAATCTGCTTATCCTGAGTACCATTCTGGGTTATTACAATACCACTATCCTGTATATTTTTCTCATCGGCACAGCACTTTATATAGCCTGGGTGCTGGCCTTTATGAAAAAAAGGGCGGAGCTGGATTATCGTCGGTTTGATCAGCAAAGTGAAAACAGAAGCAATATACTCCAGCTTATTTACGGCATGGAGGAAATCAAACTCAACAATTCCGAAAAGAGAAGACGATGGGAATGGGAAGGAATCCAGATCAAATCATTTAAAATATCGGTGAAAGGTCTTGCGCTGGAGCAGGCCCAGGCTCTCGGTGCTTCGTTCATCAATCAGCTCAAAAATATTATCATCACCTATTTTGCTGCCAAAGCCGTTATCAGCGGCCAGATGACACTCGGGATGATGCTGGCAGCTGAATATATGCTGGGGCAAATGAACGGCCCTATCAACAGCTTTATTTCCTTTGTTCAAACGACACAAAATGCCCGTATCAGTCTGGAGCGTCTTGGCGAGGTGCATGATAATGCCGATGAAGAGGATAAGATGGAAACAAAGATCACCGTTCTACCGGCCGATCATACCATCCGGATTACCGATAGCATGAAGTTCCAATACGGAGGCCCTAAGTCGGCAGTGATACTGGATCATATCAATCTTGAAATTCCGCATGGGAAAGTAACAGCCATAGTAGGTGCCAGCGGAAGCGGGAAAACTACCTTACTGAAGCTGCTGCTTAAATTTTATGAACCTACTCATGGCAAGATCCGAGTCGGCAATGCCAACCTGAGTGAGATCAGTGTTAAAACCTGGAGAGAGAAATGCGGTGTAGTGATGCAAGGAGGATTCATCTTTGCCGATACCATCTCGCGCAATATTACCGAATCCAGTTCGGAAGGTGTTGTGGACAAAGACCGTCTGCTGATGGCAGCGCGTATTGCCAATATAGAAGACTTTATTGAGTCCTTACCACTGGGTTATAATACACGGGTAAGCCTGGGAGGAATCAGCCTGAGCGGTGGCGAAAAACAAAGGGTGCTGATAGCCCGTGCCATTTACAAAAATTCCGATTATCTCTTTTTTGATGAGGCCACCAGCGCCCTGGATGCCAATAATGAAAAGGTGATCATGCATAATCTGAAGGAATATCAAAAAGGAAAAACTTCCATAGTGATTGCGCACCGGCTTAGCACCGTAAAAAATGCAGATCAGATTGTAGTGCTCGACAAAGGCAGGATCATAGAACTGGGCACACACGACGAACTGACAAGGATAAGAAGCGCTTATTATACACTGGTAAAGAATCAGCTGGAATTAGGAGCTTAAATGCACTGAATATGCCAGAAATAAGACGCATAGATGAATTGGACGAACGCAGCGATCAGGTGCGCGAAGTAATGGGCAAAGCACCCGGCTGGACCATTGCATGGGGCACTACAGTTATCTTCATCTGTTTTGCACTGCTGCTGTTGCTCCTGTATATTGTTAAGTACCCCGATCTGGTACAGGCCCGCATCGTAATCACCACTCCCCTTCCTCCTACCGGTATTGTGGCTCAGGCCGATGGCAAGCTGAATCCCATTCTTGTTCAGGATAAACAAAGCGTGGAATCGGGAACACTATTAGCAATCATTGAAAATCCAGCCAGAACCAAAGAGGTGCTGGAACTTAAAAATCAACTATTGGCATTGAATATAGACCGGCTGAATGGGGACAGCCTTCAGCAGTATACCCCTTTTGCCGAGCGGCCCGAGTTGGGAGAGATACAAAAAGACTATTCCTTATTTCTGAAAGACTATAATGCTTTGCGTTCTTATTTTGAGCTGGATCCGCTTAACAAAGAGATACATGCCGTCCGGAAACAGGAAGAAGCCTATCAATTATTGGTTTCGGAACAGAAGAAACAAAATGAGATGTTTAAACAAGAACTTAGCTTTGGAGAAATTGAATATGACCGAAATAAAAAGCTTCACCAGGCCAATGTTATTTCGGACAAGGATATGGAAGACAAAGAAATGGAACTGATACGAGTCAGACGCGGCTACAAAACATTTCAATTGGAGATGGCCAATACAGGCATACAGTTTGCCGAACTGGACAAGAATCTGACCCAGCTTCATGTTCAGAATTCGGAGTTGAGCACCCAATTGTTTCTTGCTCTTAAAGAATCTTACAAAAATATGCTCAGCGCCATTGCATTGTGGGAGCAAAAATATTTGCTCAAAGCACCTATCAGCGGCAAGGTTACCTTTTTCAAATACTGGAGCCCTAATCAGTTTGTTAAAACAGGAGAAGAAGTGCTGATTGTAGTTCCCAAAGAAAGCTCCGAAGTGATAGGCCGGGTGACCATGCCCGTAATGAATTCAGGAAAGGTAAAAAGCGGACAACGTGTAAACGTGCGGCTGGACAGTTACCCGGCAGCCGAATTCGGATCGCTTACCGGACAGGTGGAATCCATCTCCCTCGTACCCAGAAACAATATGTATGCTATCTCGGTACGTTTTCCAACCGGCTTACAAACCACTTACCGCAAAAAACTACAGATGATGCAGGAAATGGAAGGCAGTGCAGAGATTGTAACGGAAGATCTATGCTTACTGGAACGTATCTTTTATCAGTTCAGATCCATTTTTAAAGCAAGACATTAACCAAGTATAATGCTGATCTTTGTCTGACACAACTCTGTCAGACATTATGAGACTCTGGTCCCTGCATCCCCAATACCTCGATAGCAAAGGCCTTGTTGCGCTTTGGAGAGAAGCATTGCTTGCCAAACATGTATTGGAGGGAAAAACAAAAGGGTACAAAAATCATCCTCAGCTAAACCGTTTTAAGGAATCATCCTCTCCTACCGATGCTATACATAGTTATCTTCAAAATATTTACAAGGAAGCGTTAAAGAGAGGGTATCATTTCGATCCTGCAAAATTTGATGCCAACAAAAAACATCCAACCATATCCGTAACCCAGGGCCAGTTAGATTATGAGTGGAAACACCTGCTTGGTAAATTAAAAGTAAGAGACAAAAAGCTATACAACAGCCTGAAAGGAACAGACAAAATCATTACCCATCCCTTATTCAAAAGAGTGAAAGGGGACGTAGAGGATTGGGAGGTTATCTAATTGTAACCCTTAGCTACACACTGGTATATATTGAGCCTGCCAACTGCCGCTTGTTCTGCCTCCTGCCGCTGCCAGCTGCCGCCTCTTTCAGCTCGTCTTCCGGTAATTCCAGATAGCCCAGCCATTCAGAATCACTCCCATACCAAATACCACTCCGGTATGATAGAGGATATGGCGAAGACCGCTGCCTTTGAGAACAATCATTCGCATTACTTCAATAAAATAGCTGATGGGAATAATTTTGGTGATTACCTGAGCCCAGCCTGGCATACTTTCGATAGGAGTAAACAAGCCACCCATCAGATTAAAAATCATGACAAATAAAAACATAACCGAGTTGGCTTGTTGTTGTGTTTCCGAATACGTGGAAATAAGGAGTCCGAATCCCAGCACAGCAAAAAGATAAACACCCAGAAACATATACAGAACAGGGATACTTCCCAACGGGATGATACCATATACAAAGCGCGTAATGAGCAAGCCTACGGTAAAGATGACAATACCAATGATCCAGAAAGGGATCAGCTTACCGAGAATAAACATGGTCTTACTTACCGGCGTCACATTGATCTGCTCGATTGTTCCTACTTCCTTTTCTCTTACAATATTCAACGCCGACATATTACCTGCTATCATCGTAACCAGAAACACGAGGATACCCGGTACCATGAAAATATAATAGGTAAGCAGGGGATTGTACCAGTAGGAAGAAATAATATCGATTGTTGGTTGCGTATTCATCGGTCCCGGCTGTATCCAGTCCATTCGTATCTGGTTGTTGAAATCCATCAGAATATTTCCAAGGTAATTGTTTCCGACACTCGCTTTCACCCCATTGATGGCATTAACCGCTACTGCCACCTTTTGACTGTTTTCTTTTATCAGGTTATCTTCAAAGCCATGTGGAATAGTCAGGATGATATCGGCCTTATCTTTTTCAATCAGCTTGTAAGCCTCAGCCGTGGAAACAGGATGGCCGCTGCATTTGAAATAGCCGGAAGCAAATATCTTATCCTGCAACTTATTCGAATACGTGGAGTGATCCAGATCCACTACCGAAAGATTGATGTTGCGGATGGTATAGTTAGCAGCCTGAGGCAGGATAAGGAGCTGAATGATGGGCGCCATAAACATCATGGGCAGGATGGCCTTGTTCCGGAAAATTTGCCGGAACTCCTTTTGAAGCAAAAATTTGAGCGTTCTCATTGGAGGCGGATCTTAAAGTTTCTGATACTTACAAGCAGGAAGAAGATGGTCATGCCCGCAAGGATCAATGTCTCTTTCCATATATACGAAAAACCAAGTCCTTTCAGCATGATGTTTTTGACTATTATATAGTACCATTTAGCAGGTACTATATTGGAAACAATCTGTAATGGTTTAGGCATGTTCTCAATCGGGAACATATAACCACTCAGCAAAATGGTTGGCAGCATCATCCCCAGCAAAGACAGGAACATCGCTGATTGCTGACTTTCGGTTACCGTTGAAATAAGAAGACCGAGCGAAAGGGCGGCAATAATAAGCAAGGTGCTTTCGGCAAAAAGCAGAGGGATACTTCCCAAAATGGGCAAATCCAATGCATACACACTTAGCAGCAAAATCACCACCAGGTTAATCATTGACAACAACAGATAAGGAACAGCTTTGGCCAGGATAACCAGGATAGGGCGAAACGGAGATACCAGCAGGATCTCCATGGTACCCAACTCTTTTTCTTTGACAATGGAGATAGATGTCATCATCACACATACCAGCAGCAATACCATAGCCATTACTCCCGGCACAAAATTGGGAGCTCCTTTCAGATCCGGGTTATACAGCATCCTTACTTCCGGCACAATGGCATAAGGCATAGGACCAGCGCCTGACATGGACGCCTGATAATCATTTACTATAGACGTGATATAACCCACCAGCGTGGTGGCTGTATTGGGATCAGAAGCATCGGCTATCACCTGCACCTGTGCTTTATTGAAATGCAAAAGATCCTGATAAAAATTAGCCGGGAAAATAACCACCAGTTTAGTCTTGCCTTGTTTAAAAACCTCTTCTGTCTGATGAGGATCCATAAACGTACGGGTGACATTAAAAAAGCTGCTGCCTTCCAGTTTTTGAATGATCTGTGTGGATGCTACATCCCGTGCATTATCCACCACCGCTATATCGGCATGCTTCACCTCGTTGGTAAGGGCAAATCCAAACAACACAATCTGTATGATAGGAAGGCCGAAGAGCATCAGCAAGGTTTTCCGGTCACGGAACACGTGCGCAAATTCCTTTTTTACAAATGTCAGAAACTGTTTCATGGTACGTGGTATTAGTCTGCCTGACGTTTGGCTTTACGTGCCAGTTGATAAAACACTTCATCCATATTTTTAGCCGAATATGTTTTCCTCAATCCGGCCGGGGAATCCAGCGCCTCTATCTTTCCATCCACCATAATAGAGATGCGGTTACAATATTCCGCCTCATCCAGATAGTGTGTGGTAACAAAAACGGTTATTCCCCGTTCTGCTGCTTCATAGATCATATCCCAAAACTGCTTGCGGGTTACAGGATCCACGCCACCCGTCGGCTCGTCGAGGAATACAATTTTAGGCTCATGAAACAAAGCCACTGATAAAGAAAGCTTTTGCTTCCACCCCAGTGGTAAGGAGGCTACCAGTGTTTTCGCTTCTTTAACAAGACCCAGCTGTTCCAGCACAGCAGCGCTTTTTTCCTTAATCACCTTATCGCTTAACCCGTAAATACCGGCATAAAAACGGATGTTTTCAATTACCGTCAGATCTTCATACAAGGAGAATTTCTGACTCATATATCCTATACTCTTCTTTATATCCTCCGGGTGGCTGGAAACATCCCATCCGGCTACCGTTGCAATGCCCGATGTAGGGGTAGACAAGCCGCACAGCATACGCATAGCGGTAGTTTTACCCGCTCCGTTGGCCCCCAGAAAGCCGAATATTTCTCCTTTATATACATCAAAGGAAATGGCATCCACGGCTATAAAGTCGCCAAAATGTTTACTCAGTTTATCCGCATGAATCAGTACTTCTTTCATCGCTCTTATTTTAATAACCGGATAAAACAATCTTCAACGGTTGGCTCTGTTTCCTTGATCTCTATATTCTCATGCCCCTCGGCCTTCAAATACGCCATAAGTTCTCCGGGGCTGTCAGCATCATGATCTTTAAAAAGAAAGTGCACATATTCGCCAGATGAATAGCTGTCGGCCATATCAGGGTAAGCATTCAGATCTTTCAGCAATTTGTAAGGCGAGCCGGCTTTCACAGCATACAGCGGACCCGGGTATTGCTTCACAATATTTGCAGGGGTATCTACCGACAATAATTTACCTCCCTGTATAAGACCGATACGATCACATAGATTGGCCTCATCCATATAAGAGGTGGAAACCAATACGGTGATTCCTTCTTTCTGCAAACGTTTCAGCATTTCCCAGAATTCTTTACGTGACATCACATCCACCCCGGTGGTGGGCTCATCCAGAAAAAGTACTTCCGGTTTATGAATCAACGCACAGCACAGCGCCAGCTTTTGTTTCATACCACCCGATAGCTTTCCGGCCCTTCGGTCCTTAAAGGGCTTTAACTGATCATAGATATCCTTAATGAGGTAATAGTTTTTTTCAATGGAAGCATTGAAGAGGGTGGCAAAAAAAGTCAGGTTCTCTTCCACGGTAAGATCCTGGTACAAGGAAAAACGTCCCGGCATATAACCTACAATGCCCCGTATGGTTTTATAATCTTTCACCACATCATGGCCCGCAACCATTGCAGAACCCTTGTCGGGTAATAATAAGGTGGTGAGGATTCTGAAAATGCTGGTCTTACCTGCTCCATCAGGACCAATTAATCCAAACATCTCTCCCTTCTCTACCGAAAAAGATATATCATCTACCGCAAGGACTTTCCCCTTGTTATATGTTTTTACAATATTGGTGATGCGAAGGGCTTCCATAGTTATCAGAATTTCAACTGGCCATACATACCAATTTTAATATAGCCATCGTTTGGCACCCGTACTTTAATGGCATATACCAGATCGGCTCTTTCCTCTTTAGTTGGAATTGTCTTGGGTGTAAATTCCGACTTATCCGATATCCAATAAATCACTCCGGCATAATTCCGGTATTTTTTCTCCCCGTCATCAATTTGTACGGTTACCTTCTGACCTAGTTTTACCTGGGTGATTTGTGTTCCGGTAATATAAGCACGCAAGATCAAGGTATCGGTAGGTGCAATTTTATAAAGGGCTTTTCCGGGGCTGGCTACTTCATGCGCCTGTGCATACTTACTCAGTACCGTTCCTTTTACCGGATTAATAACTCTGCATTTGATGAGCTGATCATTGATCTGATCTATCTGACGTTGCAAAGGGGTTGTTTCCAGATGTAGAGAATGCGACGTAATGCCCAAGGAAGAACGTTGTGCCTCAATTTGTTTTTTCAATGTCTCTACCTGAGAATTCATATCATCCAGCTGTTGTTGCGTAGCCGCTTTAGCATTAAACAGATTAGCTGTTCGTTGCTGGTTTTTCTCCGCCTCTGCCAGCTGAGTTTGCAAGGCAGCCACCTGAACGGGAATATCAGGAGTTTGCCCCAACGTAGAACTTACCTGAGCCATCAGCTGCATTTTACGAAGGTAAAGCTGCGTGGTATCCACATAGCCTACCCATTGTCCGGGATTAAGTGTTTGTCCCTCTTCTACATTAAACTGCATGAGGGTTCCAGCTGCTTCCGTAGAGATAATAGTTTCTACTGATTCGAATGCACCGGATGCATCCGAATCGGATCCCGACTTGGAGCAGGAAGTGAGCAGGGTAACGGCAGCAAGGGTTAAAAATGAATACGTCTTCATGTGTCTCGGATTAATATTAATTGCCTGATATTGTCTGATAGTTATATTGAGTAAGTAGCAGCTGCACCTGATGCAGCAACAGATTTTGCTTTGCCTGATCTTCTTTATCCAGCTGGGTTATATAATCGTTTACGGTAATCACTCCGTTTTCCATCCTGGCCTTATCCGAAGCTGTAATCGAAACCCGTTTGACAATGATTTCTTCGTCTTTACCGATCAGGTCCTTTAACTTTTGAATATCCTGTTGTTGCTGGGTAAGGCTGATTTTTGTATTGAACAAAAATGTTTCTTTCTCTACGTCTTCCGTCTGACGGTTTACAACCAGCAATTGCCGTTGTCCTTTGAGTGTATACATTCCTCCCAGAGCCCAGCTGAAACGAAACCCACCTATATAATAAGGATCAAAATTATTGTCGAAGAGATTCAAAGCCGGACGACCATATCCTCCCTGAACAAAGAATGAAAGATGGGGACGGTTGGCAGCATTTAATATTTTATCCTGTACATCATAGCTTTTTCTCCGGCTGTCATATAAGCTTAACTCCGGTCTCTTAACTCCATCCTGCATCAGCAATCCTGCAGGAACCTGCAACGCAATATTATCCGGCAGCACCCGGTTCATAAACTGACCCAGCATGGTGAGATAGGTCTTTCTCGAAGCTACCAACTGCAACCTGTTTTGTTCCTGCAACAAAAGCTCCGCCTGTAGTTCATCCAGACTGGAAGGAATAGCGGTTCCATTTTCCACATTGGCGCGAATAAGGTCTATACTGTTCTTGATGTCTTTCTGCAGCAGGTCATTCTGCTTCAGTTGCTCATCCTGCAGAAGCACCCCGAAATAAACCTGGTTGATACGATCACGAAGTGCATAAAGATCAACCTCCAGACTTTGATTCTGGATGTCCGCATTGGCCGTAGCGGCTTCTTTCTGATATTTGATAGCCCCCCCATCATAAATGGTCTGATCCAGTTCCGCATATGCCTTGTACTGATCCTTACTGAAGGTAGGAAACGTAACACCCCTTATCGGGAGATCGATTTCCGTAACCGCCGATTGATAAGTCGCCTGTCCGCTCAAACTAAGCTGTGGAAGAAATCCCTTGGCTGCATTGGAAACGGTATAAGCCCTGCTCTTTTCGATCAGATCCCGTTGTTTGATTAAAGGATATTGTTCCCGGGCTGTTTTGTAACAAGAATCCAGAAAGAGTAACTGCTTTTGTTGTGAAAAAGCGAAGCCTGGAAAAAGAATCCCGAAACACACCAACAGGATCCCGGCGCGGACGAAGTATGTGTTGTCAAACCGTTTCATCTCTATATAGGTATTATTAGTTAACATTCCATGCACTTATTTTTTACGGAGGATTGCATCAATCCATCCTGGAATCATTTTCTTTCGTTCCGCCATCAATGCTATAAAGGCATCTTCTGTAATGCCTTTTTCATTTTGAAAAATATGGCGGCCTATAAATGGAAATATGCTGAGTCCGACTATATTCAACATCAGATTCAGGGGATTAATAGGTGCAATCTTACCTTCTTTTACCGCCTCCTGAATCTGTTTCATGAAATGAGACTGGGCAAATGTTTCTCTGAAATTCAGCTTGCTTCCCTTTTTCTTGGCATGACTCAGCACAAACAAAGGCATGTCGGGGTTGCTCATGAGCATATCCAGATAGTATTCAACCAGTCGTTTTATTTTTGATTCCAGGTTGGTTTGCTCATCATTCACAATTCCGCTGATTCCCTGCATAAACTCCTTCATGTTTTCCTGCATGATTTTTTCAAATAGCTTTTCCTTGCTTTTGAAATAATAATTCAGGAGGGCCAGATTAATACCCGATTCGGCAGCGATATCTCTTGTCTTCACCGCATCGTATCCATGACGGGTAAAGAGTTTACGGGCAGCCACCCGTATCCTTTCTTCCGTAGTTGAATCCTTGCTTTTCGCTTTTGCGGCCATGACTTTTATCCCTTTACAAGGCAAATGTAGATTATTTATTCAATTTAATCAAATGTTTAAAACAAAAGATTAATATTGAAATACCAGCTAGATGTCAAAATGTTTAACCGACACGCCCGCTGAAAAAAGAAAGGACACAAAGCAATGGTTGGAAGCACTTGTCCTTTTAGCTATATACTTATCTTTGTAGGGTAAGTTATGGAGTACTGATATAGTAATCTGTTTTATTCATCTTAAACAGTGCGTGCGTATGATGAAATCATCCCGTTCATTTGAAATTTTTCTTATCGCCTTCTTTGTTACCGTATCAATTGCTGTTGTGCTTTTTGCCACCGGCGTAATCCGGCTTAAAGGTTCAGCAGGGCCTCCGGTTAAATACGGCTTTCTGGGCCCGGACGGGCAGCTTGTTATTCCTATTGATTATGACAGTGTATCCGATTTTCATCAGGGATTAGCTACCGTTTATAAAAACGGGAAGCCTTTTGTGATAGACCGGTCGGGTCATAAAGTAGATGCTCCTCCGTTTCATTATCGGATTGACAGTCTTAACACAGCTCATATCCGGGTTTCATCCGATGAGAAAGAGAAGGCAGAACTAAATCATTTGTTTACACCTATTGGAGGGACAAATGACGGAACTACACTTTTCCGGATTCTTCGCAAACAGGGTCCCGGTAAAGGGAATGAACAAGTTTATGATTTTGCTTATTTCTTTGTCACGCCTTCGGCTTCGATAGCAAAAGCCAAACTATATGAAGAGGCATTACCCTATCATGAGAATCTGGCTGCCGTAAAAAATGAAATCGGAATAAACAGGAAGACCCGCTGGTATGAGAAATGCTGGGGGTTTGTTGACCGGGATGGTAATTACAGAGGAGGACCTTATTATTGTGATGTGCATAGTTTTAGCGAAGGGCTCGCTGCGGTAGCCATTAAAATGGTTCCTCATTCATTGTAGGAATCCTCTATACTTATATCCGAAGTAGTTACGTGTTTAAACGTAGAAGCTTTCCTGTGAATGAACCAAAATGCGCTCAGATGCCACTCATGCAGACAATTTGTCAGCAAATTTTATTCTGAAACTTCAAAACAGGTCGTGCATCTATACTCATCCGTACTCCATCTATAGATGTCCGTACTGCATCTACAAACATCCGCTCTCCTTCTACATTGATTTTACCTCCATGTAAACAGATTTGCACTTATTTGTCATAAATCCTGACAATTTATTCGAGGGTTTGCATTTTCTGTACGGTGAATGTGTCTCCAGGTAAATAAATCCGTTATCCATATTCGCAGAATTTTCTTTTTGTAAAGAAAGACGTTCTTCAACTTCACAAATCTGTTCTCCTTGTTCACTGATACCATCTCCGACGATAAAAATTCTGTCAAAATGTCCGAAAATCTGATCAAAATGTACAAACAGAACATGTATGATCTTACATACATGTACGACATCTATAGATGGAGTACGGACATCTATAGTCGTCGTACGGATGGCGATAGATGTCCGTACGATTTGTAAAGTCGGAGAGCGGATCGGTAAAGAAATTGTCAGGATTTGTGACAATGGAGATGGTATCGGTGAAGATTGAGTACGGATCGGTGTAGTCGGAGATCGGATTTGTATAGTAGGAGGTGGTAAATGCGTACTTGGAGATAGGACTTGTGTGCTTGGAGATGGTAAATGCGTACTTGGAGATAAGATTTGTATCGTTGGAGATCGGATTTGTGTACTTGGAGATAAGATTTGTATCGTTGGAGGTGGTATCTGTATACATTTTGTATCAATCGGTGTACCTGCTTATACAAAAAAGGCCGGAGCAAACGCTCCGGCCTTTTTTAAACACACACTCATTCCTTCTTATTTGTTTTTTATATCAAAAGGAATAATCAGTTTGAAACTTACATTCCTTCCCATATTAAATACACCTACCTGATGGGTGGTATAATTAACCGGATAATATTTAAACCGGCTCATATAATCCATATACGGTGTATCCAGCAAATTGGTCACATTGATAAATGCTTTGCAAAGCACACGTCCATGACTCATGATATCTCCACCCACTCCGGCATTTACAAGGGTATAACCGGCAGCAGCAGCGCGACTGGCGGCATATTCAAACGGAGTTTGAGCAGAGCTGAGTCCGTTATAAATTGCATACTGCTGATAAATATTATTTTGCTGAGCGCAATTCAGGATACCTGCTTTTACATAGATATTCTTTATGGCCTTGCCCATTTTCTTGATGTGGAACTTCAGATCTACAATAGTCCGCATAGGTGCGATAAAGGGTAGCACTTTTACCGAATCCGGTGCATGCAGCAAACCACCGTTTACCATACTCACCGATGCATCCAGCTCCACCCAGGGAATAGCAGCCGGATGAATATCCAGCGCCGCTTCTCCACCATACAAACGCGCATCACCTTGTGAATATTTATATACCGGAGCAGAACCCAGCCCTACATTGGCAAACGTATTGTTGATAGAATCTCCGTTACCGGGAATCTTGCTCAGCAATCCTTTGGCATAAATAAAATCGCTGATACTGTTGTTGAACGCATTCAACTCCACCCGGAAATTTTTGCTGTTAAACACCAAAGAGAGGTCTTCTTCCAGACTGCTTTCCGGCTTGAGTGTTGCATCACCCAATTCCCAAACAATGGTTCCGTCGTGTACCCCGTTAGCAGCACACTCAGCTACGTTTGGTGCACGGTATCCGCGGGCTACATTCAGCTTCATCAAAAACATTTTGTTGAAATTGTAGACCATCCCAAAGCTTCCCGACATACCGCTGAAATTGGATTTAAAGCCCTGGAACTCATGAACGCCGCCGGGAGTATTGGGTGCAACCGGTACCTGGGTAGAATCCACCCAATGATCTACACCCGTAAACGTACGGGTATCATACCGTATTCCTCCTGTCAGATCCAGTTTGCCGATATGTTCATTGGCAATTGCAAAACCGCCAATCTGGAAAATATTGTAATTGGGGATCAACATAAGAGAACCCAGACTCTGTGAGTTCTGATTCATTCCGTTTGCACCGGCAGAGAAATTAAATCCACCCATCTGTTTGGAGATATAACGCAAATCGTAGGTAATGGCATCCGAGTAATAATAGATATCAGATATATTCGGAATAGTAGGGTCGTTATTTTCCTGACGCTGGTTTTTCTGGTAAGAGAATACAGCTGCAATACGGCCTTCTCCCACAGCAATGCTATTATCCCAAACAACTTTCGTATGCTGAACACGTTGATTGATCAGGAAAGGCGTATACGAATGCAATTCTGCAGCAGTAGGAATTACATAAAATGGCTGACCTCCGTTCACTCCGGGATATGCTACGGGTTTCATCATGAGACCGGTTGCCGAGTCGCGTGTACCATCTACGATTCCGGTGTGCAAATCAAAATAGCTCACATGCACCTGGGAGTATCCCCAACTGCGGTGAATACCGATTGTTCCATCCGTATTGAAATTGCTGAACTGGGAATTGGCCACATACCCATCGTTTGAATTCTGGTATGCATGAGCCATAATATTATCCACCCGACCGCTCCATGAAATACCATTGCTGGTACCGGCCATGTGCATCATATTATTGATAAGGCCATTGTTGGTTTGATAGTTAAAAAGCACATCGCCTTTTGTTTCTCCTTCCGGAAGCGGTTTCTCCGGTATCAGATTGATAACTCCGGCAAGAGCATCCGATCCATAGGCAAGAGAAGCAGGGCCTTTCAATATCTCTACACGCTCTACGGCATCCGGATCGGCTTCTATTCCGAACTCGTCAAACCAGGGCTGATCGGCTTGTACAACACCGTCGTTTACGGTAAGCACCCGATTGTATCCCAATCCACGGATAAAAGGTTTTGAAATACTTTGTCCGTCGGTCATGGCCGAAACACCCGGGATATTTGCAATGGCATCAATCACATTGGTGGATGAATGTTCATTCAGGTAATCATTGGATACCTCTACAATTGATTGAGGCGAATGGGCCGCATCCGTTGCCGAAGAGGTACCGGTGATAACCACTTCGTGTGCCTCCACATCATCTTCCGTAAGACTGAAATTATGAGTCACGGCTCCTTCAATGTGAACCGTTTGTGCTTTTACCGCATAACCCAGTAAATGTATTTCCACCAGAAAGGTTCCTTTGGGCAGATTGCTGAGTGTATAAGCACCATTTGTTCCGGCCTGAGCGGCTACTTTTAAATCGGGAATATATACGATTGCTCTTTCCAGGGCTTTGCTGGTAGCAGTGTCCAGAATAGTTCCGCTGAGTGAGTTCTGCGCAAAAAATGGCAAACTGATAAATAAGCTAAAGATCAGTGCAAGCTGTATCCTTGTTTTCATAATAGGTGTGTGCTGTGAGTGAATAAATAATTAAGAACCCTTAAAAAAGGGAAATCAATACAACATCCGTACGGATGCGATTTAACTAAATGGGAATGTTAAGAAAGGGGTTCGGGCGGGGGAGCCACGATAAGGGATGGGGCACTGGTGTAAAAGCAATTGATGCGGCAATTAATACTGTTGTTGCGGTGATCAAAGCGAAAAGAAATTATAGCCGCCGGAAAATACTTCTGTACTACAGGAACTTTGGAATGATGTTTTGCCCCATGATGCGTAGCACCTGTATTGATGGCTGTTTCGGATTGATTATCGGTATGCGATTTCAGGTCGTTTACGAGACCCTCTTCCTTTTTATCATTCAGTACATATATGACTATGGAGTCTGCCTTTTTCTCCGCCTTTACGATATCATACAGCTTACCGTTAATCCAGATTTCTTTTTCCAGGGTTTCTTCCGACCGGCTTAATGGCAGACGGAAACATTGTGTCCCTTCCAGGGAATGCATCCCGGCAATAACAGCACCCATTTCCGATTTGGCTTCATTATCAGAAACTCCGAAGACCGTATAATAAATAACTACGTTGAAGGTAAATACCAGGAGGAAGAAAACAGCGAATATGGATTTAAAACGGTTCATCCGGAAAGCCTGGTTCATAACAGGAGACTCAAAGATATAAAAATATTTGTTCCGGTGTTCTTCATCATCAGGATAAGCCTAGGTCATTTTTCAACCCTGCTTGAGCCCTATTAAAGTCTCGTTTCGTTTTAGCATCCATAGCTAACCGTCAGCCAGTTACACATTCTCAAGACACCCTGCTTCCACATTTTTTAAAACCGACATGTTGCATTTTTTCTGCTTTTTCAATAATTTATTTGATTTCTTATATGAAAAAGATACCTTTGAATTATTAAGATAGGCCCGTGAAAAAAATAATTGCCCTGTTTTTTCTTTCTGTTTTCCTCTTCAACAGCCTGGGGTATTTTATTGCATTTAAGTTTAGTCAGCTGGAAATAAAAACCGAAATGCGTGCCGAAATAATGGCTGCAATACCCGATTCCAGGCTCATCAGTGTTACCATTCCATCCGAAGAAGTAAACAATATTTCCTGGACCGAGCAGCATGAATTTTCCTATAAAGGAAATATGTATGATGTGGTTCGTTCAGAAAAAAAGAAGGATGGAAGCACCTGTTTTTTTTGTCTGAATGACTCCAAAGAAGAAGAACTTCTGAGCAAACTGGATGAAAATTTATCCTCTCAGCTGGATGCTAATAAAATGGCAAATGGCAAAACGGGCAAACTGATGCTTAAATTGCTGGCTTTTGATTACTGTGCAGAGCCTGCTCACCACACTTCTTTTCTTTCTGAAAAAGATTACCTGACATTTTCTTTTGTCCCCGCCTGTCTATCCCCTTCACAGGAAATAACGTCTCCACCACCCAGGCTGGTTTAACCCTTTGTGATTTCGTGTATACTAAAGTGCTGAACAGGTATTGTTCCGCTTTCGTTCGCGTTCTCCAAAGTATATCCTATTGCAGTAAGGCGGGAGTGTGTGCCTTCCTTACAGCAATGCAGCTCCTGCGGCTTCTTCCTTCCTGGGTTAACGTGCAAAAGCTATTTCAGGATTTCTCATAAGAACCGCAGGACTGCAATACATTCGGATATTGCAGCCTCTGCTTCCTCCCTCGCCTGCGTCTACGTGCAAAGTATAAAGTCAGGCACCGGCAGAGCTGCAATCCATGAAAGCAGGTTACGTGTATGTCATCGGTTCCGGTTTCATCCGGAACGATGACAGCACGAACTGCTTTATGTTTTTTTCTTTATGTCGATTATCAATTTAAAAAAACGTTGTTTGTAAAATGAAAATATTACTCCTTTCTTTGCAAAATAAATGAGAAAAACAGCATCAATATTTTTTCTTATTCTTTTCCTGTTCAATCTGTACGGGTCCTATTTCGTTTACAATCTGCTTTCTTACGACAACCGCAGCGAAATGAGATCCTTTACGGAAACAAGTGCTTCTTCCTCATTGACTGATATTGCCATACCTGCTGCGCTTACGGAGACCGAGAATACTATTTTTCAGCAGACCGGCGAAGACGAAATCAGGTACGAAGGCCGGATGTATGATGTAGCACGCTCGGAGCATACACCTGACGGGCTTGTTCACTTTTATTGTGTGAATGATACCCGGGAGGAAAATCTTCGTACCTCTTATAATCAGCAGATACTTGATCAGCTTGCACCTTCCGGTAAATCCGAGACAGGCAAACCGCATAAACTTGCGCTTCTTGATTTTCTGAAAGATTACGTCCCCTTTGTAAAAGAAACTTCCTTTGCTTTTATTCCCACTGCACTGCTGCATTTCAGCAACTATGCCATCGGGTATTACCATTCTATTTCTCCCGATATTATTTCGCCCCCTCCCCGTATTTCCTGATTCCTTTCGTTAAATCCTGACTACACTCATCCCTGATACCGGAAGTAAGCCCTTGTGCTTGTACATCCGTCTATCGCATTGAACCCATTCTGTACTAAACAGAACCTATTTATTATTCTAAAAAAAAGAAAATGAAAAAGATAATTACCACTTGTCTGGCGCTTTTCGTGTTGTTGAATATGGCGCAAGCTCAGTCCACTATAAAAGGAATCATTAAAGACATCCAAAACAATCAACCCATTCCGGGAGCTGCGGTTTATATTCCTCATACAACTACCGGTTGTACAACCGATGCAGAAGGAATGTTTACGCTGGAATCAAAAACCAGTTTTGACTCCATCGCCGTTAAAGCGCTTGGTTATCAGAAAAAGTCTATCCCCGTAAAAGACAAAGGACGTTACCTCACCATTACACTGGAGCCCTCCAATACCTCTTTGAATGAGGTACAGGTAGTTGGGCTGGCCAGTGACCGTAAAATTATCGGCACTCCCGGTTCTGTAGATCTGATGACAATGAAAGATCTGCAACGCAACGACGGGATATTTCTTCAAAACACCCTCAACCTGCTGCCTGGAATACAAATGGAAATGCGCAGTCAGGATCAGGGTGCACGTATTGTTATCCGCGGTTATGGAAACAGCACCAATTTCAATGGCGTAGGTTACAAAGCATATCTGAACGGCATTCCGCTTACAGATGCCGACGGAACAACCATTATGGATGATGTCGATTTCTCTTCGCTGGGAAGTGTGGAAGTAGTAAAAGGTCCATCATCCAGTCTCTATGGATCCGGAATAGGTGGGGTACTGAATATGACTTCTCAAAAAGCTTCTTTCGGAACAACCATTGGACAGGATTTTACAGCAGGCTCCTATGGCCTGTCACGCACCAATACATCGGTAGGTATAGGAACGGATAAAGTAAACCTCTTCATCAATTACGGACACCAGGAATACGGAGGATACCGCGTTCATGAGCATTCAGACAAAGATTATCTGACCATGAACGGAGATATTTATGCCGGAGAAAAAAGGACCGTATCTATATTCACTTCCTATTCCAATAGCTATTCTCTTCTTCCCGGAGAGCTGGACAGTGCTAATTTCAGGAATCATCCTACCATGGCTGATCCTGCCTACCTGGCCAACAATGCCTATGTAAGAATGGAAACATCGCGCATGGGCGTGTCACAAACATACCGGTTCAACTCTTTGTTCTCCAACCAAACCAGTGTATTTACATCCAGCACGGCTATTGAACAACCAACAGCCGTAGGACTTACCGAAACAAACAAAAGCAAGCTCGGAGCCCGTACACAGTTTGTTTTTACTCCTACTATCGGAAAAATGAAAACAAAATGGATCCTGGGTGGAGAATATGAAAAGAATAACATCTTCACCGAGTCGTACGGACTTACCAATACTATCCTGGGTCCGCTGAAAAGCGCTTTGCAGGTAAGACCCATGATGTATAACGCATTTGCCCAGGGCGAGCTGAACATCACTCCGAGCACATTGCTTACGGCAGGTGCCAGTCTCAATGTGGTTGAATATGGAGTAAGCGATATGATTGCAGCATCTGCCACACACGTGAGCGGATCGGGCGATAAAGTATTTACTCCGTTTTTAACGCCGCGTGTTGCACTGAACCAGATCCTGAATGATAAAGTATCTGTTTATATAAGCGCCAGCGAAGGTTATTCGGCACCGGCTACCAGCCAGGTGGTAATTGCTCAAACCGGAGTGGTAAATAAAGGGCTTCAGCCGGAGATCGGAACATCCTATGAAATAGGAACAAAAGGAAGTCTTCTTTCCAGAAGATTAAATTATCAATTGGCCCTCTTCTCCATGGATGTGACAAACAAACTTGTTTCCGAAAACTATGCTGCTTCAGGAACTACACCTGCTTATACCGCCACTGTCAATTCGGGTGATGTAAAGTATCAGGGAGCTGAATTTTCTGCATCGTATAACTATGTAAAAGATTCGGCGGCAACCATCAGTCTGGTTCGTCCTTTTGTTTCTTATACTTACAGCAATTTCTATAATGTAAGTTTCAAAAGCGACAACAATGACAACTCCCATACCATTGACTACAGCAATAAAAAAGTATCCGGAGTTGCACCCAACATGTTTAATGCAGGAATAGATCTGGAAACAAAATGGGGGTTGTATCTGAACACCACCTATCAGTATGTGGACAGAATGCCGCTTGACTTTATCAACAAGCATTATGCAGATGCATATGGCTTATGGAATGCCAAAATCGGATTCCGTACCCATCTTGCAAAACGAATCAGTCTGAATATTTACGGAGGCGTAAACAATATTCTGAGTGCCAACTATTCGTCTCTGTTGTTCCTGAACTGGAACCCCGCAACGGATCCGGCATCATTCCTTCCAATGGCTAAAATCAATTACTATGGAGGTGTTTCACTGAAATTCATGCTGAAATAAGATTAGAAGCCGGAGCTCTTGCTCCGGCTTTTTTTATAGGATCCTAAACACAACATACAATGAAAAATAAATTAATATTCCTGACCTGTTTTATTTCCCTGTTCATCCTTTTCTCCTCCTGTGGAAGATTCGGAAACAAAGAAGATGAAAACCGTACTGAAAAAGATCGCATTGTATGCGTATCCAAACAGCTTACCGAACTTATTTATGCATTGGGGGCAGGCAATAAAATTGTAGCCGTGGATTTGTCCAGCACCTATCCCGATGCCGTAAAAAAACTCCCCACCGTAGGTTATCACCGTATGCTGAGTGCCGAAGGAATTATAGCGATGAAACCCACTGTTGTTTTCTATAATGGAGGAACCGATGCATCTATCGGGCCTGCCACCGTTTTACCTCAGCTGGAAAAAGTAGGTATTCCCGTTAAAGAATGGAGCGGCACAGACAACATAGAAGATACCAAGAAACTGATCCATGAACTGGGCATATACCTGCATGCCGAAACCAAAGCCGATTCACTTTGCAACAAGCTGGATGCCGATATGAAGCTGGTTGCCGAAAAACGGAAGCAATACACCGATACCCCACGAGTGATGATTATCCATTTTGGGCGCGCTTCCAATATTTATTTCCCTTTCGGTCATAAAGGAGCCGGCAACGCCATGATTGAATGGGCCGGTGGGATAAATGCTGTTGATACCGCTTCTAAATTCAGAACATTGAGTCCCGAAATCCTTGTTCAATGTCAGCCACAGGTTATCCTTGCCACCGAGTTCGGATTTGATCGCCTGGGAGGTGTTGACAAATTCAAAGAGCTACCCGGCATTGCCCTTACCCCTGCCGCCAAAGACAACAGGATTTACAGAACAGAAGAACATGACTTGTTGTATTTCGGTCCCCGAACTGGCGAAAACATTTTGAAGCTGATGGATCTTATTCACAAAAAATAATATGCAACCATCCCGGCTTTCTTTTGGTTTGATATATGGCATCCTGGCCATTGGACTGGTGTTTTCCATATTTCTCTCCATAGGCTGCGGCGCCGTAAGTATAACCTACCGGGAAATCTTTATTTCTTTTTCCCGCCTGATCGGTTTTCATCCTGCACAAGCAATTGATCCTATACACGAAGGGTTGTTTATGCAAATCCGGCTTCCCAGGGTGTTGTTATGCGTCTTGGTAGGAGCTTCGCTTTCGGTATCCGGTGCACTGATGCAAGCCTTATTCAGAAATCCGATTGTGGAGCCCGGTCTTATCGGTACTTCTTCAGGGTCGGCTTTTGGAGCGGCATTAGTATTTGTTATCGGAAAAAGTTATTTCGTATCACTGAGTCCTGTCCTCGGAACACTTATTTTGCCTCTTTCCGCTTTTATATTCGGATTGCTGGCCACCTGGATTGTATATAAACTCTCATCCGTTGTAGGTAAAGTAAATGTGGCAACGATGATCCTGGTAGGAATTGCCATCAATGCGATTGCTGCCGGAGGAACGGGATTTCTGTCTTATATAGCCCGCGATCCTCAGGCACGCTCCATCACCTTCTGGAACCTGGGAACTGTTTCGGGAGCCGACTGGCCATCGGTATTGCTGGTATGCTGTTCAAGCGTATTGGCTGCACTAACAGCGTTGCGCTATTCCAAATCGTTGAATGCATTACTGCTTGGTGAAGAAGAAGCCGCTTATCTGGGTATCAATACCGAACAGCTTAAAATAAGAATCATACTCATCAATACATTACTGGTAGCTATTGCCACATCAGTGGTTGGAGTCATTGGTTTTGTGGGACTTATTGTTCCGCATCTGCTACGGATGTTTCGCAGTGCCGATAACCGGTTTCTTATTATCGGCTCCGCCTTTTTAGGAGCTATTGTACTGAATGCTGCGGATATGCTTAGCCGGATCCTGCTTGCCCCGGCCGAACTACCTATAGGAATTGTAACGGCTGTTGTAGGAGCCCCTGTTTTCCTCTGGCTACTGACACGACAGGGAGGCCCCGGAAAGAAAGGAGGGTTCTATGCTTGAAGTTAAAAATGCAGGATATCAGATTGGCGAAAAAGTGATTCTGGATGGAATCACCACCTCTTTTGAACCGGGCAAACTATCGGTCATCATAGGTCCTAATGGATCGGGCAAATCTACCTTATTGAAGATTATAAGTCATGAAATAACCCGTTATACCGGAGCCGTTTTTTATGACCATACCTTATTGAAGAATCTCAATCTGGCTGGTCTTGCAAAAAAAAGAGCAGTACTCTCGCAGCATTCAGAGCTTTCGTTTCCGCTGATGGTAGAAGAAGTGGTAATGATGGGACGGTATCCTCATTTCAATTTCAAACCTGCTGCGGTTGACTTATCAATCGTCAATGAGGTTTTGAATAAAATGGAAATTGCACATTTAAGACATCGGAACTACTTAACACTTTCGGGAGGAGAAAAGCAAAAAACACATTATGCCCGGGTTCTTGCACAGATATGGAACGTACCGGATAAAGAAACCCGCTATTTATTCCTTGATGAGCCTATTGCCTTTATGGACCTCAACTACCAGCATGAATTCTTACGCATTGCACGTTCCATGGCAGATGCCAATACGCTGGTGATTGCAGTGCTTCATGACCTGAACCTGGCTTTGCAGTATGCCGATCGGGTATTTGCTATCAATAAAGGAAAGCTTATTGCAGAAGACCTGCCTCAAAAAGTAATTACCCCTGATCTGATCCGGGAAATGTATGGTATTGCCAGTCGCATGATTCATGATAATCAATTGAATTTTCCATTACTCATTGCTGAGTAAAAGACAATAAAAAAGGATGCATGCCTGCCTGCCGGTTCTGTCGGGTCCTCCTTCTCATTGGGGCCTGGATCTGACAGCAGGAAATCTGCAGGGGGCATGACATCCGCCATTATTCTTTTTCCGGCACAGGTTTTTCGTGAACCTTGGCCGTTTTTGACCTCCTGCTGTGTGTGGCAGGAGGTTTTTTCATTCTAATGTAATATGTCTGAAATTGCTTTAATTTTACGGTATGAAAAAACCGCTCTACTCCATAGCCCTGTTTCTGGCAGCATGCTCTTTTGCCACCCAGGTCTCCGCTCAGGATCCTCAGCAAACATCCCGTTTCAGGGCCGGTTTAACATTTGGCCCGGTAGCATCTGATATTGCAGGGATGGATACCCGCGACAGGGATAATGACTTTAACAAACTGGGTCTTAGTTTCGGCGCTCTGGTCAATACCCGGATTAATGAAAAGAATGTCTTTCAGCTGGAAATTAATTATATCATGAAAGGTTCCTCCCAGCAGCCCGATTCGGCCAATAACGGCTATTATAAGCTGGGGCTGCAATACCTGGAAATCCCGATTATGATTCGCCACACACTGAGAATGAATATCCGAAGGAAACCGGTTGACAAGCTGGAGATAGAATACGGAGCGGCTTTTGGCCGTCTTATAGGATCTAATTTTACAGGCGAGGATAATTATCAGCAACAGATAGCCCCCAACTCCTTAAACAATACCGACGTAAGTATATTTGCCGGCCTCAACTTCAATTTAACCCCCAATATTTACTTTACCTTCCGCTACAGCAATTCTGTTATTCCTGTAGTAAAAAGAAATGCCATCAATCCGGCTTTTATCCGTTATGAATTTAATGACGGAAATAACCTGGTAGCTCTTTTTGCTGTGCATTATGTTTTTGGAAAAGACAGGCCTATTAAAGCTTCAGCCCAACCTACAGATCAGTAGTTTATCTTTATAGATATCCCGGCAGCTGATCCTTGGGTTCCTCATCTTTGATCACCTCCTGTTTCCGCATCCGGTAGGCAACAAACAGGAGCCCCCCTGTTAGTACGATGCTTATACCCGTAGCGAGCCAATTAGTTCCTGAATCGGCTGGGGTATCAGGTGGAGTCTGCACCACTTTATGTTCTATCAGATAAAACATAATGACTCCGTACGCATTATTGGCAAAGTGAGCCAGCATGGAAACATACAACGATCCGCTCCAGGCATAGAGATATCCCAACGCAAGCCCCAGAGCCATTCGGGGAAGGAAGCCATAAAACTCCATATGAAATGCGCTGAAAAGGATAGCTGTAAACCAGATAGCTGCATGATAATTGGGGAACCATTCACGACATACATTCTGAATCAATCCCCTGAAAAATATCTCTTCCGAAACAGCTGCCATAAATGCAATCGTAAACAGGTTGAGCAGCAGATCGCCTATATTACCTGCTTTTAGCATGGCATCAATTTGTTTGGAGGCATTATCCTCACTCCTGCGCATCCAGGCTTCCACTCCCGACCAGGAGGAGGGCAAAGTAAGATGACGGTTCCATTCTTCCATAGCTCCGATAAACGGAAGTGCCACCAGGATTAATACGCAAGCCAGCAGGTAATAAGCCGGTTTACCTGTTGTACCCAGACCAAGATATTTATAACGGGAAGGGCTGAGGAAATAAACAATGAGAACAGCAGGCAGAATAAAGGTGATAATGACTCCTATTACCTGACTGATCTTATCAAGCAATAATACCTGAGGATCTGTAAGATCCTGGGTAATCTCCATAAAACTTCCGGCCACGGTAAAGGCCCCGTTAAACAAAAGGATAAGCAAAACTGCCGTCAAACGGCCGATGGCTTTAGGTTCCCGGTTCATATTCAATGAATTCTCCTGATTTTTTGGTACTTTTGCCAAAGATAATCATTCAATAGCCCTGGTTAAAATCGGACATATAGAATTGGGAGAATTTCCTCTCCTGCTTGCACCCATGGAGGATGTGAGTGATCCTCCATTCCGGTATGTGTGCAAACAATATGGGGCCGATATGATGTATACGGAATTTATCTCTTCCGAAGGACTCATCCGGGATGCCGCCAAAAGCGTAAAAAAGCTTGATATTTTTGAATACGAAAGACCGATCGGAATCCAACTTTTCGGGAGCGATATAGACTCCATGCGGGAAGCCGGAAGAATTGCCGACAATGCCGGCCCTGATTTGATTGATATCAACTATGGCTGCCCGGTCAAAAATGTAGCTTGTAAAGGTGCCGGAGCTGCACTATTACAAGACATCCCCAAAATGGTGAGCATGACCTCGGAGATTGTCAAAATCGCCAACCGCCCTGTTACAGTAAAGACCCGTTTGGGATGGGATGATAAAACCCGGAATGTGGTTGAAGTAGCGGAACGGCTGCAAGACATAGGTATCAAAGCGTTGAGCATACATGGACGTACCCGATCGCAAATGTATAAGGGAGAAGCCGACTGGACCCTGATCGGGGAAATCAAAAACAACCCCCGTATCAACATCCCTATCTTCGGTAATGGTGATGTAAGCAGCCCCGAAAAAGCCAAATTGATGAAAGAGCGTTATGGCGTGGATGGAATCATGATTGGCCGCGCCAGTATCGGTTATCCATGGATATTCAAAGAGATTAAGCATTTTATGAAAACAGGGACACATTTGCCGGTGCCCCTTATAACCGACCGGGTAAAGGTGGCACTTATCCACCTCAACAAATCCATAGCCTGGAAAGGCCCCCGTCAGGGTATCATTGAAATGAGGACCCATTACACAAACTATTTCAGAGGCATTCCTAATTTCAAAGAACACCGCCTCAAGCTGGTTACTACCGACTCTTATTCTGAACTACTTGAGTTGCTTGAATCCATTCCAACCCTCTATTCCGAAACCCAGGTTTCGCAATAATTTTGGCTTGCCTGTAGTAAAGCATTTGACTATTTTGCCTGTCTATTCATATAACCCATGAACCGACTCCTCTGCTGCTTACTTGCTCTCTGCTTTCTCGGATCCGTTACAGCCCAGAATATGCACTTTTTCAGCATCCCGCTTAAAGGCACTTCCAATGTAGGCGCCATCAAAAACGATTGGAACCCCGTACTCCGCAATCTGGAAATGCCCTCTGTTATTCCCGGATCGGAAAAAGCAAAAGTAAAAGCCATTAAAGATAGTCTGGAGCTGATCTATTCAGTCAAGAAAGAATATAACCGGCAAATAGAAAATACCTCTTCTCCCGCTCCACTGATGAACCGTAATTTTCAGGGCAATGTATACAACTACAGTGTTCCGAATGATAATGAACTGGCCGTTTCTAACGGAGGCAAGATGGTATCGGTACAAAACTCCACCCTTTTTAAATACGACCTCAACACCAACGCAACCCTTGGCAGCCAAAGCCTCACCGCCTTTGCGACCATTCTTGCCAACCCGAATTTCAACTACGACCCAAAGGTTATCTATGACCCCGAAGCCGACCGCTTTATCTGTGTATTTCTGAACGGATCTACCGACTCCACCACCAGCATCACTGTTGCTTTTTCACAAACCGGCGACCCGAACGGCACCTGGAATTTCTATTCCCTTCCGGGCAATCCGCTTGCCAATCACCTCTGGACAGACTATCCTGCCCTGGCAGTAAGCGACAAAGAACTTTTTATTACTGTGAACCTGCTCCAGGATAATATGAGCTGGCAAACCGGCTGGGTACAAACCGTTATCTGGCAGATTAACAAACAAACAGGTTTTACCGGAGCCACACTCAGCTCGGTGCTTCATACCGGCATACAATTCAATGGCAGGGGCATCCGTAACCTGTGCCCGGTAAAAGGCGGCAGCTTTGTATACGGTCCCGGTATGTATTTTCTTTCCGATCGTAACCTGGATGCACATAACGATACCATCTTCCTGGTTCATGTAACCGATACCATTGGAGCCTCCGGGTTATCAGTAACAGAATCAGCGCTCATTTCCAATAAAGGGTATTATATGCCGCCCAATGCACATCAACCCGGTCCTACCATAACCAATACCATCGCTACCAACGATTCCAGAATCCTGGGTGCCTTTCAGGAAAACAATCAGATCCAGTTTGTTTGCAATACCCTTGATACGGCCCATGGAAAAACCGGAATCTATCACGGCACCATTCATAACCTGAGTACAACACCTGCTCTTACAGCTCATGTATTAGGCGACACCCTTTTGTATTATGGCTATCCGAATATTTCGTATACAGGTCTGGGTGCATCCGACAATTCTTCTATCATCAGTTTTGATCATTCTGCTCTTACCGTCGATCCCGGTTTTTCGGCCATAGCCTATGATGGAAATGGAAATTACTCTGCGCACACTGCCCTGAAAACAGGTGCAAGCTATATGAATATCATTACCGGTACACAACGCTGGGGCGATTACTCGGGCTCTCAACGCAAATACGATGAACCGGGTGTAGTTTGGGTAAATGGGTTGTATGGAAACAGCTCTCATCAAAACTCGACCTGGATTGCAGAACTCGCATTTTCTCCGGCGGGAATTGTGGAAGCTTCGAAACAAGCGCCTGCAGAACTCAGCCTCTACCCCAACCCCCTGAGTGAAACGATGGAGGTGAGCTTTGTTTTGCAGGAACACGCATACCTCTCTTTTGATGTATATAACATGCAGGGAAAACTGGTTAAAACACTTTTGCGAAACAAAGTCATGTCAGGAAATAATCTCTTCCGGTTTTCTATGGAGCCTCTGCCAGCAGGCACCTATATCCTCCAAATCAGCGACGGAAATAAACAGGTATTCAGTAAACGATTTGTGAAGAGCTGAGAAAATCAGAAAACCCTTAGTGATCAGGCAGGAATACGGATATGCTTACGGGTAAAGACCCTTACCGGATACCAGGCAGCAAGAAATCCGATAAGCATAACAAAGGCCAGGATGGCGATCAGATCAGATATCTGAATGGAGATCGGATAAGCCTTTACCACAAAGCCCTCTCCAAATTGTACCCAGCCGTAATGTATTTGCAGCATACAAATCACCACTCCCAATATCAGCCCTACAACCGATCCTAAGAAAGAAATCAGTAAGCCTTCGGTGAAAAATATTTTCCGGATCAACGACACATCGGCTCCCATACTGGACAAAGTTCCGATATCGTCTTTCTTTTCAATGATTAACATGGTAAGTGATCCGATAATATTAAAAGTGGCTATGATGAGCACAAATACCAATATCATAAAGGTCCACAACTTTTCCGACTGAAGGGTTTTGAAAAGTAGTTCGTTTTGCTGATATCGGTTACGAACAATAAAATTGTCGCCCATCAGTTCTTTTATTTCCTGCTGAACCGCTCGTTTATCGGCACCGGGTTTTAGTCCTATTTCAATAGCGGTAGCTGCGTTGGGCTGATTCAGAATTTTCCGGGCAAAGGCAAGCGACACAATCATGTATTTATAATCGAAATCATCGTTAATAGAAAAAGCTCCTGCCACCAACGCATTGCTTTTGTTAAAGGGTTCTTCCAGATTGGATGGATTCACACTCAGGTCGGCACCGCGACGCGGCACATATACTTTGACAGGAATATAACTGTTTTCGGTAGGGAGCTCCAAGCGTTGAGCCAAACCTCGTCCTAGTACGGTATAGGAAATACTGTCTCCGTCAAGCCTGAAATCACCTTTGCGCATGAGGGTATCAAACGAAGTCATTTCGCGATACGAAGGCCCTACCCCTTTCATGGTGGCAATAATTTGCCGGTCGTCATAATTCAGCAAGGCGTTTTCTTCCAGCACTTCCGAATAATGCGCCACCCCTTTCATGTGCGCTATCTTATTGAGATGAAAAGAATCCGTTTCAAATGTCTTTCCGGATTTAACGGTCACCTGTATATCGGTATTAAATGAGTTGTACAACGATTCAACCAGATCGGTCAATCCGTTCAGGGCACTGAGGATAATAACCAATGCGATGGTAACAACCGTTACACAGAATACCGAGATGAACGTAATTATATTAATCGCGTTATGCGATTTTTTAGAAACGAGATACCGCTTAGCAATAAAAAAAGGTAATTGCATGATCCGTTTTGAAACTTATTTCCAGGCTTTTACTATCAATCCGGTGCCTGTTTTATGCGTCTGTGCCGTATCAAGATAATTCAACAGGAAGGCAAAGGGATACGTGATGAGATAATAAAAAGGCAAAATAATGAAGAACAGTTTGCTTACCCCCAGCATTTGAATAGGGTATTTCATCGATAACCTCCAGGATATTTTACCAGGCGCACCGTATGAGTAGCGTGCTTCTACCTTTGTAAATCCGGCTGATTTAAGTTTTTCCTCTATCTCTTTGATGTTATATCCATCGCGTACATGTTCCTCAATAAAAGAAGTTTCTCCATCACCCTGCACATCCGACCCTCCCTGATCGGAAGGTGTTGAAATGAGGAGCATTCCTCCCGGCTTGAGCGAAGCACAGATATTTTTAAAAACAAGCACATCTTCCAGAATATGTTCCATCACATCAACGGAGAGTGCCAGATCATACTGATTATCCTGACGAAAACGGGTCAGATCGGCAACTTCAAAATGAACATGTTTCCGGCCTATGCTGCTAAAAAAGCGATTACAATCTTCCACCTGCTCCTGTTTCACATCAACAGCAAGGATATTCCAGTTCGGATTCAGTCCGGACAAATAAAAACTGTGCTGTCCGAAACCCGCTCCTGCATCCAGGATATTTATCTTATCTCCTTTACCAAGTCTCCACTTATTGAGTTCTTTATGCACATGCCATGCCCGCAGCAATAGTAAATCCAGCAGATGATAAAAAAGTTTGCGAAGGAAAGGGGAACGATTGAAAACATTTCCAAGACTGCGTTTGATCGGATCGTAATGCACTTGTTAGTTAGGATTTAGGGTTTAGGATTTAGGATTTGTGGAAATGGACAATTATAAATCCTAATTCCCAAATCCTAATTCCTAAATAGTTAACGTTCATTTTTTCAATAGCTCCTCAATATGTTGAGCATAATCAATAGAATCATCCAGAAAGAAAACGAGGTTTGGAACAATCCGGACCTGTTTTCCGATCAACACCCCCAGTGCTTTCCTGATTTCAAATGTCTTTGTCTTGATCTTTTGCAATACGGCTTCTTTATCCTTAACGGGAAAAAGACTGACATACACTTTGGCAATACCTAAATCAGGGCTAATACGGACCTGGGTAACGGTAATCATTACCTGACCGAACTGATTTTTGGCATCGCGCTGGAAATAGGTGCCCAACTCTTTCTGAACGAGACGGGAAACTTTTAGCTGTCGGGTTGAATCCATAACCGCAAAAATACGATTTCCGGGCAAATACTTCGTATCTATCTGAATACATGGCATATCAGGGGTTAACCATTTTTGGCAAAAAGCCTTCCTGCGGAAATATTATCTTTGCCTGAATGAAAAGCATTTTCGGGGTATTGAAATATGTCAGAGGCTATTGGAGCTATGGCATAGGGAATATCATAAGCAATCTCTTCTCTGTCATTTTTGGGGTATTTTCGTTGGTGATGATTATCCCTTTTCTTCAGTTACTGATCGAAGAAGGGGACACCCATTACCGGGAAATTGTAGCCAAAGGACAACCAGCCCTGGGCTTCAGTATTGATGCTCTTTCCGGTTATTTCAATTATGACCTGAGCTCGCTTATTCTCAACAAAGGCAGGGCCTATGCACTAATCAGTATTTGTGTAATTGGAGCCATTATCTTTCTTTTCAAAACACTGTTTCGTTACCTGGGCATGTATTTTCTGGCCCCTATCCGTAATGGAGTAGTACGCGATTTACGCAATACCATTTATTCCAAATCGCTGGAACTCCCTCTTTCTTATTATTCCAACGAACGTAAAGGCGATATCATGTCCCGCATCACATCCGATGTACAGGAAATCGAATGGTCGGTAATGGGATCTCTCGAAATGATTTTTCGCGATCCTATCAATATCATCATTCTGTTGGGAACCATTATTTATATAAGTCCACAGCTTACCTTATATGTCATTATCCTTCTTCCCATCAGTGCAGGTCTTATCTCCTTAATCGGAAAAAGCCTGAAGCGGTCCTCCGGCAAGGCAAAAGAAGAACTTGGAACCCTTTTCTCTATCATGGAAGAAACCCTGGGAGGGCTCCGTATTATCAAAGGTTTTAATGCCGAGAAAAAGATGGAAGGAAAATTTTCTTCTGTCAATAATCAGTATACCCGTGAAAGTATCAGCACCTACAGAAAGGTAGACCTGGCTTCCCCTGTAAGCGAATTTCTTGGGTCGGTTATCATGATGCTGGTCATGTATCTGGGAGGTGTGATGGTTTTCGGGCATCACCTGGACGGAAAACAGTTTATCTTTTATGTAATCACTTTTTCTCAAATCATCACCCCTGCCAAAACCCTTACCGGGGCCTATTCCAACGTACAAAAGGGGATTGCTTCTATGGAACGCATAAACCGGATCCTGAAAGCAGAGAACAGCATCAGGGAAAAACCAAATCCTCAACCGCTCAAAACGTTTAACAATGAAATTGAATACAAGAATGTATTCTTTGCTTATACGAAAGGAGATGAAGGGTATGTGCTTAAAAATATCAATCTAAAGATTGAAAAAGGTAAAACCATTGCAGTGGTAGGACAAAGCGGATCGGGCAAGACTACACTGGCCGATATGCTACCCCGGTTTTACGACACCGATCAGGGAGGTATCTTCATTGACGGACTTGATATACGCGAAACAAAGGTCACGGAACTGCGGAACTTATTGGGTATTGTGACCCAGGAAAGTATTCTCTTCAATGATACAGTGTTTAACAATATTGCTTTTGGGACTCCGGGCGCTGATCTGGAAAAAGTAATGGATGCCGCCCGTATTGCCAATGCACATGAATTCATCAGTCAGATGCCTGAAGGATATCAGACTAATATAGGTGACAGGGGTGGTAAGCTTTCCGGAGGACAGCGTCAACGTATCAGTATTGCACGGGCCGTACTTAAAAATCCGCCTATCCTAATTCTGGATGAAGCCACTTCCGCACTGGATACAGAATCGGAACGCCTGGTACAGGATGCGCTAAACAAGCTGATGCAGAACAGAACTTCGGTAGTAATTGCCCACCGCCTCTCCACTATTCAGCATGCGGATGAAATTATTGTCATGCAAAAGGGTGAAATCGTTGAAAGAGGCCGCCACAATGAACTATTGGAAAAAGGAGGTGTTTACAGGAAACTATATGATCTTCAAAGCTTTGCATAGGTTTAACAAGCATTTGTTCTTTACAGACTTCAAATAATAAGCTGCCTTTTCTCAGCTATATTTCTGAATTCTACGCATTTATGATACATTTGAACTAATAAAATCCAACAGATGAAAAAACTACTACTTTCTATGCTCGTACTTGGTACGGCAACAGTAATGAATGCACAAAGCCCTGTCGCTAACGGAGATATGGAAACATGGTCCTCCTCAGCCTTCAGCGAGCCTCAAGAACCAACGGGATGGGTGAGTGAAAACATCGTGTGTTCTCCTGCTCTGAAACCTGCCGATCCTGTATCCGTTACTAAATACACCTCCTCTCCTTTTTTACATACTGCTTCGGCACAAATTACTACGGTTGATATTTCAACCAGCACGAGCTGCCCTAGCTGCGGCAACCCGCTTCCTGGTTCCATTCCTGACACCATTGGTGTGCTTAGCCTTGGCACGATCGTTACTTCAGCCCCTTATATTATTCCGGGTGCTGCTTATACCAGCAAACCACAGACGTTCTCATTTGAATCTCAGTATACACCTGCAAACTTGCTTGATTCCGCTTATGTAGTGGTTCAGCTTTCAAAAAGTGTTTCCGGAGTACGTACGTTAATCGCTATGAATGCCCAGGAAATACCCCCTAGCTCTGTTTGGACAGCACATAGCTTCAGCTTAAACTACACCAATTATAGCCTTACACCGGATACCCTCTCTATTATCTTTACCTCCAGCTATAACCGCAAACATGCAGCTCCCGGAAGCACACTTTTAATTGATGCTCTTACCTTTACCGGCATCAACGGTATTCAGGAGTTTCAAAACCTCGTTAAATTCGACACCTACCCTAACCCATCTAATTCAGAGCTAAACCTGAATACCGATGCAGGAAAGGTTTCCCTGGTTAATATCTGCGATATGAGCGGCCGCACCATCGAAAGTCTGGCTATCACCTCCGATCATACTACAGTAAACACAAGCTCCTTTGCTGCCGGATTATATATCTATCATGCCGTAAACAAAGATGGCGTTGTTCAGGCCCGTGGCAAATTCAGCGTAACGAGATAGTTATTCAACCAAGCTTTTTGAAAAAGACCGCTTTAAAGCGGTCTTTTTTTGTTCTTTTTATTAACTGCCTGCAACTCTTGATTGATTGATGCGTTGAATACACAGGAATTATCTTCCTTTGTATGGTGAAAACCCTCCTCGGTATTTTGTTCTTTTCGTTTACGCTGGGTACCTGCCGCATGTGCCATCAGGAAACTCCTAAAACCGATCTGGTTGAAAAACCGGAAGAAATGGATGAGCATGTAAACAATCAGATTAAAAATCAGCTGCAAAATTCCGATACCGCCAAGCCCCTCCTTATCCAGGGATATAACATACCTGCTGTAAACATCCTGAGAAAAATATACAGCACTGAAAACTATGTAAGCTTCTGGACGCATTTCGGAAAACTGAATCAGCGTGCCGATACCTTTCTGCATGTATTAAAAAATGCACGTGAATACGGGCTTATTCCAAAAGATTATAAAGTTTCATTGATCGACAGCCTGCTCCGTATCTCTCACGATCCAAAAACAAACAAACTGAATGCCGTTAGCATGGCCCAAACGGATCTGCTGCTGACCGATGCTTTCATTGTATTTTCCGTTCATCTGAATAAAGGCAGGGTGAGAAAAGACACGATTTTGCCGGAACTGAAAATAAAAGAGTTCAGGCTTCGCTTTGACTCCCTGTTAACCGATGTACTGAAAAAAGGAAATTTCAGGGCCTGTTTCGATTCTTTGGAGCCGCATCAGGAGCAATACCTCTTGCTGAAAACGGAGCTGATGAAATTCAGGCAACGATGGGAGAAACATCCCTGGGATACGCTTCCGGCAATGGAACGCGATACGGCAGCCTTTTACAAGGCTTTGAAAAAAATGCTTGTTCAAACCGGAGATTACGATTCATTGGCTAAAGGAAACGACTCGGTGAAAATATCCAAAGCACTTAAAGGTTTTCAGAAAAGATATTATCTGGATGAAGACGGAAAGGTGGGAAAGAATACCATGCGGGTGCTGCATCTTACAGCAGAACAACGAATCCGTCAGATTGAGATGAATATGGAGCGCTGGAGACTGGAACCCGTAAAACTTCCAAAACGATATGTAATGATCAACATCCCCCAGTTTGAGTTAACTGTGATGGATGATGACACGTTGTATATGGAATCCAAAGTGGTGGTGGGGTTGCCTGAAAAGCCAACACCTTTGCTGGAAAGTATGATCCAGTATATTCTGCTATACCCTTACTGGAATGTCCCCAACAGTATTGCCACCAAAGAAATTCTGCCTGTATTGAAACGGGATACGAGCTATCTGCGCAAAAAGAATTTTGATGTTATTGATTGGAACGGGCAAATCGAGGATCAGAAAACCATTAACTGGAAACGGTATACAGAAAAATACCTCCCTTTCCGTTTCCGGCAACGGGAAGGTGAAGACAATTCACTGGGCATCATGAAATTTAACTTTAACAATAAATTCGGGGTTTATCTTCACGATACAAACTCCAAACGGTATTTCAAGAAAGATGTGCGGGCCCTTAGTCATGGTTGTATGCGTATTGAAAACTATATGGAGCTGGCCAAGTATCTCATAAAGCCCGACAGTGTTAAATATCCCGTTGATTCGCTTTTAACGGATATTCTTAAAGAACAGCAAAAACAGATTAATCTAAAAAAACAAGTTGCTATCTACACCAAATATTTCAGTGCTGTGGTGGACGAAGAAAAGGGGTTGATGCTGTTTACCGATATCTACCGCAAGGATGAGCAGATGGAGAAAGTGTTATATGGCAACTAATAAAGAAATTTATTGTGGGGATATCGTTTCAGATGCAGCTTACTCACCAATCCATATAGGCATTTCCGGAGTTCTTCCACATTTTCTTTCTGCATAGCCGATATAAACAGACAGGGCGTAGACAATTTACTCATCCAGCTTTTTTTGAGTTGTTCCAGGCTGTGATTTTTCTCCGTGGCCGGAGTCAGGTCGTCTTCTTCTTTGTGGATATATGTGAACGCATCTATCTTGTTAAACAGGAGTAAGGTTGGTTTATCATTAGCACCCAGCTCTTTCAGTGTTTCGTTTACCACATTCATCTGATCTTCAAAACGCGGGTGAGAAATATCCACCACATGAATCAGGATGTCCGCTTCTCTTACTTCATCCAGTGTAGATTTAAACGACTCCACCAGGTGATGGGGCAGCTTTCGGATAAACCCTACCGTATCGGAAAGCAGAAAAGGCAGATTTTCAATCACTACTTTCCGCACTGTGGTATCCAGGGTAGCAAACAGTTTATTCTCGGCAAACACATCCGATTTGCTTAACAGATTCATGATGGTTGATTTTCCCACATTGGTATATCCAACCAATGCCACCCGTATCATATCACCCCTGTTTTTACGCTGGGTACTCATTTGCCGGTCTATGATATGCAACTGATCTTTCAGTGCCGATATCTTATCGCGAACAATACGCCGGTCGGTTTCAATTTCCTTTTCCCCTGCTCCACCCCGGGTACCGGTACCGCCCCGCTGACGCTCCAGGTGGGTCCACATACCGGTAAGCCTCGGGAGCATATACTGATAAAAAGCCAGCTCTACCTGAGTTTTGGCATGTGCAGTGCGGGCCCGTTGTGCAAAAATATCCAGGATGAGCCTGTTCCGATCCAGCACTTTTTTCTGAAATGCCTTTTCTACATTTCGTTGTTGTGCAGGAGTCAGCTCATCATCAAACACCACCAGATCGATGTTGTTTTCCTTAATATATTTTTCAATTTCAATTACTTTTCCGGAACCGATAAATGTACTGGGATCGGGGTGATCCATTTTCTGAACAAAACGCTCTATAGGAGCAACACCGGCTGTCTCTGTCAAAAAAGCAAGCTCATCCAGGTATTCCTGAACAAGTTCAGCATCCTGTTTTCGATTGATAACGCCAATCAGAACGGCGCGTTCCAGCTTAGTGGATGTATCGTGAACTTTGGTCAAATCGTATGTATCCCGAATAAGGGATTATTTTTTCTGCTTGAATGACTGGATATAATTAACTACCGCATTAATTTCCTCCGAATTCAAATGATCGCCCACTCCGGGCATGCTTCCTTTTCCATCGGTAACAATGCCTTTCGCTTCCATAGCATCCATCGTAGATTTTGTTAAATCTGCCGCCCCGGCCTTGCCAGCCTTACCATCTGATCCATGACAAGCTACACAATTGTCAGTGAACAATTTCCCAGCACGGGCTACATTAAATCCATTCGGATCAACAGCGCCTTCAGGAGCCTTAGTCGTATCTGCACTGGGTCCTATCTTGGGTTCACTCACCTCAGTTGATGAGGAGCTCTTTTGTTTCTTACTCATCTCTGCCAATCCATAAGCAGCCACAATCAGCAGAAAAGCCAGAAGGGCCAGCCCTTTATTGTTTTTCTTAAACCCTACCACGGCAAGCGGAATAGATAAGGCTACTGCCACCAGCTTAATGATCAGCAAGCTCTTTATCTCCGGTATCTGGGTAATGAGATAAATACCGGTAACCAGAAAAAGAACACTGATGATCATTTCCGGCACTTTGGTAATCTTCTTTACTTTTTCCAGCCCGGCCGATTTATTCAACAAAAGCAGAGTCGTTTTGATCAGATAGATCAATAAAAAGAGGTTTACAGAAATAACGTGGGTCCAGTAGATGGCTTTAAACATGGGTTATGGTTTTTTATCCGCTCAAAAATACTAAAAATATGCTCCTTATGCCGCTCATCCCAAGTCTGTACCTTATTATCAAAAAAAATCTACTTTTGCCCGGATGGGTGCCATCTCCCATTATTTTGTCTGATAATATGAAAAAACTAACGCTGCTTTTCTTTTTAGGCACCTGTCTGGCAAGCCAGGCTCAGGAAACATTTCCTGTTAACGGGCCTTTTAATAAAACCCATACCTACTATGCATTTACACATGCACAGCTGGTAGTGGACTACCAGACTGTTATTGCGGACGCAACCCTTCTTATCAAAGACGGGATCATTGTGGAAGCCGGAACATCTGTAACAATCCCCAAGGGAGCCGTTGTAAGTGATATGACTGGTAAATCAATCTATCCTTCTTTTATTGATGCCTATACTACCTATGGAATTCCGGAACCGGACAAAAGCCGTAAATCGTTTGGAATGCCTCAGTATGAAAGCTCCAAAAAGGGTGCTTATAACTGGAATCAGGCTATCCGGCCGGAAACCGATGCAGTAAATATGTTTAATGCCGATTCAAAAGCAGCTGATGAACTCCGAAAAATGGGCTTTGGCGCCGCCCTTTCTCTTCAAAAAGATGGCATAGCCCGGGGATCTGCTGTTTTTGTATTCCTGGGTGATGGACCCGATCAGGAACAGGTAATAAAAGAAAAAGCCGCCGCTTGTTACTCATTCGACAAAGGAACCTCTACCCAAAACAATCCCGAATCGCTGATGGGTGCCATTGCCCTGCTAAGACAAACCTATTACGACGCTACCTGGTATGCTCAGGTTAAAAACAGAAAAGAAACCAATATCAGTCTTGAAGCCTTCAACAATCTTCAGTCCCTCCCACAGGTATTTGAATCCAACGACAAATTAAATGACTTACGAGCCGATAAAATAGGCAAGGAGTTTCAGGTAAAATATATTATCAAAGGAGCCGGTAATGAATATCAACGCCTGGATGATATACAAGCCACCTTTGATAAGTTTATCCTGCCCCTCAATTTCCCTATGGCTTATGATGTGGAAGATCCTTATGATGCTTCTCTGGTATCACTTACCGAATTGAAACATTGGGAAATGGCCCCCCTCAATCCCGGAGCCTTTGCCAAAAGAGGTATTTCTTTTGCACTTACCACATCGGATCTGAAAGACAAAAAAGACTTCTGGAAAAATCTTCGCAAAGCCATTGAATACGGACTGGATGAAAAAAATGCACTAAAAGCATTGACTGCTGTTCCTGCAGAAATGCTGGGGCTCTCGGACAAACTCGGAGCACTTAAGCCTGGAATGAAAGCCGATTTCCTGATTACGTCCGGAAATATTTTTGATGAGAAAAGTATTCTGTTTGAAAACTGGGTAGATGGTCGCCCTTACATTATTACCAACCGGAATATTGCCGATTTGCGCGGCACATTTGATCTGAAAGCGGGAGATCATACTTACAAACTTAAAATCAGCGGAGAGCAGGACAAACCAAAAGGACAACTCTATCTGACAGACACCATGAAAGTAAATGCGTCTGTGATAGAAAAAGGAAACAGCGTGTCCATATCCTGGGAAGTTAAAAGTCAGGGTACAACCCGGCTGGGAGGAAATATTGTAACGAGTCCGCTTTCTATGTCAGGAAATGGCCAACAGCCTGATGGCACCTGGATGCAATGGACTGCTACCTTGCAGGAAGCCTTTAAACCCGAACCGGTTAAAAAAGATACGGTTAAAAAGGTGTTGCCAAAAATAGAAGATGTTATTTACCCTTTCTGTGCCTATGGACGCAAAGCCGACACCCGCGACGTAGGGGAGAAAGCAACAGACAAAGCGAAGGATATATACAAAGAGGCGCGCAACAAACCGGTAGATCATTATGAAGGTATTCTGATTAAAAATGTAACGGTATGGACGAATGAAGCGGAAGGTATTCAAACAAACAAATGCGTTTATATCACCGGTGACAAAATTGTACGCATAGCCGACAAGATAGATGTTCCTAATCTGGCTCTTGTGAAAGTGATTGACGGCAGTGGTAAATACCTCACACCGGGTATCATTGACGAACACTCTCATATAGCAATCAGCAATGGGGTAAACGAAGGTTCTCAGGCATCAAGCGCCGAAGTAAGGATCGGAGATGTGGTGAATTCGGAAGATATCAATATCTACCGGCAGCTGGCAGGAGGCGTTACCGCAGCTCAGCTGCTTCATGGATCGGCCAACCCGATCGGAGGCCAATCGGCTCTCATCAAGCTTCGTTGGGGCAAAGCTCCCGAGGAGCTTAAAATTAAAAATGCCGACGGGTTCATCAAATTTGCGCTGGGTGAAAATGTGAAACAAAGCAACTGGGGAGATTTTAATGTGATCCGTTATCCTCAAACACGTATGGGTGTTGAACAGGTATTTGCCGATTGCTTTATAAGAGCCCGTGAGTATGATCAGAAGATGAAAGCTTATGCCGGTCAATCAGAAAAGGACAGGATTAAAAACGGCGGTCCGCGCCGCGATCTGGAGCTGGATGCTCTGGCAGAGATACTGAACAAAAAACGTTTTATTACCTGTCACTCCTATGTACAGAGTGAAGTGAATATGCTGATGCGCCTGGGCGACTCGCTTGGTTTTAAGGTAAACACGTTCACCCATATATTGGAAGGGTATAAAGTAGCCGACAAAATGAAAGCACGCAATATAGGAGCCTCTACTTTCTCCGACTGGTGGGCTTATAAAATGGAAGTAAAGGATGCTATCCCTTACAATGGTGCCATCCTATATAATGCCGGTTTGGTGGTAGCTTATAATTCCGATGATGCTGAAATGGCCCGCCGTCTGAATCAGGAAGCTGCAAAAGCCGTCAAATATGGCAATGTTCCGGAAACAGAAGCTTTTAAATTCGTAACCCTCAATCCGGCTAAGCTCCTTCATCTGGATAACAAAATGGGAAGTATAAAAGTGGGCAAGGATGCTGATGTGGTGCTATGGTCCGACAATCCGCTTTCAGTATATGCCAAAGCTGAAAAAACTATTATTGATGGTATTATCTATTACGATATGGATGAAGACAAACAAATGCAGGAAGATTTGCTGAGAGAGCGGGCACGCATTATCCAGGAAATGATTCGTGAAAAAAACGGAGGAGCCCCTGTCAGCAAACCCCGTCCTAAACGGCCTCATCTTTACACATGTGATGATATCAGCTCCGATTATATGACGGAATAAGGACCCATTATCACAAGCCTGTTCAAATATTGCATTTAATTAATAATAGAACAACCTGTTCAACCGTACTAAAATAAATTATCCATGCACAGTCATTCTCCGTTTCAAGGACTTAACAAATGCTATGCAAGCAGCCTGTTCTTACTCTGCCTGTCACTTTTTTCTTCTTTACTACAAGGCCAGAATCCCTATCCGGCAGCAGCGCAAAGCAAAAGCATTCTGATCCTGAATGGTACCGCTCATTTGGGTAACGGACAGGTAATAGAAAATGCAGCCATCGGTTTCAGAAACGGTAAGATAGATCTGGTGGCCGATGCTACTACCATCAAACTGGCAGCAAATGCTTATGACACAACCATCAGCGCAGTGGGCAAACAAATTTATCCGGGGTTCATTGCACCCAATACCACCATCGGTCTTATCGAGATTGAAGCCGTCAGGGCTACTGTTGATGACCGGGAAACAGGTGCCATCAATCCCAATGTACGTGCGCTGACTACTTTTAATTCGGATTCCAAAATAATTCCGACGATGCGTACCAATGGTGTGTTGATGGCCCAGATAGCTCCTCATGGAGGCTTATTAGCAGGCACCTCTTCTGTTATGGAAATGGATGGGTGGAACTGGGAAGACATGGCTTACCGCACTGATGATGGTGTATACATGTCCTGGCCCAAACAACAAAGCCGCACGTATACAGATGACGGACCGGGGCCGCTCATGCCCAATAATGATTTCAGCAAACAGGTAGTGGATCTTCAAAAGTTTTTTACCGATGCAAAAGCATATTGTCAAAGTGAGAAGAATGAAGAAAAAAATATCCGGTTTGAAGCGTTGAGAAATATATTCAATGGAACTGAAAATTTATATATCCGGGCCGATAATGTGAAAGAGATTACCGAATCCATCGATTTTGCCAATGCTTATGGCATCAAAAACATCACCCTCGTGGGGGCGATGGATTCGTGGATGGTAACTCCTTTGCTGAAATCTAATCAGGTAAAAGTTATTCTGGGCCGGGTGCATAGTCTTCCCGACAAAAATGATGATGCCGTGGATCTTCCTTTCCGTGTACCCTTTTTACTTCATCAGGCAGGGATTGTTTATTGTCTGTGTCAGGAAGGTGATCAGGAATATCATCAGAACCGGAACCTTCCTTTTAATGCAGGAACTACTGCAGCTTATGGATTAAGCAAAGAAGAGGCGCTGAGCTCTATTACACTTAATGCCGCTAAAATTCTGGGTATCGACAAAACGACCGGCTCCCTGGAACCCGGTAAAGATGCTACCTTATTTATCTCCGGTGGCGATGCCCTTGATATGCGTACCAATCAGGTTCAGGCTGCATTTATACGCGGCAAAAAACTGGATATGAATAACGAACAAAAAGCGTTGTACGAACGATATAAAAAGAAATACGGGCAATAGTTTTCTGCTTACCCTTATTTACCGGTATGAAAATCCTTGAGATAGCTGGGAACAAAATAGGCTATATCTTCTCTTTGTCCTGCCTGGAAGGCTTTCTCTGAAAGGTCAATCATAAACTGAGCGGAAGGCTCCAGATGATCTACAAACACTGCATTAGGGTGATGAATCAGTTCTTTGCACTTCGCTGCCCCATCACCAAAAAACATAATTTTCTGCCGGTCCAGCTCAGCCTTGAATGAATTGATGTCTATAATAACAGCTCCCGGAGCCATTACTTCGCTCCCTTTATCATCATACAAAGCACAATATACTTCCATGCGCCTGGCATCCAGCATAGGACAATAAAGACCTGTATGTTGCACCTGCTGCTTACACCCTGCCGTAAGGGCTTCCAATGTTCCGATTGCAATAAGGGGCTTTTCAAGTGCATAACAAAGTCCTTTGGCAACAGAAACGCCTATTCTAAGACCGGTATAAGAACCCGGTCCTTTGCTCACGGCCACTGCATCGATATCCTTTAATTGAATACCTGCAGTATCAAAAACGGATTGAATAAACAGGGTAAGATTCTCGGCGTGTGTATATTCTCCTCCCTGCTCCTTCAATGCAAGCAGTTTCCCTGCCGAAGAAAGGGCAACGGAACACATGCGTGTAGAGGTTTCAAGATTAAGGATAATCGGCATAGAGGTACCGGATCAGGAAATTGAAAAGGAAAGACAGCAACTGGTCCTACTTCTCTTTGTTTTTGTACAACATCTCTTTTTCTACTTTTTTCACTTTCGAGCCGTCTTTCAGCGTTTTGGATATAGCCGTATAAGGGGCGGATACCACCTGATCACCTTCTTTAAGACCATCCAGTATCTGAAAATAATTGGCATCCTGAATACCTGTTTTTACTTTTCGCAATTGTACTTTGCCGTTATTAAAAACAAATACGCATTCCTTTGGCTTTAGCTCATCCAGTGTTTTCTTTTCTTCTTTATTTTTCTCGTCCTTTACTACCAACTCCTCATCGTCATTGTTCTGCTTCTTCTTGTCTTTGCCTGTTTCGGCACTATCGCTGCGGGTAGTAACAGATTGAATAGGAACAGAAAGCACATGTTTCTCTGATTTGGTACGTATGTCAACGGTAGCCGACATACCCGTACGGAACGGTGACAAATGAGGGTTCCGTGCATCCATCAGATCCTGATAAGAAACAGACAGGATCCTTATTTTCACAGTAAAATTGGTTACCTGATCGGTGGATACACCGGTGGTGTTTGCAGAATTGGCAACCTCTGTTACAATTCCCTTGAATTTCCGGCTGTGATAAGCATCCACTTCAATATCTGCTGTATCTGCATTGTGGATCCTTACAATGTCATTTTCATTTACATCTACGTTTACTTCCATCGCATTCAAATCAGCAATAGTCATCATTTCCGTACCAGCCATCTGCGATGTCCCCACCACACGTTCTCCTTTTTCAACGTTGAGCTTGGTAATGGTACCTGAAACAGGTGAATAAATATTAGTCTTAGCCAGATTATCCGTTGCTTCTTTCAAAGAGGCTTCGCTGCTCTTAACGGTAAACTCAGCGGCGCGTACATTCTCTTCCGAAGCCTCCACATCTGCTTTTGCTCCTTCGTATGATGCTTTGGCGGCATCAAAATCAGACTGGGAAATCGTTTGTTGATCAAACAACTTTTTATTTCTTACATAAACAGATTCCAGATTAGCTTCACTTGCCTGACTCTGTAAAAGCCGCGCTTTGGAATTCTCCAGCTGGGCCCTGGACATGTTTACAGATGCAGCCATTCTGTCAACAGTGGACTGATAAATAACCGGATTAATCCGTACCAGCAAATCGCCTTTTTGAACCTTGGCTCCTTCCTTGAAAGGAAGCTCTACAATTTCACCCGATACATCGGAGCTTATTTTGACACCTACTTCAGGCTGTACTTTTCCATTGGCCGAAACGGTTTCCGTAATATCCCTGTTCGCGGCTTTCTCCAGTACCACATCTGTGGTGATCCCTGCGCTGGATGTAAAAAGGATCAGCAGTACGATTATTGCCAATGCGGGAATCCCGACATACAACAACAGTTTTTTGGTATTCATATGCTTTTATAATGTGAGGGGTTTGCCCTGGTAAAAATCAAGCACCTTGACCTTAAATATATAGTCGTATTTGGCCTGAAGTAAGTCGGATTCAGCTTTAACCAGCTTATTTTTTGCATCATCGTATTCAAAAGAATTAAGCAGGCCCACATTAAATTTCTGATCTGCATATTTGAATGATTCCTTGTTGGCGTCCACTGCTTTCATCGTTGCCTGATATTTAATCAACGCAGCATGTGCATCGGCATAGGCCTGTTGAATGGTTTTGCGAAGCTGTAGTTTCTGAATTTGCAGATTCAGATCTGCATTTTGCAGCTGTAGTTTAGCTTTCTCAATGTTGGTATGCGTTTGCCACCCATTGAATATCGGAATACTAAGATTCAAACCTATACTTCTGTTAAAATTGGAAGTGAGCTGATCGTTGAAAGGTGTAACCTTTGTTTGTGCCGAATAAATTGGAGTCAATACCTGCTGGGCGCCAGTGGTAATTTCCCCGTTAGGATAATAACCTGTAATAGTGGGTATACCCGCCAGTTGCTCATCAGCTCCTGAATAACCTGTTCCGATAGCTGCATTTAAAGAAAGACGGGGAGCAATACCTCCCTTTGCAATCTTAAGCTGCATCTCGTAGCTTTTGAGTTTGTATTCGGCGCTTTTTACTATCGGTTGTCCTTGCAATGCAGCTGTATATATTTGTGTGGCGCTCATGGTGAGCAATGATTCCGATGGAACACCCAGATCGGGCTTTACAATACTAAACGATCCGACGCTGTCCAGGTCAAGCAGCTGTACCAGGCTCAAGTAAGAAAGATCAACCTGGTTCTGAGCATTCGATTCTGACAGTTCGTCGGTTGCCAGCTGAGCAAGGAGCTGTAAAAGATTACCCCGGGCCTGTGCTCCGGCATCCACCAGCTTGCGTGTCCTTTCAACCTGGATCTGTGAAATCCCAACCTGGTTATGTGCCACAGCAAGTAACTCATCATTAAACAGAATCTGGAGATATGCATTGGCAATATTCAGGGAAATATCATTTTTCATTTTGTCGACATCCTCTTTGCTCGACAACAAATCATACTGTCCTTGTTTAATCGTATTGATTTTTTGCATTCCATTGTATAGAACCACACCGCTGCTCAATGAAAAGTTTTCGGACAAAACAAGATTCGTGGCAAACTCGTTTGTGTAAAGGTCTATCGTGCGGCCAAAATTATAATTGTGTGCTGCATTCCCGTTAAGGGTAGGAAGAAGGTTGGCCCTGTATTGGGTCAATGACACCTCATTGGTTTCGCGGGTTATCTCCGTTTGCCGTACCTGAAGATTATTCTTCACGGCATAATCAATACACTGCTGCAACGACCAGGGTGTACCCGTTGTTTGAGCAGTAAAAAGCAGGGGAAGAAAAAGAAAACCAATTAAAAACAGTCGAAAACAAATAACTTTTGCCATTATTTTAATAATAAAAACGATCAAATGTACGGATTCCGGTCGTATTTGAGCATCTCCCATCAATTACCTGATTTGAAATGGTATAAACGGTCTTTTGACCCTGTCAAGCGGTCGTTTTTTTTAACAGAAATGCCGGAATTGATATCTTTGAAATAAAATTAACGTCATGAAACAACTTTTCCTCCTGCCCTTATTAGGGGTACTCCTGATTTGTAATCCTGCTTTGGCGCAGAATGGAGTAATTTTTCAATACAAAATCAACTCCAGCGAAGGCGGAACAGGTACTGTTAAAGGCTATTATGCCGATGGCAGCTTCCGTTCGGAAGTGGCTATAACAATGCCTCAGATGCCCAACGGTGGCATTAATATGGTGAGCTTTGTCCAAAAGGATAAACCTACTACCAGTATCCAGCTTAATGACAAAAATAAAACCTATACCGAGCGTGAAATAAAAGAACGCCCTGATACTTCAAAAGGTGCGGAGGCTACTGTCAAAATTCTGGGGAATGAAAAAATAGGAAAATACAATTGTATTCATTCACAGGTAACACAGAATAATCATGTTTCTGAATTCTGGATGACCCGTGAAATTCCTGAATATGAAAAATACAGCTCTGTTCACCGCGGAAGTCGCTATATGGGACGGGGCAATACCATGGCAGCACTTAAAAATGCCAATGCCGATGGGTTTTTGGTTAAGACTTTTTCAAAAGATATGAGAGGGGTTGAAACCAGTGTGGAACTTGAAAGCTTTGAGAGCGGTACCGTTAGCGCTGACAAATTTGTTATCCCTGATGGGTATACCAAAGCAGCTGCCCCTGAAAAAGGAGCCGGTGCCGGACCTGGTGGTGTGGATTATAACAAGCTCAAGGATATGACTCCTGAGGAGCGTCAGAAATTTATCGATAACCTTAAGAAACAACAGGGAGGCGGCAACTAAGTATTTTGAGAACCTGTTTTGATAACACGATGCCAGCTGCGTGGAGAGATCTGTGACTCTATTTAAACGTTTTTTATGGATATATTAATTATCGGTTCCGGAGGAAGGGAGCATGCTTTTGCCTGGAAAATTGCTCAAAGTCCGCGCCTTGGTAAACTTTTTATTGCGCCCGGAAATTCAGGAACAGCTTTGTGCGGAACAAATGTGAATATCTCCCCGCTTGATTTTGAAAAAATAGGAGCCTTTGTCCTGGCTAACCATATTGACATGGTGGTAGTAGGACCGGAAGATCCTTTGGTAAAAGGAATCTATGATTATTTCCAGTCATCGGAGCTTTTAAAAAAAGTTCCGGTGATTGGTCCTTGTAAGGCGGGTGCCCAGCTGGAAGGAAGTAAGGATTTCTCCAAACAGTTTATGCTTCGGCATCAGATTCCTACGGCAGCATATAAAACCTTTAGTCGCACTACTCTTAACGAGGGACTTAAATTCCTGGAAACACTTTCTCCTCCTTATGTATTAAAAGCCGATGGACTTGCTGCCGGCAAAGGAGTCGTAATTCCCTCAACATTGGAAGATGCAAAAGCGGAATTGACCGCTATGCTTGCCGATGCAAAGTTTGGTGCAGCCAGCGCCCAGGTGGTGGTTGAAGAATTTCTGAATGGGATAGAATTATCGGTCTTTGTACTGAGCGATGGAATTTCCTATAAAGTGCTCCCTTCGGCAAAAGATTATAAACGTATCGGAGAAGGTGATCAGGGACTTAATACCGGAGGCATGGGAGCTGTATCACCCGTGCCATTTGCTGATGCTGCTTTTCTCGAAAAGGTGGAAAAAAGAATTATTATTCCAACGATTGATGGACTTAAAAAAGACGGTATTGATTACCGGGGCTTTATTTTCATCGGGCTTATGAATTGCAATGGCGATCCCTATGTCATTGAATACAATTGCCGTATGGGTGATCCTGAAACGGAAACCGTGTTACCTCGTATACAAAGCGACTTAATCGATCTGTTTGAAGGGGTAGCCTCCCAAACACTGGACCGCTGTAACTATAGTACGGATCCCAGAACTGCGGTTACTGTGATGCTGGTAGCAGGAGGTTATCCAGGTGATTACCAAAAAGGAGATGTTATAAACGGAGTGGAACAAATAAGCGGCAGCCTGGTTTTTCATGCAGGTACTACAAATTCAGGCAGTGAGGTAGTAACCAACGGCGGACGGGTGCTGGCCATTACATCACTGGGAGAAAGCATTTCGCAAGCAAGCAGCCTCTCTGTAAAAAATGCAGAAAAGATTACCTATACAGGCAAATACTACAGGAAAGATATAGGAAAAGATCTGGAAACATTATCGTTTCCGGTAAAGTAGGAAAAGCCGAAACGTTACTTGAGGGTACCGTTCTTTTCCGCTTCTTTGTTATACCTACCCTGAACATAAATCCAGGCAGCAACACCAACAAAGAGGATGAAAATAAAGATTTTGTTCGGACTGATATGATGATATAACCATCTCCAAAGATC
>Ga0206962_1033_pt1 | contig 55915 bp, 57 predicted proteins | sample Alteio_BWOrgHeat_27_FD_153241 | JGI IMG/M metagenome (GOLD analysis project Ga0206962, IMG submission 153241) | Enriched cells from forest soil in Barre Woods Harvard Forest LTER site, Petersham, Massachusetts, United States -... | ecosystem: Environmental > Terrestrial > Soil > Temperate forest >...
ATCGGGCGGAATAAGCCGGAGCGCTCCAGATCGGCGGCGACTACGCCGGAAATATCGCGACCAAGTTGCGCGGCATTGGAATCATCCGATTGCAGATCGTAAACAGCAATAGGCATCGGGGCAATATTGCCTTTGGTAATATCGATATGCAAAGCAGCTTGTGCGGATGCTGCCAAAAGCAATGTGGCGAGAGTTACCAAAAGTCCCGAAAATTTCATTTTCATAATTATTCCTTGAGAAGTAATTTTATAGGTTTTTCTATAATGGTTCTAATCCAACCGCATTGCAGGTCAAGAGCGGATTATCAATTTTCTGAATTAGTTTTCTATGTGGAAAATATATTTAGCAGTTTAGGCAATTAGGCAAATTGTGTTTTTTGCTCAGGCCAGTGCATTGCCAGCGCAATTTTCTTACGCAACATTTTCTGCACCGACTCAATTTGTGTTTCAAGTTCGCTGGTTATATGACCTATCAGATCAATCCCGTGCAGGCTTTTTTCAAACACTTTTTCTTTTAATATCCATTCTGGATTCGCCAGAATTTCATTCCTGCGGGCTTTTACATCGCGCAAAATATTCGCAATTTCCTTGCGTTCCTCTTCAAGATACCGAGCAAGCTGTGTGTTATCATTTATAAATTTACAGGTATGCTCAATAGACATCTGCCACAATTTACCCAGATTGTTCTCGTCGTAGGCTTTTATGATTTTAATGATGTGGGTAGAATCATGTGCATGATTATTATCCGGATGGTATGCTTTTATGAGCTTGCGATAGAGTGCTTTTATCTGGTGTTCAATGGCGCAGTTTTTAGTAGGCGCAGCAATATCATGATTTTTTGTAAAGGGATGCCGGACCAAACGGCAGCGCATTATTTCAAGTTTTTCGCATAACGGCACTACGCGTGGATAATAATCGGCAAGAAAAGCCTCAAGCTCCCGTTCCATGGAATATACTCCACGCCACGTAGTATCCAGCTCATTTAGTTCGTTTTTTATAAGGGTGAAAGCTGCAGAGACCCCATTTGGAGGTTGTAGATGCGGTGTATTTGAGCGCCTGTCGTATGCCTGCATGCGGCATTTTATAAACTATATGTAGCATAAAATCCAGCAAAAACATCTATTGGTTGTATTTATAAATCTGATTTGTCGTAATAAAATCTTAACGGTTATCTGTTATATTGTCAGGATACTAATCAACAAAAGATGCAAATTATGAAAATAGATTTTGAACATAAAAGGGGATGGGACACTGCTAATTGCAGTATTGATGTAAAAGAAGATGGCGGCATCACTTTAACCTCAAACATTCTTATTCATAATTATGTGGTAGAATTTGATAAGAATTTTCTGATTACTACTATAAAAAGAACGGGAGTTAATGAAAAGGATGGGCTTAATTATACGGAAAAATACGGAGAAAGAATGGCTAACAAAAAACCGATCATAGTAAAAACCTATACCAACAGTGATAATGAAATACTTTATGCAACTGGTCGGAGTCCCGATCTGCAAGAATATGACAAGAAAAGATTTGCGATAACACCCGGAGGATTAGGTAATCAGTATGCTATACTTGAAGCAGGCCTAAAAAGCTTGCCGGAGGGAGAGCAAAAAACAGAATTACTTGCAGGCTTTAAAAAAGCGGCAAGGGAAATGGGATATAGGGCTAAGCAAATAAATTATATTAAGAGTCACTGAAAGGCACTTCAATGCAGGCGAACTTTAAATATATAATTAATAAAACAGAATTTGATTGCAGTTTATCTACTGCGTATGATGGAATTATACTTCAATTAACTAACGAGAAAGATAATAATTTAGTTCAGGAAATGAAATTTGACGCGCAAACATTCCTGCCACTTTCTTTTGCACAAGATTCTAAAAATACCCGTCGGCAATATACTGCGGAGATGAAAGATAGGACCGACGATAAATATACTTTGCTTAAAATCATTAAGACAAGCGGCGATGCTTACATGCAGCCCGTGGGACATAATAGCAAATATGAAAAAATTAAATTAGCGCGCGATAAAGATTTTATAGATTTCTACCAAGCGTTGGAGTTTGGCATACATGCTTTGGAGCCCAAACCAGAAAAATTAATTCTTAAGGAAAACTTTTACGAAATGACAGCAAAGCTAGGCTATAAACCACAAATAACTAGTAATAAATACAGATATTAAACGGATTCGATTTCCGTCAAAGGCCAGCGCGCGCGGGCTTCGATGGAAAGTGAATCGGTGAATCCCAGTTTCAGTCGCTCTATTCCTGCCCAGGCAATCATCGCGGCGTTATCCGTGCAGAGTTTTATTGGCGGCGCAACGAGTGTAAAATCATGCTTTGCTGTCACCACTTCCAACGATTTGCGTAAATACTGATTTGCGGCAACACCCCCTGCAACTACCAGTGTTTTGGAAGCATATTTTTTTGCAAAAAGCGTGAAGGCATTTTGCATTCGGTCTTTTACTACTTCGCTCACCGTATATTGAAACGAAGCGCAAATATCGCGCATATCCTGCGCAGCAATTTTATTATCTATTGCAATTTCCTGCGCGACGAGCCGTACGGCAGTTTTAAGGCCTGAGAAAGAAAAATCACAACCTTCGCGGCCCTTTAAAGGCATCGGAAAATGATGGCGCAATGGGTCACCACTTTTTGCCTGTTCTTCTACCTGCACACCGCCGGGATAGCCGAGCCCCAGCATCTTTGCGGTTTTGTCGAATGCTTCGCCAAGCGCATCATCCAGTGTGGTGCCAAGCTTCACATATTTGCCGACACCTTCTACTGCCATCACCAGGCAATGCCCGCCGGAGATCAGCAGCAGCAGGTAAGGAAATTCGACCTTATCAGTCAAGCGCACGGTAAGTGCGTGACCTTCCAAATGATTCACCGCGATGAATGGTTTTTTAAGCGCCGAGGCAAATGCTTTGCCTGCCATCGTGCCGACAATGACTCCGCCAATAAGCCCTGGGCCTGTAGTTGCCGCAATCCCGTCAATATCATTCCATGTGCAGCCAGATTCTTTGAGTGCGAGGGTTACGACTCTGTCCATATTAGTAATATGCGCGCGCGCGGCAATCTCCGGCACCACTCCGCCAAAAGGCTTGTGTTCTAAAGTTTGAGAGACCACAATATTGGAAAGGATTTTGCGCTCATCCGTCACGATGCTCGCCGCCGTTTCGTCACAACTTGATTCTATTCCGAGTATTATCATATAAGCATCAACGTAAATTTTAGTAGATAATGCGCAAATAAGGTAGTTAAACAAGAAATATATGAAAGAATTACAGATAATAAAAATTGCAACCCGCAAAAGTAAGCTGGCGTTGGTGCAGGCAGAACTCGTAAAAAACAGGCTTATGGCGGTATTCCCTGCCATTGCTGTCGAGATTATTCCTATGAGCACGACGGGCGACGAAAACACCGATCGATCGCTTTCGGAAATTGGTGGTAAAGGGCTTTTTACCAAAGAACTCGAAGAAGAACTTCTCTCTGGCACATTTGATATTGCGGTGCATTCCTTGAAAGATATGGAAACCAAATTGCCGCAAGGTTTGGTAATAAGCAGCGTGTTGGAACGGGAAGATCCGCGTGATGCGCTCATTGCTTCGGAGGGTAAAACTATCGCTACTTTAGAAAAGGGTGCGCGTGTTGGTACTTCTTCCATGCGGCGCTCTGCACAGCTTAAAATTATACGCCCTGATTTGGAAATCATGCCATTTCGCGGCAATGTGACTACCCGAATTGAAAAACTGAAAAAGGGCGAAGTAGTAGCGACTTTGCTGGCTGTGGCAGGACTCAAGCGGTTGGGAATGGAAAATGAAGCGACGGAAATTTTAGACACAGAGAATTTTATTCCGGCGGTAGGGCAGGGCATCATCGCGATTGAGTGCCGCGAAGATAATTACGATTTACGCGCGATGCTTGCGGGAATAAATCATGCGCCCACACTCTATGCCAGCATCGCCGAGCGCAGTATGTTGGCGCGTCTTGATGGATCGTGCAGAACACCTATTGCCGGTTACGCGCGATTTGAAGACGGAAAACTCCGTCTTGATGCGATGGTGGCAAACTTAGATGGCACTCGCCATGTAAAAGCCACAAAAACGGGTGACGCGGAAAAGGCGCAGGCAATGGGTGAAGAACTTGCCGAAGAATTGCTCGCAAATGGCGGCAGAGAATGCCTCACAAAATAAAAAATATTCTCATCACGCGTCCCAAAGAAGATGCTGAAGTGCTGGCGGCTGCTTTGCAGGAAATGGGTTTTAACCCTATCATTGAGCCGCTACTTACTATTGAGCCGATTTATAAAGATAAAAAACTGCTGGAGTCACTGCTTGCCAAAAACCCGCAAGCAGTACTCATCACCAGTAAATATGCGGTGGTTGCACTCGCACATATGACAGCGTTGCGCAATATTTCCATACTTACCAGCGGCGAAACTACTGCGGCATGTGCAAGAGAAGCGGGCTTTAAAAATGTAGCCTCAGTCAATGATACTGCCCGGGTGCTTGTGGAGTATATTTTGAAACATTTTGAGCCAAAAAATGGCAGTATATTATATGTGCGTGGGGCAGAGGTTACCGAGGACATTGAAGGGCAGCTTTCTGAAAAAGATTTTAGTATTGAGTCGGTTATTGTGTATAATGCCCGCCCGGCCTCAGAATTTTCAGGCAATCTCATTGAAAAAATCAATCGTGGAGGTGTGGACGCAGTCGTATTTTTCTCGCAAAACACTGCAAATACCTATATAAAACACGCTGTAGCCAATCAGCTTGCGGGTGCGCATCAGAATATGATTGCCATTTGCTTAAGTGAAGCTATAGCAGGTACCATCAGACAATTACCATGGAAAGATATTGCGATTAGCAATCAGGCCGATGTGAAAAGCATGATTGAGAAAATTACGGAATATAAATAGTAAAATGAATCAGCCACAGATAACTGAAACCACAGATAAACTCCCGCGCCCTGACTGGATACGTGTACGTGCGCCGGTTGCAAAAGAATATCAGGCAACGCGTGATATTATTCATAATTTAAAATTAAACACAGTGTGTGAAGAAGCTGCTTGCCCGAACATTGGTGAATGCTGGAGCAAGAAACATGCAACCGTGATGATCATGGGTGACACCTGCACGCGCGCTTGTGCGTTTTGCAATATTAAAACCGGCGTGCCCGGAGCGCTTAACCCGCATGAGCCGGATAATTTAGCCGAGGCGATTGCAAAGCTAGGCTTAAGCCATGTGGTAGTGACATCGGTTGACCGTGATGATTTAGACGATGGCGGAGCGACGCATTTTGCCGAGTGCATCGAAAAGATTCGTGCGAAGTCACCAAAGACTACGATTGAAATTTTAACGCCGGATTTTCTGCGTAAAGAACACGCGATACCTGTCGTGGTGAAGGCGAGGCCTGATGTGTATAATCATAATGTAGAAACGGTTCCGAGGCTTTATCACTCCATTCGTCCGGGTGCGCGTTATTTTAATTCGCTGCATCTTTTGAAAACCGTGAAAGAAATCGATCCGTCGATTTTTACGAAGTCTGGCCTCATGGTTGGGCTTGGTGAAACCAAAGAAGAAGTGTTGCAGGTAATGGATGATTTGCGCTCTGCCGATGTCGATTTTATTACTATCGGGCAGTATCTGCAGCCGACGCCAAAACATGCAAAACTCGAGGCCTATATTTCACTCGAAGATTTCGAATATTATTCACGCATGGCAAGCGCCAAAGGGTTTTTAATGGTATCTTCCAGCCCGCTTACGCGCTCTTCTTATCATGCTGGCGAAGATTTTGAAAAAATGCGTAAAGCCCGCGAAGTGAAGTTAAAAATGGCTTAAAACCGTGCTTTCTATAAGCTTTGTCATAATATCTTCATCAAAACTTCATAAAACTGTAATAATTCTGGGATAGCGCCCTGCTATAATGCTGACTTCTATTCGTATTTGCAAAATATCGCACTTACCTAAACAATAGAGTACATTGTAACCTATTATTATTCACATATACTAAAAACAATTATTATGACTACTGAAGAAAGAGACCTAGTTAAAAATCAAAGCAGGGCCGCATTTTTATTTATGATCATTGCAGTACTTATTGGCTTTGCAGCATTTGCTGGCGCTTCATCAGCTGATGGTGTGTGTTTTATGGCTAGCGCTGCTATTTGTACGATTGTGGCAATAGTGTTTCAACTCAAAGCCCAGAGGCTGAAAGATGAAACCGGCTACTACAGCAAGTAAGCTTTAAAGCTTTAGATCTTCCTTTTTCCTTCGGGGAATTGGCAGATCTTTATTTTTCCCAAGGTTTCAAAAACTAAACAAATTACTGACTTCCTCATACTAGAGAAGAGCTAATCTTCAATCTTACGTGCTTCATCAATCAGCATAATGGGAATTCCATCGCGGATAGGGTAAGCGAGTTTTGCCTTATCACTGATGAGTTCATTTTTTTCTGCGTCATACTTAAGCGTGGATTTGGTGAGTGGACAGACGAGAATTTAGAGTAATTTTTTATCGATAACGGCCATAGTGGTTACCCCGGATATTTATTTAAATAAAATTGCGGATAGCTTGCGGCGTCCTGCTTGCGCTAGAGGATTGCTAAAGCCTAACGCTTCAAAAATGGTGAGTAGTTGTTTGCGCGCGGCGCCTTCGTTCCAGTCTTTTTCTTTGGCGATGATCGTGAGTAATTCTTCAATAGCTTCTTCCTGCTTACCGCTTGCAAACAGTAAATTAGAAAGTGCAAAGCGCGATGCATAATCTTCAGGGTTATTTTTTATTTTACCCCGCAACTCATTTGTATCACCAGACTCTGCCGCCGATAATGCAAGTGAAAGCGCAGCCTTTGCGGTAATCACTGCTTCATTGTTTGCCTTGTCTTCAGGAATGGAATTGAGCAACGCCTGCGCTTTGTCGGTTTGTTTCAGTGCAATGTAACAAGAGGCCAGCCCGGCGGTTGCATCCACATTATCTTTGTCCATATGTAGGAGCGCTTGGTAGCATTCGGCGGCTTGTTCTGCATCGCCCGCGGCGAGTAATTCAATGGCGCCAGCAAGGATGGCCTTGGCGTCTTCTTCTTCGGGGGAGGCGGTGATAAATTGTGCGAGTAACTGTTTTAACTGGCCTTCCGGCATTGCGCCGGAAAAGCCGTCGGCGGGCTGGCCCTGCACAAAAATATAGACCATCGGCACCGACTGAATTCTAAATTGCTGCGCAATTTGTGGTTCTTTGTCGACATCAATTTTTGCAAGTTTTAAGCGTCCCTTTGCATCGTTCACCACTTTTTCAAGCAATGGGCCGAACTGCTTGCACGGGCCGCACCAAGGTGCAGTGAAATACGCCAGTACTGGAACGTGCAGAGAAGCTTCAATGACCTCCTGCATGAATGTTGCGGCAGTCACTTCTTGTACGAAAGAAGATGATGCTGAATCAGAAGAAATAGGTTCGGATGTGGCGGTTAATGTCATACTTCAAATGGCAAGAATTAGAAAATGAGTGAATACGGCAAGTATGACAATAACAAGATTATTCCGACTCTTTATTGCCCGTTTTGCCCGAACGAATGATGTCTAACATAAGCAGGATAAAGATGGTAAACATACTACCAAGTATAAAACTTCCACCCATGAGGTAGATAACATTTACAGACAGTTCTTGTAAGTTGTTCATAATATTACCATTAGTTGAGTTGGTTATTATTGTAGCGCCCTGAATCAAAGCTGTTTTAGCGGTATTTGTCAATTGTCATAACAAAATTAGTATATTTTTTTGACAATTAACTCTAACATTTGGTGATAATGGCAGAAAATTTTGGTTCCTATATCATTGAAGTTGTAAGGCTTGGCAATCAAGTGAAAGTAACCGCTTGTGAGCCTGAAAGCGGCGTAGAGGCATCGATTATTACGCCGCTCACTGCGACGCATAAAGAACGCACGGATCTTGCCATAAAAAAATTGCAATATGTACTCAGGAAAAAGACGGAAGAAGGCAACGACGATCTTGTCTAATTATTAAACCCGTCTAACGCTATGCTCGCAAATAAAATCAATCCGATGAAAACGTTGGAGCGGAATAATTTCATGCAGTTAATGGAATTATTAATATCAAGCATTATCAGCTGCCACATAAAATGTGCGGCTATCGCTAAGATTCCTAGATAATATATAAAATGGTTGTGGTTAATTATACCTGTCAATGACCAGCCAATCACGGCAATACTATAAAAACCTGTAATCCAAGTTTTGCTATGTTCTGCTAAACGGAGTGCGGTTGATTTTACACCGATTTTTATATCGTCGATTTTATCCTGATGGGCATAGATGGTGTCATAACCGAGTGTCCAGAAAAAGCAGCTAAAATACAGCAATATAGCTGGCCATTCCACATCGTTTCTGATTGCTGCCCATCCAAGTAAAGCCCCCCAGTTGAATGTGATACCGAGGAACGCCTGTGGCCACCAGGTAATGCGTTTCATGAAGGGATAAATTACCACCAGTATAAGTGAACTTGCAGCAAGTATCAGAACGGTCATGTTCATCTGCAATGCAATCAGCAGTGAAATAAAAAGCAGAAAACACAGAAGCAAAATTGCCTGTGTAACCGTTAATGCCCCGCTTGCAAGTGGACGAGTTTTTGTACGCTCAACATGCTTATCAAAATCACGGTCAATAATATCGTTTATAATACACCCGGCAGCGCGCATACAAACGGCACCAATAGCAAAAAGAAAAAGCACTTGTAATGGCAAATTTTCTACCCCTGCAAGTGCCACTCCACACCAGCATGGCCACAGTAATAACCATATGCCCGTCGGTTGATGAAGGCGCATTAAACGAAAGTAAGGTTCTATATGTAATTTCTTGTGCATAAATTTTAATAAATAGTTGAACCTGTAATTATAATATATATAGTGGTTTCGCGTGGGATACTTACTACATATATTACTCAAATTAGAAAAAGGCAGTATAAATTGCATAATAACGCAATTCAAAAGTTAACGAACAATCTGAATTTTCTGCGTTTGGGTACGCTTATTGTAGCTGCTTCTTTACTGCTTGCTGGCTGTAGTACTATGGGCAGTATAGGTGAATCTTTTGATCGTATGAAATCTGGTGATGACAAACATCTGGATAATATAGATCCTTACCAGAATCTGTCGCGTGACGATTACCGACATATGAGTGCGCCAAAAAGTGATGGCGAACCTAAATTACAGATAGATAAATCCGCGCCTCCTATTCCCAAGCTGGCCGAGATTTTGGCAGCTCCACGCCCACCTAAAATAGGTGAGACGCAAATTGTTTCCATCTCTGTAACGGACGATGTTCCGCTGAAAGATGCGTTGCTGGAGCTTGCCAAACTTGCTGATATTGACATAGAGCTCGATGCTAACATTACCGGTGGAATAAATTTTGTCGCAAAAGATAAACCGTTTAATGAGGTAATTGATCGAATCGCAAATCTTGCAGGTCTGCGTTATACTATGAAGGGTGGCGTGCTCAGGGTTGAAATGGATACGCCTTATATACAAAGCTATCCGGTCGATTTCTTAAACGTGGATCGTGACAGTGACAGCTCTGTTATGGTCGATACAAATCTCGCTGCTGGAAAAGGTGGCGCTCCTACTGCCGGTGGCGGTAGTAGTGGTAGTAGCTCTAGCAGCAGTACAAATGGTTCCACTTCCTCCATAAAAACCAAATCTGCCGGGGATTTCTGGAAGTCTATGGAAATAGGTGTTCAGCAAATACTGGGTTATCAGGAATCCCCTCTGGTTTCTGAGACTACTTCCCAGGCACAGATGCTTGCTTCTTCTGTAAATACTCCCGAAAATGGCGCCGTAGCGGGTGCAGCCGCAGCGGCTCCTGTCGCGCCAAAAGCATCTGCAGCACCAGCCCCTGCCGGAGCTCCTGTTGCGGCAACGGCAACTGGGTCGGGTCCTAAATACACACTGAACAAACAAGCCGGCGTTTTGACTGTCGATGCCACAGCCAAGCAACATGATCTTATAAAACTCTTTCTTACTGAATTGCGAAAGACCGCTTCAGCGCAGGTTCTGATTGAGGCTAAAATTATTGAGGTGGATCTTAATGACCAATATGCCAGCGGCATAAACTGGAGCGCCATCAGCGTAGGAGCTGGCATTGGTACTATTACCACTTCCGCAGCGATTGGGACGCCAGGGTCTCTTGCCGGTTCAACCTTTAATGATTTACAAGATGCTTTCTCGCTAACAACGAGTAATAATCCTAACAATATTTTAAATATGCTGGAGCAGTTTGGTACTGCGCGTACACTTTCAAGCCCAAGACTTCATGCGGTGAATAACCAGCTTTCGACACTCACATTTACTACCAATCATGTATATTTTACCATTCAGGTGACACCCGGAACCGTTACGCCAGGCACAGCAGGAGGGGCGGCAACTGTGACTCCTCCGGCCTTTACTTCTACGGTCAACACCGTGCCACTTGGTATATTGATGTCAATTATGCCTTCGGTTGATTTGGATAATAATGAAGTCACTTTGTCAGTGCGTCCGACTTTAACTACTTTTATTAAAGATGTAACGGATCCGGCGTTTGATCTTGAAGCTTTGCTCACTGCCACGGGCGCTACTGCATCAGTTACTGATCCAAAAATTATATCCGCAATACTTGCCACGCATAACGAAGTGCCGGAAATTGAGGTGCGCGAACTTGATTCTACTGTCAAACTTAAAAGTGGTCAGACCATGGTTATCGGTGGTTTAATGCAACAGGAGTCACAGAACATGGACACAGGCGTTCCATTTGTGAGTGGAATTCCAGTGGTAGGAAATATTTTTAAAAGTGTCGCAAAATCCGCTCATAACAAAGAACTTGTACTACTTATCAAGGCAACGATTGTAGATACACGTGGTTCTCTTAGCAATACGGACAAAAATATCTTCCATAAATTCTCGGATGATCCGCGTCCCGTATCTTTTTAAATGGAAAATAACCCGGTTCCACGGGTCGAAGTAAGGCGTAATCTATGTTAACTAATATTCGTTATATCTTGCTTACGGCACTGCGTGACTGGCTATTTGCTGCGCTCATGATAGGGGTGGTTGCCTGCACGCTCGTTGCTTATATGTTGGGCAGCATCGCGCTTATTGAGACTCAGGAAATGACGCTTGCCTACACCAGTGCATCCACGCGCGTGATTATCATCGTTGGTCTTATCATATTTACCTGCTTCCATGTGCGTAGTGCGTTTGACACTAAAGAGATTGACGTTTTTCTGTCGCGCCCGATTACGCGTTCCAATCTGGTACTTTCCTACTGGCTTGGATTTTCTGCCGTTGCTTTGTTGCTCGTCATACCAACGGTTGCACTTATTGCGGTTCAAGGTGTGCTGAACTGGCACGGATTCTTTTTCTGGGCAGCGAGCTTGCTGATTGAATGTCTGCTGGTCGTGGCGATAGCGCTGTTTGCTTCCTTTACTCTCAAAAGCGCAGTAACTTCCGTGATGGCAAGTATGGGGTTCTACATATTCGCACGCATGATGGGATTTTTTGTGGCAACTTCAGAATCATCCTACATATTTGGCAAACATTGGATTAATATTGCTCTTATTTATATGTTAAATTTTATTTCCATTATAATGCCTCGTCTCGATTTTTTCTCGAAAAGTGATTGGCTTATTTATGGAGTAAAAAATATTGAGGACTTAAAGCTATTTACCATTCAGGCTGCGGTGTATGTTCCGCTGCTTATTTTTGCTACTATCGTTGATTTCCGCCGCAAACAATTTTGATATTTATGAGAAAATTCTTACGCAATTATATATTACTGATTGTTTTTGCGGGTCTTCAGCTAGGGTATTGGGATATGACCCGCCAGAAACTTCCCGATATGGGAATTGTACCCGATGTCCCTGGTAAAGTTGCTGTGAAGGCATTATCATTTGGTGACGAAGAATTTTATTTCCGCCTGCTTGCGCTTGATATTCAGAATGCCGGAGACACATTTGGACGCTTTACCGAATTATATAAATACGATTACAAAAAACTTTATGACTGGTTTACTTTGCTCGATACACTCGATAACGAATCGGATTATATGCCATTTATAGCCAGTTATTATTATAGCCAGACCCAGCATATTCCTGATGTGCGCTATGTGGTCGATTATCTTTATAACCATTCCGCGAGCAGGCCAGCGAGAAAATATTGGTGGCTGGCACAGGCGGTGTATCTCGCGGAACATAAACTCAACGATAAAGATCTCGCGCTTAAGATGGCATTGCCACTGGAACATGCTGATAACGCACCATTCTGGGTGCGCCAGTTGCCGGCGTTTGTGCATGAAAAGCGTGGCGAGATGGAAGATGCCGCTCGCATTATAGAAAATATTGAGGCAAACTCAAAAAACATACCCCCGGGCGAACTGAGGTTCATGGAATATTTTGTGAAAGAACGTACGAAGAAATTGGAAAAATTACAAACAGGTAAGTAAGATGGACACAACAATTCTTTCTTGGTATCAGGCATTGCAATTACTGGCTCTTGGGCCATGCCTTTTCATGATATTCTTTTTATGTGTTACGGCTCGCCATCCAAGCAAAGTAATTGTCCCGGCGCTTTATTTTCTCTCGCTTTCCTGCAGTTTTCTTTTGCCACTTACCGATGCGCTTGGGCTTGGTACTAGAATTCATGGCGTATTATTTATGGGTGAAAGCCTTACCCCGGCTTTAAGTTTTCTGCTGATTATACAGTTTATCACTGGCAATATACCCTCGCTTATTTACTGGAGCATTCTCGCAGTTCCGCTGGTGGGCGGTAGTTCTATTATCTATGCCATGTTAATTTCAAAAGGCGAAGTGTGCCTCGGTGATAATATATGTACTGGTGCCGTTGTATTTAAGACTCTTTATGAAATATTCAGTGCTTCGCTTACTTTCCTGTTAACGGTCATCATCTATCACCGCCTGATGCTGGAAGTGGACAATAATTCCAGCGAACGCAAGAATAAGTATGCACTTATTATAGCACTTATCATGCTCAATTTGAGCTTGCTTGCCATTGAGCTTTTGCAGATAAGCGGTCATGTGCAGGCCGACAGCGCAGATAATGCTATCACTGTAGTGCGCATAGGATTTATCTATCTGGTGCTGACCTCTTTCTTCCGCGTATTTGATCATTCGGTGGAAATTGATTTTGAGCGCGTTCCCACTATCAAACCTGTTGGCCCGTCGCCGCGTGATATGCAGCTTGCAGATAATATCCGCAAACTTCTGGCGGATGATAAAATTTATCGCTCGATGGATTTAAACCGCGATAGCTTAGCGAAGAAACTGGCAGTTACTGAGAATCAGTTGTCGCGCGTGATAAACCAATGTTTTCAGCAAAACTTCAGTATGCTGGTTAATCAGCGCCGCGTTGAAGAAGCGAAGGAAAGACTCAGCAAAGAGAAAACTGCAATCACGGTCATTGCGTTTGAGGTGGGCTTTAGCAGTATTCCCTCGTTTAACCGAGTGTTTAAGGCATTCTCTGGGGTGTCGCCTACGGAATACCGCAGCAAAAATTCCGCAGGCACCTGATTACTTTTTTGTAAAACAATGCTTCAGCGTCGGGAATTTGCGCGCGCGCACTTCTTTGGCGTAAGCCTCTGCCGCTTTCTTTATCTGCTCACCTACATCGGCGAACTGCTTTACAAAACTTGGCGGTGAATCAGTAAGCCCAATCATATCTTCCGTCACTAACACTTGTCCGTCACAATCCGGTGAGGCGCCAATACCGATGGTTGGTATAGAGAGTTTTTTAGTAATCTCACGGGCCAAGCTTTCTTCGATCCCTTCAAGCACAATGGCAAATGCTCCGGCTTTTTCGACTGCCAAAGCATCTGCCAGTATTTTTTTACGTTCTTGCTCGGTTCTGCCCTGATAGCGATAGCCACCCATAGCATGCACATGCTGGGGCATGAGCGCCACATGTCCCATGACTGGTATGGCGCGCGCGGTTAAGAAAGCAATGGTCTCTGCCATCTCCACACCACCTTCGATTTTCACTGCCTGGCATCTGGTTTCTTTGATGACACGCACACAGGAATTAAATGCGGTTTCGTGCGAACCCTGATAGCTGCCAAATGGCATGTCGACTACACACAAAGATTCGTGGGAAGATTTTACCACAGCTTTGCCATGCGCAATCATTATATCAAGTGAGACTGGCAACGTGCTTTCCATGCCGTAGAGCACCATGCCGAGCGAATCGCCTACGAGCAATATATCCGTTTTGCCATCGAGCAGGCAGGCTATGGGTGCGGTATAAGCAGTCAGCACCACAATAGGCGTTTTACCTTTTAAGGCTTTTATATCCAGAATGGTTTTGCGTTTTTTGGGTCTGGGGTCGTGCATGTGAAGTTTCCAAAATGAATTTGCAAGAGAAATACCCGATATTTCCTGATCGGTACAATATAAAATTTGCCTATAGCGGTTCTTTTGAATAAGAATAAGGTAATGGAGTGAGGGGCGCAGAATTTTATATGATGATTCAATAACATGGACATAATGAAGAAACTATATTTCTTGCGTGATCGCGAAGCTTTTTACCGGTTTCTGGCAAAAATCGCCTGCCTTGCCGTTTACCAGCCTAAATATATTGGTTTTGAACAGATACCCGAAACCGGCGCTGCCATCCTCATCAGTAACCATGTTTCCTATGCGGACGGGCTGGTGATTGCCTCGGGCGTTAACCGTCCGGTGCGTTTTATTATCGATAAGGACATTTATAATGCTCCGCTTGTTCATTATTTCATGAAGTATAACCGTGCGATTCCCATAGAGCCGACGCGTGACAGCGTGATAAAAGCGCTGGAAGAAGTCTCCAGCGGCCTTGCTAACGGTGATATTATTTGTATTTTTCCAGAAGGGCAGCTTACTTATACTGGCAGTCTTGGACGGTTTAAAACGGGCATTGAATCGATGGTAAAACGCAACCCCGTGCCGGTGTATCCGATTGCGCTTACCGGGCTTTGGGGCAGTATGTTCAGCCGCAAATATTTAGGCTCACTAAAGCGCTGGGTGCCCAAGAAATTTTCTCAGAAAGTACATGCCATATGCGGCGCGCCTATCCCTGCCGAGCTGGTATCCATAAACCGCCTGCAGGAAACCGTAATGCGGCTGAAGTATAAGGTGGGGAATTAATTCGGGTTTATTAACCCATATTTCCGTGCGGCGTCTAAGAGCGGTACTAGCAATTGTTCGTTGGTGTAGTCCGTATGGTGGACATCAGGATATACCACAAATGTTTTAGGCTCATTGGCGGCAGCAAAAAGTTCACGCCCGTGACGTATGGGGATAATAGCGTCTTTTTCGCCATGAAACATGAGTAGCGGCGATTTTATATGGCTGATTTTTGCCAGCGAATAATATTTATCGCGCACCATTTTGCGCGCAAATAACAGATAGGGATATAATTCCGCGGAGCGGGTTTCTACCGAAGTGTAAGCGGCTTCCAGCACCAAAAGGGCAGGCGGGAGATCGCATGCCATCTGTATAGCAACTCCAGTGCCGAGCGATTCGCCAAAATAAATAAGCTTATCGGGTGCGATATTCATTTTATCGATTGCATAGGCAATCGCCGCACGCGCATCGTTATAAATTCCATATTCGCTTGGGCGACCTTCACTTTTGCCAAATCCGCGGTAGCTGACTGCCACCAAACCAAACCCTGCATCAACAAAACCACTGAATTTCACCGCGCGATCTGCTAAATGAAAGGCATTGCCGTGAAAATAGAGTATGGTGGGAAACCCTGCGCGTGGTGCATGTGTCCAGGTTTGGAGTTTGGTGCCATCTGAAGAGGCAAGAAAAACCTCATCGACTGTGGTAAGTCCATAAATTGCGGGTTCGGCTATCGATTTCACCGGGTGGTACATGAGTCGGCGTTGGAATATAAATGCAGCGGCGGTAATGATTAAATACGCAATCAATATATATTCAATAGTAGTCCACATAAATATTTTACTGCCGATTAAGATTTGCCTAATTGATTATAAATCAATATTATTCTTATTAAAGGAATAATATTCGCGAGGGGATAAATGCTGGTTATAAGTGTAATTCTGACCTTTCTCATTATCACGGTAATGATTACTGATATTACGCGGTTTATTATTCCCAACAAGTTTGTTTTAGTCATATTGCTGCTCTATCCGGTGATGGTGTATATCGCTCCGGTAAAGCCAGACTGGCAGTTTGCGCTTATGGTGGCGGCGGCAGCTTTTATTGTTGGGTTTATCCTTTTTGCACTTAAAGTGATGGGTGGTGGTGATGTCAAATTACTGGCGGTTACCTCGCTCTATGTGAATCACACCGATTTTCTTGATTTTATAGTAGGCGTCGCAATATTCGGCGGTTTACTTTCCATTATATTGATAATCATTCGTCCGCTTATCGTTTATATTTTCTCAAGACTTGGGAAATCCATAGAATCAGTACCGCGTGTACTCACAGTAAATGCACCTTTGCCGTATGGCCTTGCTATCGGCACGGCATTCTTGGTGTTACTCTGGAGTGGCGAAATCAACGGCATAGATATTTTAGGCAATGCCAGGGACAATATGTATCTTACCAGCCCCCACCCAGACTCTTATAAACCGCAATGAAATCCTGCGCTTTATTGGCATTGGAATCAGCAAGTTTCGTTTGTGCAGTATAGAGATTGCGCTCTGCGTCCAGCACGTCGGTGAATGAGGTGATTCCTGCGTTATAGCGCTGCTTTGCAATATCCACCGTGTTCTGATTTTCTGCGACCGCCTTTTCCACCAGTTCGCTATTTTCGTTTTCTTTGTTGTAAGCAGTCAATGAGCGCTCCACGTCAATGAGCGCGTTTATCACTGCTTTCTGATAAGTAATCAACGCTTCTTTCTCTTCGGCTTTAGCAGCTTTTATATTGGCTGATAACCGGCCGTAATCCAGAATAGGCCATAGCAATGTTCCGCCAAAATCCCAGGATTTACTGGTAGCGCTCAATAGCTTGTCGGAGTTGGTGTTGAGTGTGCCAATAAACCCGGAGAGCGAAATATCCGGATACAGCTTGGCAATGGCAACGCCGTGTTTTGCAGTGCTTGCAGCAAGTTTGCGCTCGGCGACCCGGACATCCGGGCGTTTCGCGATGACTTCTGCAGGGGCTGCGATTACGAGCTTATCATCACCCGTTGGAATTGGTTTTACTGCTGACACTATTTTATGGGCTTCACCAGGATTTTTACCGAGTAATAAATCGAGCTGGTATTCTGATTGCGCCAAAAGATTCTGGTAGGCTATCGCCTGTGATTTTACCTGCATCAGCTCCGTGGTTGCTTGTAAAAAGTCGAGCTTTGATGTGCTGCCATTCTCAAAACGCTCATTGGTAATTTTCACGGTTTCTTCTGCCGATTTCACGGTGTCATCTGCGATGGCAATCTCTGCCTGGTAACGTCGGATATCCACATAAACACGGGCAATTTCGGCAAGCATCTGCACTCTTGCATCATCTCTGCTATATATCTCTGCCGTAAATAATGCGGTATCTGCTTCAAGAGCGCGGCGTTTGCCACCGAATAAATCAAGTTCCCAACTTGCGTCAAAACCGGCTTCAAATGTATTAAATGGCTTAGCCAAATCAAATGGAGTGTTACCAAAAGCTATCCGGTTGGCTTGACGGTTGCCATCGGCTTTGACATCTGCTGTGGGCAGCAGATCTTCCTTCGCATACTCACGGGTGGCGCGGGCTTCTTCAATACGTGCGCCTGCAATTTTTAGATCAAAATTACCCGCTATTCCTTTATCTATAAGCTCATCTAACACCGGGTCATTAAAATGTTTCCACCACCCTTTTTCTATTTCTGTCTTTTTATCGCTATCGGGCTGCAATTTTGCGGATAGCCAGCTTTTCGGAGTATCGGCTGATGGCGGATGATAGTCTGGTCCAACCTTGCAACTGGCGAGCAGAATGATCATTCCGCTAATGCCGCACGTCATGTAAATTTTATATTTTTGTTTCATATGTTTAATGCGCTGCCACTACATCGTCGGTTTTTGCTTTGCGTGGATTATTATACGGCATGAATAATGCGACAATCGCAAGTGAGCCCATCACTAAAGTCACTGCCCAAAACGCATCGCTAAAGGCCATGATGCTAGCCTGTTTAGCAAGCTCTGCGTAAATGCGCCCCATAGCAATATGTGTGGCGGATGCAAGATTATTTCCCTGTGCTAGGGCAGCACTAATGTAATTATTCAGTGTATAACGGTAACCTGTGTTTGCGGCAGACAGGTTGCTGCCCAAATAAGTTTGATGAATTTGCTGATGACGCGTTACATAGCTTACCATCATTGCAATACCGGCGCTGCCGCCCAAATTACGTGACATTGCAAAAATAGCCGATGCATTGCTGCTTTTTTCTTTGGGGATATGGGTGAAGGCAAGGGCACTGATCGGTACGAACAGAAACGGCAACCCTATTACCTGGAATATGCGCATCATAACAAAGGTGGAATAGTCGGATTGCGGCGATACATGCATGGTAATCCACATGCCAAATGCCGAGAGTGCCATGCCAATGGAAACAAGGTAACGCGATGGCATATAACCTACTAGTTTTCCAGCCAGAGGCATAAAGAATATCACCGCAATACCTCCGGGCGAAAGCACAAGACCGGCAAGCGTCGCATCGTAACCAAAGTTGGATTGCACCAGAAATGGCAGAAGCGTACTGCTGCCATAAAGGCTGGCGCCGATAAAAAACATCATCATGCAGGAAAGGCCAAAGCTAGGCTCGGCAAGCAATCTTAAATCTACCACCGGATGTTTTTGTTTGAGCAACCAGGCCACTGCCACGGTAAGGCATACGGCACTTACAATGGAAAAATAGGTTATGAAATTACTTGCGAACCAATCGTCCTGCTGGCCTTTATCGAGCACTACCTGCAACGTACCGAGCCCTAATGCAATCAGACCCAAACCAATATAATCAATAGAGATAAGGCCTTTTGCCTCTGCGTGCGGCGGGTCTTGCACCATTCTTCCCACCATGATGAATGCAAAGATACCCACCGGTACATTCATAAAAAATATCCACTCCCAACTGAAATTATCAGTGATGTAGCCACCGAGTGTTGGGCCAAGAATTGGCGCGACGATCATGGTAATGCCAGTAATCCCAAACACTGCTCCGCGCATTTGTGGTGGAAATGCATCGAGGATAATTGCCTGCTGGACGGGTTGCAATCCGCCGCCGGAAAGCCCTTGCAAAAGCCGGAAGAAAATTAGCATTCCTAGCGAATTTGACATACCGCAGGCAAAAGAAGTTGCGGTAAACATAGCGATGCAAAGCATAAAAAAGCGCTTGCGGCCAAATACGCTGGAAAGCCAGCCTGACAAAGGCAGGATAATTCCGTTTGCGACCAGATAAGAAGTGAGTACCCAGGTGCTTTCATCCTGGCTTGCGCCTAAGGTTCCGGCGATGTGAGTGAGTGAGACGTTAGTAATGGTAGTATCGAGCACTTCCATGAAGGCGGCAAGACTCACCACCACTGCAATCAGCCATGGATTATAGGCAGTTGCTGGAGTAGAAGTTTCCATAAAAACCTACTTTGTGTAAACCGTTGGCACCACTGACATGCCCACCCCAATTGGCAATGCTGGGTCAGGCTCAGAATCAAAAAGTATTTTTACCGGGACACGTTGCACAATTTTTACAAAATTTCCGGTAGCATTTTCCGGCGGGAATGCAGAGAATCTGCTGCCGGTTCCGGTTTGTATGCTATCTACCTTTCCAGAGAGTTTTAATTTCGGAAATGCATCGATATGGATATCGACTTTATCACCCGGATGCATATGGGAAAGTTGGGTTTCCTTGAAATTAGCAACTACCCATAAATTATTATTCACAATCGATCCAAACATCTGCCCGGGCTGTACGTAGTCGCCTTGTTCGACGCTGCGGTTAGTAATATGACCGCTTTGCTGTGCGATAACTTTAGTATTTGCAAGATCTGATTCCGCCTGTGCCAGATCAGCCTCGGCCTGTTTAACTTGTGCAGCTTGCGCTTCGGTATTAGATTTTGCCGAGGCTATCACCTTGGGTGCGGTTTCAGCGGAGCGCAGCTTTGCTTTTGCATCCTCTAAATTGGATAGCGCGGTTTTTTCTGCGGCAATGGCAGCATCAAGCTGTTCGGTGGAGCGTGCTTCTTTGCTTAACCCCTGCAAGCGTTTTAAATCACTGTTGGCTTTTGCCCAGTTGGCTTCCGCAGCATTTACCTGCGCTTGCGCGGCGTCTAAATTAGAAGGCGCAGAAATCATAGTGGTATCGAGTGTGCGGCTGGATGCAGTATGACCGGCGCGTGCTGCAGCGAGCGCTGCAATGGCGTGGTCACGGCGTATGATATAGTCGGTCGGATCAATCTCCAAAAGCACATCGCCAGCGTTTACCATCTGGTTGTCTTTCATATTGAGGGTCTTTACAAATCCGCCAACTTTCGTGGATATAGTGACTATATGCGCGTCAATCTGCGCGTCATCGGTGGATTCTTCCCCGGCATGGATTAACAGATATATACCGCAGACAGCTACTGAAACAGCGACAATGGTTATAATGCCAATAGATTTTTTGGAGAATTTCATGAAACTATTGATAGAGATTTTCTGCGCTTTTTGCAAAGCAAAATCACTGCCTCGGCAGCTTTCTAAAAAAATATTGCTTTTTTATTTCAGGAGTATTCTGAACATTGCAAATAATTAATGTGGTGGTGAAATTGCCCTAACAATAATAATGTACTATGAGCTCAAGTTAAATGAATATCAGGGTGAAGGAATTTTTCCAAACCGCATTTAACACTTGAAACCTAGGAGAACATTTATGAATAAACTTCTTGCAACCGTTGCAGCTCTCGCAATCCTTTCCGCTTCTGCAGCAGTATATGCCGCTGACGAATCAATGGCGCCAACCACTGCAACTAACACTGCCGCACCAGCAAAGTCTGATGCTGCTCCTGTTAAAGCGAAAAAAGCTCCAAAGAAAGCGAAAAAAGCTGCTAAAAAGAGCAAAAGCAAAAAAGCTGCGAAACCAGCTGCTGACACAACTAAGTAATCTTAGGGTTATTTAGCCAAAGAACCCGCGTCAGGCAGCCTGTCTGGCGCGGTTTTTTTTAAACCATAGTAGAATTATGCGAATACTTGTAGTTGAGGACGATAAAAGTAATGCCGAATATGTACGTGAAGGCCTGATTGAATCCGGCCATAATGTTGACATATCCTCTGATGGCATGGACGGCCTTTATATGGCCACCGAACAAAAATATGACGCGCTCATTATTGACCGCATGTTGCCAAAGCTTGATGGACTCGCGCTCATTCAGGCGCTCAGATCTTCAGGTAATAAAACCCCGGTGTTGGTACTCAGCTCACTTGCAAAAGTGGAAGAGCGCGTGAAGGGTTTACGCTCCGGCGGAGATGATTATCTAGTAAAACCGTTTGCGTTTTCGGAACTTCTTGCCCGCATTGAAACACTGACAAGACGGGGAGGGAATGTCGCGCAGTCCGAACAAGGCCAACTGCAGGTGGGCAATCTGGTGATGAATTTACTCAGCCACACCGTTACACGCGATGGCAAAAATATACCACTGCAGAACCGCGAGTTCAAACTGCTGGAATTCCTTATGCGCCATGCCGATCAGGTGGTGACGCGCACAATGTTGCTTGAGGGGGTGTGGGATTTTTATTTTAACCCGCAAACCAACCTGATAGATGCCCAAGTTAGCAAATTGCGTCAGAAGATTGATAAAGGATTTGATAAATCACTGATTCACACTATCCGTGGCGCCGGATATAAAGTAAGTGCAAATGGGCCCTAGCGGTTCTATAACTAACCCATGATGATTTTTCCGCGTAAACTATTTCACTCTACCATCTTCCGCCTTACGCTGCTGAATGCGGCGTTTTTTTGTATTTCGATTATTGCCATTCTTACGTTCGTCTATTTTGCAACCGTGCGTGAGATGGAAAGCCAGATTAAACACCGCATCACCATACAAATAACCCAGGCGCAATCGGTGTATAAGGCGCGCGGCCTTGAGGAGCTTAAAAAACAAATTTCTGAATTTATTGAAGAGGATGATGAAGGACTGTTTATTTATGTTCTGGTGGATAAGCAGGGCAAGACCATCATCGGAAATATGGAAAGCTGGCCTGAGGATTTTGAGTATTCAGAAAACTGGCTGATGTTTGATTTAGAATCCAGAAATGCTAGTGAAGCGCCGCATATTCTGGCGCGCGACGTTACATTTCCGGATGGTACCCGGCTGCTAGTCGGTTACAGTTTAAAAGGTCCCGAGCGCGCAAAGAAAACTATGTTTGACGTAGTATGCGCAAGTATCTTGCTCGCATTTATTATCACCGGCTTTGGTGGCACGATGTTTTCCGGTGTTATTCGCAGAAGGCTTGAGAAAGTGAACCAGATTTGTTCGCAGGTGATTGGTGGTAACCTCGATGTAAAAGTACCGCTTACCGGTGGTGCCGATGAGTTTGATCACCTGGCAAGCAATGTCAACACCATGCTTGCGCGTATTGCCGAATTGGTAAATGGTTTGAAACAAGCTTCCGACAATATCGCGCATGATTTACGTACACCGCTGAACCGTCACCGCATACGCATGGAGGGGATTCTGAATCATCCTTTAGAGCCCAACAAAATAAATGAAAATATCAAAGCGGGCATTGAAGAAGTGGATATGATTGTAGAAACGCTCAATTCCATTTTACGTATTTCTCAAGCGCAGGCAGGGGTGGCAAGCGGCCATTTTGTCACGTTTGATTTGTCGATGGTGATGACCAGCGTCATTGAATTTTACGAAGAGTTTGCAAGCCAAAAACATATTGCCATGCAGAGCAGTATCCCTACAGGTATTTTTGCCTATGGTGACAAACCGCTCATTACGCAATCCATCGCAAACCTGATTGATAATGCCATCAAATACACTCCCAAAGGCGGAAGTATATCGGTAGCGCTCGCGCAATATGAGCAGTTTATTGAGTGCATCGTGGCAGATAACGGCCCCGGAATTCCAGCGGATTTTTATGATAAAGTGAAAGAACGGTTTTTCCGTATGGAAGAAAGCCGCACCTCTGCGGGTACCGGATTAGGCCTCAGCCTTGTGGATGCGGTAGCAAAACTGCATCGCGGTGAGCTTTTGTTGCAGGATAACAACCCAGGGCTTAAAGCGACACTCCGCCTTGCTATTGTGGCTTCGCAAGATTCTGCTCCACCAGCCGCATAAGTACTGGTACTAACAGTGAAATCGCGGCGGCGATCACTGCAAGAATTTCCATGCCGTTTAAACTTCCGTCATTATTTTCGGTAAGCAGCTTGGTGGAAAGAAATGCGCCCGCTGCCATGCCCGCGCCCTGCACGCAGGACATCAGCGACATAAATCCGGCGCGCTCCTCAGGAGTTGGAATTTTGGTGGCAAGGGTAGTGGAGCTTACGTTGCGCATACCCATGGCAAACATAAACAGCGTAAAGAACATCATCACCGACATATGATGCAAGGGACGAATAAAAGTAAGCCAGAGGACGGTGATATAAGTAAGCATACTGATGAAGCTGGTGGTAGATGCGTTTAAGCGGTCAATCAGTTTTCCGGTGATTCGCAAGGTGAAGAAGCTCACCATGCCGCCGATGCTATAGAGCCAGCCCAGATTCGCGCGCGGATAATGCAGGTTAAACTGCACATACGCAGAAATGTTAGGAATAATCATGAAACTCGCAAGCATCGCGAGAATAATATAGAAATAGGTGAGGGCATTAAGCGGTTTGAGCGCGAGATGCAAAAGATAACGCAGTGACACATGCTGGTGCACATGCAATGCGAGATGCGCGCGCATGGCGGGCATGAGTTTGTAAGCAATCAGCATGACGCCGCAGCCCATAAGCGAAGTGCAGAAGAATGGCGTTGACCATTTGTCCAAGTGCGCCATTTCCAAACCAAATGGCACGCCAAACACGGCAGCGAGCGAAAACGCGCCCATGACTTTGCCCATTGCCTCACCGCGTCTCTCAGGCGGCACGGTATCGGCGACAATTGACCAAGCGATGGAAGTAGCGGGGCCGCCAAAGAGGCCAGCAAGGATGCGGCAGGCAAGCAGACTGTGAAAATTCCATGCAAAGCCGCCAAGCGTCGTGGCAACAATCAGCCCAAAAATGGCAACGAGCAGAGCCGTTTTGCGGTCGAGCCTGTCAATGAAGGTGGAGGAAATAATTCCGGCAACGGCGGAGGCTGCGGTGTAGCTGCCACCAATCCAGCCGAGATCGGTGTTGGCAATGCCAAGTACCTGGCCGAAGTCGGGGCCGAGAGGCATCACCATCATGAAATCGAGAATGTTCACAAACTGCACCATGCCGACAATCAGCAGAATCGAACGCTCGGAAATATTGGGGTAGAGGGACGTGGACATGATTATTTTGAATTTATTGCGCCAAATTAGCCTGTTAACATACTTAATGGAAGTAGAAAATCACTTTAACTATATCTTAATAGTTTATTGATATTCTTCTCTCATCTTAAAAGACTGCGTTTAGGGGGGTATGTATGAGCAAAGAAGACGACAAATATATTTTTATCGTAAGGCACGGCCAGTCGGAGGGCAATGTCGATGAAACCGTACATCAGAAGAAGGCAGACTGGCAGATTGAGCTCAGTGAATTAGGTCATCAGCAAGCCCGTAAAGCTGGTGAATTTATGGAAGCCTATCTTCAAGGCCCTGAATTGATAGGAAAGAAATTATGTGCTTGGAGAAGTCCTTATAAACGCACACGTCAAACTCATGCAGGAATCATGCGATCCATGGAGCCGTTTGTAGAGAATGTATATGAAACGGATAAATTGCGCGAACAGGAGCAAGGTCTTTGGGATGGGCTCACTGATGCAGAGAAAGAACGATTATACCCCAATGAATGGAAAAATTATAGAAAAAATACTGGTGAGGATTGGCTAGGTAAATATTTTGCGCGATATTTTGGCGGTGAAAGCGGCGCCGATGTTGCCTTGAGGGTGGCACAATTTCAGGAGAGTCTTTTCAGGGATATTAATGAAGGGCAGAAATACCATTTCATCACTTCCCATGGCGCTACCAATCGTATATTCGTTCAGCAATTTATGCACTATCCATTTGAATGGCTCGCCAAAGAACCGAACCCCGGAAATTGCCACATTCGTCTCATAAAAGGCAATAAAATCGATGGATATAAAGATATGGGCTATATCTACACTGGACAGCAGGCCGAGATTGATGCCGCTAAAAAGAATATGGTCAAAACCAAATAACTCTCCACAACAAAAAACGCCCCGGAGATTTCTCTCTGGGGCGTTTTGTTATAAATAAGAACTGGCTTAGAAGGCTTGGCAGCGACCTACTCTCCCAAGACTTAAGTCTTAGTACCATTGGCGCGGAGCGTTTTCACGGTCGTGTTCGGGATGGGAACGTGTGTTTCCCACTCGCAATAACCACCAAGCCATCAAAGCCAGCTCTTATTCACATAAAGTGAACAGGTTTATTCTGATAATTTAGATGCACAAGAATTAAATAGTTAATGTGCCACCAACTCAATAACTTTACCATTTTTTGCACTACATGCAATGTAAGCAGTATATAAAGTAAAATATTAAATCAATCGAGCTATTAGTAACGCTAAGCTACATACCTTACGGTACTTCCACATGCGTCCTATCAACGTGATGGTCTGTCACGGCTCTAATTGGGAAAACTAGTTTTGAGGCGGGTTTCACGCTTAGATGCTTTCAGCGTTTATCCCTTCCGTACATAGCTACCCTGCGACGCTCCTGGCGGAACGACAGGTACACCAGAGGTACGTCCAACCCGGTCCTCTCGTACTAAGGTCAGATCCTCTCAATTTTCCTACACCCACGGCAGATAGGGACCGAACTGTCTCACGACGTTCTAAACCCAGCTCACGTACCACTTTAAATGGCGAACAGCCATACCCTTGGGACCTTCTCCAGCCCCAGGATGTGATGAGCCGACATCGAGGTGCCAAACGATTCCGTCGATATGGACTCTTGGGAATCATCAGCCTGTTATCCCCGGCGTACCTTTTATCCGTTGAGCGATGGCCCTTCCACAAGGAACCACCGGATCACTATGACCGTCTTTCGACTCTGCTCGACTTGTCTGTCTCGCAGTCAGGCAAGCTTATGCCATTGCACTCTAAAGGATGATTTCCGACCATCCTGAGCTTACCATCGCGCGCCTCCGTTACGATTTAGGAGGCGACCGCCCCAGTCAAACTACCCACCATGCAGGGTCCCAGCGCCGGATAACGGCGCGTGGTTAGATATCAAGCATCACAAGGGTGGTATTTCAAGGTTGACTCCACCCGATCTGGCGACCGGGTTTCATAGTCTCCCACCTATCCTACACATGCGACGCCTAATACCACTGCAAAGTTGTAGTAAAGGTGCACGGGGTCTTTCCGTCTAACCGCGGGAACTCCGCATCTTCACGGAGAATTCAATTTCACTGAGTCGACGCTGGAGACAGTGGGGAAGTCGTTACGCCATTCGTGCGGGTCGGAACTTACCCGACAAGGAATTTCGCTACCTTAGGACCGTTATAGTTACGGCCGCCGTTTACTGGGGCTTCAATTCAAGGCTTGCACCTCTCCTTTTAACCTTCCAGCACCGGGCAGGCGTCAGACCGTATACGTCATCTTTCGATTTCGCACAGCCCTGTGTTTTTAATAAACAGTCGCTACCCCCTAGCCTGTGCCACCCCATCATACTTGCGTATAAAAGGGTCCCTCTTCTTCCGAAGTTACGAGGGCAATTTGCCTAGTTCCTTCAGCATCGTTCTCTCAAGCGCCTTGGTATACTCTACCTTTCCACCTGTGTCGGTTTAGGGTACGGTCTAATGGTGGAGTTATTTCCTGGGACCTCTTCACCGCCCGGACAATCCAATAAGTCCGAACAATATACGAGATCCGTCACTTCCACCTGGCCCACGAATATTAACGTGGTTCCCATCGACTACGCTTCTCAGCCTCGCCTTAGGGACCGGCTAACCCTGCGCAGATTAACTTTACGCAGGAACCCTTGGAATTTCGGCGACAGTGTTTCTCACACTGTTTGTCGTTACTCATGTCAGCATTCTCACTTCTCATACCTCCAGCATACCTCACGGTACACCTTCACAGGCTTAGAGAACGCTCCGCTACCACTTACAATAAATTGTAAATCCTAAGCTTCGGCGAGTGGTTTGATCCCCGATACATTTTCGGCGCGGGAACGCTTAATTAGACCAGTGAGCTGTTACGCTTTCTTTAAAGGATGGCTGCTTCTAAGCCAACCTCCTGGTTGTTATGGCGTTCCTACATCCTTTCAAACTTAACCACTACTTTGGGGGCCTTAGCTGTAGGTCTGGGTTGTTTCCCTTTCGACAATGGACGTTAGCATTCACTGTCTGTCTGCTGAGTATTATTCATCGGTATTCGGAGTTTGGTTGGGTTTGGTAAGTCTTTGGGACCCCCTAGCCCATCCAGTGCTCTACCCCCGATGATATTCGCTCAACGCACTACCTAAATAGTTTTCGCGGAGAACCAGCTATTTCCCAGTTTGATTGGCCTTTCACCCCTAATCACAGTTCATCCCCGACCTTTTCAACGGGCGTGGGTTCGGTCCTTCAGCAGGTGTTACCCCGCCTTCAACCTGACCATGACTAGATCACTAGGTTTCGGGTCTAATACGTCTAACTAAAGCGCCCTATTCAGACTCGCTTTCGCTACGCCTACACCTAACGGTTTAAGCTTGCTAGACACATTAAGTCGCTGACCCATTATACAAGAGGTACGCTGTCACACCTTGCGGTGCTCCAACTGCTTGTAAGCAATCGATTTCAGATACTATTTCATTCCCCTTATCGGGGTGCTTTTCACCTTTCCCTCACGGTACTTGTTCACTATCGGTCAATAGAGAGTACTTAGGCTTGGAGAGTGGTCTCCCCATGTTCAGACAGGATTGCACGTGTCCCGCCCTACTCGAGTACCAAAATGCTTTTTACCGATACGGGGCTATCACCCACTATGGCAGACTTTTCCAAGTCTTTCTCGTTTTTACATTTTAGTCGCTGGCCTAGTCCCCGTTCGCTCGTCACTACTAAGGGAGTCTCTGTGATTTCCTTTCCTCCGGGTACTTAGATATTTCAGTTCCCCGGGTTCGCTTTTAAATCCTATGTATTCAGATTTAAATACCTTTTAACTATACCTGTTATTCGTTACCCGTGACGAATCACGAATAACTGAGAACAGGTATAAAGGTGGGTTTCCCCATTCGGACATCTTCGGATCAAAGCTCTTTGGCAGCTCCCCGAAGCTTATCGCAGCCTAACACGTCCTTCATCGCCTTCTATTGCCAAGGCATCCATCAATTGCTCTTATCATATTTAATATACGCAAATGTTCAAAGAACACTTACGTCTTGAGATACTTATCTTACACTACATGCAGAGCAAAAAATTGTTCTGCACATAATTAAAGAGTTATGTGGCACATTATTTTAATCAGCATCAACTCTTATGAATTAGAATTTTTAATGTTTTGTCCACGAAGTCATCACACTTCGCAAAGCAAAACCTTCTAAAAAATAAGGGTTTTATCAGAAAAACCTATTCACAATATCTCACAGCAGGTTCACACAGATAGACGTGCGAACACACCTTCTTTCGAAGGGAGGACATTCATAGCGACACCCCCCATGAGTGTCAACAACGATTTTGATTTTTTTTAACGGTTATTTTATATTCGTGTTAATATGTCGCAACTGGCGGATTTGCTAGGGTTGCTGAGATCACGTATTTTGTCGCTCGTAATATTTTTCACAAAATAAGCATAAAGCGTGCGTAAGTTTTTTTACAAAAACCCGAATAATTGCTATATACACTATGGCATGACAGTAAAAGACATAAAATCGTCGGAAGAAAAGCATGACGGGCTGCTTGTGCTTGAGCCAAAAACCTTGGCCAAAACGGCGCGTCCCCCTTTATATAAGGTGTTATTGCTCAATGACGACTACACGCCGATGGATTTTGTCGTCTGTATATTAAAGGACATTTTTCATAAAGGTCACGAAGAGGCAATTCGCATTATGTTTGAGGTGCATAAAAGTGGTATGGGAATTTGCGGGACTTTCACGCGCGACGTGGCGGAAACCAAGGTGGAGCACGTGACTGCGGAAGCGCGCAAGAATGAACACCCCCTGCAATGCATATTGGAGAAAGAATGATTAGTTGTACAAGGCGTATAGAGTTCGACGCGGGTCACCGAGTGATGGAGCATGAAAGCAAATGCAAGTATTTGCACGGCCACCGCTATGCGATTGAAGCGACGTTTGTGGCGGCAGGCCTTGATAACCTTGGCAGAGTCATTGATTTTGGCGTGGTGCGTGAGCTGCTCGGCACTTGGGTGGATGAGAACTGGGATCACGCGACGATATTAAATGATAAGGATCGCGAGCTTGGCGAGGCTATTGCTACAAAAACCGGTCAGAAGATTTTTTATATGAATGCGAACCCGACAGCGGAAAATATGGCGGATTACTTATTAAATAAGATTTGCCCTGAATTATTTGTGGCAGAAAACGCCAAATGCACCCGCATAAAACTCTATGAAACGCCGAATTGCTACGCTGAGGCAATTTCCGCGTAAATATAAAAATTCTCATTGTATATAGAGTGGAAAATTATGTATGAAATAATTCACATTATTATATAGATAGAGTCATGACAGAAAAAGCACCACCAACATATACACGTCCCACCTCGCCGCATTTGCAGATTTACCACTGGCAACTGACTATGCTGGTCTCGATTCTGCACCGCGTGACCGGTGTTGCGCTTTTTGTAGGGACGTTTGTGCTCATCGCCTGGATATGGGCTGCCGCATATGACGCGAATAGTTTTACCATCATTCACAATTTTCTTGCCGGGATCTATGGGCGGATTTTGCTTATCGGCTGGTCGCTTGCATTTTATTTTCACCTCGCAAACGGCATTCGCCATTTATTCTGGGATGTTGGCATGGGATTTGAAAAGCACCAGGCAGATGCCTCCGCATGGGCGGTGGTAATTAGCAGTGTAGCGCTTACTGCTGGTACATGGACAATTATATTACACGGAGCGCAATAATGGAAAAATCTCCTTTGCGTTCTCCACTTTCAAAAGTTCGTGGTCTAGGCTCCGCAAAGCATGGCACCGGCCATTTTATTATGCAGCGCTTGACTGCGATTGCACTGATTCCACTTAGTTTGTGGTTTGTCTATTCGCTCTTAAATGTTGCGGTAAGTCCTGACAGTGCAAAAATAGAATTATGGCTTTCCGGAGAATTTAATGCCTGTCTTCTTATTGTGATGCTGATCGCGGTTTTTTACCACGCCAAGCTTGGGCTGCAGACAATTATTGAAGATTATATTCATTGCCCATGCATGAAAATCACCACGCTGATTGCCAATATTTTTGTCAATTTCGCATTCGCCGCAATCAGTATTCTTGCGGTTTTAAAACTTCATTTTACTTTGCTTCATTAAGGAAAAGCGGCAATGACTCAGACGTATAAAATTGTCGATCATTATCACGATGTTGTGGTTGTAGGTGCGGGCGGGGCAGGACTCCGCGCAACGTTCGGTATGGCGCAGGCTGGGCTTTCCACCGCATGCGTTACCAAAGTATTCCCGACACGCAGCCACACGGTTGCAGCGCAAGGTGGCATTTCCGCAGCGCTTGGAAATATGGGCGAGGATGATTGGCGCTGGCATATGTATGACACCGTTAAAGGCGGCGACTGGCTTGGCGATCAGGACGCGATTGAATATATGTGCAAGAACGCGATGGACGCGATTATTGAGTTAGAGCATTATGGTGTTCCATTTTCGCGCACGGCTGAAGGCAAAATTTACCAGCGCCCGTTTGGTGGCATGACTACTAATTACGGCGAAGGTGTTGCGCAGCGTACTTGCGCGGCTGCAGACAGAACCGGCCACGCAATTCTGCACACGCTGTATCAGCAGGCGCTCAAACATAATGCGGATTTCTTTATCGAATATTTTGCGATCGATCTGATTATGGATTCCGAAGGCGCATGCCGCGGCGTGGTTGCCTGGAATCTGGATGACGGCTCGCTGCATCGTTTTCATGCGCATACCACGGTGCTTGCAACAGGTGGTTATGGTCGTGCGTATTTTTCCTGCACCTCTGCGCATACTTGCACAGGTGATGGTGCTGGCATGGCAGTGCGTGCTGGTTTGCCGCTACAGGATATGGAGTTTGTGCAATTTCACCCGACCGGTGTTTACGGCGCAGGCTGTTTGATCACCGAAGGCGTGCGCGGTGAAGGCGGGTATCTGGTCAATTCTGAAGGTGAGCGTTTCATGGAACGTTATGCGCCGCATGCAAAAGATTTAGCTTCGCGTGACGTGGTAAGCCGTGCCATGACGATTGAAATTCGCGAAGGTCGCGGAGTAGGCCCGGAGAAGGATCATATATTCCTGCATCTGGATCATTTAGACCCGAGCATTATTCATGAGCGTCTTCCTGGAATTTCTGAAACCGCACGCGTGTTTGCCGGTGTGGATGTTACCAAGCAGCCGATTCCTGTGCTGCCAACGGTGCATTATAATATGGGTGGTATTCCTACTAACTATCACGCAGAAGTCGTAACGCTTAAAAACGGCAATCCAGATTCTGTGGTGCCGGGGCTGATGGCGATTGGTGAAGCGGCCTGCGTTTCCGTGCATGGTGCAAACCGTCTCGGTTCAAACTCACTGCTCGACCTCGTAGTGTTTGGCAGAGCCGCCGCAATCCGCGCGCGTGAGACGATTACTCCGGGTGCAGCGCATAAACCACTCACAGAATCGGCAACTGATCATATCATCAGCCGGTTTGATAAAATTCGTTATGCCAACGGCACCAAGCGCACATCTGAGATTCGCAAAGACATGCAAAAAACCATGCAGAATCACGCCGCTGTGTTCCGTGATAAGAAAACTTTACTCGAGGGCGCTACCAAAATAAAACAAGTCTGGCAGAGCTATGACGATTTAGCCGTGACCGACAGAAATTTAGTGTGGAACAGCGATCTGGTGGAAGCGTTGGAACTTGATAATTTGCTTTCGCAAGCCGTGATTACGGTAAATGGTGCGCTCAATCGCGAGGAAAGCCGCGGCGCGCATGCGCGTGAGGATTTTGCTAATCGTGATGATGAAAACTGGATGAAACATTCACTCATCTGGTTTGATGAAAAAGGCAAAACCAAAATCGATTACCGTCCCGTGCATATGAACACGCTCTCTAATGAAGTAAAACCGATCCCGCCGAAGGCCAGGGTGTATTAGAAGAATCTAAAATCCGCTGCTGAACATATTATCAAAGCAGTGTGGATTGGTGGATTGGCTGTTTTTGTGCTTTTTTTTAGTATGGCTAATAGCTATGCTAGGTGGGGTGAAGGAGGGGGAGCAGGCTTTGAAGGTTATTTTAGCCTCATGTTTCCCCTCTTCTTATTTACGGTATATGTTTTCCCCTTTTTGTTCATATATGCAGGAATTCGTATGTCGGTATTTATTTATAAATACTATGCTTACAGTAGATTCCGGATTGTATTAGATAAAGACTCAACTGTTAAGGCCAGTATAAGCGGGCATATTGTTGCTATAATTTTATATATAATATTTTTATATTATGGAGGACTTGACGAAACTACAGCCCCACTCCTACTCTTTGTAGGCTTGCTATATTTGATGAACTTTATTTTTCTAAATACATTTATTGATAATTTGACCAAGAGCCAGATTACTCAATTGCCAATTCCTTATATTGCAATGATTTGGGCATGTATCCATTTATATATATTTATAATGCACAAATTATTTTTCTAACCCGCCAACTCTTTCGCTCTCATTTTACCGCTGCAGGAGTTTATGAATATATGAATGAAGCACACTTTTCTTTGCCACCTTTTTTTGGTGGGATAATTTACTTAATTACATTTATAATAGGTTCAATAAATATTTCCCCTTTTTTGTATAAGTTTATTGCGCGGTTTTGTTTTAGAGTGAATATAGATCTGTTCGCTACATTTATGGCATGTTTTTGTGCTGATTTTGGTACACTGCTTCTTGTAATATTCATCGTTCCTAAAATGATAATAGATCTTTCATTACCATTACCTATAACGGAATATTTTAATAGAATTCCAGAATTATTCACGGTTTGTATTATTTTATTGAATTTTATTTTTCTCAATCGTTTTATAAATAATTTATCAAAAAAACAAACAGTAATATTAGTATCTATTAAGCCAGCATTACTTTGGGTAATTTTGTTATGCCTATTTTGAAATTCATTTACTAACCCAATTCCTTCGCCCTCTTCACCGCTGCCGCCACTGCATCATTAAACAGTGATTTCAACCTACTATCTTTCATCAGAACATTTAACGCCGCTTCGGTGGTGCCGCCTTTGCTGGTGACATTTGCACGCAAGGTAGTGAGGGACTCAGAAGAAGATTTTGCAAGTTCGGCACTACCTATTAATGTTTCAATGGCGAGTTTCTTTGCGGTTGCTTCATCTAGCCCTTGCGCGATACCTGCTTCAATGAGGCTTTCTAAAAATAAAAACACATAAGCAGGGCCGCTGCCGGAAATAGCAGTCACCGCATCCATTTGTTTTTCATCTTTTAACATCACGACTTCTCCTGCTGCTTTAAATAATGTGCTTGCTGTCTGTATCTCACTATCGCGGGCTTTTTTATTTCCAATAATAGCGCTGATGCCTTTGCCGATGAGGGCAGGGGTGTTTGGCATCACACGAATAATAGTGGCATCGCCTAGCGTTTGCTCAAAATAAGCAATGGTTTTGCCAGCGGCTATGGAGATATAAAGTGGGGTTTCGCCAAATTTGTTTTTGAGTGTGGGGAGCAACGCATCCATTGATTGGGGTTTTACCGCAAGCACAATGCACTCAGGAATAAAATCTACAGCCTCTAATGATTTCTTTCCTGCATCTGCATCGACAATCACAATTGCAGACTCCTTCATTCCCGCTTTTATCCATGCCGCGCATAATGCGCTGCCCATTTTGCCGTAACCAATCAGGAGTAAAGATTTTGGAAACACTGGTACCCTCAGAAAAATATGGGCACAAAAGAAATCCGCCCTTGAAACACAAACTTACAATTTAGTAAGTAAGGATTCAAGGGCGGACTACAAAGAGTTGTTGTTTAACCTCTTTATTCTGTTCGGGCTCTTTATTCCGTATTCCTTAAGCTTCTCCGACCGTTTCAAATATCGCGGCCTCGAGCGCAGCTTCAGGTGATTTATGTCCCCACACCAGCGCCTGGAAGGCGGGGAAGAATCGTTCGCATTCCGACACAGCGATGTCGATCAAGTCTTCAAGCTGTTCGATGGAAATTACACAACCACCGCGCATCAACATAGTGTGGCGGAACGCGATTGCGTTATCGTCATTTACTAAATCGAAATGCCCGATCCATAATTTGTCATTCACCATCGCGAGCAATGGATATATTTTTGCGTAAGCAGATTTAGGCAGCTTGGTTTCGAACGCGCAGGAAAAAATCATCGCGCCTTGTTCGGCTTGCCATGTAAACCACACACGATAATTACACCATGCGCTGGTTACTTCTGCGACGAGTTCTTCATCAGATGGGCGATCATATGCCCAGTCACGATCGATTATTACCTGCTCCACGAGATCGAGTGGGTTAGATAGAAGGTTATCCGTTTCAACGCGCAATGTCGTCATTGAACCAATCCTCAAGTTGTAGAAATTAAAAAATGGAAAGATAACTAAAGCTAAACGCCTCAAGGACAAGATTACACTGTAGACGGCAAAAATCCAGGGTTTTTAGGGTCTATTTGAGTAAATTATTCACAACCATGAGCTGTATTGATAAGTTGGTGTGACTCTTTTAAGGACTTATCAACAGTGACATTTTACAGAGTTTATTTAGATTCCAGTGACTTCTCTAATTCCGCGAGTTTCTTTTCAAGGTTTTCTTGTTTTAGGCGAGCCTGTTCTGCCATGAGACGGACGACTTCAAACTCCTCGCGCCGCACCAGATTCATGCGGGAGAGGATTTTCTCTACTTTATCCATTACCATAGCTTCGACCTCGCGTTTCATATCGGCAATGGTACCTGCTGCACCAGATGCGAGCTTGGCAAAATCATCAAACAGTTTGGAATCTTTTTGCATAAAATTTTCAATTATAAAAATTTGAAGTGGTTATGAAATTGGCACACGATTTAAACTCGACTCGAAACTTTAACCATGTATAAGATCAAAAATCAATCAACAACGGAGGAAACTATGTACACACTTTATTATATGCCCGGCGCATGCTCTATGGCAATTCACGTAGTCTTAAATGAACTTGGCCAGCAAGTGACTCTTGAAAATGTTGGCGGCGACAAACGCCCGGAAGCATTCTTAAAAATAAACCCACGTGGTAATGTGCCAACACTCGTAGATGATGGCCACACGATTCGCGAGGGTGGTGCAATCATCGTCTATTTGAACGATAAGCATAAAGGCGCGCTGTTGCCCGCATCAGGCTTTGAGCGCGCAGCTGCACTTGAGTGGTTGATGTTCTGCAATGCCACTTTGCACCCTGCTTACGGCCGCGCATTTTTTGCCATGAAAGCATTAAAAGGTGAAGAGCAGAAAAATATTCTTTCCTTGAGCGTGAGCAACATCAATAAATTATGGCAAGATGTAGAACAGCGTTTAGGCAGCTCAGAATATCTGGCTGGCAATACACTCACTGCCGGAGATATTCTGCTTACGGTTATTGCTAACTGGTCAGCACATTTCCCTGATATTAAAATTGGTGAAAATACAAAACGATTGCTCCGTGAAGTAATTGCGCGTCCTGCTTACCAGAAAGCGCTGCAAGCGGAAAAAGTTGAATATAAGGTTGCGGCGTAACTTTAAATTTTATCTTAATGGCAACTCATCCGGAATATCCGCGCACCCGTCTTTATAGTGAACAACCGCTCATGGGTGGCGCGAGTATATCTCTGGATGAGAAGCGATCCCATTACCTTGCTAACGTGCTGCGCCAAAAAACTGGCGATAAAATAGCTATTTTCAATGGGATAGATGGGGAGTGGCTGGCGGAAATCAGCTCTCTTAGCAAAAAATCCGTAACATTGTCTGTGCAGAAACAACTGAGAGCTCAGAAAACTTCTTCTGATTTGTGGCTTGTTTGCGCTCCGCTTAAGTCCGGTAAAAGCGAATGGGTTCTGGAAAAAGCTACCGAGCTTGGCATATCGGCGTTTGTTCCGGTAAAAACCAACTTTACCATTGTGGATAAAACTAATGCAGAACGTTTGACCGTCATTGCTATTGAAGCTTCCGAACAATGTGAGCGTTTAGATGTTCCTATTATTAAACCTATCATAACTTTGGAAAAACTGCTTGGAAGCTGGCCGAAAGATCGCCTGTTGATTTATGGTGATGAATCCGGTGCCAGCAAAAGCGCGAAAGAATTATTGCCGGAAATTCCACATACAAGTTATGCGGTACTGATAGGACCCGAAGGCGGATTCTCCACCACTGAACTTGCTTTACTGCGCGAGTTACCTTATGCAGTGGGGATGTGTCTTGGGCCACGTGTGCTGCGTGCCGATACTGCGGCAATAGCGGCGCTTACACTCATGCAGGCATGGCTGGGCGACTGGAACGAGAAACCAGCTTTCAGGGCGGCGGAATAAAAGGGCCATAATAATAGGGATGCTATGTCACAGATAATTACCAAGCTTGATGATTTATTTCAGGCGCGCCGCGAAGAAATAGAAGAATGGTTACATAAAAAACGCACCAAGAAACCGCCTTTTTTCTATAGCTCGGTGGATTTGCGTCATTCAGGTGTGCGCATTGCGCCGGTAGATACCAACTTATTTCCAGCAGGTTTTAATAATCTTTCACCGGCAGCACGTGATCGCTCAATCAATCTGATGCATGACCGGCTTGAGGCTATGAAGCCTGTGCCAAAGAAAATATTGATTATACCAGAAAACCACACGCGCAACCTTGCTTATATTGAGAATCTTTTTGTACTGAGTGGATTGATTAGTGAGACGGGCAGGGAAGTGCGCATTGGCAGCCTTACCGCGACGGAGCCGTTGTCACTTCAATCCATGAATGAAAATACAGTCATGGAATTTCCGCTGATCAGAACCAACAACCGGATTTCCACCAGTGATGGCTTCGAGCCCGATTTAATAATTCTCAATAATGACTGCACTGCGGGTGCGCCGGAAATATTGATAGGAATAAAACAGCCGATTGAGCCCAGTTACCATATGGGCTGGTACACAAGGCGTAAGAGTGAACATTTTCGGGCTTATACACAAATCACTCGTGAGTTTGCTGAGAAATTTAATTTTGACCCCTGGCTGATATCAGCAGGGTTTCACCGTTGTGGAGTGGTGAATTTCCATGAACGTGTTGGCATTGAATGTGTGGCGCTCGGTGTCGAGAAAGTGCTACATACAATGCGTCAGAAATACGAAGAGTACGGAGTGACCGAGAAACCTTATGTATTTGTAAAAGCTGATAGCGGTACTTACGGTATGGGTATCATGACGGTTGGAAGCAGTGATGAGCTTTTGGAGCTCAACAAAAAAACCCGCAATAAAATGAATACCATTAAAGAAGGCACGCAAAATACCGAAGTGATTATTCAGGAAGGTATTCCCACGATTGATGTTGTGGAGGGTGCTCCTGCAGAGGCGATGGTGTATCTGGTGGACGGCGTTCCGGTAGGGGGTGCTTACCGCATCAATAGCGAACGCGATGCAAATTCTAACCTCAATGCTGCTGGCATGCGCTTTGTTGGCATGTGTGACGAAAGCGAATGTGCGGAAAGTGCGCGCGAGAAAATAAAAATCCCGGGATGTAACTTCAATGTCTTTGGGCTCGTCTCAACGCTTGCTGCCCTTGCTGCCGCCAATGAAGTATATGACAGTTTAGATATTGGCTTTAGTATCTGAATTTATTCAGGGGGCACGCTGCCCCCGATTTCGCTCCACGAAATCTCCCCTGCGATGTCGTCGTGAAGAACTCCTCCGCGTACCGTCATCAGATTAATCTGTTTGGGACAGTAAATTTTTGGCGTATCGCAGTAAAATACACATGGATATAAAACCAGATTAAGATAATCGCCCCGCATTTAGTGGAAAGCTGTAGAATGGGCAGCAACCATATCGAGCTATATAGGAGTATTTTATAGAGGCTCACGGGGGAGGTCTCACGGGATATTAAGCAAATCAACGCCACCGCTAAAATCGGCAAATCGTAGATGTATATATAGGGGGTAAGCAACGCGATACCCGCAGCAAAAATTACAAAATGCATCAGCTGGTCACGAGATTTTTTAAATGCGTGAAAGCTAGCAAACGCAATGGCGATACTTAAACCTATTTGGAGTGCCCATGCGGCAGCCACATTCTTCGTAAGTAATAAAACCAGCATATAAACTGTCGGCATACCAATGTGAAATATTTCTCCCACGCCGTAATGACTATAAAAAAGCAGCGCCGAAAAATACACAGTCCAGATATGGGTATTAAACACTAACAGTGTGGTGATAATCAATGTGCCGGCGCTCAGAGAAGTGGCGGCGATAGCTTTCCAGTTGTGAGTGGCAATAAGATATATAGGCACCATTGCAGCAAGCTGGGGTTTTATTATCATCATGCCGAATAATAGACCTGCAAGAAAAGGACGTGTGGGACTCAGGCGTATCCCTGCAATGAGTAATGCGGAGGTTAGCAAACCGTTCTGTCCCATATAGAGGCTAAACGTGACAAGGGGCGTGAAAATACAAGCAGAAATATATAGAAAGAAATTATGTCGGGAAGTTTTGCACGCAAATACTAGGGTAATTACAGAAATAACGGCAAATATGATATAAGCCGTTTTGTAGGTCATAAATCCCAGAGGCCATAAAAACAGTGACTCTGTAGGCGGGTAGGGCCACAACATGACCATACTATCGCCGAATGTTTTTTGAAGTTCGGCGATAAAAATCGTGGGATCATATATTACCGAAGCGCTGCTTTCAACTATCAGACGCGCTGCAGTCCAGAACGCTGGAAAATCCCGACCTGTTATATTGGAGTTGCTGCCTAAAAACCAATCTTCATATAAAAATACGACAAATCCCAGAAAATAAACCGCGCTGATAATGATGCCTATCAGTACGTAGGTTTGCAGAGGGTTTAGTTGCTGACTAGATTTTTGCCGCAATAAGGCAAACACGTTTCTTACGCGCTTTTCTTTTTCAGAAATGCGGTCAGAGTCGTGCCAAGCGTTGCAGGTGATTCCGAAATACGGATACCGGCAGATTTCATCGCTTCGATTTTACTGTCAGCACCGCCTTTACCACCGGAAATAATCGCGCCGGCATGTCCCATGCGCCTTCCCGGAGGTGCGGTACGGCCGGCAATGAAGCCAACGATAGGTTTCTTGGTTTTGCTTTTCTTGATGAACTCTGCGGCTTCTTCTTCAGCGGAGCCGCCGATTTCACCAATCATGATGATCGCGTCAGTTTCATCATCGCCCAAAAACAAGTCAATTACATCGATGAAGTTGGTGCCGTTAACCGGATCGCCGCCAATACCAATGCAGGAAGATTGGCCGAGTCCTTCAGCGGTTGTTTGTGCTACTGCTTCGTAAGTTAAAGTGCCGGAGCGCGATACGATGCCGATGCGTCCTTTTTTATGAATATGGCCTGGCATGATGCCGATTTTGCATTCACCGGGGGTGATTACGCCTGGGCAGTTCGGGCCAACAAGGCGGGTTTTGGTGCCGCACAAAGCGCGTTTTACTTTTACCATGTCGAGTACGGGAATTCCTTCAGTGATGCAGACTACCAATTCCACTTTTGCATCAATCGCTTCTAAAATTGCATCAGCTGCATACGGGGGTGGCACGTAAATTACTGATGCGTTTGCGCCCGTCTTGGCAACCGCTTCTTCAACCGTATCAAAGATAGGTAAGTTCAGGTGTAGACCACCGCCTTTGCCAGGTGTAACGCCACCTACCATTTGTGTGCCGTAAGCGAGTGCCTGCTCAGAGTGATAGGTTCCTTCTCTGCCGGTAAAACCCTGGCAGATAACTTTGGTATTTTTATTGATGAGAATAGACATTTTAGATTCCCTAACTGTTATATTTTAAGCGGCTGCTTTTTTGACTGCTTTCACGATACGCTCGGCGGCATCGCCAAGATTATCGGCAGGCAAAATCGGCAATCCGGAAGTTGCCAGCATTTTCTTTCCGAGCTCCACATTGGTGCCTTCTAAACGCACAACGAGTGGAACATCGAGACTTACTTCGCGTGCAGCGGAGATTACGCCTTCAGCAATAATATCGCAGCGCATGATTCCACCGAAGATATTCACGAGGATACCTTCAACATTGGGATCGGAGAGAATAATTTTAAATGCTTCGGTTACTTTTTCTTTGGTAGCGCCGCCGCCCACGTCTAAAAAGTTTGCGGGTGAGCCGCCGCAATATTTAATGATGTCCATCGTGGCCATGGCAAGACCTGCGCCATTTACCATGCAACCGATATTGCCGTCCATCTTCACATAAGACAGGCCAAACTTGGCAGCTTTGCGCTCGAGCGGATCTTCTTCATCTTCATCGCGCAACTCCATAACCGCCTGCTGACGATAAAGCGCGTTTTCATCAAAGTTAAATTTAGCATCAAGTGCGATGATGTTATTTTCTTTGGTGATTGCCAGAGGATTGATTTCTAACTGACTTACATCTTTTTCAATGAAGGCGCGGTAAAGATTAGTCATAAATTCGGTAAATTTACCCTGCAGCTCTTTACGGATACCCAAGTCAAACGCGAGTTTGCGAATATGGAAAAGCTGAATGCCGCACACCGGATCAATTTCCACCATGAAAATTTTCTCAGGATGTTTTGCTGCGACTTCTTCAATTTCCACGCCGCCTTCGGAGGAGGCCATGCAGGTCACGCGTGAAGTAGCGCGGTCTACGATCATGGAGAGATACATTTCTTCGGCGATGTTGCTGCCTTCTTCAATATAGACGCGTTTTACTTCCTTGCCTTCTGGTCCGGTCTGGTGGGTAACCAGATTCATACCAATCATCTTGGAAGCATACTCGGCAACTTCGCCTATGGTTCTGGCAAGTTTTACCCCGCCGCCTTTACCACGGCCGCCCGCGTGAATTTGGGCTTTGACAACCCAGAGATTGCCACCCAGCCGGTTAGCAACGTTCTCTGCTTCGGCAGGTGTGTACGCCACGCCGCCCTTGGGAACGTTGACATTATATTTCGCTAAAATCGATTTAGCCTGGTATTCATGGATATTCATAATAGTAGTTCCTTGAGTGTCTTAACGTAATTTATAATTTAATGCCGGCACAGAGTCCTTTAACCGCATCAACGGATTTATTAAAAAGCTCTTTTTCTTCTTTGTTGAGTTCAATCTCGAGTACTTTTTCAACGCCGCCTGCACCAATTACTGCGGGTACGCCTACATAGAGATCTTTTACACCGAACTCACCATTTAAATGCGCAGCGCAAGGAATAACGCGCTTGCGGTCAAACAGGTAGGCTTCCGCCATTTTCACTGCCGATGCAGCGGGAGCATAAAATGCAGAGCCGGTTTTAAGCAGGCCAACAATTTCTGCGCCGCCATCGCGTGTGCGCTGGATAATTTTATCGAGCACGTCTTGCTTAATGAGGCCGATTTTTACAGCGTCAGGAAGTGGAATTCCACCGATGGTGGAATAACGCGCAAGTGGCACCATGCTGTCGCCGTGACCGCCGAGTACGAAAGTGGAAATGTCCTGCACGGAAATGCCCGTTGCTTCGGAAAGGAAATAGGAGAAGCGGCCAGAATCAAGCACACCTGCCATGCCGACCACTTTTTTATGTGGTAGTCCCGAAACTTCGCGCATTACCCACACCATTGCGTCGAGTGGATTGGTGATAACGATGACAAAGGCGTTTGGTGCGTGTTTTTTGATATTTTCAGCAACGGTTTTGATGATGCCGGTATTGATGTTTACGAGATCATCGCGGCTCATGCCGGGTTTGCGTGGTACGCCAGCGGTGACGATAATAACGTCAGAATCTTTAATATCAGCATAGTCGCTCGTGCCTTTTAAATGCACGTCAGAGCTGTCTATGTCGGAGGCTTGTGCGATATCGAGCGCTTTACCTTGCGGCAGCCCGTCATTGATGTCGAATAATACTACGTCGCCCAATTGTTTCTGCATGATAATGTGAGCGAGAGTTCCGCCAATCATTCCAGCGCCGATGAGGGATATTTTCTTGCGTGCCATGAGTTTATTTCCTTTTGAGATATTGTTTTTGTAAATGAGGGTATCTATTTAGGCTGGAAAATACACTTATAAAACAAGAATACAAAGCATTAATTCGACCCAAATGAAGAAATTATAGTTTACTTAGGCGGTCAGGATAATCGCTGATAATCCCGTCAATACCCATAGAATGCAGCCTTGCGATATCCTCCGGGTCATTTACTGTCCATGTAAATATTTTCAAATCAAGTTTGACTGCTTTGTTGATAAATTCACTGGTGAGCAGCTTGTAATTAGGCACAATGGCACGCGCGCCCCAGATTTTGGCTTCTAAAACGGAGTTATCAAACAATCTTTTAAAACTGGCACCGATAAAAACATCGGGAAATTCGCGATGCACGGTTTTTAATGCTTCGTGATCAAATGATATCAAGTAGAGATTCTCAGCTTTCCAGCCTTTGTTTATATATTCAGCAATGAGCTTTGCAACGGGGAGGGCAGCGTCCGCGTGTTTTACTTCAATGAAATATATAATGTTACTACCGATTGTCTCAAGCGCTTCCTGCAAAGTGGGGATATGTTCATCGCCAGAAATAGTGAGTGCCTTTAACTGAGCGAGAGTTAACTCAGCAACCAAACCTTTGCCGTTTGTTGTGCGATCCACTGTATCATCATGAATCACGACCGGCTCACCGCTTTTGCATAAGTGCACATCAAGCTCAATCGCTTCTGCGCCAAGCTTCAGGGCTTTGTTAAAGCTGCTAATCGTGTTTTCCGGCAAGTGCCCACTCGCGCCACGATGGCCTATTTTGAGGCATTTTTTCATGATTGAGAAAGATACTTTATGGCAAGCTGTTTGCTTTCTTCCACTGCTGGCTGGCCAAACACATCAATATCCCAGATTTGTGCCATGATCATGGTTTCTAACATAAAATGCATCATGAGTGCACCAAGGCTTTCTTCATTGAGTTTGTCGAGATAAAATACGCGGTTCGGGCAGTTATTTTTAGTGAGTGTCTCAGCAGTTGCTTTTTGTTCTGCACCCATTAAATCACCGATGGTATGATTCTTAAAATAACCGAGTGATTTTTCAGCAGAGGTAGGAATGTGAGAGCCAAGCTTTTCCTGTTTTAGCATTATCAAGGTAATAAATTTATCTTTCGGGCCATCCAGATAAAGCTGCAGCTGGCTATGTTGATCAAATGCACCAAGCGCGCGCAGTGCCGTGGTTCCCATGCCATTTTTGCCCAAACTTTCTGACCATAATTGCTGATGCCAGGCGCCAAACGCATTGAGCCGGTTGCAGTAAGGCATCATCACCGAAACGGTTTTGCCGCGTTTCCATAACGCATAATGCAATGCTGCGCCCAGAGCTGGCTCTGGTGATTTATCCGTGAAGCAATGTTTTACAACATCTAAGGCGCCCTTGCGTACTGCGCGTATGTCGATCCCCGCGACTTTGGCGGGAAGCAACCCTACCGCAGTGAGGCTTGCAAAACGCCCGCCGATGCCTGCGTCATGTTCGAGGATTTCTACGTTATGCTCCTCACCGATAGTGCGAAGCGCATTTTTTCCGGGTTCTGCGATAAATATAAAATGATTTTTAATAGCATTCTTGCCAAGCCGTTTTTCTACTTCTTTAAGCAGCACCAGCAACTGCGCAAGCGTTTCGGCAGTGCCGCCGGACTTGCTGATAATAAGGAACATGGTCTTTTTGAAATCCAGTGCGCCCACTAGCTGATCAAATGTATAGGGATCGATATTGTCGATGAAATGGATTTTTGTTTTCCCAGACATATGGGAAAAAGGATTCTCGGTGAGTGCAACCAATGTTCTTCCGCCCCGACTTGATGCGCCCATACCCACTACTACCAGCGTATCGTAATGTTCGGTAATGCGTTTTGCTGCAGATTCAATTTGTGCGAGATCATCCTCGCGTTCGGCAATATTCAGCACTGGCCAGGAATTATTTTTCTTGTAAGCGTGTAAAGCGGCAATGGCTTTCTCTGCTTCTCTATGCGCTGTATCAAAGTCCGCGGTAGAAGCGCCGTTTTCACCGACAATCTTATCGAAAGCGTTGCCAATATCCTGTGTGTAAATCATGTGAGGACAATCAGTACTTAAAAAATATTACCAAAAATTCCATTATCTTTTGGCACAATTACCGGGGTGTCGCCCGTGGTAATTGGTTTGTCCTGCGCTTTATCCTGCTTTATGCGGTCGGCTTCTTTGGTTGGATCCACAACGCTTTCGTCTGTTTTGTCAGTCCCCAGCAAATAAGAACTATTTTTGGGAGCCGTGCCATTTAATTTGTCATCAAGCAAAGTTTGGCGAATATTGGGATTGGCTTTATCTGCGCCAACATTGGCAAGGAACTGCGAGTCTGCATTCGTCGGCAATTCGGAAGCAGAAACAGGCGATACAGCGGTCGGCGCTATGGTGGTATTGGCGGCGGGGGCGGTAAACCCGGGAGTGTTATTTGCGCTTGCGCCAATAATCGCATTATGAGCTTTGTCCGGCGCGGGTATCATGCTGGCCGATGATCCTTCGGATGCTCCAGCAGGCGGACGCAGATTAAATTCTGGGGGAATATTTAAAGGTGGGCGCGAATATACCTGAAATTCATCCGGTCCCTGACGGTTTAAGCCTAGTGTTTCCCTCATATCGCCCGAACCACAGGCAGATAATATAAGGCAAAAAATAACGCTTATCGTTTTTATAGTTGATGTATTTTTCAGCATTTAATCGGTTATTCCTTGCGATCCATTGTAATTTTTAAATCTCTATTTTCGCTTATTATATTCGTAAAGACGAAGAGCACAACCCCTATGAAAATAGCACTGTCAGCAATATTAAATGCCGGCCAGTGGTAAGCATTTACGTGAAAATCAAGAAAATCAGTTACTCCTCTGAGGCGCACCCGGTCAATAATATTGCCAATGGCGCCGCCGATGATAAAGCCAAGCGCTGTAATTACAAGTTTTTCCTGCGCCTTGAGAAGCCAAACCGCGAGTATAATTACAATAAAACAAAGGCCTATAAGCAAAAGCAGGCCCACCAAAGGCGCGCTGCCCGCGAACATTCCAAAACTTACGCCAGTATTAAAAACCAGCACGATATTAAAGAAAGGCAGAAGCTTCATCGGAAGCAGAGAATCATGAGCATAGGCAATCACCAGGGTTTTACTCCACTGATCGCATGCAATTATGGCTAGGGATAAAAAGGCTCCGAGTAGACGCGAGCGCAAATAGGGGTGTTTCATAAAACAGTTATTACAGTATTTGTGGCGAATATACAAAACCATGTTGCCAAAGCAAAGCAGTTTGTATATAGCCCTTTAAATAATTATTTCGACCTAAAATTCGGACACTATAAATATGGATACTATAAGATTTGACCTTGTTACCCCCGAAGCAACTTTTTATTCAGGTGCTGCCGGTATGGTGGACATTCCCGGAACGCTGGGTGACTTTGGTGTGCTTCCCGGGCATATGGATTTTATCTCTACACTGCGCCCCGGAGTTATTAAGATACATAATGATAAGGAAGAAACCCTGCAGATTTTTGTGGCAAGTGGCATCGCTGAAGTGAACGCTGTCTCCTGCACTATCCTTGCTGAACGGGCGGTAGATTTGCAAAAAATAACGTTACCAGAGGCAGAAGCTCGACTGGCCCGCGCCAAAGGAGCGCTGGATGGAGCTTTTACCGAAAGCGCAAAAGCGGATGCTTTAAAGGAGTTGGAGCTTTCTGAGGCTCTTGTTGCAGCTTTGGCTGCCTGATTGGCCCCTAGAAGCCTGATTTTACTCCTTATATATATACGGACAATTTTTTACCCGTCGGGATGGGTTGTTGTATCTGAGCAACAGAGTGTCAAAAATACAGCTTATTGTGACTGGGTTTTAGTATTCTGTGCTTGCATAGAAGGGGGCGACTAAACATATTGTCCCGCAGGTAACGCAACTGTGTCGCCGCAAATGTCTTTGATTCACTAAGATTACAGGCCTTTGCATCTAGTAATTACTATAACAACCCTAAGGAATAGGAAACGTATTATGAAAAAAATACTTCTTGGTACTTCTGCTCTTATCGGTGCTGCTACCCTGCTCGCAGGCGCTGCATTCGGTGACGATCCAAAAGTAACAATCGGTGGATTCAGCACTTTTGAAGCTGCTTTCGCTAAATCAGACAATGGTTCTGGCGTGCAAGATGTTGCATTCCGCAACGACAACGAACTCCATTTCAACGTTGCTGGCAAGACCGATGCAGGTCTTGGTTACGGCGCTGAAGTTGACCTTATCGCTGATGTTAATGGTGCTGGCACTGCCCAGGCTAATGGTAACACCGGTGCTGGTTTGACTGCTCACCGTACATACGGTTGGTTGCAGGGTGACAATTGGGGCCATTTCGAATTCGGTTCCAACGATGGTGCAGCTCGCAATCTTAAAGTTGACGCATCTAACATCGCTCGCGCTACTGGTGGTATTGATGGTGACTGGGAATATTTTGCTCAGACCAACAACCCAGTTGTAGGTAATGGTGCATTTGCTGGTGGCAGAAGCTTCATCACTGCTCCACGTCTTCCAGTTGAAGCAGGTCCGTCTACTGGATTTGCTAGCGAAGCAACAAGCAACGATACCAAAGTTACTTACTACACTCCACGTTTCTCTGGTTTCCAGCTTGGCGTAAGCTATGCTCCTTCTACTACTAACCGTGGCGAAACTGTTATCACCACTACCAGCACTGCTGGCAGCGCTACCGACTTCTTGAGCGGTGGTTTGAACTACGAAGGTCAGTTTGACCAGGTTGGTGTAGCTGTAGCTGTAACTGGCGAAACTGCTAACGCAGATACTAACGTCCCAGGACCAAACGTTAACGACGTACAGGCATGGAACGCTGGTGCTAAATTGTCTTACATGGGATTCAGCGCTGCTGGTTCTTATGGTGACTGGCAAGATAGCTTTGCTTCTAGCGGTACCAAAGCTGACTATTGGACTGGTGGTCTTGCTTATGAAACCGGCCCACTCGGTGCAAGCGTGACCTACTTGGGTTCTGAATCCAAGCCAACTGGTCAAGACAACAAATTCTATGATGTGTCACTCGGTGTTGATTACAAATTGGCTCCAGGTCTGACCCCATTCGTAGAATGGACATATTACGATGTTAACGGAACCGGTGGTTCAGTAGCAAGTGGTGCTGTTGAAAACCGTGGCAACGTTGTTATCGTTGGTTCACAGCTCTCCTTCTAATCTGCTGTGAGTTACAAAGAATTGAGGCGGCATGAAAATGCCGCCTCTTTTTTTCGATTATATTTTCGCTGATAAAAGTATTCCGACTTGCGTGGGAATGGAGATTTTTATATCTCAATAAATGCTAGGCCGTTTTTACCATCGGCTTTGAGGGCGATTTTACCATCCAGCAAGCGTAAGGCTTCCTTGCCGAATATCTCATAACGCCAGCCATGCAGCACATGTAAACCGTCGCGTTTTCCGAGCGCCAGCAATTCCAATTCATCCTTATCGGCAATGAGGCGTGGTACTACCTGATTTTGCGCGGCACATGCTTTAAGCAATAAGCGCAACAAATCCACCAACGATTCACCAAGATTAGAAATTTGTGGTTTCGCGGGTAATTGCGGATATGTAGATGCCGGCATTTCCTCCACACCTTTTAATATGGCAAAAAGCGGCTCATATTGAGATGCGGGCATCGTTGGGTAAAACCCGCGTATTGCCTGTAACGCGGTAAAATTGTCCGGCTTGGATTGTGCAACTTCCGTAAGTGTTTCGTCCTTCATAATCCGTCCGCGCGGCACATTTTTGGTGCGTGCAGTGATTTCACGCCAGGCTGCAATGGCCTGCAAAACTGCCATATAACGTGGAGAGGGATTGCGTAGGCGCAATTTGCGCCAGGCATCGTTTGGATTGGTATCATAGGTTTCCGGGTCAAGCACCGGTTCCATTTCTTCCAATATCCAGCTTATGCGTCCGCTCTTTTTAAGCTGTTCTTCAAGCGCCAGATAAATACCGCGCAAATGCAGCACGTCATCAAGCGCATATTGCAATTGTTTTTCCGATAATGGGCGTTTTGCCCAATCGGTAAAGCGTGAGGATTTATCTACGGGTTTGCCCAGAATTTTGCTCACCAGCGATTCATAGCTTACTGACTCACCATAACCACAGACCATCGCGGCGACCTGCGTGTCAAAGAGTGGCGCGGGGATGGATTTCATCGCATGGTAGAAAATTTCAACATCTTGGCGGCAGGCATGAAAAACCTTCAAAATATTAAGGTCGGCAAGGAGTTTATAAAGCGGGCTTAAATCAATGCCGGGCGCCAGCGGATCAATGGCCGCGGCATTGGTTTCTCCAGCCACCTGTACCAGGCATAATTCCGGGTAAAAGGTTTTTTCACGCATGAATTCGGTATCAACCGTAATAAATCGCTCATTTTTCAGCGAATCGCAGAATGCCTGAAGGGTGGCGGTATCGGTTATGACATTAACCATTAAGATTCCTTATTGCGCTTGTTTCATAAGGGTATATCTACTATAAGTCTCGCCAAATAACGAGGATAAATACACTCATGACCATGCATCAATATAGAAGCCATACATGTAACCAACTTACCTCTGCCGAGGCGGGGCAAACGGTGAAACTTTCCGGCTGGGTGCATCGTAAGCGCGATCATGGCAATCTGTTGTTTATTGATCTGCGCGATCACTATGGCATTACACAGCTTGTGGCGAATTCCGAAAACAACAAAGCTCTGTTTGATGATTTAACGGCTGTGCGCTTTGAGAGTGTGATTACAATTACCGGAAAAGTGTTGGCGAGAACCCCTGAGACTATCAATAAAGATCTGGCGACCGGCACGATTGAAGTGGCGGTAGAGTCCTATATTCTGGAATCCGCAGCGGAGCTTTTGCCATTGCAGGTGAATTCCGATGCGGAGTTTCCGGAAGATACCCGTCTTACTTATCGCTTTCTGGATTTGCGCCGTGAAAAGCTGCATAAAAATATTATTTTGCGCTCTAACGTGATTGCGAGCCTGCGCCGCCGTATGATTGAGCGGGGTTTCACTGAATTCCAAACTCCTATTTTAACAGCAAGCTCGCCAGAAGGCGCGCGCGATTACCTGGTGCCAAGCCGCGTGCATCCGGGAAAATTCTACGCGCTGCCGCAAGCGCCGCAAATGTTCAAACAATTGCTGATGGTGGCGGGTTTTGACCGTTATTTCCAGATTGCGCCATGCTTCCGCGATGAAGACGCACGCGCTGACCGCTCGCCGGGCGAGTTTTACCAGCTCGACATTGAGATGAGCTTTGTGACGCAAGAAGATGTATTTGCGAGCATTGAGCCCGTGCTGCATGGGTTGTTCAAAGAATTTGCCGGTAAAAAATCAGTGACGGATTTTCCATTTCCACGCATCCCGTATAAACAATCGATGTTAGAATATGGCAGCGACAAGCCTGATTTACGCAATCCGCTGAAAATTAGCGATGCGAGCGAAGTGTTCAAAGGCTCAGGCTTTGGCATATTTAACAAAATCATTGAAGGTGGTGGCGTTATACGCGCCATTCCTGCACCAAACACCTCTGAGCAACCGCGTAGTTTCTTTGATAAAATGATTGGCTACGCGCAGTCGCTCGGGGCGGCGGGGCTTGCCTATATTACCTTCGGCGTAGACGGCACGCCGAAAAGCCCGATTGCCAAATTTTTAACTCCTGAAAAACTAGAAGAACTCAAGAAAACTGCCGGAATTAAAAACGGTGACTCGGTGTTTTTTGCATCCGGTGAGGAACTCACCGCTTCCAAACTTGCGGGACAAATACGCACCAAACTCGGTGAAGAGTTAGGCCTCATCGAAAAAGATTGCTACAAATTCTGCTGGGTGGTGGATTTCCCCTATTACGAATGGGACGAAGAAGAAAACAAAATTATCTTCAGTCATAACCCGTTCTCCATGCCACAAGGTGGAATGGATGCATTGCTTGCCGCAAATGGCGACAAAAAGAAACTGCTCGATATTATGGCTTACCAATATGACATCGTGTGCAACGGCATTGAGCTCTCGAGCGGTGCTATCCGTAACCACCGCCCGGATTTAATGTATAAAGCTTTTGAAATCGCCGGTTATGGCAAGGAAGTAGTCGATGCAAAGTTCGGCGCTATGATTGCTGCGTTTAAATTTGGCGCGCCTCCGCATGGTGGCCTCGCTCCTGGAGTTGACCGCATGGTGATGCTGCTTGCTGATGAGCCGAACATCCGCGAGGTTATCTGTTTCCCGATGAACCAAAAGGCTGAAGATCTTATGATGCAGGCACCGGCATTTGTGGAAGAAAAGCAACTGCGCGAACTGCATATTCAGCTCTCGCCTAAGGCCAAGGCCGCGAAGGAAGATAATTAGCGACCTCTTTTGGGGCCTGGTTTGCCAGGTTCTACCTCAGAAGATAATCCCCAATTTTTTGCCAGAACTGTCTCTCTTGCTTTGTCTGAAAAGCTGCCAGCTTTAATATCATCTTGGGTAAATGCACGAGCCAATGGCAATTTTAAATCAGCCAGCGCGGTCATAAAGAATTCTTTATCAATAGCGTGAACGTAATTACCATTAGCAAGATTATGCTTTAATGCATATACTGTGTTAAAATCTATGCCTTTTTCGAGTGCATATTCTTTAAATGGTTTGGTCGAAAGATATCTACCCGAAGAATCTCTAAATGCATCGCCTAGATTTTCCAGATTAATATCTGTATCAGGATTAAATATCGGTTTTTCCATGACCTTGCTCCCCAAATTATTATTTAACTTATCTATAATTTAGCAGAAACAGGTTAAGAAAGCGTTAATCTGGTAAGATATTGGTATTATATTGCATTTCGTCGTTGCGAGGAGGCCGTGGGCCGACGTGGCAATCCAGGCTTTCTTTAATCTGGATTGCTTCGCTGCGCTCGCAATGACGGGGATAGGAAGATTAACCAAAAATTTTCTTCACCTTCTCATACTCTGGGATATTCTTTTGCGGACCCAATGTAGTTAGCGTAATATTATTTTTGCTAAGCAGCTTACCACTTGCGCGGATGATGTGGTCCGCGGTAATCGCATCAATGAGTTTGGTAATTTCTGCAGCGGGCTTATAGCGGCCGTAGTTAAGCAGATGTCTGCCAATCCACTCGGCAATCGATGCGCTGCTCTCGCGCGACATCAAAAGGCTCGATTTTATCTGATTCTTTGCACGCTGTAATTCATGCTCGTCTATGCCGTCTTTTAATTTAATCACTTCGTTGCAAATGACGGGCAACATTTCAGCGGCTTTGTCTTCGGCCGTGGCAGCATAAATACTCAGCATACCGCTATCGGCGTAAGCGGAAATAAATGCCTGCACGGTATAGGCAAGGCCACGTTTTTCACGCACTTCCTGAAATAATCGTGACGACATTCCGCCGCCAAGCAGGGTGGCGAGCACCTGCCAGACGTAATAATCCTTATCATGGAAAGACACCCCTTCAAACCCAAGCACCATATGTAGTTGCTCGAGTTTGCGCTTGGTGCGTTTGTCGCCACCTTCGTAAATAGCTTTTGGCGCGGGAAGTTGCGCGGAGGTGGAAAGCGTAGTGAAGTTCTCACCCACTAATTGCAGGAACGCATCGTGATCAATATTACCGGCAGCAGTCACCACCATATTCGGCGCGTGGTAATGTGCGCCCATATAGCGTTTCAGGTCTTCGCTTTTATAGAAACTTACTTTCTCCGATGTGCCAAGTATGGAGCGACCAATCGGCTGATTCGGGTAGGCGGTTTCGCTGAAATGATCAAAAACCAAATCGTCCGGAGTGTCGTAATGCATGGCGATTTCCTGCAAAATCACCTGCCGTTCACGCTCTAACTCTTCCGGCTCAAACACCGAATTTTGCAAAATATCGGCGAGCATATCGACCGCTAAGGGCATGTCGTTTTTGAGTACGCGCGTGTAATAGACCGTATTTTCAAGCGAGGTGTATGCGTTCATATTGCCGCCGACCATATCCATCTCTTCGGCAATGGCGCGGGCACTGCGGCGCTTAGTGCCTTTGAATGCCATGTGCTCTAACATGTGCGAAATGCCGCCTTCTTCCTCGCGCTCAAACCGTGCGCCAACGTCAACACTTACTGCGACAGTAACGGATTCGATGCCGGGCAGGGCTTCAGTGGCAACGCGCAGGCCACTTGGCAGAGTGGAAATTTGATAGGTCATGAATGCTTTTCTATGTAAGATTTTATTTGGGTAGCGTCATTGGCGATGATGCCCATTTTTTCTTCGCGTGTCATGAGGTCAGAAAGATGCGCAGGTAAGTAAGGGTGTACACCTGTTGCCGCTGTCACCGCATCAGGAAATTTTGCTGGGTGGGCGGTGGCAAGTGTTACCATAGCGATGTTTTTATCTTTATGAAATTCGCGGGCAACGCTGAGGCCTACTGCTGTGTGCGGGTCAAGCAACTCGCTGCATTCTTTATAGACAGCGGCAATGGTTGTTTTCGTTTCAGTATCATCTGCTCTTCCGGCGGCAAATTGCGTACGGAGTTTGGTTAGTGCTTTTTCGGATAAAGTGAATTTCTTTTCTTTGCGGAAATCATTCATAATTTTATCAATTGCAGAACCATCACGATCATAGAGATCAAAGAGCAGCCGCTCAAAGTTGCTGGAAATCTGGATATCCATACTCGGGCTTAAAGTGGGTGATACCCCTTCCATAGCGTATGTTCCGGTCTTTAAGCAGCGTGCTAATATATCGTTGCTGTTAGTGGCGATGATAAGTTTTTCAACAGGTAAACCCATTTTCTGCGCTATGTAGCCAGCGTAAATATCACCAAAGTTTCCGGTAGGTACGCAGAAGCTTACGGGTTTTGCGGAACCCAACTGAAAGGAAGCATAAAAATAATAGACCACTTGCGCTAAAATCCTGCACCAGTTGATGGAATTCACCGCAGTTAGTTTTTGCTTTTCGCGGAATTTTTTGTCGGCAAAAAGCGATTTCACAATATCCTGACAATCGTCAAATGTGCCATCCACTGCGAGGTTGAATACGTTACTATCTTCAACCGTTGTCATCTGGCGGCGTTGGACTGCTGAGACTTTATTATGAGGGTGCAGAATAAATATCTTCATGTGTTTGCGCCCGCGGCAGCCTTCGATTGCGGCAGAGCCAGTATCGCCAGACGTTGCACCAATAACTGTTAATTCCTGATGATTGCGCTCAAGGAAATATTCAAGCACACGGCCTAAGAACTGGAGGGCAAAATCTTTAAAGGCGAGGGTAGGCCCGTGAAACAGTTCCAGCAGATATTCATTATCGCCCAGTTTTTTAAGCGGGGCAATTTTGGGATCGCGGAAGTTTTTATAAGAATCGACAATAATCGCGTGCAAATCTTTTTCTACAATCGCATCGCCAATAAAAGGCTGCATTACTTTATAGGCCAAATCCGTATAGGATAATGTGGACAGTGCTTTCAAATCTTGCGCAGAAAATTGCGGGATGGAATCCGGCACATAAAGCCCGCCGTCGCTTGCAAGTCCTGCAAGTACAACATCTTCAAATCCGAGAATCGGCGCTTTGCCGCGTGTGGAAATATATTTTATCATCAGCTTGTAAATTCTCTCATTTTAATCCAAACAAACACTATTCCTGCAAGTAGCGGCAGAATTAGAAGAATGACAATTAACTTAAACAGAAATAGATTAGGTTTATGGTCCATCACAGTAAAAAAGTTATTATTAACGCGGACGATGCAGGCAGCAGGCTCGATAAGATCCTCGCGCAACATCTGCCGGAGTTCTCCCGCAGTCGCATGCAGCAACTCATCGGTCAGGGGCAGGTGAGCGCGGGAGGCGAGACTATAACGGATGCGTCGCGCAAGGTCAAATCAGGAGAAACCTATATATTAACAGTGCCGCCGCCGGAAAGCAGTGAGCTGGCCTCCACCGAGATTGCGCTCAATATTATCTTTGAAGACAAGCATTTTCTGGTGATTGATAAACCCGCTGGAATGACTGTCCACCCCGCTCCGGGCCATTATACCGATACGCTGGTAAATGCGCTGCTTGCCCATTGTGGCGATTCGCTTTCCGGCATTGGTGGGGTGATGCGCCCGGGAATTGTGCACAGAATTGATAAGGATACCAGTGGGTTACTGGTGGTAGCTAAAAACGACGCGGCTCATAAGCATCTGGCTGAACAATTGGCCGAACGCACATTAAAACGCCAATATATAGCCATTGTGAAGGGAATCCCGACGCCTGCAATCGGCACCATTGACGCCAATATTGCCCGCTCCAACACCAATCGTAAGAAAATGGCGGTGGTAAAATCGGGTGGGAGAGCTTCAGTAACCCATTATAAAGTCGAAGAAATGTTTGAAAGTGCCGCGCTCGTGCGTTGTACGCTTGAGACTGGCCGCACCCACCAGATCCGCGTGCATTTAGGCCATAAGGGCTATCCTATTATTGGCGATCAGGTGTATGGCCGGAAAGGCAAAACCTTTGATTTTCCACGACAAGCGCTCCATGCCGCCATGCTCACCCTGATTCACCCAAAAACCGGGAAACAGATGGAATTTTTATCGCCAATTCCGCAGGATATGCAGGAATTGATAAATACCCTCAGAGGCACTTGAAAACTCTGCGACTTACCTTATAATATCCTTAGCTTTTCAGCTATTCACAAAAGGCAAATTCATGACAACTCAGTTACCCGTCGTTTCTGCCGAAGGCGGACTCAGGCGCTATCTTCAGGAAATACGCAAATTCCCGCTTCTTAGCGAAGAAGAGGAATATATGCTTTCCAAGCGTTTCCTGGAACATAATGATGTATCGGCCGCGCACAAACTGGTCACGAGCCATTTGCGCCTGGTTGCCAAAATCGCTGCGCAATATCGTGGCTATGGCTTGCCTGCAAGTGAACTGGTTGCCGAAGGTAACATCGGCCTCATGCAAGCGGTGCGTCGCTTTGACCCTGAAAAAGGGTTTCGCCTTTCTACCTATGCGATGTGGTGGATTAGGGCTGCGATTCAGGAATATATTCTGCGCTCATGGTCGCTGGTAAAAATTGGTTCCAGTGCCGCGCAGAAAAAACTTTTCTTCGGGCTTCGCAGACTTAAAAACAGCATCCGTAGCGCCGAGACGGGAGTCAGCAGTGTGCTTACTCCGCAGGAAGTCACAAAAATCGCGAAAGATATGGGTGTTGGCGAGAGTGATGTAATTGATATGGATACGCGCATGTCGGCGCATGACCAGCATTTGAACGCTAAAATCGGCGCGGACAGTGACGACGAATGGCAGGATATGCTGGCTGACCCCGCTGACAATCAGGAAACGCTGATGGCGGAAAAGCAGGAGCGCAACATAAAGCATGAATTGCTCGAAGGCGCGATGGCAAAACTCAATGCGCGTGAGCAGGATATTATTCGTGAGCGGCATCTGAAGGATGACCCTTCAACGCTCGAAGACTTAAGCAAAATCTATAATATATCGCGCGAGCGTGTCCGCCA
>Ga0206962_1012_pt2 | contig 55146 bp, 51 predicted proteins | sample Alteio_BWOrgHeat_27_FD_153241 | JGI IMG/M metagenome (GOLD analysis project Ga0206962, IMG submission 153241) | Enriched cells from forest soil in Barre Woods Harvard Forest LTER site, Petersham, Massachusetts, United States -... | ecosystem: Environmental > Terrestrial > Soil > Temperate forest >...
CATAACGGACGATGGGTTTGCCCTGGTGTTGCGTCTCACACACGCCAAACCCCGACCAGATTGCACGCGCAGGTTTTGGAAAGCCAGGGAGAACGTTGCCTGTTGTTCTGTCAAATACGGCGATATCGGTGTTGACCCACTGAACGTATTGGGTCAATCCAATGGCGCCTGCAGGATCAGGCTGTGCTTTTGTCACCTGATAATTTCCAAGACCCATGCCAATTCCCTGAAAACCATGGATGGGTGTCCGGGCATTATTGGCGGAAGGTTCTTTCCTGAATAAAGTGGGTATGTCGCTGAGCGGTCTGGAAAGATCATGTTTTGCATCCAGTCCGACAATGCTGTAGGGCTGTCCGGCATTTTCAGTGGAAAAGGCGGCTGACATGCCTGATATGCCAGTGACAATGAATAATTTAATCCAGAATGATTTCAGGCGCATTCTGTCTCTCCGTTCATTTAATTTTCCAGATATCACATTGAACAGGACCTTTTTGTGGGATGTCCAGACTGGATTTAATTCTGGATACAGCTGGATTAAGTGTTATGACTTTTTGGAAACCAGGGTTTTGCCTGTAAAATACCTTCCCTTTCTCATCAGCCAGGAGAAAGGGAAGGGTGTCAGCTGAATTGATAAGCTACAGACAGGCTGCCATCTTAAAGTTGACGATAAACGTGCTCCAGTTAAAAGACCCGGTAGCGGAAAGGTATTCATTGGTATACCAGAAGGTGCAGTCATCAACAGGGTCAACCGACATGGCACTGTAGTTTCCCCAGTTGTGAACATTGTCAACCTGTGAAGCCGTGCCCGTAAAAAGTGCCTGAATGTTCAGCACGTTCAGTGGATCAAAATAATTGCGCCCGGAAAGTTCGAGAGAGGGAAATACCAGTGAAGAGGTCACGGTATAACCGAGTGCCATATTGCCATAGTGGTCAATGGCCATGCTGCCTGTGAATCGGTTCATGGAATCAGGCGCCTGAGTGGCCTGTTGGTAGACCACAGGATTGGCATCGGGCTGTGGATCGATGCGCAATTCATACCAGCGAAGTGCCGGTGCCAGTTTGGGAGGCGGACCTTCAATGGTGTGGGTGGCCAGCAGGGAGCCATGATCGAAAAATTGGCGATAGACCAGACGTCTAGTGAGCCTGTCTGTCACAAGGTTCAGTTTATTCGGCGTGAAGGGCTGTATGGCGCATTCATCGCCACCATCTGCTGTACACGCTTTGGTAAAACTGTCCACTGGAATACTGATGGCATTGGTGATGGTGGAATTATTGGGATTGCTGAAGTCCACATGAAATTTAAACAGCAGCAGATTCTGAGGCGGAGAAAGACTGATGAAATATTCCGGGGTGCCTGCAGGGGGAAGGACGCGGCCATCAAGGTCTGCAGGCTGCAGTGAACTGGTATCGGCAGCTGTATACTGTCTGCATTGCATGGTTGCAGGCAGACCCGAGAGCATTTTATCCCGGTCAAAAGCGCAGATACGCGGACCATTGGATGTGCGGCCTGACATGTCAAAAGACATGTAATAAGCATCAGGCCATAAACCCATTTTGGCATCATCATTCAGTGCATCGAGCTGAAAAGCATATCGATAATAACTGCCTGCAGCATCTTCTGAGGTGGAAACTGCAATACACTGGAAAAATGGACCCTGATTTTTATCGACAAAAGCATGCTGAGACAAAACCCAGCGATGCGCCAGCTGGTCATATTTGACGGTGGCATCGCCCAGATTGATATTTTCACAGACGCCACCGAATCCGGACCAGAGTGTATTGCCGGGTGCTGGAAACCCGGGTGCGACTGTCCCTGTGGCTTTGTCAAATACGGCAATGTCTGTATCCACCCATTGCACATACTGTGCAAGACCCACAGAGGCTGCGATATTGGGCTGGGCTGAGGTTACCTGATAACTGCCAAGCCCCTGTCCAATGCCCTGAAAGCCCTGGATGGGGATTTTGGACTGCAGATGAAGGGTTTTTGCCTGATTTGATATGACTGTGCGCTCTCCGGACGAAAGACTCATTAAGGCCCGGGAAATGTCATGTCTGACATCGCCTGCTATGATCTCTGGGCGTGATTTTTTGACGGTTTCGGCTGCAAAGCCCCCGGTGAGACTGAACAGCCCAAGGGTGCTTAATGTCAGGATACAGACGGGTTTTAGCTTCATATTTTTACCCTCCCCATGCATTCTTGAAGACCTGAGGAATGTGATGCTATCAGAGAGGATTTTTAATCAGTCTGTCATATTTCCCTTAGGGTGTGAGGGTAATTCCCTGGTAAAACGGCATAAAAAATAGGGCATTTAGGGCTATATTATTTCAGGCGTATTGCTCAAAACATTCAGCACTGGCATGCCTTTTATCAGCTCAAGTCTGGCATCTCCGCTCAGGCAGGAAAGCTGACCTTCGGGATTTCGGCTTTCACGCACATTTGAGGGATAATAAGCCTGCTCCACCGTCAGCGCTTCCAGTCTGCTGTTCATGAGATCATTGCGGACATAAAAAGCATTTCCACCCATGCTGCAGGTGCCAACCAGTGTGTATCCCTTCCTTTGAGCGAGATGGGTCATGGCTGCGAGAGATGCGCCGTAGTAAAGATTCGAGTAATGTCTGTCGGTTCTGTTGAACTGAGGCTCGTAGGGGATGGAGATGGTTCTCTCCTGTCCGAAGACAGCGTTATATTCACAGATCAAAATACGGGGTTTAAAAAATGTGATGGCTTCAAGCACATGATAATCGTTTCCGTCAATATCAACAGACAGGATGCCGAGGTCTTCATCAAAGCCGCTTTTGGCAAGGAGTGCATTGATGTTTTCTTTTGTGATGAAGGAACAGACGGCTTCGAGGTGATATTTCCAGTGAAACTCGGTCTGTTTCAGACGGCTGATATTTTGAGCGCTGCTGTCAATGACAAATCCCTTCCAGTCATTGTTCATGAGTAAAAACCGGCAGTTTGATTCAAGAAAATCCTCGACGCCAAATTCAATAAAGGTTTTGTTTTTAACCGGCACGGTACGGATAAGATGCTGAATGATGCCATCCTCACCCCACTGGGAAAAAACACTGAATTCATAGTCTCTTAGCTGTGCTGATGTTTTGGCTGCATTGAGATTGCCGAGAATTTTTCCCTGATTTATTTTTATCTCATCCAGCTGACAGTCCATTTTGCTGAGACGCTGACTGACCTGTGACAATGCTGCGAGTGCGGTTTTGAGTTTTTGGATGAAGAATCCGGGTGATTTCATTCTGATTTTCCTGAAGTGATGTATCCGATATAAAAATCCCTGACATCTTAGCGCATCAGACTGCTTCGAGTATGGCAGCAACACCCATGCCACCGGCTGTGCAAACTGAGATGAGACCCCGGCCACGACCTCTTTGGTGCAGCATTTTGGCGAGTGTGCCTGTTATTCTGGCGCCTGTGGCGGCAAAGGGATGACCGAGTGCAATGCTGCTGCCATGAATGTTTATTTTTGAAGGGTCAATGGGGCCGAGTGGGGTATCCCGGTTCAGAACTTTTCGGCAGTACGCTGCAGATTCCCATGCTTTTAAATTACAGAGAACCTGTCCTGCGAAGGCTTCATGAATTTCATAAAAATCGAAATCTTCAAAAGATAAATGATTTCTTCTGAGGAGGTTGCTGACGGCAAGCGTGGGTGCCATGAGGAGTCCCTCGCCATGCACAAAATCAACGGCAGCAGCCTCTGCATCCACAAATCGGGCAAGCAGTGGAAGATTGTAGTAAACGGCAGCCTCTTCAGAGGTCAGGAACACGGCTGCAGCCCCGTCTGTGAGGGGACTGCTGTTACCCGCCGTCAGTGTGCCTTTGTCAGGCGTGTCAAAGGCAGGCTTAAGCCGTGCGAGTTTCTCATAAGTTGTGTCGGCGCGGAGAATACCATCCTGATTCAGGCCTTCGAATTCTGATACCAGATCATTGAAAAACTCGTTTTTGTAAGCAGCCAGCGCATTTTGATGGCTTGTAAACGCCAGTGCGTCCTGCGCTTCACGCGAAATATTCCATTCTTTGACCATTTTTTCACAGTGTTGGCCCATGGACAGATGCGTTCTGGGTTCAACCACTGCAGGCCAGCGGGGCCTGAAATCAGAAAGTCTCAGGGAAGATAAAATTTTTATCCGCGCAAGAAAATTTTTGTGGTGGTGCAGAGCGGTTAATTTTCGCGTGAGTGCAGTGCTCAGCATAAGGGGTAAATCACTGTTGCTGTCACAGCCACCTGCAATGCCGTTGTCGATCTGAAAATTTGAAATTTTCAGTGCGATCTGTCGCACTGCCTCCAGACTGGTGCCGCAGGCACGCTGAAGATTGTAGGCGGGTGTGTGCGGATCCAGTGTGGTTCCAAGCACACACTCCCGGGCCAGATTCCAGTCTGTGGAACTTTTGATCACTGCGCCCAAAGCCACATCGCCGAGAATTTGTCCATCCAGTTTCAGCTTGGTTACCAGAAACTGAAGTGGTGCTGTCATCAGCGCCTGCAGCGTGATGTCTCTGTACGCTGTCATGGATTTGACAAAGGGAATCCGGTCACTTCCTGCAATGTAGGCGGGTCTGGTTTTCAAGAGTGGCAATCCTTTGCTTTTGGTTATTTTATCCCGTTATTTTTGCCATGCATTCAATCTCAACCAGTGCGCCCCGTGGCAGTGCTGACACTGCCACAGTAGAGCGGGCCGGGCGGTGTTGCCCAAGCCAGGCTGCATAAATCTCGTTGACACTGACAAAGTCATCCATGCTGGTCAGGAAAAGAGTTGTCTTTAGAACAGCGTTTTTATCTGTCCCTGCAGCCATCAGTATTTCTGTGAGATTTTTTAGACATTGGATGATCTGTTCCCGGGCATTTCCTCCGACCATTTCGCCTGTGGCCGGATTCAGTGCAATCTGCCCTGACGTATAAAGAATACCCTCAGAGATGACGGCCTGTGAGTATGGGCCGATGGCTGGCGGTGCCCTGTCTGTATGAATGATTTTCATGTTTTTCAGAGACTCAAAGTGTTGAGGTGCAAACCAGGCCCTGTAGCGGATGCCTGTCCTTCAGGAGATCCCTGAGTGGGATCAATTCTTTGTTCCAGAGAATGGTTTCGACCAGATACCGGCCAGCTGCTTTCTGTACGGCGGCGGTTGTGTTGTCAAAATCCTCCTTCAAACATGAAAATTCAACGTGATTGACACCATAGATGTATTTGATATCACTGGAGGGTCTTTCTTCTTTGTGTTCGTTAAAGAAGGAATTGCCATGGGCTTCTGACCTGCGCAGTTGGATGATGACATCTTTTAGAAGGTCGGCTTTTGTGAGTTGCCTGGTGTATGTGGTGTGAATCGTCATGCCGGAAATTTCATTTAAATGACCGTATGCATCCGTCCCAAAGGGAATGTTGTTGGCCTGAAGTTCCCTGATGAGATGCCTGATGTCCTTGGGATTGGTGTCACTGATCAGAACAATCTCAGGGTTTTTTTCTCTGTTGCAGGCGATGATTTGTTCAAGGGTGTGTTTAAATTCAAAAAATTGAGGATTCATTGAATCCCATGCTGAATCAAGTTCATCAACAGACAGTCTGACCCCCGTCTCATTTTTCAGAGCATCAATAAATAATTTATTGAATTCAGGCTCTGACAGTTTCTCTGTTTTGAACGCTTCGATGAGATTGAAATTATCCTGAACGCAGGTGTGCATCTGAGATGCGATCTGAACAATGGCAATGCCTGATTTCTTCGCGATTGTTTCAGTTAATTTGGTAAGACCACTGAGGAGATTGGGACTGACAATTTCACCCAGACTGATAATGCGAATTTTTTTCAAGAGCGCCTCCCCCAGATGATATGTTGCATTGGGTAACTTTTGTTCAAATTTATGCTATTTTAAACCATAGCTAATGGGGCTGCCAGTGTCGCGACTCTTTATCGCACGCTTGCACCCGCCGAGCGGGATTTTTCTTCGTTGAATGCTGTTTTTCCAATAATGACACTGGCAGGGTCCGGCCTGTATCTGTTTTCTACAGCCAAAACGCCCCCTTCATTTTTAAGTGTCGATGAAGAAAAGCAATGCATTGAACTGAGGGCTGCTGTTGATTTCTGAAAAAAATCCGCCGAAGTCACGCAACGACGGAGATTATTACAGCGTCTTTTTCAGTGCGAATGATTCATCATTTTCTTCGCCTTTATCTGCGGGTGAATTTTTTGGCTGAAACATCGATGCAGATGATGCGCGGGTTTCTTTTTGTTCTTTTGGATTAATTCCCATAAACTCACAGGCTTCAATCAGACTGAACAGCGGTGCTATATAGAGCGACTGCAGAAGACTGTCCTGGAAGGCAGGTCTGTTGCCTTCATATCGACTGTGACCATAAATCTGGGCAATCCATGCGGCGATATGCAGAACAAAAGCGAGCGTCTTGGGGTGGGACATCTCCTCAGAAAAAAGTTCAGCACTCTGGGAAAGGGCAGCCAGCAGGACACCGGATGCTGCTCCCAGCTTTTTGTCATAAAGGCAGTATCCTAAGAAATAACCAATCGACAGAAGATTGGTGAGATTTTTTGTCTGAGGGACAGGGACTTCGCTCAGCCACACCATGCTGGTCCACATAATCAGTGGAATACAGACAGTATGAATTTTTTGGTTGACTGGATTTTGATGGTATTTTGAATAAAACGTCAGAGTGTTGGTGATTTTTTCCCGCAGACTATCAATCAGGGAAGAGGATGTTTCATCTGCAGGATGTTCTGTATTTTTCATTTCTTTGATTTTGTGCAGGCAGGCTGTCATTTGTTGTCTGATTTCTAAATCGTTCATGCGGTGTGTTCCCTTGCTGTTGAATTTTTTGAAAAAGAGGGTGAGGCCATTACAATGGTGCGACAGGTCTCATCCATTGTCTGGAAACGGTCAGAGGCGTGACTTTAAACTGAGAAACAACGGCTCTGTGATCAGAAGGCCAGGGAGAGACCATAATGACGGTGTCTTTACTGCCTGCCTCTCCCACGAGTTTACTCTGAATGGGCGTGGTGGGTCCTCCAGATAAAACAAAATCAATGCGCTCAGGCAGGTCATCAGCAGAAGGGTTATAACCATCATAACTGATCCGGGCAGCAGGTCTTCCGGAAGGCCAGGTGAAAGCCGGTTGTTTGACGGCATTGGGATGGAGGATGCGATAGGAGTCAACCAGTCCAAACTGATGGGCGGTATGGGTCACGGGCCACAAAACAGCATAACGATGGTTGGAAAGCACGTTGACGGTGGAATCTGTCCAGTCAAGGTAAGAGGGTGAGTTAAAGTCGCCGGTTAAAAAAACGGGCATGCCTGTTTTTGCGAGCGCAGCGAGCATCCTGAGCGTGGGAAGTGCTGAAGGCAGCCGCACTGTTTTTTCATTCTGGATGACTGCAGCAGGGGATCTGCCACCTTTCACCCAGTTGGGGCCGTAGGGTTCATCCGGCAGGTGAATGTTTGCAACCGCCACAAATTTATTGGGTTTGACTTCAACAAACACAACATTTTCTTTGTATTTTTCTGAAGTGTAGAGCGGTAATTCGGAAATAATACTCTGGCTGGTATCGCAGTATTTCCAGCCGAGAGCGGCTGCCAGTCGGGAGGCATTGTTCCATGCTTCCTGAAGGCCGACGACATTGGCATGAGATCGTCTGACAGCCTCCACGACTTTGTTGAAGTCAACCTGCGTACCGCCGTTTTCGATGTTGAAGGTCATGACTGAAAGACGACTTGCAGCGAGAGCAGAGGTTGTTGTCAGCAGGGCGAAAAACAGAATGAGTAAGGATTTCTTCATAGTCTCGATCAATCAGTTCATTTGGAATTAACAATATAATTGACCGATAACATCTGTCAATGACGGCTACGATTGACCCATACCCTCCCTCACATCCACCAGCAGTTGATCAAACATATTAAGACGCACAAAACCCACGCGGGGAAATTCAATGTTGGTGATAATGTAAATAATAAAAGCTGTCAAAATAACATAAGATGCAATATGAACAGGATTTTTTTGCTGGTTTTCAGCGGCAATATAACCAACCAGAAATGCTCCCAATGCTGCAAGCATGATCAGCAGAAGAAAAATAATAATCGGAGGGTGAATTCTTGCCATATTGATGCCGGTGTAGGATGCCGTAAACATGTCATCCATTGCCGGGACCACCAGTAATTCAGCATATTTGTCAGGCGTTCCTTTTACGGCAAGTGTGACGGTATGCCAGATTTGATTTTGCATGATATTCAGTCTGTCGATGTCCTGCCAGGCTTTTTTAAGGTTGGGAAGATCTCTGTAAATATTCAGGTGCAGATCAAGATACTGACGGACCTGCCTGCGTATCACAGGCTGATATTTGGGTGAGAGGAGGTCAATGTATTCATAGGCTTTGGAAAAAGCGCTGGCTTCTTCCACCAGATGCATTTTGCGGTGCTCAAAACGGTCATAAGCGCCGGCAAAGGTAAATGCGATCAAAAGCCCAAGGAGGGCAAAAACGGCACTTTCAGCGACGGTCACGACTTCCAGTCGGTGATCGATGTGATGTTCGAGCTGTATGCGTCCATAACGACGCCCAAGCCCGACACTGATCCACAGGGCAAACACCAGCAGAATAAAAACCAGAAAGAGTAAAACTGCGTAGAACATGGATTTTATCTTTCCCTGGAGAAGTGTTTCAATTATGATTGAAAATCACCGGCAAGTCTATGAATCTCACCGGATTAATTTTTTTGAAGCGGTGGTATAGATGCAGTGAAACAGGCAGGTGCGTACATTTTTGGGAATTTATTCGGTTGACTCCATTATCTTATGAGCGAATTGATAACTCTTTAAACCCGAATCCTCTGCTTCATACATGGCTTTTTCGGCTGAAAGCAATATGTCATCCGGTGACTGACCGTCTCCTGGATAAATTCCGATGCCAATAACAGGTCGGAGTACAATGATATCAGTCAGTTCAGCAATGACCCTCAGCAATTTTTCGGCAACAAGGGCTGCCGATTCCGGCTGACGGATATCGTTCAGCAAAATAACAAAGTCACCGTTGTCCTGGATGACGGTAATATCCTCAGGGTGCAGGACGCTGATTAACTCCTGCCGGATTGCCTTCTGCATGACTCGATCCGGTAATCCATCCTCAGAATTAAGATGCATCATCAAGACTGCAATGAGCGTATTTTTTTCAGATGCACGCTGCATTCGGTCACTGAGAAGCGCTGAAAAATCCTGATCAGGGGATGCGTTTTTTGGCGGTTTTTTGAGTCTGGAGGGAATCAGATGAACATTTAAAAAAGTCAGAATCAGGCCAAAACTGACTGCAGCTACAGCAAAGAATGTGCTGGTGTAGATATAACTTTTCTGAGGGTCAGGGAAAACAGCCGTCAACACAAAAAAGCAGACAGAGACAACAAAAGCGCACAGCAGGGCTTTGGTTGCAAGTTTCATAGAATCTCCCGTCCATCAGCTTTGTTTGTCCATTTTTATAGTTTACCCATATTTACAGATGAAAAATGGAAGATTTTTGACAGTCCTTTGTTTTATAATAATTAATATATTGATATTTAAGTCATTTCATGAAAATTACTGTATTTTTTTACCCGTTCCTGAGACCGGTTCAGAGCCTTCCATTTCTGCAGGCTGAGCCGGCCAGAGAAAATAAAAAGTGGTGCCTTTGTGAAGTTCTGAGGTCAGCCAGATTTTTCCCATATTTTTTTCGATGATTTTTTTGACGATGGCAAGCCCGATGCCTGAACTTTCGATGGTGTCTCTGGACTGAAGCGTCTGGAAAATTTCAAAAATTTTATCATGGAATTTCGGATCAATGCCGCATCCATTGTCTGAGATATAAAACCGGTGATAATTTTCAGAAATGGCATGACCCACATGAATAATGCCCTCTGCCTTGTCATTGTATTTGATGGCATTGCTGAGCAGGTTGAGAAATATCTGGGACATGATGGATCTGTCTGTCATGAGAGTTGGAAGCGTATTGTCAACAATGATCCGGATGTTCGGGGGAGGTGCGAGATTGTCAGTGATTTCGGCCATCAGTCTGTTCAGATCCACGGATTCTTTCGGCAGGTTTTCACGGCCGGCACGGGAATAATCAAGCATGCCTGCAATCAGTGAATCAAGACGGCGCACACGTTTTTTTATCAGGTCAAAGTTTTTTCGGGATCCTTCCGGCAAAAGATGATAGCAGTCCTCCTGAATCCACTGCGTCAGGCTTTCGATGGCTCTCAGAGGCGAGCGCAGATCATGGGATGCGGCATAGGCAAACTGATCAAGATCCAGATTGGATTCCTGCAGCTGTGATGCCGTTTCCCGGAGCTGTTTTTCAGTGACCATATGCCGGTGGATTTCAGTCACGAGCTCGTCACGCAAAACGGTCTCTGCGCGCAGTTTCTGGAACAGTTCTGAGAATGACCGTGCCAGATCACCGACTTCTCCCCTTAATTTCAGAAGCTTCGGGCTGATGTTCACAAGAATTTTACTGGCATCCATTTTTTCGATGTTGTTTCTCAGCTGATTGATCGGCTGCACAATGGCACGTGTGCTGAAAAACACCAGAAGCAGCGATGCGATAATGGCATCAAAAAGAATGGTCAGCGTCAGGTTGAGACTTTCCTGGAGAATGGTGTAGGAATTCCGAGCGGCAAGTCTCACAGTCACTGTCGCCTCTTCATTGGATGAAGTCTGAAGATGCTGAAAATACCGGCTCAGTGCTGTTTTGAAGTCGCTGACAACCGTGGAATAGCTTTCACTTTTTATAAAATTCAGTGAAGCCTGCCGGTTATTATGCTGCATTTTGGATGTTATTTCTGAACGGAGCTCAGTCAGGAAATCAAACTTATTTTTGAGCGCAGGATACGCAGCAGGATTCAGCGCTCTGGCCCGCTCGAGAAGCTGATAAACCCTGGAGCTGTTCTTATAATATTCCTGAAGCGAAAGAATACTGCCTGTGAAGATATAATTTTCAATGTTGGATTCAACCAGCAGCTGCTGGTACATTAGGCGGCTGCTCAGTTCATTCCGGTCTATCACTTCAGCCAGTTGTTCGACTGCATGGGGAATGCTCCGAGGTGTGAGCGATTCGATCAGATTTTTCAGCTGGATATAAAAGGCAATGCCAACCATCACCATCAGAATGGCAATGCTTGAAAAATAAAGTGTTAACTTTGCCTTCAGATTCATTGTGTAATCCCGGGTTCGCTGTCCAGTCCTTCTGTGTCTTTGTGGGATGGGAGGGTGATCCCGAGCAGGTCTGCACTGGATCTGTTTATCATCAGATAACCGTTCTCAGGAGATTCAGTCTTAAGCCAGCCGGGATCTGCTCCCTGCAGTATCATAGCCGCCTTCAAACCGGCCAGTTTTCCAAGTGAATACAAATCCGCGAAATAGCCGAGCAATACTCCCTGCAGAACACTGTTTTTGTCACAGGTAAAACTGGCGATCCGGTGATTTTTGCTGAATTCAGCGGCGACCGCGCCGCCTTTGCCGCGCATCAGGGTGTCACAGGCAACAAAGAGCGCATTGAACGGATGCTGCTGCATCTCCCGGGTCAGCCTGTTTTGTATGTCGTCCGGATCGATGGCATCAATGTCCACCACATTGATACCGCGTCTGCTCAGCATATTTTTGTATTCCTGAAACTGAATTTCAGAGTCAGGATCGCCCTTGTGTCTTACAAACCCAAGCGTTTTGGTGTGTGGCCACAGCGTGTCAAATTCGAAAAACTGATCCGGAGGTGAAATATAATTCAGTGTGCCGACCATATTGGTTTTTTCCGGCTGTTCCTGATTTTCGATGCCGGATTCAACAGGATAACTGACATCGGTATACACAATGGGAATTTTGTCCGTGATGCCTTTTGCGACCAGAGTGCCTGGTGTTGTGAGTGTAAATATGATATCCACATTGTCATGGACAAATGACTGGATAATATTGATCTGGTTTTCGATGCTGGAGCGGGGATTTTTGATGATAAATCTGATATTTTTTCCGTTTTGAAATCCCTCATCAGCCAGTCCGTCAATAAACCCGCGTACAGCCGCCTGCAGTTCAATATTGTGACTCCATTCTGAAATGCCAACAGTGAAAGTGGCCGGGGGTTTTTTGTGCCACAGAATAAACCGGACTGATTCTATGGCGGCACCCGTCAGCAGAAGCCAGGCAATACCTGTCAGCATCACGGATTTGCTCCGGCTGTAAAGTGTCCCGAAGGATTTTTTTGCCGTACTGATTTTTTTTCTGAGATAAGTGGCTGTCATAATGATCAGAGGTGAACATAAAATCAAAATGGGCACACCAAAATCGAGTATTAAAAATTTTCTTTTTAACGCTCTTGCTTCAGTTATTTTTTCATGGATGCTGTTTTGTGTGTAACGGTTGGAAAACCGGTTCCAGGGTGAAAGCATTGCACCGGTTTTTTTGTCATAAAAGGATGCCAGTGAGTTGTCCTGATACCGGATCAGCCAGCCTGAGACCGGTTCAATCCATAACCTGAGCCTGACGTCGGTTTTGATCCCCCGTTTGTCAGGTACACCCGGCAGATGTGTCAGGTTTTCAGTCTGATCAGCGGTGAAATGAGCTGTGTAACGATAAACTTTCAGACCATCGATGGTTTCTGTGCCTGCAAAGTGCATGAGGGCCGGAGTGTCATAGTTGACATGCCAGTAATAAAACGCATTTTTGGAAAGATAGCGGGGTGCAAAAAGCCAGCCGACCCGGTTTTCGCCCCCGGTGACAGCTACGTGGGCACCATTAAAAGGATTGACATAATAAAGTCTTGAGACAGAAAAAATTGGTTTGTTGCTGAGCTTTGAAACATCAAATGAATTTTTTATGGTTAGATAATTGGGGTTTACTTTAACGACTGCAAATTGAAAGGTAGTCTTGGAGATATGCTCTCCTTCGAACTTGCGAACTGTTTCATCATAAAAGTTATCAATGGATAATATTTTGGCAGAATAGGAAAAATCAGTGGGAAATTCTTTTAATTTTGGGGCAATCCAAAAAGTCCATATAGAAATGAACAAAATACAAAAAATTGTATAAATAGTGTAATACAGGATGGTATAGGATTTAAGCGTTATTTTTGACTTGAATTTTTGAAACATAATGTCATCCTGACAGTTATGATGAACATCCTATCAATTGTAAAAATTATTTTCTACCGACTCGACCAAATTTAGTTTTAATTTTATAATACTGTATATTTTATGGAGAGCTTTCAATGAATATGGATGTTCGGTTCAATGTGTTATTCGTTGATGACGATGATGTTGATATCCAGAGTGTGCAGCGTGAAATTCAGAAATTTAAAGTGGCTGTCCATCTCGAAATTGCCAAAGATGGCATCGAAGCACTCAATAAACTCATGGGCACTCAGGGAGAGAAAAAAATTCAGCGTCCCCAGCTGATTCTGCTGGATATTAATATGCCGCGGATGGGAGGCATCGAATTTCTCAAAAAATTACAGTCAGAACCTGAATTCAATGACATTAAAGTCTATCTTTTGACAACGGCTTACACCACTCACGATAAAATTGCGACCAAGGGACTCAATGTGGCCGGTCATATCATCAAACCGCTGCAGCATGATGATCTGATGCGGGTTTACTGGTCTTTGATCGGAGGCGGACCGGATTGATGCTGCAACAGAAATTAACCTGTTTATTGGCTGAAGGATGAGGCGGATGAGCAATCCATCTGATACAGGCTCTGTCAGTATTCTTCTGATCGAGGATGATGATGTTGACATTGAAATTGTCATCCGAAAATTCAGGGATCTGGATGTCCCGGCATTTTTTCATGTCGCCAAAACCGGGATCGAGGCACTCGAGATGCTGTATGGCAGTGACAACAGAGAAAAAATAACCCCGCCACCGGATGCCATTATTCTTGATACCAATATGCCACAGATGGATGGCATTGAATTTCTCGAAAAATTGCATGCTCATTCAGGACAGCTGGGTATGCCTGTTTTTATGCTGACAGGCGAATACACAACGCGTGACAAACTCGCCGTCCATAACCTGACTGTGACAGCACGGATTGTAAAGCCTCTGTGTGATGATGATGTTTTAAGGATTTATTCGCAGGCAGCGGGGAAATCCAGACGTTAGTTTTTTCACGGTTAAAGGGGAGGGTTTAAGGGCATGTGGAAAAGGATGTCTGTGCTGTTTTTGATGACTCTCTGGATTGTTTCAAATCCGGCGCCGGCCGCTGTAACTGCTGACAATGGTGGTGTCTGCCCGCAGGCGCTCCCCACAGACAGTCCCGCATTCTGTGAATCATTCGTCTCCGTTGCAAGGTGTCACTGTATTGCCTCCGGTATGTCGAAAATTTTCTGTCAGAATGTCGGTTTTATTTATAAAACCATGATTGCTCTTTATGGTTCAGTCGAAAATGCCTGTGCGCATCAGCACGATACTGACGCTCAAAACTGCATTGATGACTGGCATTGTTACCGTTCCGGCGGATCGGATTCTGCAGGCAGACTCTGCAGTGGAACCGGAAAGGCCTGTGCATAACATCTAAAATGGAATGATGACACATGAAAAAATACATCCGGCTTTTTTTCTCACTGCTTATTTTTGTTTTGTTTCCGCATCTGGCTTCAGCTGCGCTTCGCCCGGTTGCAGTGCTGAGTGCGGGGGCAGATATTCTCTCGACTCACAATCATCAGTACATCACCCTGATTGCACCGTTTCAGAATGAATATGTGGGATCCCATCAGAGTGTGGATTTTGTAGGGGGGCTTTTTCTGGGGTTTGAAAAATCGCTTTCTGAAAAGCTCTCAGCGCAGCTGGGTGTCAGTTATTATCAGAATGCGGGCTGGCAGTCGAGTGGTATGATTTATCAGTTTTCAGATCCCAACATGGGTAATTTAAATTACCAGTACAATATTGTGAGTCGCAGGGTACTGCTTGAAACCAAAATACTCGGCACCTTTCAGAAGGCGTATCACCCTTTTGTAAGCCTCGGTGTCGGTGAGGCGTTTAATACTGCACAGCAATACGATGAAACACCCGCATCATCGACAGGCGTTCCGATGTCGCCGGGGTTTGCTGACCGCACCACCCATTCACTGGCATATTTTCTTGGGTTTGGCCTTGAAAAAGACATGTCACAGCATATCCGTCTTGGCGCACTGTACCGATATGCGTATTCCGGACGGTCTGAACTTGGCATGATCCCGGGTCAGGACAGCAATCAAACGCTTAAAAACAGACTGTTTTATGCATCCGAAATTCTGCTGCAGCTGACTTATCTGGGGTAAACCATGAAAAAAATCATTTTTGGCAGTGTCTGTATTCTGGCTTCTGTGGGTGCTGATGGTGCATCCTCGCCGATTTTTTCGGTAACGCCCAACATTTCCGCACAGTCTTCACTGATCAGTGGAGAGACAGGCAGTGCTGTTTATCAGGTGACGAACAACACCCCTTATACACTGCCAAACATTGGACTTGCACTGATGCCCACCGGCGTTACTGTCAATACAGGTTCTGTTTCCGCCAACTCACAATATTGCAGCAATCCGTTTTCACTGGCTCCGGGCGGAAGCTGTCTGTTGAAAGTCACACTGGACAGCTCTCAGTTGGGTTCAGGGCTTTCAAAGGGACCGATCGTCTGTTATACCCAGGGAATGCCTGTTTATTGCAGTCAGCCCTTCAGTCCCCAGCAGATTAATACCACCGTTACGGAAGGTTCCATCCCATCTGACTGCAATTCGAATATAAATAATTTTAACTATGAACTGACTCAAAATTTTGACTCCCCTGTCAGTTTTACGGCAGGGTGGGGACCTGACCGGATTCCCCCTTCACTCAGTCCTGCGAACCCTGATCTGACGAACTGCCCGACCACTGCCGGAATCAGCTGGGAGCGAAAGCGGATTATTGCAGCGGCAGCATTTTGGATCGCCCAAAAGATGAATTATTGTCATCATTATAATCCGGATTATGCGACGCCTTTGAGTGAACGCAGTGCAGCACAGAGTGACGGCGGTTATTGCAATCCGGCACTCGACACCATGCCGGGTTCGGTTTATTACGGTCAGCAGGCACGGTGGAATTACACAGGTCAGGGAAGTGAAACAGCCGATAACTGGGTCAACAACAATCAGATGTGGTATGGCATGGACTGCAGCAATACCACGTCATTTCTGTATGGATTTGCATTTGGCACCAATCCTGCCCTCGGCATTCCCTTTGACAGCAAGACCAATTATCAGGCAGGTCAGGTGGTGGGAACCAGTCAGGATACGCTTTCACCGAATCAGCAAAATCCCGGTGTGTCCTCGCTGATATTAAGCAATCCCAATGCAGCAGGCCTTTTGGTCTGCGCTGATGGCACCACAGATCCAACCCCTTTGACACCCACCATGTGCACAGGTCATGGCGGATATCTTTCAGGAATCAACAGCAGTGGAATCTTTACCAAAAGCCTGACAGTGGCCCAAATGGCTGAGGTGCTGCAGCCTGGCGATCTGTTGTACATAGCCGGCGCAGGCCCCGACCCACAGCCGAATCCGGATGGCAGTACCTCTGAAGTAACGCATGTCATTATGTGGATTGGCAAGCAGGTGGGGTATGGGGCTGACAACGTCAATCCTGCACTGGTGGCACCCGCTGATGCACCCTGTGCCAGTCCGTCTATCTGGCAGCCCAAAGTCGGCGACTGGCTGATCGCAGACAGTCATTATCAGGGTTATGACTACAGAATTCTGACGACCTGTTTTTATCTGAATGATCTCTGGGGTGTGCGGCGTGTGATTCGGTGATTATTCTGCCGGCTATTTCAGTTCATAACGGCAGTTTATACGCCGTGTTTTGGAGAATCTGATGAAACAGACCGGGACGAACCCATATCCCCGCTGATTCCTGGAATCTCCAGCTCATCAGAAGAGAGCCCATGCGAGACTTTCCAGGCCCCAAAGCGGAATTTGAATGCACCATCATCCAGCCCCAGCTGTTCATTGCTGATGAGACCGTTGTAGGTGTTCAGAACTTTGGAGGAGGCGTTGTTGGTGGTGGCTGCAAAAAACTGCATTTTGTCCATATCACCGGATTCCATGAGAGATTCGATGACATGAGCAGGTGCATTTGTCAGTGTGCCAAAATAGATATTGGTGAAGAGACTGCCCATCAGACCAAGAGCTGTTGCCTCCAGGTTTTTTTCATCAGAGAGATCAAAGGCTCTGCCGGGACTGCCTTCCGGCAGGCGCATCTGTATCTGCCGGATCAGATCAATAATTTCTTCGCGAAGTTTTCCGGTTTCAGGATTGAGCACTTCGTCAAAAAGAGAAGCGAACATCTGTTCCATGACAGGATTCCATGCATCTCCCAGTGAACGGGCTGTCTGTCCTGCAATGTAATTATTTTCCTCCATCGAAAGGTCCATCGGAGGAGTGCCGGAATCTTCCAGATAATGCAGGTTGATCCGGGTGATATGCTCCATGTCTATTTCATAATATTTGGCAATGAGATCCAGTTTTTCCGGGGTTTCCCACCCATTGAGTGATCTTGCAAGAATGCCGCCGGCTTCGGCTGGTTTTTCAAGAAACCGCTGTATGGCAAGGATAAATCGATGAGCGGGACTTTCTTTGTCTGCTTTTTCCTCAGCAGTGAGGTATTCCCGTACTGCCGGGATCACCGTGGCATCGAAATAACCGGGCGGATCTTTTCTCAGCTCATTTTTCAGAATCAGTTTCTGGAGTTTTTTGGCAGATGCCTCAATGGTGGCATCATGGACATTAAAATCAGATTTTTGAGTGTTGTAATCGGATCTTTCATTTTCGATGGCGGCAACAATCAGGGCTTTTCCAAAGACTTCTTCGAGGCATTTCAGTGATTTGCCCGGGACGTGGCTGGTCAGAGAATAATTTTTCGGCACCAGCCGGCTGAGTGGTTTGTCAATGCCGTTTATTTCGCACTGCGTCAGCCATTCTGTCATGATCTGCTCTTTACGCCACTGGGGAATCACGGCGGGTTCATTGTTTTCAGGATCAGGGACGCTGGCGCTTAAAATCCGGTATAAATGGGACAGAATCAAGGATTTTTCCATGGCCAGCTCATTGTCTCTGTGACTGCCATGAGCAAGGTTTTCAATCCGGTTTAACACGGCTGAAACTTCGGGGGAGTCGCCCACATCACTCCCATAGGATTTTTCTTCATTTGAGGATGAGGATTTAAAAAATTTTGAAACAATTTTTCCCGATGATTTCATTGAATTTCCCCTCATCTGACAGACAGCAGAAACTCTGATCAAAGTATAGTTCAGATCTGTCAGAAGACGGGGTGACAATAAGCTGTGGAATTTACAGAGAAATTATGCCTTGAATCCCCATTTCAGCCGGGAGAATGCATTCTTGCCCGTATTTGCACATCAGGTTTGGCTCTGCCGGCTCTGCGGAAGAATCCATGAAAGAATGATTCAGCCGTATGGCCGTGCCGGTTGATGAGTTCATCGAGTGGGATATCGTGTGTGTTTGTGATGTTTTGATCTGCATCCATCTTGCGGTTTTTGAAGTGATTCCGGCGCTCTTTCAGCGATGCGATTTTTATCCGGTTTTGAGCTTCAGTCTCAGGACTGGCAGATTCGATGATTTCCCGTTCAAGGCGTTCAATCTCACTGTCAATCTTTTGCTTTTCCTTTTTCCGGTGTGGTTTGAGGGCTTTGTACAGACAGGCATAAGGGAGCATCACTTTGTCCCGGGACCGTGCTGCAAAATATTCTTTGTGATCCTCATCAATTTTTATGAAATCATCCAGGGTGTCCATCTCCCAGTTTGTTCCAATCAGTCCCAGTTTCAGGAAAGGTTTGGCGATCCACTCGAGCAGTCGCCGTTTCCATGTCACGTGCAGGCCGGGGGTGTGGGCGATGAGATAATCGGTGATGTTTGAAAACGAACGCCCGATTAAAATATAAATTGGCATTTTGATTCTGTCAAAGTAGCGTCCTATGCGTGCTGTCAGCGCCCCGCCCAGAGAATGGCCTTTCAGCATGATGTTTTCAGAGGAGACACCCTTTTTCAGCAGCCGGTCGACCTGAGAAAAGCCGTCAGTAACCAGATCATCCCGTGACAGGGGAATACCGGTGCTTTTTCCAACCCCGCGCAGATTGAAACCGACAACGGTGCATCCCAGCATCCTTGCATCACGGATTATTTCCGGCAGCAGATTTTCGTAGCGCGCCTTCCTGCCTCCCAGAATAACAAGCACTTTGTCTGCATCAGGATTGTCCCGGTTGTCCTGTGAAGTGTCTTTTACTTCAATGCCGTCAAGCATGGCGCCATCCCAGGTTCTGACATAAAAGTGCTCCACGTGTATTCCGGATAAATCCACTTTATCAAGGATTTTGTCTTTGACAGGGGAGCGCTGTGCCCAGAGAATCATCCGGCCGATTTTCCGGCCAAATAATTTGCTGAGACCCAGTGAAATCAGGTCCCAGACAAGTATGGGCGGAAAAAGCATGCGCACCACCACTTTAAACAGTGTGTCCTGCCATGGGGTGAGGGGTTTTTGTGCCTGATAAACCGGACAGGGTTCGTTGTTTCCGTAAATATAATTCAGTTTTTCCTGGTTGGTCATCATCATGTTTTCCGCCTGGTCATTTCATCATGCAATAAAAGGGGTGAAATCCGGATGAAATTTCCTCGGGGTGAATTCTATGATTTCGTAGTCGGCAATGCCGTGAAGATGAAAAGGGTCCTGCTGCAGGATTTTTTCGAGTTTTTTGGCATCTGTCAGCTGGGAGATAATCACACCGCCCGTCTGGGACTGCTTTCTGCCGGAGACGACAAAGTGATTTTTATGATAGCCGGATTCGAGAAAAGCAGAATGATCACTCAGGTATTGATCGACTGTTTCAAGGGGTTTTTTATAGTTCAGCAGAACAACGAACATGACGCACTCCTGATGTGAAAAATTAAAGCCGTTTAAAATTCCTGAACGGGGTCTTCCAAAGTGCGGATAGTTAAACCGCGGAATATGAATGGAGTCAAGTGCCAGTGTCTTATTTTTAAACGTATTGTCTGATAAATATTAACATTGGAATAAAATATTATTTTGGTATAGTTTAAACTGCTCAATGTTTGTGATTGGTGGAGCAATTTTTTTAAGCACGGAAATAAAGTCAGTCAAAAGGAGATCAATTGAATGCGCTGTAAAATGTCACGTTTATTGGCATGTGCCCTGATGCCATTTTTACCAGCTCTGGCGGGCGCTCTGGAGTCCCCGGGTCATCATGTGTTGATTGTGCCGCAATGTCTGGCTTCAGCTGCCGGGGTTGATTTAAAACCCATTGCCACCTGGGATCGCATGCTATTGCTGGATGCAGGCGATGCAACTGTCAACCAATTGGTCAGCGCCAGAAATGCCAATCATGCAGCCATGCTTTCATGCGGGGGATTCCGTGATGTGACGCGGGCGTACAAAAGTACCGTGATCAACCCAAAGGCATTTCTTGAAAAATATGCCACGACATCCAAAGTCCGGGCTGAGCCACTGCCTCCGCTTCAGTATCCAGGCGAAGTCAAACAACTGCTGGATGCGATCAATCCTCAAAATATGTGGACGCTCCTGACGACCCTCACAGAATTTCGGGACCGCTATGCCAATTCCGGAACCGGTGTTCAGGCGGCAGAGTGGATTCAGGGTCAGGTGCTTGCGATGAGTGCAGGACGACAGGATGTTTCTGTGTATACGATTCCGACAGGGGGGTATAAACAGCCTTCGGTGATTTTAAAAATTGGAAATTCCAATGGTCCTGGCGTTGTTGTCAGCGGACATATGGATACCGTCTCGGGTTGGGGCATTTTCCACATGCCGGGTGCAGATGATGATGGCTCAGGTTCGGTCACGGTACTGGAAGCGGCAAGGACAGTGCTGGCCAGTGGCATGCACTTTGAAAAGCCCATTTATTTTATGTGGTATGCGGCCGAAGAAGAAGGACTTGTCGGATCTGACAATGTTGTGGGTGCCTTTCAGGACCGGCATATTCCGGTGGATATTGCACTCCATTTTGATATGACAGGCTTTGAATCCAAAAATGATCCAACCATGTGGTTGCTTGCGGATTATACGGACCCAAAAGTTACCAACTGGCTGTCCACGTTGGTGACCACCTATGTCAGACAGTCTGTCAAACTGACAAAATGTGGCTATGCCTGCAGTGATCATGCCAGCTGGACCTCCGTTGGGGTTCCCGCAGGAGCTGCCACTGAAACCCGGTTTGAGGATATGAACACCAGTCTGCATACCACGGGTGACAAAATGGATAAATTGTCGTTGTTGCATATGACAGATTATCTGAAACTGGCGGTGTCATTTGTGGTGGAGGCGGCCAGGCCAGTGAAGGGCTGAGGACCATAAAAGCCGATGATTCAGTTTAAATGGTGCACGTTCAGCGAATTATCCGTCAGCGAGCTTTATGCGGTACTGGCTTTGCGATCGGATGTGTTTGTCCGCGAACAACAGTGTGCTTATCTGGATCTGGATGGTAAAGATCAGTCTGCCCGGCATTTGCTGGGCAGTACTGATGATGCAGTGGGGGCTTATTTGCGTCTTTTCCCGCCGCTGGCCTCTGAAACCTGTGTTGTCTTTGGACGGGTAGTGACAGCACCGTCAATGCGTTCCAGAGGGTATGGGAAATTATTAATCCAGGAAATGCTGAATTATTGCGCGGAAAATTTTAAAGGCATTCCTGTTCAATGTTCTGCACAGTTATACCTGAAACACTTTTATGAAGGATTCGGATTTAAAGCATTCGGTGATGTTTATGGCGAAGATAATATTCCGCACATTGCCATGAAACTTTAGATTTGAAATGCGGTGAATACCCTTAAAAAACCCTCATCAATCCCATTCCTGCAAAGATCAGCAATATCATGCCACCGGTATAGTTCAATGCTCTGGTAACTTTTTCGCCAATAAAATGCCGGGTAAAATGCAACAGACTGTTCAGAAACAATACCCAGCCAAATGTCCCGATAATGACTCCCAATCCCGCCCAAAAAATGGAGTGGGAGGTGGATGAAATCCCTGAAATTTGTGAACTGACAGAAGCCCAGAACAATATCGTATAAGGATTAAGCAGCGTGATAAAAAAACCGCCGAAGCCATAGTGCCATAGCGAGGGTGTTGCGATCGCATCATTGGTGAGTACCATTGTGGGACTGCGAAAGGCATTGAATCCAAACCACGCCAGTATCAGTGATCCTGCGACTGTGATCCACTGCAATGCGCTGGGATATTGCAACAGGCTTAAAATGCCGAGCGAAAGCAGCACCAGATAGGCCAGATCCGCAAGACAGGCTCCGACACCTGTAATCGTGCCGTAGGGAAAACCAAAACGCAGCGTGCGTCTTGCGATTTCCATGTTGACAGGGCCAATGGGAATGGCCGCACCCAGTCCCAGCAGGATTCCCATCCATAAAAAATGCATAGCACCTCTCAATATAATGTGTAAAATTAAAGAGTTTTCAGTCAGCAGCTGAATCAGAATAATACATCAGGGGAGTGATGAAATGCCAATTTATACGGTCACATTCTGCAATATGGAGCAGGAAGCGGGCGCCAATCCGCTTTGGCACAGCTGTCTGTTACTGTCGCGACTCCTGGACAATGATAAAAAAATGGAGATCATTGGCAACTGGGGATTTTATGCAACACCTGCCACAAAATCAGATTCGTATTCTCACCGTTTCAAAATGAAATTCGGTCTCGATGTCGATTTTCATGACAATCATGGCATGTTGCAGCATGAAGAACTGCGTTTCTTGGATCTGGGCAGGGGGCTGAACGGTGTCACTTTTGAACTGTCAGAGGAGAAATTTAACGCGCTCCAGGAAAAATGTCTCCAGGTTGAAAAAGACCAGGTTCAGGCAATCAATGAGATTGCAGAACCGTTGGATATCCGTGGGGATGGGAGAAAAATGCGACACTACCCCCAGGAGCATCTGGCAAAGCATATTTATGCCCTTGAAAAAGAACGCGCAAAACAACAGGGAAGGCCTTCAAGACTGCTGCCGTTCGAGTTTAATTTTTCCAGAGTCAATACCTGTAAATTTCAGATGCTGAGACTGCTTGAAGGCATTCTTGCGCCTGAGGAAATCCAGGAACTGGCCGGTTGGCATCCGGCAATTCCCCGTCTGAGTGGCGGGGGCGCGGAACAGATTCATCTGCACAGTACAGGCCCTCTGTGCCAGCACCGGAAGAGATCCGGTGAAGTAATATATTTTCGGCAGTGGGGGGATGAAGATGTCAGATTATTCTGGACCCTTCTGCCGCAGACCGTCCGCAATCAGTCGGAAGAGTGCCTGAAATCATTCAAAATGCATGATGAGTATACGGATGAGGTCAAAAAAGTGATCCGCCGTCTGCAGGCACTGGAATGGCTGTTTATTAATGCCTCCCTGCCGGACTTATTTTCAACAGTCCGTGAGCGACTGATAAACACTTTCCAGACTTATTATGAAGTTTTTTCAGGACCTGGCGCAGGTTCTGAAAAATTGCCGGACAAAGGTCACGCAGCCACCTGGATGCGTATATTTTCTCTGCCAGAATGTGAGAATGAGGCAAAACTGATGAAATCACTCAGTGACGCCAAATATTTATTTAACTGTCTTTATCTCGCGATGGTGGATGGCTGGAGCCTGGATGATGAGGCTGTTTCAGACAAAATAAAGCTGGATGCACTTCACCCGGTAGATCTCGCAGCGCTTGCGGCACTGCTGCCTGCGGACAGAAAAAAAGAGATATGCCGCATCATCGGCCGCAACTATCTTGAGCCTGAAAACTGGCTGTCAGAGGAAGAGGAGAGCAGGGCGGCATTGTCTCCAGCCCGCGCCTGTCGCTGAGATTTTTTCAATTTTTTATCCGGTAAACACCTGAAATTCACATCCGTTGAGGTTAGAATCAGACTGTCAGTCTGCGATTTAAAAAAATCGGTGGAGGGAACAAAGGATGTTGCCTGACTCAGCGCATGACAGTTATTTACGGATTTATGACGCGCAGTCTGTGTCTGCCGGATACAGCTACAGTCATTACTTCACACAGCTCAGTGATATTGCTTACCGTTTTTTTTCGAAAAAATCCCCCACTGAAGAGACGTCACGGCATCTGTGGGAAAACTGGATTAACCGGGTGGGATCAGGGGGATATTTCAGCCTCGGCGATGCGGATGACAATGATGCAGTTGATGCTGAAAATCTGTTTTATCGCCTGGCCACCATGCTGTATCTGTCGGTGAAATCCAAAACGCAGCGTCCCCAGGTTTTTGGCTACAGCGAATATGACTCAAAAATTGGGCTGACACAGAGCATTGAATCACAGCTGCAGCGGCTGGGTGCCCTGCCGGACCCTGAAAAAGTGCGTCAGTTTAATGTCTCACTGATCAATGACTGTCTTTCATTTTATCTGATGAACTACAAAAACAACCCGCTTCTCGGTGACCGTGAGCGGGAATTTTATGAAAATTTTTTTGTGGCACTGTTCAGTGAAATCTGTGGATTCAGATGGGTCAGTTCCGAAATGTCAGACGTCAGTCTGAAAGACCGGCTGTATGAGGCTGCCGAAAGTCTTTCACCGGAGGCACTCCTTGGCATACTCAAAAAAAAGAATGCGGAAGCTGTCCCCTTTGCCGATACGCAGTGGTCTTTTTACTCTTATTTTTCACCTAAAAACTATCTTCCCGCCTGGGTGACGGGGGCATCCAAACCGACAGCAGCTGAAAGTCCGAAGGATGTGCTGTCACTGGTTGTCAGTGATTTTTCAAGATATGATGCATCGCCTGTGACCTGTTCCCCGGCAGCCATTGACAGAGCGCTCCGCTCCATTGCCTCAGCCACCCTTTCTGCTGAAAAAACCTTCAACCGCCAGTACCGGGTCGAACTGTCTGACAAAACGGAATACCTTGAAAAAAAACTTCTGAAAGAGCTTGAAACCCTGATCTGTCAGAGAAAGCAGTACTGGAAAAATCAGTTCCGCTGGGTGGGACTGCTTGGAAGGATATCACCGGTTGTCACAGGTTTTTTTTCACCCCTGCCCAAAGGCATTGCCGCTGTCTGCGCGGTTGTTCTGGGGGATAAAAACACGGATGAAAAAATCAGAATGATTACAGGCGCCGTTCATGAAACCCGTGCCCGGGTGTATCCCGCCGGTCAGCGAAGTGATCAGACACAGGCAATGTATGACAGTCTTGTCTGCCGGAGTGATATTGAGGCACTGCAGAAAGATCCGCTGGCTTATTTCAGATGGCTGCAGATCAGTCTTGAAAACCTTGACCGATGGAAGATGCACAGTATCAGTGGCGGTGCCATGACGCTCATACAGCAGAATACACCGACTGTTTTTGTGTCTGATGTGGGTGAGGCCGGATCAGACGGAGGGGTTTCGCTCAACAGCCGCAGGCTCCGGTAAAAACCGGCTTTGCAGCAGAAAGTTGTAATAAATATTCATAATTTTATCGTCAATTTCCGGCCATTTAAGCCCGGTTCTTTTGAGTGCGATCCGGGTTTTATCAAGGCCTGTCTCAGGTGTCTGGGGCGGCATTGTCATGGAAAGATAATAGGGCAGAAAAGCATACAGCGCATTGCTGCGGTCAATGCCGGCCAGATGTCGCAGCCATTTTTCGTGGGAGACAATCCGGAGAGGATAGCCTTTTTTTCGGAACCATCGGATCAGTTTTATCCAGGGAATTCCCGCCGGATGGTCCAGGTGGTAGACGGTGTTTTTGTCAGGCATCTGACGCGTGAGTGAGACGATGGCATGGGAAACGAAATCCACCGGCAGAACATTGATCAGGTCATGCCAGTTGGGTGCAATGCCAAGCTGCAGGCAGCCTTTGATCAGATACAGCAATGCATCATTGGTGCTGGTGACGCCATAGACGCTGTCGCCCATGATATAACCTGAACGATAGATGTGAACCGGCAGACCACGCTGCATACACTGGGTGAGCAGACGTTCTGACACCCATTTGGTGAGTGCATAACCCCCCGCAAGCTCACGGTGATCAGGCCCTGGGAAATTCTCGGCAAAGCGGCCATTTTCATCCCGGAGACAGGCAGCAGACAGTGTCGAAATATAATAGATCGCCTTGGATTTTTTGTGTGTGGCAAAGCGTATCACTTCCTGGGTGCCAATGACGTTACTGCCACGGAGACTGTTGTAGGAGGCCATAATATTGACCTGTGCCCCGCAGTGATAAATGCAGTCGATCTGTTCACTGAGCGCATTGTATTGTTCGAGGGGCAGGTTGAACTGATGGAGGGCGATATCGCCTGAGACGAGAACAATCCGGCGGTTGCTGAGATCAATTTCATCCGACAGTTCAAACTGACGGATCTGCTCTGAAAAACGACTGGCAATGCTTTCAAATCCCCCTTTTCGGATCAGGCAGTAAATTTTTGCCTCCGTCTGGGCAAGCAGATATCTCAGCAGGTAAATACCCAGAAATCCGCCGGCACCTGTCAGCAGAATATGGGTGGGTTCCCGCAGTTTTTCAGTGGAGACAGCACCTGGGGTGATATCATCGGGAAGCTGGACATCCTGCTGAATCTGCTTTTGCACGGGTGATGAGTCAGTGTAGTTTTCACCCTTTGATTCGATGAATTCTGCAATAATCGGAATATAGGGCCTGTCAAAAAATATCCCGGCAGGAAGGGTAACATTGAACTTTTCCATGATCTGTATGCAAAATTCCGCAACAAGCAGGGAATTTCCGCCGATATCAAAAAAATTATCCGACATGCTGACGGTGGTTTTTGTGAGAATTTTTTTCCAGATGTCAGCAAGTTTTTTTTCAGTTTCGGTGGAAGGCTCCACCGGATTTTTTGTCAGAAGATGTCCGCCGCCTGAGGGGAGGGGAAGTGCTTTGATGTCCACTTTTCCATTGAAGGTGAGCGGCATGCGCGGCAGGATACAGAATGTGTCCGGAATCATATACTCCGGCAGTCTGTCTTTGAGTGCATTTTTGAGATTTCGTCTGACGGCTGCATTTTCGAGCGTTTCCATCAGGTTGTGGGTTGAAAGGTAATATTCGATGCATTTTTCGAGGATTTTTGACTGTTCCGGCGTGTCAGTGAAGTGAATGCCTGCGCGGCCGTTCTGGTGCCAGACCGTTTTTCCCTGAAGCCAGATGCTGTCATTTGAACCTGGCAGTGTCAGATTGATGCGAATGCGGTGATTGACCGGAAGTTCCTCACTGATACCTGTGATGGCAAGGCCTTCTTTGGAGATGTTTTCAGTGATGGCCTGATGATAGTGTTCATTGTCTGTTGAGATCAGACACTTTCCCTGCCACGGAATGCGGATTTTTTCAAGTTTTGGCACGAGCCATGCCACAAGTGATTTGTTGTCATTTTCACCGTCCTTTGCAAGCACCACCACTTCTCCGACATCGGAATAGCCGGAGATGCAGGATTCAATTTCACTGAGCTCAATGCGATAGCCTCTGATTTTGACCTGGTTGTCGATCCGTCCGATGTATTCCAGGTTGCCGTCCTCATGCCGGCGGACGAGATCACCCGTGCGGTAGAGTTTTTCATGGCTGTTTTTTTCAAACGGATTCGGAATAAATTTTTCTTGTGTCAGTTCCGGGCGGTTGAGATAGCCGGGTGAAAGACAGATGCCACCGATCAGCAGTTCGCCGGCTGTGCCATCCGGTACTTCCTGCAGATGACTGTCTGCGATGTAACACTGAATATTGTCGAGTGGTTTTCCGATGGGTGGAATGGTGTGGATTTTTCGGAGCGCGTCTCCCGCATCTCCCGCCTTTGAAAGACAGGCAAAGGTGGTTTCAACAGTGGCTTCTGTGGGTCCATAGCCGTTCCACAGATCAAAATTCAGTATTTTTGCAGGCCAGCGGGTCAGGCTTTCCCCGCCAATTTTGACAATTCTGAGACTGTGCGATTCAGGCCAGGCATGGGAAAAAAGCACTTTTGCATAGGAGGTCGGCAGGTCACAGACGGTGATTTTGTTCTGTGTGAGCCATGAAAAGAAAAGTCCCGGTGTCAGCCGTGTGTTGTCATCAATGATATGGACAGTGGCACCTGCCACAAAAAAAGGAATGGTTTCGCAGAAAAAAGAATCAAACCCCTGGGAGGCAAACTGAGAGGCATGATCACGGGCTGTGACATGAAAATATTTTTTGTACCACGCAGACAGATTCATGAGGCCCCTGTGACGAATCATGACGCCTTTGGGCGTGCCTGTGGTGCCTGAGGTATAAATAATATAGGCAATGGCATTTTCATCATATGGGAGGGGCGAAAGTGGGGTGAGCGCTGTCTGACGGAGAATGTCCATGCCGGCGTTTAAGAGGGTGGTTTTAAACAGTGCCTCTTCCGGTATGCGCTGGAGATTGTCGGTCAGAATAAGATGGGTTGCGCAGTCTTCGATGATAAACCGGATTTTTTCATCCGGATATTTGGGATTGATCGGAACAAAAATCCCTCCGGCTCTGAATATGCCAAGCATAACCGCCATCAATAAAGGCGTGCGCTCCATGATGACGACAATGGGGTCACCGCTGCGAATTTTTTTTGACTGTAGAAATTGTGCAATCTGACTGGCAAGAATATTTAATTCAGCGTAGTTAAGGGTAAAATCGTGCAGGCTGACAGCAGGGTGGGTGGGGCTTTCCACAGCATGCGTGGCCACATAACCCTGCACAAAGCGCTTTTGCCCCTCATCATCTGGCATAATGGCATCCTGCCCACAGGAATTTATGAATACATTCCCAGAATTAATATTTTACCTTAATTCAGATGCCATTTCGACTAATCCCGCATAACTTATTGAATTTAATTAAAAATTAACAGTTACTGTGCCCACCAAGTGACTCCCGCGTGTCGCAGGCGTTGGATCATTGACCAGATTGAAACTGCTGTTTCCAGTGTCTGTCCAGCCGAGCGCCAATACATAACTCCCAATGGTTTTGCTGACATTGAGGTTATAGTCATTGTAACTGCTCAAGCCGCCGCTTCGCTGCAGGCTGTAATGACCGATACCGCCACTGACGTTGATGTTTTCAACCTGCCAGAGCCAGGCAGGCGGCACGTCGTATTTAAAGCCGATATTGTAATAGGTGCCATTGTGATGGACACCGTATACGTTGGATGAAAAACCCACCTGAGCTGTCAGAAAATACCATTTGGCATTGGCAATGACTTCAGAATAGGAGGCGGCTGATTTGGGATAAGAATAGCGGTCAATATTAATATCATAGGAAAAATGATCGCCGATGGGATTGGCAATACCCATGATGGTGTCCATTTCAACCGTGGCCGTATTGCCCTGAGGATCGGGAAAATTCACATTGGATCCCCAGATATTAAAATAAACACCGGTCGTTGAAAAAGTGTAGGTGAGCCCGCCCTGAAAGGCCGGCAGATTGTTGCTGCTGCTGACGCCGCGGAACATGTAATTGGAGGTGATGTCAAAATTGCCGGTCAGATCACCCAGAGACGCTGTGGCTGCTGTGGGTGCCGTTTTTGATGTGAGTGCTTTGTAAGTCGTATTGGCAGGAGCTGATGGCGGTGCGTCTGCAGCTTCAGCACTCAGAGAAAACCCGGATGCGAGTCCTGCAGCGATGAGTAAAATCCGTTTGTTCATCATGTGCTCCTTGATGGTTAAACTGTATTTTCGACGGTGGTTTCATCCGATGTCAGCTGCATCAGGAATTTGCCTTCTGGCAGCGGACGGCTGAGGTAGTAACCCTGTACAATATCGCATTCATTGTCTGCCAGAAACTGCATCTGTTCTGCGGTTTCAACACCCTCTGCCACGACTTTCATGCTGAGGCTGTGGGCGAGCGCTATAATGCCTGTCACAATCGCCATGTCATCCCGGTTTTGCGGAAGTTCTTTGATGAAGCTCTGGTCGACTTTGAGAACGCTGACAGGGAAACGTTTCAGATAACTGATGGATGTGTATCCCGTACCAAAATCATCCATGGCAATGCTGACGCCCATATTGCAGATTTCAAGCATGGTATTGATGCCGGTGTCGACGTTGTCCATCACTGCTGTTTCTGTGATTTCGAGCTCCAGCCATTTGGCATCCAGTCCGGTTTCTGCAAGGATGCCTTTGACAAGCTTTGGCACATCCTGATGACGGAATTGCTTGGGCGAGAGATTGACGGCCACTTTAATGGGGGGGTAGCCCGCTTTCTGCCATGCATGGGAGGCGCGACAGGCTTCGCGCAGTGTCCACTCTCCAATGGCCATGATGAGGCCGGATTCCTCAGCCAACGGAATGAATTTCGCAGGACTGATAAATCCAAGTTCAGGACTTTCCCAGCGGATCAGGGCTTCAGCACCGGTAATGGTGCCCTGTTTGACATCCAGTTTGGGCTGATAATGCAAAACAAATTCGTCCCCTTTTTGGATGGCTTTGCGCAGCGCCGTTTCAAGCTGGGCATGCTCATGGGCTTCTGTGTTCATTTCGCTGGTGAAATACTGCAGAACGCCGCCACCGGAGCGTTTGGCGCGGTACATTGCCATGTCCGCATTTTTTTGCAGTTCTTCGAGAGAGGTGCCATCGTCCGGATAAATACAGATACCGATGCTGGCTGTGATAAAAAAGTCGCGGTTGTCTATCCAGACAGGATTGGCGCAGGTTTCGATGAGTTTCTCAGCCACAGGATTGATCTGATCCTGATTCTGGATATTGGGCAGCAGGATAATAAATTCATCCCCGCCAAAACGTGAGAGGATATCCCCGGTTCTGAGCGCTGCAGTGAATCTCTGGGCAATTTCTTTGAGCAGACGGTCTCCGGTCGGATGACCAAATGCATCGTTTACATTTTTGAAGCGGTCAAGATCGATGAATAAAATCGCGAGTTTTTTGTTGTGACGGTTGGCATGTTCAATGGCCTTGTTGAGACTGCCGTTGAAAAGTACCCGGTTCGGCAGGGAGGTCAGGCTGTCATAATGTGCGAGATGTGCAAGATGTTCCTTGTGAATGATAAGTTCTTTTTCAACGGATTTTCGCTCCGTGATTTCCTGTTCGAGCTTGACGTTGGTGGTCTTGAGTTCTTCGGTCCGCTGTTCGACGCGCTGTTCCAGCTTCTCTTGGGAGGCCTCGATCAGACTCAGCATGTGGTTGATTTCGGCTGAAACCGTTGAAAGCTCATCGTTTCCGCTGGTATCAACACGCCGTGACAGGGAGTTGGTCTCGCTGATTTCACTCACATCGCGGTTCAATTTTTCGAGACGACGGACAACCAGCTGGCGCAGCAGCCAGATCATCAGCAGAGAAAAGGCAACAGCCAGAATGGCAAAACTGGTGAGATAATAGCGGACAGCCTCGACACCGGTTTTATAAACCGAGCGTGTATCCTTCATGCGGAACATGGCAATGGGATGATCATCAATGTCACGGATGACGCTGTAACCGTACAGATTGTCATCATCAATATTTTCGCTGCTGTGTCCGGTTTTATTTTCTGAAATCGTTTTAAAAATATCATTGAGATGTGAATCACTCTGCAGCTGGTGCGGGAGAATGAGTTCAACGTTGAGTTTTGTCTGATCTGCGATTTTTTTTAAGATCAGTGGCGACAGCCACCGTCCTGTGACCATGGCGCCCAGAGAGGGCATGGTTTTGTCGCCGTTGCTGATGCCAATGGCAACCACCTCCATCACACCGCCCGGCAATAAAACATAGCCGCGAAGATCTTTGTTGAGATCTTTTCTGCTTAAAAGTTTGCTGTTGGGATAAAGAAAATCCTGCAATTTTTTGGGGTAGGCGATGAATTTGCCGTTATCGGTGTCGACTGCGGTGCCCATCATCAGTTTTCCATTCACATCCCAGAATGTCATAAAGTTGACTGTGGAATTCTGGAAAGCAGTCATATTGATATTGCCTGGAATAAAGTCGGGCTTTTTCCCCTGCATGTAGGCGTAGAGATCATCCCAGTGGGCCCAGTCAGAGGTGAAGGTATAAAGCGCGTTATTATTTTGATCCAGGGCCTGATCAATGCGCCCCAGATTGCGGTCTGTTCGTGCAAGCTCCACCTGAATAAAACTTCGGAGGAGAAAAAACTTGGAGTTAAAATAAGTCAGAGCAAGAAAGATGATCCAGACAATGCTGATACTGATCAGAACTTTGTTGCGTAATTTCACGGCCATTCTCCTTGGCGGTGTTGTACCCAAAGGTACGTACGGGGCATTCCCTGCCATTTGAAGCATCGCTGGATCGTCTTGATAACCCGGTCACAGCTAATTTTAGAAATTATATAGTAGTTTATTTGCGCTGCGCGAGCAATTCCCGCATTTTTGCTTTAATCATGTCAATAGCAATTCGATTTTCACCCCCGCGTGGCACAATCAGATCGGCATAGCGTTTTGAGGGTTCAATAAATTGTAAGTACATTGGACGGACAGTTTCTTCGTATTGAGCCAGTACGGAGTCAAATGAGCGCCCCCTTTCGCCAATATCCCGCTTTAAACGACGAATCAGACAGATATCCAGCGCCGTTTCCATAAAAATTCGGATATTCATCAAGTCGCGCAATTTTTTATCAACAAAGAGCAAAATGCCCTCTAAGACAATAATGGTATGCTGTCCAATCGTTCGGGTGATTTTTTCACGCATATGCATGGCATGGCTGTAAACCGGAATGTCGACACTCTTGCCGGAGAGCAATTCGGTTAATTGTTGGTGCAGCAGATCATGATCCAGCGAATCTGGGTGGTCATAATTGATCTTGGCCCGTTCTTCAAAGGGGATGGTGTTTCGGTCTCTATAGTAGGAGTCTTCTGAAATGACAACCACCTGGTCTGAACCCAGCTCATTGACAATGGTATTGGCGAGCAGACTTTTGCCGGAGGCTGAAGCGCCTGAAATCCCGATGATGATGGGTGTAGTAGTCAAAACGCTTTTCTCCTCAATAATACGTGCAGGGCACCTTTGTTGATGCTGCAAAAAGCCAGCACAAAGGGTGTCTGACGAAGCCAGTGATTCAGGCGATTTTTTAATACGGGAACACCCGTTCCTCTGCCATGGACAATGAGTGCACAGTGAATTTTTTGTTGCTGACAGGCCAATAAAAAATGATCCAGTGCCAGCCGTGCTTCATCCGTGGTTTTTCCGTGCAGATCGAGTGCTGCGCTGGGATTATATTGACCTCTACGCAAATTGCGAAGTGTTTTTTGATCAATTCCACTGCGGGCAAACCCAATCAAATCATCCGCCCCCACTGAGGGCAACTTTTCATAGTCTGAGAAGGCAAAGTGCTCAGTGGGCAAGGTTTCTTGAAATGCCTGCCGTCGTTTCAGTGTTATTTTTGGCCGGGGCTGGGTAACACGTTGTTTTTTGGGAATAAGTTTTTTAACATCCCGCATGGCATCACGGAAAATTTGAAGGTCTTCTGTCTTTTCGTCGCTTTTTTTCACGGGTCTTCCCAGATAAGGAGACTTTTTATCCCTCTTTATTCGAAACTTGGTATAGTGACGCCTGTCCTACTTTTGCATTATAACGCTGAGAAGGAGCCGTGTCCGCAGAAATGCGGCAGGCTGTATGGAGAATCAGATAACTGAGGATGCGACAGATGACAAAGTTTTTGTATGATTTTGTACCGGTACTGCTGTTTTTTGTGGTGTTTCATTATTATGGTATTTATGCCGCAACCCTCACCGGCATGGTGGCCACAGCACTCCAGGTGGTGTTTCATTATCTCTGGAAGCGGTCCTTCGACAATCAGCAGCTGCTGACACTGGCGGTGTTTATGGTATTTGGCAGTCTGACACTCTATTTTCATAATCCCGTTTTTATAAAATGGAAACCCACGGTAATATTTTGGGTCATGGCAGTTGTATTTTTTGGCAGCCAGTATGTCGGTCAAAAACCGCTCATCCAGCGCATGATGGAAAAAAGCCTTGAAGGCGTCAGCGTGGACAGGGGGATCTGGCGCAGACTGACCGGCGTCTGGACACTTTTTTTTGCGATCTTAGGGGGCATCAATCTCCTGATCGCTTACTGTTACAGCACCGCTGCCTGGGTTAATTTTAAGTTTTATGGCATTTCTGGACTCCTGCTGTTGTTTTGCTTTGCACAGGCGCTTTATCTCTCGCGTTATATGACTGACAGGAAATAAGGATGCAGCCCGCTGAACGGCTTCAGGTGATTGAAGCGAGACTTCAGAAAGCATTTAATCCTGTTTTTTTGGAGGTCAGAGATGACAGTGCCCAGCATGTGGGGCATGCAGGAAGTGCGGGTGGGGCGGGTCATTATGCGGTGATTATTGGGGCGCCAGGGTTTAAGGCACTTTCGCGGATGGCGGTTCATCGTGCCGTCTATGCGGAGTTGGCTGATTTGATACCCGGTGAAATTCATGCATTGCAGATACGAGTGGTGTCAGCAAAATGAAGCGGGCTTTTTAATAGTGATAACGACATTGGGCGATATAAAGGATATTGTTGGCGATTTTATAAACCAATCGATGTTCCTGTGTGATGCGTCTGGACCAGTATCCGGTTTTTTCGAACTTTAAGGGTTCTGGTTTGCCAATGCCGGCATATGGATCACGCTTAATTCCGTTAATTAACTGGTCAATACGTTTCAGAATCTTTTCATCTTGTTTTTCCCAGTGTGTTCTGTCTTCTTTTGCGCGCGTCGTATAAACCACTTCCATTATTTTGCCTTATTTTTGGAAATCATTTTTTCAATTTCATCAATTGCTTCAACAAGCCTTGTTGCATTGGCAGGGTTGCGCATCAAATAATTTGTTTCCTGCATCGCTTCAAAATCGGACAGAGACATCATAATCACTGGGTCTGCTTTGCCCCTGGTGATGATGACGGGTGCATGATCATCGCAAACTTTTTGCATTGTTTTGGCAAGATGGGAGCGGGCCGCGGTATATGACAGGGTGTGCATGGGGGAGGGAGTCCTGATTTACGTACATGTACTTATTATTGTACTTTATATTTGCTGGATGTCAATCTTGGCTAATATTCTCATTTACTCCCCTCGTCCCGTCTCACGGGTTGCTTTTTCTCATCGTCCCGCGGCTTCTCTCTACCTCATCGTCCCGCGGCTTGTCCGCGGGATCCAGACAAACGCTGCGTTATTATGGATCCCGCGGACAAGCCGCGGGACGATGAGAAAAAGCAAGCCGCAGGACGATGAGGTAAGAAGTAATCAAACCCCGAGCGCAACGCCCAGCGTATTCAACGCTTTCTGCACCAAAGCCTGCGCATTCCCATTCAGCGATCCAGTGGCAGACCCTAAAGGGCCCGTCCCTTTATTGGTGCCATTTACCACCCATTCAGGCCCTGAGAAAATTACAACAGTCACACCATTATCAACCCCCCCCTGTCGTCCCACTGCTGGGAATTCCGAGTAAGCTGGCCGATTCAACGGACGCCTCACCCAGTTCACGTGAATCATTATTCGATGTCGGCGTATTGTCTGTTCCCTGTGTATCCCCGAACACTGCGCCGATAACGTTGCCATTGTAAAAGATCAATGCAAACTGACGGCCTGTAATATTGTGTTCGGGATAAAAGAAATGCGGACACTGAGCCATCTCACTGTGTTTTTTCGTATTCCAGCAGTCATCGCCCAGTACGTAATAGGGAACATGATGCGCTCCCAGCTGAGCCCCGGCACTGTCCTGCCACGTGGTTGAACCCTGGTGATCAGGATCCGGGTCAGGATCACTGCCATCGGTATCGATGGCCATGCTGGAAGTGTAGGCAAAGACACCTCGCGTGACCTGATAAACGTTAACATTCATCGCCCGTGTCATCGTGTTGATGTGGGGCAGGGTGTTCACCTGAACGGCTGGGCTCATGTGCGTTTCGACAGCCGATAGGATTTGCTGTGGCGTGTAATTTCCAGAAGGCAGGGTTTTGACTGAAAGCGCAGGGCTTTGAGCTGAAAGTCCCGCAGCGTTTGCAGCGGCCACGCTGAAACGATACTGGGTATTGGCGGATAAACTTTGGATCACAGTGTTTGGCGCTGAAACAGAGGCAGCCAATACACTGCCATTGTAAATATTATACGTTATCGCACAGCCACCCGGTGCGCTGACTGGATTCCAGGACAGACTGACACTGGAACTGGTCTGACTGGGAGAAGCAAGACCTGTCGGTGTGGTCGGTGAAGTTAAACAGGCTGTTCCGATTTTAAAGGTGGCACTGATCGAATGACTGGCCTGAACATTGGAAAAAGTGTAATTGTTCAGTGCACCGACGCTCACATTGTCCACGCTGACATTTTCCACAATGTATCCTGGAGAAGCCGTGACAGTGAATAATTGGCTCCCTCCTTGAGTCACAATTGCACTTGTTGGTTGAATGGAACCATTGGCACCTGCGTTTGCAGTAATCGTATAAGAAGGGACAGAACCCGTTTCTCCTGTGACCTGAACTTCTTTCACAATCCAGTGATAGGAAGTGTCTTTGGTGCGAACCTGACCGATGACGCGCGCTCCCCGGATGCCGCTGACAAGGGGACCGGTAAATCGATAAGTTTTACCGCCTGCTGCAGCTGAATTGGGATAAGCGGGTTTGATTTTCCAGCCGGAGTTGGTCCAGGTGGTGCCATTGGTTGAAAACTGCAGCATACAATGGGCAGTGAGGAATCCATCCCCGTCTTTTGTGACGCTGCCATTGATGAAATCAACAGAATGAATGCTGGCAGTCTGGGGCCAGATAATGCCTGCCGCTTCCCATGCGCCCACTTTATCGCCATTGGGCTCCAAATCAACATTGGTCGTCAGGTCGTTGTCATTCAGTCTAGGCTGAGCGATTTGCCCAGTATTTGCGGTCGAAGAAGTCATCTTAGACCAGCCGTATGCGGTGCCAAAGGGTGCAATGTTGGAAAGATTCTGCGGGAGCGGAGCTGCTTTTGCAAAATGACAAAACAAACAAATAATCATCGTAAACAACGCGAATATAGGCTTGATGGTCATAGAGGGGGTCCTTTGATTTTTTATTTTTTCCTTAAAAACGAGCGTGTTTTTGATCCTAACATTTTCTCTGGAATGTGCCTATCCCAGAAAAAATCAAAAAATTCGGTTATTCTGTGCCCGGTCTCTTAATATATGATCCATTAAAACCAAAGCCACCATTGCCTCCGCAACAGGTACAGCACGCAGTCCCACGCAGGGATCGTGTCGGCCTGTGACTGAAATGGTTGTCGGTTCATTGTCCTTTGTCACCGTGTCAGCAGATTTTCGAATGCTGGAGGCAGGCTTCAGCGCAATGCCCGCTGTAATTGTCTGTCCCGTTGAAATGCCACCCAAAATGCCACCCGCGTGATTCGATTTGAAACCAGTTGGTGTGATTTCATCTCTGTGTTCAGACCCTTTTTGCATAATCGCAGCAAAGCCTGCACCGATTTCAACACCTTTAACAGCGGGAATACTCATCAAAGCATGCGCGAGATCTGCATTCAGTCTGTCAAAGACTGGTTCACCGAGTCCTGCGGGCACATTGGAAATGATGATATTGACTCTTGCACCAATCGAGTCGCCGGCTTTTCGAAGTTCAGCAATTACCCCGCGCAGTTCCGGCAGTCGTTTTGGATCCGGGCAAAAAAAATCATTGTCTGTGCTGCTATCCGGATCCTCATTTGAAATCACGATGGATCCAAGCGCTGCAAGCGAACCTTTGATCTCAATATTGCAGAGCGTGGAAAGATATTTTCTCGCAATGGCGCCCGCTGCAACCCGCATGAGCGTTTCACGTGCTGATGCGCGGCCACCGCCATTATGATCGCGGATACCGTATTTTTTCTGGTATGTATAATCAGCATGTCCGGGTCTGAATACATTTTTCAGTGCTTCGTAATCTTTGGAGCGGGCATTGTGATTTCGAATGAGCAATGCAATTGGCGTACCGGTGGTGAATCCTTCAAAAATACCTGAAAGAATTTCGACGCTGTCTGTTTCTCTGCGCTGCGAGACGGCGGGAGACTGTCCGGGTTTCCGGCGGTCAAGATCACGCTGAATGTCACTGGGTGAAATTTCAAGTCTAGGCGGACAGCCATCAATGATGCAGCAATAAGCCGGCCCATGACTCTCACCGGCTGTGGTGACTGTGAACAGTTTTCCGAAAGTGTTTCCCGGCATAATTAAGCGATTTCAGTCAGCTGCTCTGCATGCAGCATAAAAACCCCGCCGCCGCCTCTGGAAAATTCCAGCCAGGTAAACGGAGTCTGCGGTAATTTTTTTATGAGAGCGGCTTCACTGTTTCCGGTTTCAACAATCAATATACCGTCTGGCGCCAGAAAATCCCGGGCATTTTTCAGAATGCGCATGACAATATCCAGCCCGTCTCCGCCCGCCTGAAGTGCGCCTTTGGGTTCATGCCGGTATTCTGCAGGCAAAGTCTGCATATCTTCCCGGTCCACATACGGCGGGTTGCTGACAATCAGACCGTATTTTTTCTGTGGCAGATCATCAAAAAGATCTGAGCGGATCAGGCTGACCTGGTGCTCAACGTGATGACGGGAGACATTGATTTTGGCGATACAAAGCGCCTCCTCTGAAAGATCGCTGGCGTCAACGGCTGCCTCCGGAAAAGCATACGCACAGGCAATCGCAATACAGCCGCTGCCGGTGCAAAGATCTAGGATCTGCTCTGGCGGCTCAGTCAGCCAGGGGCTGAAATGATTTTCGATCAGCTCACCCAGTGGCGAGCGCGGAATTAAAACGCGTTCATCCACATAAAAAGGCAGTCCTGTAAACCAGGCTTCATGTGTCAGATAAGGCACCGGCACGCGGTCTTTAATGCGGCGGTTCAACAGTGTTAAAACAGCCTCCCGTTCCTCTTCTGTCAGCCGTGCATCCAGCACATCCCGCGCCACCTCCTGGGGCAGATGCAGTGCATGCAGAATCAGGGCAAGCGCTTCATCCCATGCATTGTCCGTACCGTGTCCGTAAAAAAGATCGGCTTCCTGAAAGCGGCTCACCGCCCAGCGCAGCCAGTCACGCAAAGTCAGAAGTTGCTGAATTTCATTCATGCAGAGGCTCCGTTTCAGATGTCATCAGTTGTTCAACCCAGAGGGCATTCATTTTTTCAGGCAGACGGTTTTGCTGTAGCCTGTCGTCGAGATTGCTGAAATCAATGAGTTCAAGCGGCTGCTCAGGCCAGGAACACGCAAACACCGCCTTGGTGCGCTGACCGGTTTCAGGATCAATCTGCCACTGCAGGCACTGTGCGCACACGCCTTTCAGCATGCACTGCATGGTGCTGTAGACTGAGGCGTGAATTCCTGGGTTTTTGCCCAGAAAAGGTTTCAGCCGAAGGGAACGCTCCTGCTGAAATGTTTTCAAAAAACAGCTGTGGCCGATCAGATAAATCCGGTCTACATCAGTCAGGCAGACGGATGGCGCTTTCATCTGTCCCCAGGTGACAAGCGCATCAATGACCTGAGCTGAGAGGCTTAAATCCTGGGGGCGCCGGGCGGCAATGGGCGCACCTTCCCGTGTGACCCAGATCACAAGATCGGTCATGTTCTCAATGGTGTCCTGACAAAACAGTTCACCCGCTGTTGCAAAATCACCGAGAAAAACCACGCGATTTCCCGCTTCCCGAAGTGCAGGCGCATAAGACTGTAACAGGGCGAGTGCGCGCGCATTGCCTGCGATCAGAACGGTTTCATGGGTGTCAGCCACTTTGGCACGGACACCGGTTGGTCCCATCAAAGAAACAGGCATGCCAGGCTTCAACAGTCTGCAAAGCAGTGTGCTGGCACCGCTTTCAAAGACAATAAATCGAAGCGTGCCGGATGCCTTATCCACACCGCTCGCTGTCAGCGCAAGCGGTTCCATCTGCACTTTTGCCCCCGAATATACCGGAGCCTGCGCTTCAAAACCCTGAAGGCGATAGAAATGTCCCGGCCGGTGTTTTCGCGCAGCCAACGGTGCGCGAATACTGAGTTCAAGAATACTAGGCGCCACCTCCGTAATGCGTTCAACGGTTGCAGTAAAAGCATCACGGATGGTGTCACTGAAAAGATGGTATTCGGCCATATCCCCGGCAGGCGGCATGAAGGGCTGCAGTCTTTCGACAATTTTGGGCCAGGTCCGCATGGCGGAGGCAATGGCTTTGACGACACTGCCATGAAACACCGGATGACTGTCTCCAATCAGGCTGACCTGATGATGTCCTTTGTGCCATGAAGTGAACGGTCCGAAATCCGGATCTTTGCAGTGCAGGCTGCCGTGCGCTGTCTCCAGTCTGTCATTCACATAATTGTAATGCTGGTACTGCGTGCCATTCCGTAAAAAAGTGCCGCGGTGTTCAAACTCATAGGCAATATTGGGTTTGGTGCCGGTCGCTGCAAAGACACTCCGGGCCGGCAGGCGGACTGTTTCGGTCGTGTCATTTGAGCGGTGACAGAGGAGTGCGGCAGTATGACCGTCTGCATCCCGTTCGAGTTCAGCAGGCTCCAGTAATTCAAGATAATAAATCCCTTCTTCCAGTGCCTTCTGCAGTTCTTCGTGGTTGTTGATCCAGGCCGGGGATTCTTTCATGTGACGCCGGTAGGCAATCGTGACACCACCCCATTCGCGGATCAGTTTGATGAAATCCGGTTTTTTATTTTTGCGTTCTTCCCGGACGCGCGCCCCATGTTCAAGAAACTCATCCAGAATGCAGCGTGAATGTGGATCAAGTGCGGCACGGATTTTTTCACCGTCCATTTTCTCGAAGCGATTCAGCGTGTTTTCCACCTGACGAATGTAATAAGCCTGCACTTCAGTGGCAGTATCCACACTCGTGAGTCCTCCGCCAATCACAACAGCCGGCAGTCGCACCTGAAGTCCCGTCAGACTGTCTTCCCGGTCCGCACTGCCGAGCTGGAGAGCCATCAGAAAATCATTGGCCTGACGCATGCCGGGTGCAAGACTGCCAGGAATTGCGAGTGCTTTGGGCAGACCTGCGCCGACTGCAAGTGCAAGATGATCAAATCCGTGTGCAAAAGCATCTTCAACAGTCACCGTGCCACCAAAACGTGTTCCACCAAACACCTGAAAACAGGGCCGGCGCATCAAACTGAGCTGAATCAACCGCAGAAAATTTTTGTCCCAGCGAACAGTGATGCCGTATTCAGCCACACCGCCAAAGCCACTGACCTGACGGGTGTCGAGCGGTTCAGTCAGTTCACTGAAATGATAAATGGGTTCCTGAAGCCAGCGTTCCGGCAATGGCTCGATTTTAAGTCCATCAAATCCCACCACAGCAAACCCTTCCTGCAGCATGTGATGGGCGAGTGTAAATCCTGCAGGCCCCATGCCTGCAATTAAAACTTTCAGACCATTGTAGGGTTTCATCAGCCATTGCGTGGCTCGAAGCGGATTCCAGCGTGTGAGCAGGTCATAAATCTCAACACCCCAGGGAAGATCCAATACATCGGTCAGACAGCGTGTTTCGATCTGAGGAATATTCACCGGATCCTGTTTCTGATAAATGCAGGCTTTCATGCAGTCATTGCAGATGCGGTGTCCTGTCGCCGGACACATGGGATTGTCGGCCATGATCATGGCAAGCGCTGCGAGCGTTTTCCCCTCACGCTTCAAAAGATTCATCTCAGAAATTTTTTCATCCAGCGGACAGCCGGTCAGCGTGACGTCTTCTGCATTGTGTCGAAATCCGAGTTCGGGTTCTGTTTTTTTGACCGGAAAACCTTTCGAGCAAAAATCTCCTTCATGATCATGACAATAAATACAGTAGTTCACCTCATCCTGCACATCACGCGCAGACATTCTGGGATCGGTGAGTTTGAATCCGTCTCTTTGTCTGAGTGGCGTGGCAGATTCCAGCCGATGCAGGGGATCTTTGTCAGCCGGTTTAAATTTTACAAGGCGATCGTGATCGATGCGCTCCGGCAGCCGAAAACTGGCCCAGCCGGCCACGGCTTTTTGACCCGCAGGCGTTGCAAGAGCCTGCACACACCAGTGTGTGAGCTGGTCGGTTTCAGCGACAAACTGACTGGGTTCCTGAATGTATTGACTGGCCAGTAAGGCCACCGCGAGCTCCCGGTCGTCTGTTTTTAACGGGGCTGCATTGAGTGCCTGCTGCAGCCTGCGATCCAGTTCCAAAAAATCAGGCAGGGTGTCTGTCTGTGAGAGCAGTTTTTTTGCGCGTCGCTGAACAAAATAATGTTTAAAGGCTGAAATGGGCTGATGAGAGAGCGTCTGCGCCGTTGCCAGTGCTGCGGCATCTTCTATGCCAAATAACCTGATTAAAAACGTCTCGAGCTCTCCTGCAACCTGAATCAAGAGTTCGCTGGTTTCAGTCTGAGAGAAGGTGCTGGCATTGTGTCGATAGTGTTCAAGTGCCATACAAAGCGCTGTCGGCAATGCAGCCAAAAAAACCTTATCTAAGCGCAACAGCCCATCTGCGCTGAAAAGCTCTTTAAAATCAAATCCCTGCAATGAGAGGCGGGGTTGGGAAGGCATGCTGTTCACTCGCGCAAATTGCGGAATTATAACCATATTATCAGGATTGAGGCAGGTTTTAATTCTGGTCATATGATGTCCACAAAGGGAAAGAGAATTCAGTGTCTCCTCAGCGCGGTTGAATGTAATTTTATGTTAAAAATACGGTATCAAAGAAATTTTGATACCGTATTTTCTTTATCCAGCCCCATGAGAAGGACCCGGCCCATTGACACGATCCAGATATTCCTGCCGTTCTTCACGGTCAAGCTGCGCCATCTCGGGATTAAGCTGACTCAGCTCATCCTCGGTTATACTGTTCACAGGATTGTTTCCCACACCAAAAACGCCATTCCGCCGCCGGGCCTGAAATAACCGGGGGCTGTGCGACGCTTGTCTCTGTCTATTTCCTTCAGCTTCTTTTTGATCCATGACCAAAGTCCCTCCTCTAAACCCTGCAGTATATTGAATTTTAAGAATGAGTGCCCATATACCGGTGAATCCTTTCAGCCTTTCATCAGGGAGTTTATATGACCTTCGAACCGCAACAGGAAACCCTTGGGTTTCAGACAGAAGTTAAACAATTACTGCAACTGGTTGTCCATTCACTGTACAGCAACCGCGAGATTTTCCTGCGCGAATTGATTTCCAATGCCTCCGATGCGGCCGATCGTCTGCGGTTTGAGGCGCTTTCTAATGCGGCTTTGTATGAAAATGATTCAGATCTGCGGGTTCGGATTGCCTTTGATGAGGCAGCGAAGACGATTACCCTCACAGATAACGGTATCGGGATGAGCCGTGAAGAGGTGATTGCGAACCTTGGCACCATTGCCAAATCCGGCACCCGGGAGTTTTTGGGGCAACTGACAGGCGATCAGAAAAAAGATTCTCACCTGATCGGTCAGTTTGGAGTGGGCTTTTATGCAGCTTTCATCGTGGCGGACAAAGTCACTGTCACCACCCGTCGTGCAGGGCTGACCGCAGAGCATGGGGTTCGCTGGGAGTCTGAGGGAACGGGTGAATACACCATTTCGAACATCGAAAAACCTGCCCGCGGCACTGAGATTGTGCTGCATCTCAAAGAAGGGCAGGAAGAATTCCTGAATGAATGGCGTCTTCGGACGGTGATTACGCGGTATTCTGATCATATTAATCTGCCGGTGGATATGCTGAAGGCGGTGGATGAAAAAGATGAAAAGGAAAAATCAGAAACGACGGACGAGTGGGAACAGGTCAACCGCGGCACCGCGCTTTGGACACTGAATAAAAATTCTATTACGGATGATCAGTACCGGGAACTCTATACGCAGTTGTCGCATGATGGTGCGGCTCCTCTGGTCTGGGCGCACAATCAGATTGAAGGCGGCAATCTGGACTATATCAGTCTGTTGTATCTGCCATCCAAAGCACCCTTTGATCTCTGGCAGCGTGAAAGTTCACATGGCTTAAAGCTCTATGTGCAGCGTGTGTTTATCATGGATAAAGCCGATCAGTTTCTGCCGAATTATCTGAGGTTTGTCCGCGGGGTGCTGGATACCAATGCATTGCCGCTGAATATTTCGCGTGAAATTCTTCAGGACAATCCGGTGATTCCAAAACTCAGGGCAGCACTTGTCAAACGGGTGCTGGATATGCTGGATAAACTTGCGGATGACAAAGAAAAATATGCGCTGTTCTGGGGACAGTTCGGAAATGTCTTAAAAGAAGGTCCTTCAGAAGATTTTGCGAACCGGGAACGGGTTGCGAAATTGCTGCGGTTTGCAAGCACCCATACCGATGAATCTGTGCAGAATGTTTCCCTGATGGAATATGTAAGTCGTATGCGTTCCGGTCAGGAAAAAATTTATTATATTACCGCTGAAAATTTTGCAACGGCCAAATCTTCTCCGCATCTTGAGATTTTCCGCAAGAAGGGCGTGGAAGTGCTGCTGCTGACGGATCGTGTGGATGAATGGCTGGTGTCGCATCTGGGTGAATTTGAAAAACATGCGCTGCAGTCTGTGGCGAAAGGGGATGTGGATCTTTCAGGTGTTGGTATTGTGGAGCAGCCGGAAGACAAAAAGAAAGAAGAAGAACGAAATGCGGCACTCGAGCCTCTTTTGAAGCGTGTCCGTGATGCGCTTGGTGAGCGCGTTAAAGAAGTGCGCTTTTCGCATCGGTTGACGGAATCCCCTGCGTGTCTGGTGGTGGATGAAAATGACATGGGAATTCAGCTGCAGCGTCTGCTGAAAGCAGCCGGGCAGGAAGCGCCGAGTGTGAAACCGATTCTGGAACTGAATCCGGAACACCGTTTGATTGCGCGTTTGCAGTCGGAATCAGATGAAGCCCGCTTCAGTGAATGGAGCTGGATTCTGTTTGATCAGGCGCTTTTGGTCGAAGGCGGGCAGCTCGGTGATCCTGCGGCGTTTATTCACCGGGTGAACCGGCTGTTGCTGGAGTTGCCGGAGTGATTTGATACACTCAGGGCCTAGCGTTGGTGTTTTTTTTGCAGTTTTTTTGGTATGTTTATATGGTAAAAGGATGAGAATAATGCATAAAAAAATATTGATATTCATAGCTATGGTTGCTTTCTCCGCATCATCTTTTGCAGCAACGGGCAAGGGGTATAAAATAATTGGTGAAGAATATCACTCGGCTTCCAATTTTAACTTTCATGTGGAAGAAGTGCCTCAAGGAACAGCTGCGGCTCAAAAAAAAAGTATGAACAACGGAAGAACAGTCACAAGTGTTCCTTCAGAAAGCGGTCACGTAAACACAAGCATAAGTGTTGATGGATATCATGATATTTCCATTGTCAACACTTCTGATAAAACACAGGTTTATGAATATACAATTTCGTTGGATTGTGAAGCGTTGCATTCATATTACACAAGACATATACAGGTTGATCCGCGTGGTTATTATTCGGGAAGTGAACACAGTATGGGAACGGTTCAGAAATCTTATACAGGTACATATAGAATCAGCGGGGAAACTCGATTAACAGGTGAATCAAGTGACTTGAGCAGGGACTTTGGATCACTTTATATTTATAAGTAACAGATGGTAACGCTCAGACAAACTGTTTTATTGCAGGTGAACTGGTTGGTACCGGAGTTGCAGAAATAATATGATTTTCTCCCTTCTCCCCGCATAAAAAGCATGCCGGGAGAAGGGAGAAAAGTAACTGTGGTAAATTATAAAATCATGCAGGATGAAGACCCCAGAGAATATTTTCTCTCCCTCAAAAATTCCCGCTCATCCTCATTCGACATCAGCTTTGACCCGGACACCAACGGCACTTTCCGTGATGTAGCCGCAGACATTTCAAGCCCCGTAATCCCCGAGTTAAGCATATGAACCACCACCATCTCCCGGTTGATAAATTTCTGAATGGCCTTCTGATAATATTCAGGCGGATGCATGTGCGTTTCAGCCGAATATAACCGGCTGGACCCTTTGCCAAAATCCGTGACAGGTGTTTTTTGCAGCAGCGCTTTCATCGCTTTGGTGAAATAAGGGATACAGTAAGCATTGTCATTGAAACTGCGGTAAAAAGGGCAGGCAAATGCTTCTTCGCCAATTTTAAAAATAACTTTCCCCTCCGTTTCCCTGCAGAAATCCCGGCTCGCATAGAGTGAGAGCGTAATCATAGTTATTTTAACGGCATCGTCTTCAATAATTTCATGCGCAAGCCGTCTTCTGGCGGAAAGCCAGGTTTCAATGCTGTCTAGGAGATCGGATGGCATTTTTTCGCGGTGATCCGGATCATCCAGTAAAAAGGGATTTTTATAGGTGGCCTCACGTATATGAAGGCTCGTTTCTTCATCAATGAATATCCGGAGAGAAACGGGTGTTGAGCCATTTTTTTCATGTCCGACAAATTCAGATACCAGATGTTTGGTATGGGCAAGCACCCCCGGTACTTCAGTGAGTGTTCCGAGCTTTCGGACACTGCCCTCCGCTTTGTATTTGACTTCCACCGCATAACGCAGCGGTTCATTCACCTGATTGTCACTGTTGAACACCTGCGAGTGAAGGATACCGCGCAGGCCTCCGCTGCCAATAAAATATTTTGTGTCTGGAAATTCTTTTTCAAGCTCTTTAAAATCATCCACCTGCTGAAAACAGATATCAATCCCAAGTGACACAGCAAATGCTCTGAGCTCAAGTTCAAATTCACGGATAATCACTTTGCCCGGCATCGCATCAATGAGCTCACCAAATCCATGGGTGCGGTTCATCCGCGTGAAAGAACCATGATTAAGATACATGGCATGTGACCGCACCGGGTTTTCATATTTTTCGAACATTAAAATATCTGTCTCCGGACAGCTTAATTTAAGCTGAATGGCACCCAGCAGTCCGATCGGACCTGAACCAATAAAAATGACATCGGGTTTCATGCGGAACATTTTTCTCCTGATCTGTATATTTATAAATTAATTTATATTTTTATCACACGTCTGATGCCTTATATCCATGGCGGCATTTTTCCTACAACGCCTTTCAGGCAGGGAAGAGGTGGAAATTCATGTGCTTCGCAGCCGGTTGTAAGGTAAATATTTCTGAACCCTGACTTATAAATATCCTCAGCAATGATCTCGCCGCGCAGTCCGTTCCCTAGGTTTGAATCAATATAAACCGGCGTATCTGCGGAAAACATCATATGTTCTGAGATTAATTCTGAAGGATGTGTGAAATTTTTAATTTTCTTTCCGTGGGCAGAAGCAGATAATTGCCATGTCTGATGCATCAATATGTCGTCATCAATAAGTATTGCGTCATAGATCTGTTCTTTGATGACATAAATTGGAGTCATTGCCACCATTGATTTTGGGAGAAGTTTAATATTGACTGACTGGCATTGTTTAATGACATTATTTTCTTCAGAATCATTATCCGTCCTCCCGGACCCCCGATGGCTTCAATTGAATTGTTGATAAGGTTTGAAATAACCCGCCTGAATTCAACTGGATTTACCTTTGAAAATACATCATGGGAGCCTTCCCTGATATCAAGTTCAATCTGAGTGTCTTCTCCGGAGTATTGGATGCGTTTTTCGGAAACAATATCTTCAAGCAGGCTCATCAGGGGCAGTGGTTCAGAAGAAATATTTATGATATCCCCTTCTGCCCGGTGTTGCTGCAATAAGTTGTTTGCTATGTCATGAATTCGCTGTGTCGCATATCTGATCATGGATCGTGATTTTCAGGTATCTGTGTGATGTTTTTTGCCGCAATATCCAGCGCTGCCAATGGGGATCGTATGTCATGGGCGACCTGTTTTGCCATGTGTGCGCTGGCTGCTTCACGTGCAAGCCTTTCAACGCGATTTTCTTCTGCAGTCAGTGTTTTTTTCGATATAATTATTCCAAGAACCACTGCAATCGAAATCAGGTAAAATTTTACAAAATAAATATTTGAGATAACTTCGAGAAAAACAAGAATATCATTCGCCTGCATTATGATTAATGCAGTAAATAATATGACAAGGATTAAACGTTCTGATTTCTTTTTCCAGTAAAGGCTGCCGATTAATCCAAAAATCATGGGAACAATTTTTAATGCAAATATTTTTTTCGTGATCAGGTAAGGGGCAGTTGAGCCGATGGAGTCTTTGATTTCAGAGGATGCCATCCATTGAAAAAGGCCTGAGACAATAAAAATTGTTACAGCCAGAAAGTATAATAAATGAATATATCCAATTTTTTTATTTTTAAATGAAAAGAAAACAGCAACAAGGCCAAAGAGACTCCAATCGGCCATATATCGAAACAAAAAATGTACATGCGCGGCCAGCCACATGGGTAAAAATTCGCGCGGAAGTTCTGAGAAACTTATCAGAAACAACGAAGATGCAATGCAAAAATATCGATATGCTGCAAGAATTTTTTGAGACGCAGGGTCATTTTTCGGTAATGTGATACTGCACAGTCCCAGTAAAATCAATATCATCGCTGAAAATATTGGAAATAAGATTCCCAGAGAAACTTTTCCTCTTACAAAACTGTTTGCTGCATCCAGTGTCGCGATCCCAACAGGGTGGGCGCGCAACCCACTTTGCGGTATTTTCATGGTGTAAATCAGCAGGGTCATGTTGTTGAGTTGATCTTTTCTTTTTAAAATACCTGCAGGCAGGTCAGTCTTGACTGGATGATTTTTGGAATATTTTGGCCTGGGAGGCAGATTGCCTGTTGCACCTATCAGGTTACCATTAAGCCATATTTCTGCTGCATCACCTGCTTCTCCTATTACAAGTGAACACAGTGAGGTTTTCTTCTGGCATATTGCCGGTGTTTTAAAAGTTTTTTTATAAACCAACCAGTGAAAATTTTTGTATCCTGCATTTGGGCTGTGATAATGGGGTACTTCAATACTCTGGTTAAACGGACATTTTTTAACGTCTGGTTTTTCCACAGTGTCCGGTATACAAAGCTGCCAGGAACCAGACAGGTTGAGCAGCAGCGGGGTTTCTGATTTCAGTGGATTAATATAGAAAAACACGCTTGTCAGCACCAGAAAAAAGATGCCGAGAGAAACTGCATTCAACAAATACGCAGTCGGAACTGACTTATAAACCGATTTCAGTCTGGAGAGTTGATGTTTCATTTTTCGGGGAATATTACGTGTTCAGTGAATGGATACCCATCCCAGATATGCTGAGTGGTATTGTAAGTCCATTGGTCGCCCAGCAAAAATTTTACCTTGAAATTTAAATAGGTTTTATCAAGCTCTTTCCAGTTCACAAATTCTTTGAGATTTGGAAATGGGTCCTGCAGGAATTGGTAAATGATTTTATTCGGGGAAATCAATGGAAATGCCACTGACAAACCCACCCCTTCATCCCTTTCTTTTACAACTTTTTCAAAGTGATCAATATTTCCCCTAGAAAAACCAGCCGTTAAATACGCTTCTCCAAGTGTCCTCGAGAAAAGATCTGTAAAAAATTCCAGTGTATTCCTGATGCCATGTAATTTTGTATGCGCTATAAAAACGTTCTCATATAGGCTGAAAAATGCAGCATTAAATTCCTTCATTTGAGTATTTTCCTCTGATGATGCTTTTAAGATCAGAATTTTCCTGTATTGAAATTTTGTGGGCAGTTTAAACAGGCTTTTATCTTAGAGCAAGCCAATGATGACTGTAAAAATATCAGCCAAAACGAAAAGCGTGATTTTCCCTCAACATCTCCTATAATGGCGCCTGTTTTTTTCCACTCGGAGTGTGTCATGCGGATTGGTGTGCCAAAAGAAGTCAAAAACAATGAGTATCGGGTTGGTCTGGTGCCGGGCAGTGTCAGAGAACTGGTGGCCCATGGACATCAGGTATTCATTGAACGGAATGCTGGCACAGGCATCGGTTTTGATGACCAAGCTTTTGAGCAGGCAGGCGCTTTGATGCTGGATACACACGCAGAAATTTTTTCAACTGCTGAGATGATTATCAAGGTCAAAGAACCTCAGCCGGATGAGTGCCGCATGATGCGGGAAGATCAGGTTTTATTTACCTATCTGCATTTGGCGCCCGATCCTGAGCAGGCAAAACTGCTGCAGCAATCCGGCTGTGTGGCCATTGCCTATGAGACGGTGACCAATGCCAAAGGCGGACTGCCATTGTTGTCACCCATGAGTGAAGTGGCAGGCCGTATGGCGATTCAGGCGGGCGCCACCAGTCTTGAAATTTCCCACGGCGGCAGCGGTGTGCTGCTGGGTGGTGTTCCGGGCGTTGCCCCTGCAAAAGTCGTGGTGCTGGGTGGGGGTGTCGTTGGAACCAATTCCGTCCGGGTTGCGATGGGCATGGGTGCGCATGTGGTGGTGATTGACCGTGCCATTGACCGTCTGTATCAGCTGGATCTTCAGTTTGGCTCCAGGATCAGCACGATTTATTCGACAACAGACGCCATTGAAAAATATGTCAGTGAAGCCGATCTTGTGATTGGTGCAGTTCTTGTGCCGGGTGGTTCTGCCCCGCGTCTTATCACGCGCGATATGCTGAAAAATATGCGCACGGGCTCTGTGATGGTGGATGTGTCCATCGATCAGGGCGGCTGTTTTGAAACCTCAAAACCGACCACGCATCAAAATCCGACGTATGTGGTGGAGGGTGTGGTGCATTACTGTGTCACCAATATGCCGGGTGCAGTGCCCCGCACTTCCACTTTTGCACTGAACAATGCGACGCTGCCTTTTGTGCTCGCACTTGCAAAATATGGTTACAGAGAAGCGCTGCGACGGGATCCGCATCTCATGAATGGTCTGAATGTCTGCCGCGGACAGTTCACCCATGAAGCGGTTGCGAATGCCCTGCAGCAGGAATATATTTCGGCGGCATCTATTATTCATTAAAAACGGGAGTCAGGGATGAGAGACTGTTTTCAGGTTAAAGCATCAGACAAAGCGGTGCCGGTACGGTTTTTTACCAAAGAAAGTTTCAGCCACTGGATTGCAAAACTTGGTACGTTTGCAGCGCACTGGGCCAAAACAACGGGATTTACAGCAGCCACCGGAACGGTTCGCCTGGTGCCCGATAAAAACGGTCATCTGTCAGAAGTCTGGTGTGGCATTGATGCAGGCTTGGATGCTTTCTGGCAGGCCGGCCAGCTGCCATTGACCCTGCCTGAAGGGGGATATCGTTTTTGTTTTGAAGGCCTGTCTGAGGTGCCGGATGTTCTCATGCAGCAGCGTTTTGCGCTCGCCTTTGGTCTTGGAAGTTATCAGTTCAACCGTTATCGAAAATCCCCCCGTAAACCGGCCCGGCTGCAGCTTAAAGCCGCCGAGGCAAATGCAGTCTCAGATCTGCTGGATGCCCTGTTTTTTGTGCGCGATCTCATTAATCTTCCCACTGATGACATGGGTCCTTCTGAACTCAGCGCAGAAGTGGCGCATCTTGCCAAAAAATTTCATGCCCATCTGGATGAAACAGTGGGGGAGGATCTGCTGAAGAAGGGTTTCGCAGGAATTCATACAGTGGGCCGGGCCAGTGATGATCCGCCCCGTCTGCTGGATCTCAGGTGGGGCAAAAAAAATCATCCAAAACTGACTTTGGTTGGCAAAGGGGTTTGCTTTGATTCCGGCGGTCTTGACATTAAACCTGCCTCTGCGATGCAGCTTATGAAAAAAGACATGGGCGGTGCAGCGCTGGTGCTTGGGCTCGCGCAGATGATCATGGCAACAAAACTGCCGGTGCGTCTGCGGGTTTTGATTCCAGCCGTTGAAAATGCCATCAGTGGCGGTGCATACCGGCCGGGTGATGTGATTACCATGCACTCCGGCAAAACAGTCGAAGTTGGAAACACTGACGCAGAAGGCCGTCTGGTGCTGGCGGATGCCCTCTCTGAGGCGGTGGGAGAATCCCCGGATCTTCTGATTGATATCGCAACGCTCACAGGCGCTGCACGCGTTGCAGTGGGAACGGAAATTTCTGCATTTTTCTGTGAACAGCAGAATCTCATTCAGGCACTGATGGCAGCCGGAGAACAGGAGTCGGATCCGCTCTGGCCTCTGCCTTTGTATGCACCGTATCTGGATGCCATCAAAAGTCCGGTGGCGGATTTGAACAACAGCGCATCGGATGGTTATGCCGGTGCGATTACGGCCGCGCTTTTTTTGAGGGAATTTGTGCCGAAGGATATTCCATGGGTGCATTTTGATGTGATGGCGTGGAATACGCGTTCACGTCCCGGGAGACCTGTGGGTGGGGAGGCGATGGGGATACGGGCGTTGTTTGCGTATCTTTGTGGGCGGTTTTTGGTGGGGTAGCTTATTGCATCTCCCCTCTCCCGGCGCGTTGTGTGCGCGGGGAGAGGGGAGATGTTATTTTTATTTTTTTAAATGATGCCTGCGAACCTGATTAAAGTATTCTTTGTCTTCCTTCGGCAGGTGATTCAAAATTTTACGGTATCGAAGTTCCTCAGCACTCAGCCCCACAGCATGGCACACCGCCTCCCAGTCTTCCTTGTCAGTCGGAGGAGGAAGCGTCCCCGTCTGCACATCCTGAATAATGTTTTTCAGAATATTTCTGCGTGAGTCATTTTTTTTGAGTTGATTTTGCAGCAACTGCAGCAATCGCAGGGATTCATTGCGTATTTCGGAAGGCTGATCGGCCATGACGTATAACCCCCGGACTGATTTATTTATCAACATCCTCTACCTGGAGTATAGTAACGGTTTTTTGATTCTGCCAATCGGAGTCCCTTATGCCGTCTGAGTGCATCCCAAAACGCCTGAAATGGGCCTGTCGACGGGGGATGTTGGAACTGGATTTATGGCTTGATCAATTTATAATCAACTCATGGTCTCAATTATCAGCAGAAGATAAAAAAGTATTTGAAATCATGTTAGAGGAACCCGATCCCATTCTTTATCGCTGGTTGACGCTGCAAGAAATTCCGTCTGACCCTACAATTTGTTCAATTATTAACTTAATTCGTCACGATGCTCGCCGTTAATGTGGCCTTACGGCCTTCAAAAATCTTCTATATCCTTCAGACAGGCCTGTTATGCATGACATTGGGCGTATTGGTTATGCTGGATGTGCCCCTATGGACAAAGGGACTTTTGGCTCTTTTCGCAATCAGTTACAGCGGCTTTATTTACAGTACCCATGCCCGTTTTAAGCATCTGTCAACTGATGGCAGGGTATGGCAGTTAAAGTCGTCCAGAGCGTCTCTACAGGGCAGTTTATCCGGGGACAGTACCCTGAATGCATGGTTCATGGTTCTCAGGATAAAGTCGGATAAAAAAAGAACAAAAGTATCCTATGTTCTATTTGCAGATAGCGTGCCTCGCGAGATCTGGCGCAGACTCCGGGTCCTTGCCTGTTATGGTGGATAAAGCCAGTGGGGAGCGTGGTCAGCCACCGCAAAATACGATACCATCATCGCCTTGTCAAAAACCGGATTCAGCATGCAACACATTCGTAATTTCTCCATCATCGCCCACATTGATCATGGTAAATCGACTCTCTCCGACCGGCTGATTCAGCTGTGTGGGGGTCTGAGTGAGCGGGAAATGTCAGCCCAGGTGCTGGATTCGATGGATCTTGAAAAAGAACGCGGCATTACCATCAAAGCCCACAGTGTGACTTTAAATTACAAAGCAAAAGACGGGCAGACTTATCAGCTGAACTTTATTGATACGCCAGGCCATGTCGATTTTTCCTATGAAGTGTCCCGGTCGCTCGCCGCCTGTGAAGGGGCACTTCTCGTGGTGGATGCAGCCCAGGGTGTGGAGGCACAGACACTGGCTGTGTGTTATACCGCCATTGATCAGGGTCTCGAAGTACTGCCTGTCTTAAATAAAATCGATTTGCCTCAGGCAGAGCCTGAACGGGTGATCCGGGACATTGAAGAAATCATTGGCATACCGGCTCAGGAAGCCCTCGGGGTCAGTGCCAAAACCGGCATGGGTGTGCCTGAACTGCTTGAATACATCGTTGCACAAATTCCACCCCCTGTCGGGGATCCGGCCGCGCCGCTTCAGGCATTGATCATTGATTCCTGGTTTGACAGTTATCTGGGTGTGGTGTCTCTGGTCCGCGTCAAAAACGGCGTGCTGCGCGCCGGTGAAAAAATGCAGGTCATGTCCACCGGCCGTTCATTTGAGGTGACCGGCATTGGTATTTTCACACCCCGAAGAACGCCCACCGGCGTATTGAGTGCAGGGGAGGTGGGTTATGTTGTAGCGGGCATCAAAGAAATCAACGGTGCGCCTGTGGGAGATACACTGACCCATGCAAACAATTCGGCAAAAGAAATGCTTCCGGGTTTCAAACGCATCAAACCGCAGGTCTATGCGGGTCTCTTTCCGATCCAGGCAGATGATTTTCCGGCTTTTCGCGATGCACTCAGCAAGCTCTGTCTGAATGATGCAGCGCTTTTTTTCGAACCCGAATCCTCTGAGGCACTGGGATTTGGCTTTCGCTGCGGTTTTCTCGGCATGCTGCACATGGAGATTGTGCAGGAACGGCTTGAGCGCGAATATCAGCTGGATCTCATCACCACCGCCCCAACCGTGGTCTATGAAATTCTGACCACCCGCGGTGAAATACAATACATTGACAATCCCGCAAGTCTTCCGGCATTAAATTATATCGCTGAAATTCGCGAACCCATTGCAAAGGTCACTGTGCTGATGCCGCAGCAGTTTCTGGGCAGCGTGATCACCCTGTGTGTGGAGCGGCGCGGTATGCAAAAGAGTCTGCAGTATCTGGGCAATCAGGTGTCGCTCGTCTATGAAATACCGCTCGCAGAAATCGTGATGGATTTTTTTGACCGTCTTAAATCGGTCAGTCGCGGGTATGCCTCACTGGATTACAGTTTTATCCGCTTTGAGGCGGCGAATCTGGTCCGGCTCGATATCCTGATCAACAGCGAAAAAGTCGATGCGCTTGCCATGATTGTTCACCGGGATGAAGCCTCTCACAAAGGCCGTCAGATTGCCGAAAAAATGCAGAAGCTTATTCCCCGCCAGATGTTTGATGTGGCGATTCAAGCGGCCATTGGTGCCCATGTGATTGCGCGTACCACCGTCAAGGCCATGCGCAAAAATGTGCTGGCCAAATGTTACGGCGGGGATGTCAGCAGAAAGCGCAAACTTCTCGAGAAGCAGAAAGAAGGGAAAAAACGGATGAAGCGCGTGGGGAGTGTGGATGTGCCCCAGGAAGCGTTTCTTGCGATTTTGAAAGTGGAAAAAAAATAGGAGAAAAGTGTGAATTTTAACTTCGAACTGATTTTGTTCTGGCTGACGCTGGGTTCCTGTGTGCTTGC